>Ga0126335_1000015_pt1 | contig 101354 bp, 80 predicted proteins | sample OlaspJWI45metaG_FD_108409 | JGI IMG/M metagenome (GOLD analysis project Ga0126335, IMG submission 108409) | Marine gutless worms symbiont microbial communities from Oahu, Hawaii - Olavius sp. 1 OAHU.JWI-45 metaG | ecosystem: Host-associated > Annelida > Digestive system > Unclassified | place... | reverse complement strand
CTTCACTTTTGTAGTGCCTAGCGGCAATTTCGGCAATTTGACGGCGGGTTTATACGCGGAGGCCTGGGGTTTGCCGACAGGCTTCTTTGTTGCTGCAACTAATGTCAACGACGTGGTTCCCCAATATCTGCTGACAGGAATATATCGACCAATATCATCCGTGGCCACTTTTTCAAGTGCTATGGATGTGGGATCCCCTAGTAATTACGAGCGCCTAGAAAAACTCTTTTCCAATAAAGCCAACATCTTCCGCCAGCATATCAAGGCCTGGGCGATTGATGACGAGATGACTCTGAAAACAATAGCTGAAGTCTATCGGAAGTACGGATATCTTTGCTGCCCACATACAGCCGTTGGCTGGAAAGCAGCCGAATTTTTCAAGGAGCGGTACCCGAACTCGAGAGTTTTAATACTATCTACCGCTCATCCTGGAAAATTCATTGAAACAGTCAAAAGGGCCACAGGAATAACTCCGAATCTGCCCAACTCCTTTGCTGAGGTTCTACAGAAGGAAAAGGTTTCTCACTGCATTAGTAATCAGGATGATGCTTTGGTTGATTGGCTAGTGGAAAATTTCAAGTAACTCGCAATCTTCTTCATCGCTCTTTTCCCTTGCCACTTAGAGTCTTAGCTGCTATGCGAACTCTCTTATAGAGTCCGGTTCCCTCGCTTTGAGTAATCACATCTTCTCGATTATTGATGGCTGTATGGATAAGTCTTCTTTCAAAAGGCTTCAATGGCTCAAGTAGCTTGCTTGAACCACTTTTTGCAATTTCATCAGCGACACGATGAGCCATACGAATCAGAGATTTCTCTCTACGCTCTCTATATCCTTCGGCATCCAAAATAATTCGCCAAGGCTCGTCCTCGCCAACGATTTTCCCTAAATAGGCATTTGCAAGTAACTGGAGAGAATCGAGATTCCTCCCTTTCTTGCCTATCAGTATGCCTGTCTGCTTCGAGGTAATCTCGAAAACAAGTTTCCCTGAAATCCTTTTCTTCAATTTAACCTTGCCGGGGTAACCCATTCGTTCTATTATGCCTTCAACAAAATCAGTTATTTCTCTACGCAGTTTTCCTGGCAGAGTATCCCCGCCAACCACTTTGTTGCGCCAGGCCTTCTCATCTACAGCCGCTCCCTTATTTCTACCAATTTCGGATATATCCCTGGAATCCATTGGATTGGGAATTTCTGAGAGTTTGCGAACGCTTATTCTAACTTTTCCTCTCCCAAAGAATCCCCCGGTCTTTTCCAGAACTTCTACGTCAAAGCTTTCGCTTCCAAGCTCGGCTACTGCCTTTGCAACAGCCTCTTGTTCGGTTCGACCTTCGAATTCCATTGTCATCTTCTCTCACTCCTTTTTTTCTTTCTTTTCTTAACATAATTAGTAATCAGATGCTGAGCGATGGTTATGAAATTCATCGTAGACCAATAAAGCAGCAATCCCGAGGGCAGATTGTAAAGTATAAAAAAGAGAAAAATCGGCATGCCGATGGAAAATATTTTCTGCTGGGCAGCCGACTGGCTACCAATTTGTCCCGCTTGAGTAACTTTGGTTGTCAGAATCTGTCCAACTAGATATAGAATAGGCAGAAGTCTGATTGCATCATATCTCGCTCTGAAGAATGTAATTCCCTTATCGAATTGAAAAATTGCTTCGGGAGCCGAAAGATCATAAATCCATCCCGGAATAAAAATGGCTCCTCTTAACGGGAAGTAATTATTGAGCAATCCGTAAAGAGCCAAAAATATTGGAATTTGAAAGAGTATCGGGAAGCATCCTCCCAAGGGATTAACTCCCTCCTGCTTGTATAACTCAGCCGTTTTGGCATTCAGCTTCTTAGGGTCGTTTTTATATTGCTCTCTTAGCTTGGCAACCTCGGGTTGGATGGTCTGCATTTTACTGGTAGACTTATGACTTTTATTAGTTAAAGGGAAGAGAAGCGCCTTAACAAGAATTGTCAGAAGTATAATCGCTACGCCGTAATTGGGGATAAGCAAATAAAAAAATTCCAGCAAGCTTCTGAGAATAGCTTGTAGCCAAGAGAGTAGCGGGCTTGTTCTAGGTGCATTTTGCAATGCCATTCCGGAAATTTCGAATGCATTATCCTCCGCAGAGTTATAGCGGTTTAAACTCTTCTTATCCAAGGGACCTATGTAGAATATATATGTGTCTTCGATGATGCTTTGCCTTCTTGCGGGCTTTGAAACTTGAAGTAGCGATGCATCGGGTTGACCTTCCACCGGATTATTATCCCAAGTGATGGTGGAGGTTCCAGAACCAGGATCAACAATCACCGCGAAATACTTTCCTACAACTGCCGCCCATTTAACAGTATTAGTAATCTGAGTCAGCTTACCATTCTCACTATGCCCCATCCTCTCCAGTCTATTCTGAGTCATTCTCTTAAATCTGCCAGTTTGGGAATCTGGTCCCCATGCTATGTTGTTTCTGACTTCATAGTTTCCATCAATTTTTTTGAACCTGGGGCCTATTTGAGGACCATAGGTGAGAGTATATGCGCTCCTATCTCCATCTAAGAGCGGCACAGCCTTACCATCGGGAGTCTCCAGTGTAATTATGAGCTCAATAATGTACTCTCCCGGAATCAACCGATAAGCTTTCGTCAATTTGAATTGCTGCTCATCCTTAATATAATCCCGGGAAAATTTGTGAATCGCTTCCTTACCCCTTTGAATTCGTTCATGGGAAAAAGGGATATCAATGTAACTTTCATCATTATCGCCAAAGGAGAAATTGAATGTCCCAACATCGCTATCTCCATCTAATACCATCGAAACTGGTTGTCCCTTATCTTCTTCTTTCATAAGTTCGATATCGAGAGCCACCCCACCCATCGTAGAAAAAGTAATCCTAAACAAATCTGTTTCCTCTACTAATATCTCAATTGGATAATCCTGCTCGGGTGTTGATATCTCTGAAATGGAACTGGAAGAAGAAGGAAATTCCTCGTTTTCTTCTTGAACTGTAGTCTCTATCTCAGTTTTTTCTGGACCTGGGGTTGTTTCAACTGGCGCTTCACTTTGGTTTCTATTTATAAGGAACATCCCTACTACAATAAGAATAGAAGTAAGAATGATCGCCAGGAGCGTGTTTTTCTGCATCTTTTTCCCTCGAAAGAACTTTAAGGCACTGGATCAAATCCTCCAGGCATACCCGGATGACATCGAATAATCCGCTTGAAAGCTAGTAAAATTCCCTTAAGCAAACCGTACTTTTTCAATGCCTCAATTGAATACTCAGAGCATGTCGGATAATATCGACAATTGGGAGACAACAACGGAGACAGGGCAATCTGATACAACCTGACAGCCCAAACCAGAGGTCGGCTGATCAATTCGGATATTTTCATCTAGCTATATCTGCTTTATGGATTAGATATATAAACTGCTCTTTTAGATCAATGTAGTTGTACACACCACTGTAAGCAATGATTATGATATCAAATCCATCCCTTACTTCACGTTTGAAATTTCTATATATTTCCTTAAGAACTCTCCTGACATAATTTCGCTTCACCGCCGCACCAATTTTCCTAATTGGGATTGCTGCAAATCTACTTATTCTCAAGTTATTGCGGCTTGCAAGCAGTTTCGCTCCATTACAACGAGACATTCTCTCTGGATTTCTAAATAAATTATCTATATCTGTTCTATTCCTTAGCCTCTCTTCTCTAGTAAGGTTTTTTTTCATCAGCTACCGAGAGTTTTTTCCTGCCTTTTAGACGACGACGCGAAAGTATGGCCCTTCCGCTTGCTTTTTTCATCCGTGCGTGGAATCCGAATTTTCGATTTCTCTTGGTTTTACTTGGTTGATAAGTCCTTTTCATCTTGATGCCCAGATAGGAATTTATTTACTATACTCAAGATTCTTGAATCCAGTCAAGTCCCATTCCTTTACTCATTACCAACAATAACTCTTATTCTCTTAATTCTAAGCTGCGGATACTTATTCTGTATTCTCTTAAGAATACTTCTCTGATTTAGCAAAACTTTTTGGGTCCATCCAGGATGGTCCGCCTCTAAGATCAGAGTTTCCCCTCTTATATCGCTAGGAGAAACATGCACCGCTACGCTAGCCCCGACTATTTCCTCCCAAGCATCAAAAACTCTGTAACGATCTTGGTTTTCACTGGTGGAAATTTTATCAATAAGATCCTTCATTATTTCTCCAGCATAAAGGAAGTTGTCATTTTCTAGCATCTGATCTCTGGCCCCCAGGATAAGGTTATTCCATTTGCATCGGCATAACTATATGAAAAAATGATGAGTTGGTCGGAGATATAAGTGTTATAGCTTTGTGAGATTCGGTAAATTCCACGGTAATTTCTTTCTCTTCAATAACTCTAAGAGGTTCGGAAAGATATGTATGGTTTAAAGCAAAATCTACCCCTGGCCCGTCATAAAGGCAGCCTATCTTTTCCTCTGCCTCTCCAATTTCGCTTTCATCGGATTTAAGGATGATGGAATTTTGTGAAAGCGAAAGTATTATCCTTTTGGTTTTCTGATCCGAAAGCAAAGAAACACGTCTAAGCGCAGCACTAAATTCATCCCGGTTGACGCTGAAATTCAATTCCTGGTTCTGAGGGATTACACGAGAATAATTGGGAAATTGCCCGTCTACCAGAGTACTTGCAAGTTTTTGCTTGTCAAATCTTGTAAAAAACAATTTATCCTTCACGGCCAGTTCGATGTTTCCTTCTCCTGAAGAGAGCTTAGAAATCAAGCCAAGTACCTTAGGAGGAATTATTATTCCCGATAGATCCTCCTGATTTTCCTCAAGAAGATGATGAACTTGGCTTAATCGCCTACCATCCGTCGCTACCAACACAAGTTCATTATCCTTTGTTTTCATATAAACGCCGTTCATAAAGTAGCGTGTTTCATCGCCGCTAACTGCAAAAATGGTTTGCCTTATCATGTAAACGAAATTCTTTTGTGGAAGTGAGAAAAACGTCGCTCCTTCCGAGTTTGGTATTTCGGGGAAATTATCAACTGATAAGCTATTAAGTTTAAAACTGATATTCCCTTTATTTGTTATTGTTAATTTCTCTCCTTCTTTTATAATAAAAACGTTCTCGTCGGGGAAGTTCCTCAAAATCCCAAGGAATTTGCTGCAAAAAACAGTTGAGTCGCCTGGTTTTTCCAAGGAAATTGGTATTTCCGTTTCGAAACTCACTCTAAAATCAGTTGCCTTTATTATCAGAATATCTTCTTTAGCAATAAGTAGGACACTGGAAATAATAGTAAGTGCTTTGTGTGAGGATATTATTTCGTTTGCTATTGAGATTTCTCTTAAAATAACCTCTTTGTTACAACTAAAAAGCATTATCATCCTCCTCGTTGCTTTTAAGATAATAAGACCAAACTAATGTCGGATACAAGTGCCCTTCTCCTTGGGGAATATCTTGGGGAAAGCTTCTTCTTTAAATTTATTATAATAATAGTTGTAGTAGTAAGCTTTGTGGAAATGTCGATAAGTTAGATAAATCTTTTAGCTTTTTGAATTTATCATTGTGGATTTCTTGTTGGCCATTGGTTTTCCAAGCTGTGCTTTCTTAAGAGTTTCATTAGACTCCTTGAATTAAACACAGGTTTACCTCATGCTATTATACTTTTATCTCTCTTCTTCTTTTAGCTATTCAACTTCATTTCCCCTATGAACCTTTTTTGAAGAGAGCTTTCTTGCTTTTAAAAGAGTTTCAACCTCTTTCTGGAAGATAATTTCCCAAATCAAATTTCAGCCATCTTCTCTTATGTTTCTGGTTAGTTCGTTTACAATTGGCTCGAGTGTGGGGTCTCCCTTCATTCGGTCTTCAATCCTTTGACATGCGTGCATAACTGTAGTGTGATCACGACCACCAAATTCAAGCCCTATCTCGGTGGTTGAATAATCTGAAATTTCTCTTATAATGTACATTGCTATTTGCCTGGGGAAAGCTACGCTTTTAGTCCTTTTTTTCCCCTTAAGATCCGCTAAAGTGATATTGAAGTACTCTGAGATTGAACGTTGAACTCTGTCTATGGTTATATTTGAAGGAATAGCGCTTGTGAAGGTGTCTTTAAGTTGTCGCTGAGCTATTTCCACGGTGATTTCTTTTCCTACAAGTTCTGCATACGCGACAATCTTTGTGAGAGATGCCTCCAAATCTCTTACGTTGGTTGTGACATTCTTTGCGATGATTTCAAGAATTTCATCTGGAATGTTTGTAGAAACCACTTCCAGCTTCCTTCTTAGAATAGCGTAGCGCGTTTCGAAATTAGGAGGTTGAATATCTACATTGAGTCCGCGTTCAAAACGGTTTTTCAACCTATCCGCGAAATTGCGGAGTTCTGAGGGTGGTCTATCACAGGTAAAAACAAGTTGTTTTTTTGAGCCATATAGGGCATTGAATGTATGAAACAGTTCCTCTTGAGTTCCCTTTTTGTTTTGAAGATCGTGGATATCGTCTATGAGCAGAACATCCACCTTTCTGTATCTGTTTTTGAACTGACTTTGTGTTCCGCTTGTTATGGAGTGAATAAATTCGTTAACAAATGTCTCGGCTGTAACATATTCGACTTTTTTGTCTGCTTTTGAATAGTAGATTGAATTGCCGATAGATTGCATTAAATGAGTTTTTCCTAATCCAACTCCTCCATATATTAGAAAGGGGTTATAAGCCCCCCCAGGGTTGATTCCTATTGCCTTAGCCGCACTGGCCGCAAAAAAATTGTTGCTTCCAATCACAAATTTGTTAAAGTTATAGTCTTGTCGAAGCTGATGATGGTTTTTCCTTCGGGGTTTTGGATTGTAATTCTCGTTTTGGGGGGGTGAACTCGGGGAGTTCTCGGATTCTGATCCTATTTTGTTTTTTTTGATTTCGAAATTGATATTCATGGAAGTTCCTGTTATGTCTCGCAAACAGGATTCTAATAAGTGTAGATACCTTTGTTTTATCTGATCGCGAAAGAAGTTAGAGGGGACGCTCAAAGTTAGGGCATGGTGGTCTCCTTTGATGAAATCCATGCTCTTGAACCACATCTCATGTTCTTTTTCCGAGATATCTCCATTATCTCTGAGCCGTCGGACCGCTTCGGTCCAGAAAAAGGTATTCTTGTTTTCACTCATACAACCCTCCGAAGAATAGCTGAAAGGTGTATATGCAAAACACCCTATTGTTAAATCTTCGGACAATACCTATACGTCCGTGAAATTTGATAATAATACTCTCACTGTTATAACAACAAGATTGAAAAGCATGAAGATGAGCTATCAGCTATGTGGCAACCATGCTATATTGGTTATTTCTGCAGGATATTAGGGAATATAATGCACAACTACGAAGCTCAGCATATACAAGTTTTAGAAGGGCTTGAGCCGGTACGAAAACGGCCGAGCATGTATATAGGTTCCACCAGCTCCGAGGGATTGCATCACTTGGTTTATGAAATTGTAGATAATTCTGTTGATGAGGCACTAGTTGGTTACTGCAGTAAAATAGAGATATATATCGAGGAAAAGGGATCTATCAGGGTAACAGATAACGGAAGAGGCATACCTGTCTCTGAGCATCCTGTTGAAAAAATTAGCGCCCTGGAAGTGGTTATGACACGGTTACATGCAGGTGGGAAATTCAATAAGGGAACATACAAAGTATCCGGAGGGCTGCATGGAGTTGGGGCCGCGGTCGTGAACGCCCTCTCCGAATGGTGCGAGGTAACCGTTTATCGCGATGGGAAAACATATTTCCAGCATTATTACAGAGGGATACCTACTAGCCCGGTGAAGATGATCGGGGAAACCAGTATTACTGGAACACAATCTCGATTTCTCCCGGACAAGAAAATATTTGAAGAAGTTGATTTCAGCTACGATGTTCTTTCCAAGAGACTCAGAGAGTTGGCATTTCTTAACAAGGGTATAGAAATATCTCTTACCGATGAGAGGATAGGGAAAAATCAGAATCGCACATTCAAGTTTGAAGGTGGGATCAAGTCCTTTGTTCTCTATCTCAATAAGAGTAAAACACCTCTCCACGAAGAACCGATCTGGTTCGAGGCCGTAAGGGAAGGCGTTACCGTTGAGGTGGCACTGCAGTATAGCGAGAGCTATAATGAAACGCTGTTTAGTTTTGTGAATAACATCAATACCTCTGAAGGAGGCACTCATTTAACCGGTTTTCGATCCGCTCTAACACGGACCATCAATGAACTCCTAAAAGCGTCTAAACATGGCAAGAAGATCGATGAGGCGCTTTCGGGAGATGATGTTCGCGAGGGACTTGCCTGCGTGATATCGGTTAAAGTGCCTGAGCCTCAGTTTGAAGGCCAGACAAAGAGTAAACTTGGTAATTCAGAGGTGAGGGGACTGGTTGATAGAGTAGTTAGCGAAAATCTTTTCTCTTGGCTGGAGGAGCATCCCAAAATAGTTGATAGCATATTGGGAAAGGCTGTAACTGCGGCGCGAGCAAGAGCCGCGGCTCGGAGGGCCAGGGATTTAACTCGACGCAAAAGTTTTTTGGAAGGTGGCGGACTTCCGGGAAAACTCGCGGACTGTGCCGATAAAGACCCTTCCAATTGTGAAATCTACATTGTTGAGGGGGAATCGGCTGGCGGAAGCGCTAAAATGGGAAGGGATAGGAAATTCCAGGCCATTCTCCCGGTATTGGGGAAGATGATAAACGTTGAAAAAGCACGTTTGGAAAGAGTTCTGGCAAATGAAAAAATGCAGCCGATTATTCAGGCCCTGGGAGCTTCTGTTGGAAACGAGTTCGATGCTTCAAAACTTCGATATCACAAGATAATAATTATGGCAGATGCGGATATTGATGGCTCCCACATCAGAACCTTGTTGCTGACTTTTTTCTTCAGATATATGCAGCCGATTCTTGATGATGGGCATGTTTATCTCGCCATGCCCCCGCTTTTCAAAATTTCCTCAGGAGGTAAAACCGCGTATGTCTACAACGAAGCCGAGAGAGATGCGGTGATATCGGAATGGGGCGAGGAAGCGCAGGTTAGCATTCAGCGATATAAGGGACTTGGGGAAATGAATCCAGATCAGTTATGGGAAACTACTATGGACCCCGATACAAGGAGTATAAAGCAGGTTAAGTTGGAAGATTTTGTTGTTGCGGATGAGATGTTTACCACTTTGATGGGCGAAGAAGTGCCGCCACGGAAAAAGTTTATTGAAGACAACGCTCTTTCTGTAGCCAAATTAGATGTTTGATTGAGCTATACAGTAGGAGCTATTGATGAGCGAACGCCTTGGTAGAACTATACCAATTGCAATTGAAGACGAGGTAAAAGAATCCTATCTAAATTACGCAATGTCTGTAATAGTGAGTCGCGCATTGCCGGATGTGCGGGATGGGCTAAAACCAGTACATAGACGAATTCTCTATTCAATGAGTGAACTTGGACTTCGCCACGGCAGACCATATAAGAAAAGTGGTCGTATTGTTGGAGATGTTCTAGGAAAATTTCACCCTCATGGAGATCAATCCATATACGATGCTCTAGTTCGATTAGCGCAGGATTTTTCTCTTCTGATTCCCCTGGTTCAGGGACAGGGGAATTTCGGTTCGGTGGACGGCGATCCACCAGCGGCTATGAGATATACCGAAGCGCGTTTGAAAGATATTGCAGATGCAATGCTCAAGGACATAAAGAAGGAAACAGTAGATTTCGAGCCCAATTATGATGATTCTCTTACGGAACCAACTGTACTACCGGCAGCCATACCTAACCTTCTTCTAAACGGATCAAGCGGAATAGCCGTGGGTATGGCAACAAATATGGCTCCGCACAATTTTCGAGAGGTTTCATCTGCGATATGCGCTCAAATAGATAATCCAGAAATAACCATTGATGAACTTCTGGAGTATATATCAGGCCCGGATTTTCCAACCGCGGGTATTATCCATGGCACAAACGGGTATCGTCTTGCTGCTCATACCGGGAGGGGCAAAGTGGTGCTTAGAGCCCGATACAACTTGGAAGATCGAGGGAGCGATAAACAAGCGTTGATTGTCACTGAAATCCCGTATCAAACCAATAAGGCAAATCTGATTGTCAAGATTGCTGATTTGGTTAGGGGTAGAAAAATCGAAGGTATTGTTGATCTCCGCGATGAATCAGATCGAGAGGGAATGCGAATTGTAATTGAGCTCAAAAAGGGAATCAGCCCCCAAGTTGTTCTGAATTTTCTTTTCAGACACACCCCTTTGCAAGTCAATTTCAACATCAACAATCTTGCGCTTGTGGACGGGAAGCCTAAATTACTGAATCTTAAAGACCTTATTGCTGAATTCATTAGACATCGGCAGCGAGTTGTTCGAAGAAGCAGTGAATTTGACTTGAAAAAGGCCCAAGAGAGAGAAGGCATATTGATAGGGCTGAAAATAGCTATCGCAAATATTGATGAAGTAGTTGAAATAGTCAAGCAGTCTAATAATGTTGACGTTGCAAGGGCCAGTCTGATGGATAGATTCAAGCTATCTCAAAAGCAATCTCAAGCTATACTTGATATGAGACTCCAGAGGCTGACTAGTTTGGAAGCACAGAAAATCCTTGATGAATTGGTAAGAATACGAGAAGAAATAGCCTTCTTAGAGGATTTATTGAGCCAGGAGGAAAAGATCCTTGAACTTATAAAAAACGAAACGTCGGAGCTTTCGAGAAAACATGGCAGTGGAAGGGCAACAAAGATAAGTCCAGAAGAAGTGATTCGGGTAAACACTGAAGATCTAATAGAAGAAGAAGATATGGTTGTTGTGATATCCAACCGCGGTTTTATCAAGAGAATATCGGCAAGTCTTTACAGAAAGCAGGGGAGAGGAGGCAAGGGCGCAAAAACTAGTGATTTGAAGGAAAATGACTTCATAGAGCATGTTTTTCTAGCTTCAACGCATAGCTATATCCTTTTTGTTACCAGCGTCGGGAAAGCATATTGGATTAAGATTTTTGAGATTCCCGAGGGTTCTCGTACCAGCAGAGGGAAACATCTACAGACAATATTCGAATTCGAGAAAGATGAAGATATAACTGCAATGGTGCCGCTTGAGGATTTTGGCAATGAAACAGCTCTTTTCATGGCTACGAAGCGGGGTTATGTCAAAAGAATGGCTACCTACGCTTTTAGGAATGCTAAGACAAGGGGGATAATTGCGATCAATCTGGATGAAGGGGATAGTTTGATTGCGGCAACCCTGGTTAATGATTCTGAAGATGTTTTTATTGCGACTCGTAATGGGAAAGGACTTCGTTTTTCTGGTAAAGCCGTTAGGATTATGGGTAGGAATACAAGGGGTTCGAGAGGAATTCGAATGAAGAATGGAGATGAGCTGATAGCGGTATGCCCTGTAAGAGCGGATGGAACGATGCTGCTTGTTTCCGAGAGAGGATACGGAAAGAGAACACGCTACGATGAATTCTCTCCACACGGCCGCGGCACCGGAGGGCAGAGGGCCTATACAACGAACGCAAAAACAGGCTCTCTTGTTTCTGCATTATCGATTCATGAAGATGATTGTTGTATAGGTATAAGCGCGCTAGGGAAGGCGCTTCGTTTTGCAGTGAGCCAGGTGTCGGTAATGGGTAGAACGGCGCATGGAGTAAAAATCCTCGACATGTCTGAGAACGATTCGCTGATAGGGGTGGTTCATCAGCCGGGAGAAAACCGCTGAAATAGAAATGATTGGAATGCACTCAATTGAGGAGAGGATGAGCAGGCACCTTGGAAGAAGGGGACGTGTTTCACGTGAAACACTAAGTGACGCGGGCGCCTTTAGCCTAGTTCGACTTCCTGGCGAAAAGCCTTTACAGCTTGTTTATAGCTCTTGGTTAGCTTGTCTTTCTCCTGCCTCGGGAGGAAGCAAGCCTCGACTGATTTGAGGTTTGATTCGATAAGATCGTCTAGTGTCCAGTTGAAGTTAACCAAGGTTTTTTTATAGTCGTCCACCAAGTCGGAATCCTGTATTGTAGGATCGTCAGATGCAATTGTTATGGGCACACCGGCTTCGCTAAGTGGTTTCATTGGATGAGTGGCTTCATTTTGCCACGCTCCTGTTTGATGATTGCTGGTGATGCATTGGGCAAGAAAGATGCTTCTATCCCGAAGTACTTTCTGGATTTCTGTGTCTTTGTGAGCGGCGACCCCATGACCGATTCGATCGGCATGCAGTTGCTTAATCGACACCCACATATTTCGGGAATCGGAAACCTCGCCCGCATGTATATCTATGCCATATTTCCCCTCACTTTTCACCGCATCAAAGAAAGTTGCGAACTGCTCGGGAGGATAACCCAACTCATCACCGGCCAAATCAATACCCACTACTTCTGTAAGATCGATTTCATGAAGATCTCTGTAGATTTTTAACATTTCGTCCGCGGTTTGCAGGCTGCGGTTGAAGGTGAGGAGATATCTGATTTCTAAGCCTATTTCCGCAGCAGCCGCATCGGAGGCATCAATAATGGTTCTGGTGACAACCTTTGGATCGAGTTTGGTTTGTTCAGTAAAGTGTAGTGGGTTGAAGCGCAACTCTATGTAATGTAAGCCTTCTTTGATAAGCGACTTAACAGAGTCATAAGTTATGCTTTCGATATCGGCTAGAGACCTATACCAGAATTTTTTGAACTTGCTTAGAAATAACAGGAAATCCGGAGCATGATCTTTCGGAAATTGAAAAACCTTCTTGAAATCCTCAATTTTTCTCGGAACATCTAGTTCATTCTTGATAGCTAATCTGAAGAGAGAATCTATCGGGTAGGTTCCTTCAAGATGGCGGTGGACTTCTATCTTCGGCAATTTGGCAAGAATGCTTCTATCGAGTAGTCCTCCATCAGCTTCAGCATGCTCCGTGAGCCTCATGTGCAATCCCTATTATACAGTATAGTGCGGACGAGAGGAGTCCCACTATCTGAAAAACTACCAAGGACACCAAACACAAGCCGCCGCAGCATATCTATAATCTTTTCCATTATCGGATAATCACCGGAAAAGCGTTACTCAATGAGGAGAATGTGTGACTGGTGTTTTTTGAGTCTAATTTGAAGTATGATTCCATTGGATAAGCTCCTCACGCTCAAGACGAGCCGGATAGAAATATTGGTAGCGACAACCTAGGCAGACAGAATTGCTTTTCCCACCTTACATTCTCACCAGACTAGTATATACGGGTTGGTCAAGCAAGCACCCGATGCTATTATCGCCTAATGGGCCGGATAGTGGTTTTTGCGAACCAGAAGGGGGGTGTAGGTAAAACTACTTCAACTGTGAATATTGGGGCCTACATGGCCGAGAAGGGAAGGCGCGTATTGCTGGTGGATCTTGATCCTCAGGGGAATCTAAGCAGCAGTCTTGGTATCTGCAATAGAAATCTGGGAACTTATGATGTGCTGATAGGCAAAGCTCCTGCTGCCGAGGCGATTATAGATACTCTCCAGGAGAATATGTGTGTTCTGCCGTCTGATATTCGCCTATCTGGCGCAACGGTGGAACTGGCAGATGAGGGAGAACGAAACTACTTTCTTAAAAGGGCAATTGCATCGCAGATATCTTCATTCGACTATATTTTAATTGACTGCCCACCCTCCTTGGGAATACTTACTCTAAATGGTCTTGTGGCCGCTCAGTCGGTTATAGTGCCTTTGCAGTGTGAATTTTTTGCACTTGAGGGATTTATGAATATGCTTTCTCAGACGATTAGGAGAGTTCAGAACAATCTGAATAATGAACTATTCTTGGGGGGCGTTATTTTCACTATGTACGATTCCCGTACACGCATTGCTCAGGAGGTTATTCAGCGAATGAAAGAAGCATTTAGGAAAACACCGGAGTACCTGTTTAGAACGGTTATTCCAAGGAACATACGTCTTGCGGAATCACCCAGTCATGGGATTCCCATCAACAAGTACGACCCCGCGTGCATTGGCGCCCGCAGCTATGCTGCTCTTACCGAAGAGGTGTTGAAGCGTGTCTAAGAAAAAGGCACTAGGCTCTGGAATCGATGCGCTACTGGGGGAGAGTGTCGATTTTGCGATAACCGGTGAAGAGAGTTTAGGTAAGGTGAGTTTCATCCATATCGATAGGATTAAACCAAATCCCAAACAACCCCGTGAGCATCTTGATGAGGGAACTCTCTCAGAACTTGCTGAGTCCATCAGCAAACAGGGAGTTCTTCAACCGATACTTGCGGAGAAAGAAGCCAATGGAACTTACACGCTAATTGCTGGTGAGCGGCGTTGGAAAGCAAGTAAACTTGCCAACTTAGAAACCATACCCGCTATTGTCAGAAATTTCGCACCTGAGCAGAAACTGGAAATCGCCTTGGTGGAAAACATACAGAGGGATAACCTTAGCCCTATGGAAGAAGCTAGGGCGTACCACCATCTTATGGGTATTGCTGGTTTGTCACAGCAGGAGTTGGCGGGTAGGGTGGGGAAGAAAAGATCCACGGTAGCTAACAGCCTTCGCTTATTGAAGCTGCCGGATAAGATGAGAAAGGCTGTCGATAAGGGCGATATCAGCGCGGGTCATGCCAGGGCACTATTGGCAGTGATTAATCCCGCGGATCAAGAACTTCTGTTTCACAGAATAATTGAAGGATCGCTGTCTGTAAGAGATGCCGAAGCAATGGCGGGGGATATGAACCGCGGTAATAGAGTTAAGAAAAAGCCTAAACCGAACCCGCCCCCGGATGCTTTGGCGAGAGAGCCGGAGATTAGTAGTATTGAGCAGAGGCTTATAGAAATACTTGGAACAAAGGTATCTCTAAAAGGATCTCTATCTCGAGGGAAGATTGAAATTTCTTGGTTTGATCGCGGAGATTTGGAAAGGATTTACACATTGATTGTTGAAGGAGAGAGTAAGGATACTGAGTAGCCTCAGCAGAAATGTTTGAGCCTTGGTTATTGCAAGGCATATTGTGATTTCTGAATTCCTAAGTTAAGAATTTGCTGAAATCTCCGGGTAGGCTGTCAGAATTTAAGTTTGCGCTTCGTCCTGATGCGGGATTCCAATCAGGATGCTTGAAAACATGCGGAATTGACAATCGTTCAGTTGCCGGGTAGGTTTTCTAATCCAATACAGGAGGGATGACCGAGTGGTTTATGGGGCTGGTCTTGAAAACCAGTGCAGGGCAACCTGCCGTGGGTTCGAATCCCACTCCCTCCGCAGTTAGGAAATGGGGCGTTTACACACCCGCCAGCTAATTTCGGCTTCAATTCGGAGTTTTTTACCTTAGTTCCGCGAAACGGAACAGCAAAAGCGGGATTTTCTCATTTTTCATAGTGGACTTCTTATGCTTTTAAGTTTTGGATTGGTTACTTGTGCATGCCTTTGGCCGAACGCTGCGGCCGGCGTGCGGCCAAAACCACTCGCACCTCTTGAAAACATCGGGAAGTATTTTTAGTAGAGTTGAAGTAAGGCGAGTTTTCTAATGAGAGAAGCCGTGCCCATCGCACAACAGCGGCTATGCGGTTCCGGCTGAACAAGCCACTATCCCAATTGGACCTTGTCACGATTTTTGTGTTGGTTTAAAAATAAGCAAAGACCAGGAGGCTTAAAATGGTTTTGACAGTTATTTATCACGTTTTTAATTTTGGATGGCTTTTAGCTCTAGGCTATTACTTATTTGGGGCTATTCTATGTGCTTTAGTTGTGACATTCCCACTAGGTTTATCAATGTTCACCATTGGAACTTGGCATTGGACACCATTTACAAAAAGAGTAATTAAAAAATCTGAAGCTGAGGCTATGGCTGAAATTGATGGTGAAGAAAAATGGTATAAACCACTAATCAAAATCGCAAATATAATTTGGGCCATTTTATTTGGATGGTGGATGGTTGCGCTGCAAGCCGTTTCCGCAGTAGCTGCATGTCTGACAGTTATTGGTATTCCTTTGGGACTTGCTCAGTTCCGTATTATTGGAACCTTATTTGCTCCTTTTGGTGTAACTATTATCAGTGAAGATGAATATCAAGCGTTGAAAGCAAAAGGAAGAGAATATAAATTTTTAAACCAACAAAAAGAAAATTCCTAATGTAACAAAACATGTTCAGCTTTTGGCTTCATCCAAATTGGGTCTTGTCACGATTTTTGCATATGCAAAGACCGTGACAATCGGCTTCGTCGAGCAAAGCTGGCTAGAAAAACTTGAAATAGTCAGAAATAGCCGATCGGCAGGCGTTGGCAGGCGCGCGAAAATTTCCGCAGGCGCCCTTTTCAATCAGTTCGTATTTTTCCCAGGGCACACCGGTCTCTACGCTTCCTAAGAGCTTATAAGGACATCACGAGGTTGAGAACAAGCAGCGGAGGCAAGAAATCAAAGTTTTGATTTCTTGCCTGGAGATTGAAAAGCGAAGTCTATCCGTATTCTCAGTTTACATGGGCTAGGGAAGCGCGATTTAGATCGGCTTTATAAGGTTTCTCATGGGGCATACTACTATTCATATGATAAGGCTTCTGCCCGACCCCCGTGTATGCCAGATAATGCCATTTTGGTGACGACGGATGATGATAAGGAAGTGCTCTGATGATAGAAGACTGGGAGATATGTCAGCTTTACTTGGAATTACTTGATAAGAAATGAGAGTTGAAGAGGCTGCGATTGCCGAAGCCAAGCAAAAGCTTTCTAATGATTTTACTTCAACGAAAAATTTCCAACTATTTCTTGAAAGCACGGAACCACAAAAAAGCTGGAAATCCGAAGTTCGAGCAAGTCCAACCAGGGGAGGCCAGAGGATTGAATGATTTGATGCCAATATATTGCACCTTACTAAGCTTAAGAAGTAAATTCGAACTTTCATATATTAAGGAAGCATTTATGGAGGTAGAAGATGACTATTGGCGTAACTGGGGCGACAGGTAAGCTGGGAAGACTCGTTATTCAGAAGCTTAGAGAAAGGCCCGACCACAATGAAATATATGCTCTGGTACGCTCAGCATCTAAGGGAGAGGATTTACAAGTCAACTTGCGTGAGGCGGATTATTCAAAAGCACAAACTCTTGGAACCGCAATACAGGGCATCGAGAAGCTTTTATTGATTTCATCCAGTGAAGTTGGGAAGCGCGTTGTTCAACACCAAAATGTGATCGATGCGGCAAAAAAGGCAGGAGTTAGACAAATTGTCTACACAAGCCTGCTTCATGCTGACACATCCGTACTCAAAGCATTGGCGGATGAACATGTTGTTACCGAACGGTCTTTAATCAATTCTGGCGTGCCATACACAATCTTGCGAAATGGCTGTTATATGGAGAATTATTTTATGGGAATCCCTGCCGCTCTGAAGCACGGCTCACTGATCGGCTGTGCCGGTGATGGAGAAATCGCTTTTGCGCCGCGCATGGATTATGCGGAAGCCGCTGTTATGGCGCTAACCTCTGATGGGCACGAGGGGAAGACTTACGAACTGGCCGGGGATACGGCGTATACACTTAAGGACTTGGCTCAAGAAATTTCCAAGCAGTTTCAAAGGGAAATAACTTATCAAAATCTAAGTAAATTCGAGTTTGCTGCCGCGTTGAAACAGGTGGGTGTACCGGATATGGGGGCAGAGTTTCTTGCCGCCTTTGATGATGGAGTATCCAAGGGGGCTTTTTATCATGAAGGTAATGAGCTTTCTGAGATTATCGGAAGAGCAACAACCAAATTATCTGAAATAAATCTAACTGCTTTAGTATAGGATTAGACTTCGTTTCAGATAACAGCAAGATTGCAACTTGAAGCATAAGCGTTTCCCCCGGCATCTTATTTCTTAGCGTAATTTGAATAGCGTCTTCGGACGCCTTCGATAATGAGGCTTCTTAGAGAGCGCATTCATGCCGGATTTACTCATGGAAACTGTTGCAACGCGAAGCGATGTAAAGGACAATCAAGCGAAATAAGGCTAGCCGGCGGGCAGCCTCAACAATTTGGAGAGGTGCGAGAGCGGCTTAATCGGGCTCCCTGCTAAGGAGTTGTGTGGGTTACTGCACCGAGGGTTCGAATCCCTCTCTCTCCGCAAAGCTAAATCCAAGTGTTGCGCCGTGTAAATAAGGGTGGCGGCCACTTTTTCGCTTACTCTGGAGTTCTAAGGATGTTCTTGGTAAGAGCAATGGCATGGCGTTTTTGAATATGGCAGCAAGAACCTGAAGGTTATAGGAATACTGGAAAAGGATTAATCCTGATCCGTATTCATATATCCCAATCAGACTGGCGTATCTCACCCGTCTGGTAAAACTGACGGATCCGTTTGATATATTCCAAGAAGTCCTTGTTTTCTTCTGTTAGTCTGTTTGCCGTATCCCAATCAATTTCAGTACGCTCCTTTGCAGGAATCATGATTTGGCTCTCTGAAGGGTTCTCGGCATCAAGCCGAATAAAACCAATGCCATGGAGGCTTGTGAGCATGCGAAGTTCTTTCAGAGTGTTCGCACCTTCAATCTCACTGGCAACCAAATATCCAAAATTTGCCCATGACGAATTGCTGACCGCTTGGAAAAAGGCTTCGCGGACGTTTGAGCGGTTGATTAGAATTTTAACCTCGAACGACCAGAGCTTGGATTTCTTATCAGCATATTGCTGAACACAGTCTTTTATTTCACGGAGCCAATCGCTACTGAGATCTTCCATGCCAACAAGATCGGGGTAAAGCCACTTATTGCCGCCTGCGCCTCTAGAATTGCGGGAACGCTTTTCATCAATGCGCTTGCTGTATATTGCAAGTTCTGACCATAAAAACGCGGATAAGATTGGGTGAAGATCATGCTCTTTCAGGGTAGAGCCGTTTACCTTTGAGGATGGGGAAGCCTCATGGCTTTCCGCATGGGAAATCTCTGCGCTGTCAGTGGATTTGGTGAAGTAATACTTCCGGGGCCGGCCTTCCGTTGTTTTAACCTCTGGGTGGCGCTTCTGCAGTCGCGGGCGTTGGGAGCCAATTTCAGCAGCGATTTGCTGCAACAATGCTGTTTCGTTGTCCAGTGGGTTTACGGTAGCAGTGGAGCGCTTTTGTTTTTGGCGGCATTCATCTGGATAGGTTTCAAATATCCAATTGGCGATCTCCCGAGCTGTAAATTTTTGCTCTGGGTTCTGCTGTAAAAACTCAAAGGTAGTATTTGCCAAGTTTAGCGCCATGCTTCAACCTCCTTTATCAATATATCAAAACAAATCAAAACAAACAGGACCTGATCAATCGGCTTGAGGGCTTCTCTTGGAGCGTTTTTTGTCCGGCAGGCTATCCCAGAATTGGCTACGACCACGTTGTTAAAGACGACGAGGACTTTTCAGCAGGCATTGATGAACCAAAAGCAGAGGAGTTATTGCGCCAAGATGCTCACATTGCAGAGCGTACCGTCTTGCGCTTAATCAATGTACCGCTGACAGACGGACAGTTCGATGCGCTGGTGTCATTCACCTACAATCTTGGCGGTGGAGCATTCCAGCGCTCCACAATACCCCGTAAAATCAACCGTGAAGAGCATTCCGAAGTTCCGGAGCAGTTCATGCGTTGGGTTTGGGCTGCTGGGCGTAAGCTTAAAGGGGCTTGTTCGGCGGCGGGCTACTGGAAGTGTATTGTATGCGTATCAATAATGCTCGCTGATATATCCGTAGGCTTTCTCGAATAGCTCCTCATCTTTATGCAGATGATATTTGAAAAGCGTTTTCCTCAACACCTGCTTCATTTTACGGTCACCAAGTTTCGTAGTTTGCCATCCCTGGAAGCGCGTTGCTTTGACGATTTTGTCAATGTCATCAACAATGTGTGAAATGATCTCTGGTGTTTGATCGTTTCTGGCTTCCTTAAACAGCACTGACAGCGCCGTTTTATTATCTTCAACAATTTTGTCATTATTGCTTGCGCCATTGTCTAAACGCACAGTCTCCCGGGCAGCAACAAGAAGTTCTTTAAGCCAGTTGATTGAGTTCAATACGCCGGATTCATATTTTTCGCGTAGTTTTTCAAGCCGCTCTCCAAGCTTAATATATCTAGGGTCTCCTGATTTCTTACGGATTTTGGCCATCAGACTGATTTCCAGTGTTTTGGCGCGTTTCTTTTGCTCTGCCTCGGTCAAGGTGAAGATGGAATCCTTATCCATAACCAGGCTATCTAGATCACCACGGATCTGGTCGATATACGTATGCTGATAGATCAGGCGAATGGTTTCTGGTCCAAGCGATTGCCAGATAAGCGAGCCCAAGCCGCCCACAGGGCGAAGTGAGTAATAGACTTGCGCTAACCAACGATAGCCTTTTTGGAACGGCTGAAGGAATGGATCGGGGGTTAAAGCCTCCCACAAATTTTTCAAAACATTGAACTGTGCTGCGAATCGATCACGCATCTCATTGGACGGAAGGCAGTCCTGTGCGGCAATCAACCCCTCATACCCACCAATGGTGCGATCAACGCCATCAAAGAAAGCCAAGCATTTTTCAAGGGCTACTGGAACTTCGTCTTTGTACTTGCCCAGCCGATCAACAACACCTTCAATTTCTTTTGAATCATAAGTCAGCACCTTTGCCGGATTTTCAAATACCCCAAGATAGTCAATAATCAAGCCATGTTGCTTGGTTTCATCATATAGACGGTTGGTCCGGCACATGGCCTGCAGCAAGGTGTGGTCGCGCAGAGGTTTATCCAAATACATGCAATAGCAAATCGGCGCATCAAACCCGGTGAGAAGTTTCGAGGTTACAATCAGGATTTCAAGCGGATCGCTGGAATCCCGATATCGATCGAGCTCCTTTTTTTGATTGGTGGAACTGGCATCAATGGCCTGCCAACGTTTGAAGGCTTCTTCATCTAAGGGCAGGCCCAGTTCTTCCCACTTAATCCAATCGGCAGTCTTTTTCTTTGGGTTTTCGTTTTCATCTTCCTCGTCATGAATCGTCCCTTGGGAGAGGTTCATAATCACTTCACAGGTGCCTTCACCAAATCGCTTGGTTAGCAAGTCATACATCAAAACGCAGGCTTCACGGTCATAGACCACTACCATGGCTTTCAGCCCTTTGGGCTCAACATGGCTGGTGAAGTGTTCCTGAATATCATTGGCAAGGGCTTCCATGCGTCTGGGGGCCTTGAGCAGATGTGCCAGTTTTCCCGCTCTCTGAGAAAGCTGGGTCTTTTCTTCTTCGCTCAAATTCTTGGCCTCGGCCAGCGCATCGAATTCCTTATCGATAGCTTCCTGATCAACACGCAGTTCAGCAAGGCGCGGCTCAAACTTTACCGGAAGTGTGGCTTTATCACGGATGGATTGTTTGTAGGAGTAACGGTTCATGTACCGCCCTTGGTCCTGATCGGCGCCAAAGAGACGGAATGTATTGCGCTCAATCCCGGAGATCGGCGTACCGGTCAAACCAAAGAAATACGCATTCGGCAAGGCCCAGTGCATTTTCTCGCCCAGCATACCTTCTTGCGTGCGGTGCGCTTCATCAACCAGAACAATGATGTTTTCGCGTGGGTTCAGACCGTCTTTGTTGTTCTCATCGATTTCCACATCATCGAATTTAAAGACGGTAGTCACCAGGATACTGCGGCTGTCATGCTCCAGCTCTTTGGAGAGTTGCTTACAGGATTTCACCGGCGTGACGTTTTTCAAATCCGCATTGTCAAAGGTGGTGTTGATTTGGCTGTCCAGATCAACGCGGTCAACCACCACAATCACTGTCGGATTTTTCAAATCCGGATCAGCCTTGAGCATCTTGGCGGCATAGAGCATCAACAAAGACTTACCGGAGCCTTGGAAGTGCCAGATTAAACCTTTACAGATTTCACCGCTCTTCACGCGCGCCACGATTTGTTTGGCCGCTTCATATTGCGGGTAACGTGGCAACAACTTGATACGTTTAATGGCATTGGTGTTGGGTAGCTTGGTGGCTGAATACAGCGCAAAGGATTGCAGCAATTCCAGCAAGGTTTGCGGCTCCAACAAGCGCTCGGCACTGGTGAGTACCGTATTCATGTTCTGCGGAATTTCATCACCATCGGTGGTTTTGTGCCACGGCATCCAGCGTTTGAAATCGGCATTCACGGCCCCGTAGGCAAAGGTCTTTCCTTCCGTTGCGAAGCACAAGAGGTTGGGCACAAAAAAACTGCGTTGCCTGGCCCAGTAATGCTTATCTCCACCCATAAAATCAGAGGCACCGTCTTGCCAGCTGATTGCCATGCGGACAGGTGTTTTCACTTCCCCAACAACCAGCGGAATACCGTTCACATATAGCACCAGATCAAAGAAGGCGTTCTTTGCGCCCATGGTCGGCACTTGCTGTGAAACCACATAGTGGTTTTTGGAATGGTCGTGATAATCAATCAGGTTGATGGTGATGTGCTCACCGTCCTTGCCCAGCGGCATGGACTTCTCACCACGCAACCATTCGGTAAACAGCTCATTGGCGCGGACAAGGCCGCTATGGCTGGCATCCAGTAACACACCGCGCAGCTTGTGAATCACCTCATCGGCTTTTTCGGGGTCCATATCGGGATTAAGACGGCACAGCGCATCTTTCAGCCAGCTTTCAATCAGCACCTCCTGTGCTTCACGCGGCAAATCAGCAGCTTGAACGAACGTCCAGTTTTCACCCGGCAACGAAGACAGGCGGTTGCGGATGGCTTCTTCGATGGTATTGGCTTCATTAAATCCGCTCATGTCGCGCCTCCCAATAATTCTTTATCTATGATTTTCCTTTGGATTGAGTTGTAAACACCGTCTCTATTGCGAATGATTTCAAACTGCTCATTTAGTGAATCTAATACATCAGCATAAACACGCTGTTTTTCTAAGCTAGGCAGGGGGATTTTGATCTTGTCATATGCGTCAGAAACGATTCCATAGCGCGTTGTGCCTTGTGCATAAGGATAAAATCGGTGCCTTGCCCAATAGCTATTCAAAAGATGGAATAAGTACCTACCGTCAGCTAAATTAGCTTTCGGTCTCAAAATTGCCAAATGATACCCACAGACAAGATTTTCTACATGTTCAGAAATAAATGATGGAATAGCGATATCATAAGGGTCTTCTGAATCCTTTGTTATAACCACGTTACCTTTCTTAAGAGTGAAACGTGATATCTCACTATCAGATGCTGTAGCTTCCATAAATGGGATTTGGCGGTGTATTTTATTATTGGAATAAACATCCATATAATTACATAAACAGACAGGTGGCTGACCTTTAACGGATTTCTTGTTAACGGGGCTCGCAATGACATCAGCAATATCTCGTAGTGATACGTCCTCGTAATCAGACTTTAGAATGTCTTGGATAAAAACTCTTTTCACTTGTGCAAAACTGGTTTCGCTATGGTTATTATCTTTTCTGACCTTTTCGATACGCTGAAGTAATTTAACCATCTCCTCCTGCCGTGAGCGAGGCGGCAGTGGGAACTCTTGTCTAGCAAGTGTTTTCCACTTAATGGTTGGGGATAGAGAGCCTTCTGATATCGCTATGGCTCTCTTCATAAACATGTTTGATTGCATAAGGTAAGGCAAGAAATCTTTGTTTATTAACTCGCCATATGCATTTAGAATCATTCCATGGGCAGAAAAAATGCCGTCAATAGGAGCTATAGATACTCTTTTAAGGTAGGCATTTCTTTTGCCAAATAGTATGTCTCCCTTTTTCATTTGTAGTTTCTGACCCTTTAATGGGACATCGCTACCCCACGTTGATATATTTAACTTCCCGCTTTCAAGATGCTCAAGCCCAATATATCTTTCGCGGTCTTCAATTGCAGGGGTAACTCGTTTACTTACACTCTTGGCGACATCCCCAAATTTGACGATGCGCCAGCCTTCTGATTTTTGTTTCTCTGTTAACTGCATCGTTTGTTACGCCTCATATCCCAATTCTTTCAAGCTATCAAGCAGCTTGTTTGTTTGCTTTTTGAGGAGGGTTCGCGAGATTTTCCAATCTTCAATCGCGCCTTCCAAATCCTGTTCTTCCTCATTTCTGCCATTGCCGTTTTTGGCGGTGACATAAAGGGGAATGGACAGGCTGTATAAATTGTTTTTGACCTCATCCAGATCGACCAGCCGCGCTATGTCCGGGTGGTCTTCCGGCCTGTTATAGGCCTTGACCAGTTTTTCCAAATTATCGTCAGATAAAAAGCTAGTGGCACGTTCGCGGGTAACCTCATGCACACCATTCACAAAGACGATCTTGTTTTTACGATCGGCGCTTTTGTTATGGTGCAGGATAACCACACAGGATTCCATGGGGCTGTTGTAAAACAGGTTTGGCCCCAAGCCGATCACGGCCTTAATCAAGTCGCTGGCAATCACGCCTTTGCGGATAGCTTCTTCCTGATCGCGGAACAGCACCCCATGAGGCCAGAGCATTGCGGCCCGGCCAGTTTTCGGGTTCAGGCTTTTCATGATGTGTTGGAAAAAGGCATAATCGGCACAGCCTTGCGGCGGCACACCATGCATACTGCGCCCATACAAATCTGATTCGAATGCTTCACGGTTCCATTTTTTGATCGAGTATGGAGGGTTGGCGAATATCACATCGAACTGCTGGAGCTTGTCACCCTTTGTGAATTTGGGTTCTTTCAGCGTATCGCCACGGGCAATGTCGAACTCCTCAATATCGTGGAACAGCATATTCATTTTGGCAATCGCCGAAGTCAGGAAGTTCACCTCTTGCCCATAGAGCTTGACGTTGCGCCATTCGCGGCCGTTTTTTCGCAAATCCATGACAGCGTTCATGAGCATGCCCCCGGTACCGCAGGTTGGATCATAGGCCGTTTCTTTCGGTTGCAGGCCAAGGATGCGCGTCATCAAATGCACAACGGTGCGGTTGGTATAAAACTCAGCCGCTGTATGGCCGGAATCGTCTGCAAATTGTTTAATCAGATATTCGTAGGCATTCCCCAGATCATCCTGATCAATATCCTTCACCCCAAGTGGAATTTGGCTGAAGTGGTTTATCATGGATGCTAGCAAGTGATCCGGCAGGCGTTCTTTATTGGTCCAGACCGCATCACCAAACACGCCATAAAGGTGCGGGTTAGATTTTTCGATGGCCCGCAACGCGTCCTTTAATACCTTACCAACATCCTTGGTGGTGGACTGCAGCACGCTCCAGCGGGCGGCATCTGGAATGACAAAGCGATGTTGCTCGGGCTTCTTGGCATACTCATCCTCTTTAAAAACGCCAAGCGCTTCGGTGTATTCTTCCTGATAGACATCATCCATGCGTTTATAAAACAGCAGCGGGAAGATATATTGTTTGTAGTCGGATGCTTCAATTTGCCCGCGCAGCAGTACTGCCGCACCCCAGAGCAAATCTTCCAGTTGTTTTTGCGAAATGCTCATAGCTCGAAACCCTCCTTGGCCAGCAGTGTCTCTAATTCATCTTCTGCCTGCTCAAGCTCGGACAGTTTCTGTTTGAAATCTTTTAGAGCTTCTTCCACCGTGATGGTTTCTTCCTCGAGCGGCTTCTGCACGTAACGGGGAATGTTCAGATTGAAGTCGTTTTTCTCAATCTCTTTGATCGGCACCCAGCGACTTACGCCTTCGATTTCTTCCGGCGCTTCATGCTGGCGCTTGTAGATGTCGTAGATTTCATCGGCTTGCGCTTCGCTCATGGTATTTTGAGCGCGGCCTTTTGTGTAAAGCTCATCGGCGTTTATAAATAAGATTTCTTTGCGGTTCAGCGTTTTATTATCTTTGCGGAGCACAAGAACACAGGCTGAAATACCGGTGCCATAGAACAGGTTCTCTGCTAGGCCGATCACACATTCCAATGCGCCATTTCTGATAAGGGCTTCACGGATTTTGGCCTCAGAGCTTCCTCTGAAAAGAACGCCATGAGGTACGACAACCGCCATACGGCCAGTATCATCCCGCATGGATGAATACATATGCATGACCCATGCGAAGTCGCCGTTCTTTTTCGGGGCTACTCCGTAAACGTGGCGGTTATACTGATCTGCACTCCAGCTATCATGTCCCCAGTCTTCAAGGCTGAATGGCGGATTGGCGATCACACAGTCGAATGTTTCCAGCTTGTCACCAGCGGTGAATTTTGGATCGCGCAGTGTATCACCGCGAATAATCTGGAAATCTTCCATGCCATGCAGAAACAGGTTCATACGGGCAATGGCTTCGGTGGTCAGATTTTTCTCCTGGCCTTTCAGCTTCAAAAGGCGCGGGTCTTCACCACGTTCCTGAACATGGTGAATCGTTTCAAGCAGCATACCGCCTGTCCCGCAGGCAGGATCATAAACAACTTCATCCGCTTTAGGATCAAGGACGTTCACCATCAGCCGGACAACGGTACGTGGGGTATAGAACTCACCGGCTTTTTTATTGGCCTTGTCAGCAAACTTTTTGATCAGATATTCGTATGCGCGGCCCATATCATCATCACGCACATCCTTCACACCCATCGGAATTTGATGGAAGTGATTGAGCAGTTCCGTGATCAAGCTGTCAGGCAGGCGATCTTTATTGGTCCAAGGTGTATCACCGAATATGCCGTAAAGGTGTGGGTTGGCTTTCTCGACACAGCGAAAAGCGCCCTCTAAGGCTTTGCCGACATCTTTGGTGGCCAAGAGCACATCGCTCCAACGGCATCCTTTTGGAATTTGAAATTGGTGCTGTTCGGCAGCGTTGGCGGTGCCTTCGTCTTTGAAAGTCTTCATCGCTTCTCCGAATTCTTCGATATAGACGTCGTTAATCCGCTTGAAGAATAAGATCGGGAAGATATAGGTTTTGTAATCAGACGCATCGATGGGGCCGGTAATAATATGCGCGGCCATCCAGAGCTGGTGCTCTAATTCTTTTAGTGTCAGCTTCTTACTCACCAGCTTCACCCTTTGCTTCATTTCTCATCTTGCTCACTAATCCAGCGATCTATCTCGCTCTTCCGAAACCGCCATGCGCCGCGCCCGCCTTAGCTCCTTTACACTTTTCTGATGCAGGGCGACGATTCATGCTTTGGCAAAAACATGGATTATTATAAGCGATTTACGTGGACATGGGATGGGCCGGAGATTTGTGCTAACCTTGATTGCACGCATAATAGCTTATCTGGTGCTCTACAGTTCTTTGCAGTTTGCATGGATGGCATGTTCAAGCTCTAGCGTTGAATGTCCAACATCAAACTGCTCAAAGAGCATGGTTTTAAGCGCAGTTTTTACTTGCTCGTTTTTCGCGGGGTCATCGCCAGATGGAATGACATGCGCTTCCAAAGCGTTTTGGTGCTCATCAAGTTGCCAGATATGGACATGATGCACATTCTTTACGCCCTCTGTTTTTTCTATCGCGATAATCACTTCTTCAATGGAAAGATGTTCCGGAGCACTTTCCATTAGAAGATTAATGATTTTTGGCAGCATCGTAAAACCTTGCCCCAGCACATAACCGGCAATGATTAGTGTGAGCAGCGTATCTACCCAATACCAGCCATAGAGTAGAATCAGAGTTCCAGCGATAATCACGCCGATGGAAGCCAGTGCATCCGATACGTTATGCAGAAAGGCGGCTTTGATGTTTATGCTATTTTTCGACATAGCATAAGTCAGCATGGCGGTGATGATATCTACCACCAGAGCGAAGCCTGCAACAATCACCATTGTCCAGCCTTCAATCTCTTTCGGTTCAGCAAACCGCCACAACGCTTCGTAAATAAGATATAAACCGATAATGACAAGTGTGGTTAGGTTAATGAGGGCGGCGATTACCTCGGCGCGTTTATAGCCAAAGGTTTTGTGTTTATCGGCAGGTTTGCGCCCGATCTTCCGAGCGAAAAAAGCAATTGCCAGCGATGCCGCATCACTCAAATTATGCAAGGCATCAGAAATGAGCGACAGACTGCCGGAAATAACGCCCCCAATCACCTGCATGGCGGTAAGCAGAGCATTAACTCCAACAGCAGCAACTAGCTTGCCATCGCCCCTGTTTTCTGCTCCGCGATCGTGTTTCATAAACCTTCCTTATTTCACCAACATCCAGATGCCGTAGCGGCCATCATCATATTCTTCGTCAATGAAATGAAACCGAGTGGCATGCCGCCATCACGCCCACACTTCAAATGCCAGAACCTCGCCAGGCGCACAACTTAAGCCGCATTGAGAGATTGGGGAACTGGGGGTTTCTGCACGTTTCCATCAGTTCATCGACAAAGAGAATTAGGGGGACATGAATTCTCACTATAGTCGATTATACTGCAATCCAGACTTGCCTAAAAGAAACCTTCAGTCAGAAATTGATAATTCCCCATGGGAAGATGATAAGACTGCGCTTTAAGTAGGAATGGCAAAAAGGACAAAGCGGTTTGCCTATGGTGGATGCCGGTATGCTTGAGCTTTGGCAGAACGGACCTATGCATAACCGTGTGCGAATGATTGTTTGCTTGAAGATTTCGAGTCTAACAGGCGTTAGGCTCCTTATATTTTGCGGCAATCATCTTCTCCAATTAGAAGACTGCTAGGATTCTAACCCCAACATGTATCCGCATTTCTCAAAGTGCTTCTCAATATGGACCGGAATAATCGGCAACATTCCAAACCGAGAGAATAACTCAGTTTCCCGTTTGTTTGTATTTGTAGTTTCGACTTCGCGCAACGATTGAATGATTTGGCTAAGTAAGCGAATGTTGTTCCCACTCCCTTGAACGTAGCCGAGGGGGCGGGAACGAGTGATTCAGATGCAATTTCCTATTTTAAGAATGCTCTGCCTAGCTGAACTGCTCATAGGCGAGCAATGCTTCAGCGGCGTACATAAGCGCGGGGCCTCCACCCATATAGACTGCCACGCCGACGGCCTCCTCGATTTCTTTTTTAGAGGCGCCTAACTCGATAAGATCTCTGGTATGAATTCCGATACAGCCGTCACAGCGAGCGGAAACGCCAAGAGCCAATGCAATAAGTTTCTTTGTCTTCTTATCCAGTGCACCAGATTCAATTGCTCCTTTACCCATCGCTGAGAAGCCACTCATTGTGTCAGGAATATCTTTGCTCAGCACTTTCACATGTTCGTTAACCCGATTGAGAATCTTAGGATAGGATTTGTCCATAAACACCTTCTTTATATTGTTAGTTGCTAATAAGCAGGGCTTGAGCATATAAGGGATATTTCATATGCTCAAGGGGAATAAGCATTTGGCGGAGGATTCTCTTCAGGTAGCACTCACTCTATAAACCAGCCTATCTATCTTAGATGGAAGGTTCGATATCTGTATTTGCCCGGCAAGCTTGGGGTGGGGGCGAGCGCATTCGCTGCTTTTCGTGGGCCCCGCCGGCCTGTTTGTCAAATCGCTCTCTTGGGCTAAATTCTCAGAATCATTATAAGAATCTCTTAGTGGCAATCGGGAATCGCATAGTGGTAGGATTTTTAGGGGGTTGCGCCAGAGAGCAGCAGCTTTGCCTGAATGCCGAGGACAAACTCCCTTCCGCATTGTCTTTGCTAAGCACGAGGCTATATAATGCGCCTTGTAATGATTCATGAGGCAAAAAGTATACGCAGAAGATTTTATATCCTAACAGGTTCTCATACCCTGGCGGCTTCTATTATTTGGGGTGTGAATACTCTCTTCTTACTGGATTCGGGCTTGAATATTGTTCAGGTTTTTTTGGTGAATGCTGTATTTACCGCGGCAATGACTGTTTTCGAGATTCCAACGGGGGCGGTTGCGGATACGAAGGGAAGAAGACTCTCCCTTATCTGGAGCTCGGTGATGCTTTTCGTTGGAACTTTGGGCTATCTGGGTGCGGGAACCTGGGGGGGCGGTTTCGTGGCCTTTGCAGCGGCCTCCGCTGTTTTGGGCCTGGGGTTTACTTTCTTCTCAGGGGCTGCAGAGGCATGGGCCGTGGATGAGTTGATATTCTTGGGAGAGAAGAACCCCGGGGCCTCATTGTTTGCAAAGGCCGCAACCACTTCGAGTATCACTATGCTTGTGGGGACCATGGTAGGCGGTTTTCTTGGAAGTCTGGATTATAGGATTCCTTATTTGCTGAGGGCAGTCTTGTTCCTTCTGATGCTTGGTTTGGCTTTTTTCGCAATGTCGGAGCGCGGGTGGAAGCCAGATGGGAAGGCCTTAAGTCCGATGGCGCGAGTTAGAAGCACTCTAAATGACACTATCCGTTTTGGACTAAAGGTGAAATCGCTTCGCAGGTTGATGGGAATTTCCTTTCTGCTGGGGTTTTTTCTGATATGGGGGTTTTACGCTCTGCAGCCCTATGTCACCGAACTGGCGGGCAAGCCGGGAGCCGCATGGTTGTCAGGTTTGGTTACGGCGCTGATAACTCTATCTCAAATACTGGGACAGCTACTAGTGGGAAGACAGGATAAGCGCGGTAAGGTAAGCAGTGGAAAGGGTAAGATGGCAAGCGCGAAGCTTTCAGGGGCGATGTTTATTGCCGCCATTGGCGCCTTTGTTACGGGTTTGGCGGGCTTAGATTTCCTGCGAGACTCTTCTGGTTCCATGCTCTCACCCGTGTTGGCGATTATCGGTTTAATGCTTCTTATGGGCAGCCTGGGGTACTCGGGACCATTGCTGCGTGATGCCCTGCACAGCCGTATTCCTTCTGAAAAACGCGCAACTATTGTATCGCTTGATTCGTTAGTGAGCAGCGGCGGCGCAATTATTGGCCAACCAACCTTGGGAGCCGTGGCAGGACGCTTCGGTATTTCCTTTGGATACTTGGCAGCGGTTGTTCTTTTCTTCCTAACTCAACCCATACTGACTCTTTTCAGAAGCAGCGAGAAAAGCGATTCGAAATAGCCGTTTTTTCTAGAAGCAGCTTGTGCTAGCTGAGAACGAAATTTACCAGACGATCACGTACAACGATCGTTCTGATGATTTTCTTGTCTTTGCTAAGCTCAATTATTTTAGGATCGCTAAGGGCGATTTCTTCCAGTTGTGCTGAATCTATGCCGCTAGGAACCTTGGTCTTGGCGCGTATTTTGCCGTTAATTTGAAGAACGATTTCTTTTTGGCTGTCCGCTACAAGCTTGGCACTCCAAGAGGGATAGGGATGATAGGCAAGGCTGTCGTTTTTACCGAGCATTTGCCACATTTCTTCGGCAAGATGGGGGGAGTAAGGGGCAAGAATCAGCACGAAAGGCTCCCAAAGCAATCTCCAACATACTTCTTCCTTGTAGATTTCGTTTATGAATATCATCATCTGGGAAATGGCGGTGTTAAATGCCAGGTTTGCCGTATCCAGGCTGACTTTCTTAATTGTCTTGTGAAGCACTCTCTGGGCTTCTATGGGTGGTGTGGCGCTGTCTATGGGTCTATTTGCAATGTTCCAGACTCGATTCAGAAAACGGTGGACGCCGATTAAACCCTTAGTTTGCCATGGCATGGATATTTCTAGCGGTCCCATGAACATCTCATAGACACGCATGGAATCCGCACCATAGCTGTGAATTATGTCGTCGGGATTGATTACATTCTTAAGACTCTTGGACATTTTGGCGATTACCTGTTCAAGATCTTCGCCGCTTGTTTTGTGTACGAAAACAGAGCCTTTTACTTCAACCTCATCTGCTGGAATCAGTGCTTTGTTGGCTCTACGATAGGCGAATGAGGTTATCATGCCCTGATTAACCAATCGCTTGAAGGGTTCTTTGTGGCTTACGATGCCTATGTCATATAGAACCCTGTGCCAAAAACGGGCATAGAGCAAATGAAGTACCGCGTGCTCCGCTCCGCCTATGTATAGATTTACGGGCATCCAGTATTTTTCCTTTCTTCTGTCTACCAGGCGGGCGTTGTTGCTGGGATCGATGTAACGTAGGTAATACCAGCATGAACCATCCCACTGGGGCATGGTGTTGGTTTCACGCCTTGCTGGGCCGGAGCAAACTGGGCAGGTGGTGTTCACCCACTTGCTATTTCTTGCCAGTGGACTCTCCCCGGTTTCGGAGGGCTTGTAGCTTCTAACCTCTGGGAGGGTTAGTGGAAGATAGGATTCAGGGAGTGGAACGGTGCCGCATTTGGGGCAGTGTACCAGGGGAATTGGTTCTCCCCAGTAGCGCTGGCGTGAAAATATCCAATCACGAAGCTTGTAATTGATTGCCCTCTTCCCCTTTCCGTTCTTTTCAAGGAGGGAAATGACTCTGCTAATGGCTGTGTTTTTGTCAGTTCCGTTCAGGTAGTCCGAGTTAACATGCGGACCATCACCTAAATATGCTTCCTTTTCAATGTTCCCGCCCCTTAGGACTTCGATGATTGGGAGCCCAAATTTTTTCGCGAATTCCCAGTCGCGCTGATCGTGAGCTGGAACGGCCATAATCGCGCCGGTTCCATATGAAATCAATATGTAATCGGAAATCCAGATTGGTATCTCTCTGCCGTTCGCGGGATTTATCGCGTACGCACCGGTGGGCACTCCGGACTTATCTCTTGCTAGATTTGTTCGTTCCAAGTCGCTCTTCAGGGATGCCTGTTCAATGTATCTCTTCGCAGAGAGGGTATTCTCGGGCGTGCATATCTTCGGTACTAGTGGATGCTCGGGAGCAAGCACCATGTAGGTGGCTCCAAAAAGGGTATCAGGTCTCGTGGTAAAGACTTTGATGGAGTCCGCGTTGGCGGCGGCGGTTCCAGCGAGCGAAAAAGTGACATTGGCGCCCTCAGAGCGGCCGATCCAATTTCGCTGCATTGTTTTTATGGACTCCGGCCAATCAAGATAATCCAAATCATCCAAAAGAACTTGTGCATATTCGGTTATCTTGAGAATCCACTGGCGGGTATTCCTTCTCTGAACCAAATTTCCACAGCGCTCACATTTACCCTCGAGTACCTCCTCATTGGCTAGTCCTGTTTTACAGGATTCGCACCAGTTGATGGGCATCTCGGATTCATATGCCAAACCCTTCTTGTAAAGCTGCAGGAAAATCCACTGCGTCCATCGATAATAATCGGGCTGATGGGTTTGAATTTCACGATCCCAATCGTAGCTGAATCCGAGTCTTTTTATCTGCCTTGAGAAGTTGGCAATGTTCTCTTCAGTTGTCTTACGAGGTGGGTAACCGCTTTTTATTGCATAATTCTCGGCTGGAAGTCCAAAGGAATCGTAACCCATAGGATGGAGTACGTTGTGTCCGTTCATCCGAAGATAACGGGAGTAAATATCGGTGGCGGTGTAACTTTTAGGGTGTCCAACATGCAGCCCCGCCCCGGAGGGATAAGGGAACATATCCAGGATGTATTGTCGTTGTTCAGGTGGAAATTTTTCGTCCTCGCTAACCTTGAAAGTTTTGTTGACTTCCCAGTATTTCTGCCATTTGAGTTCGATTTCCTGGAAGGGGTAACTCTGCATGGAGCAGATAGTATCTTATATACATCTCGGAAGTCTATCCAAGCCATCTAGTTCTATACGGGAGAATCCGCTGTTTCAGGGAATTAGCTTATGGTTACCCAATTCTGTCAGGGGGCTTGTGGCTAAGTGGAAGTCCAATTATCCTCATAGCTCGTGAGAAGAGTTCTTTCATTCCCCGCTGCTTTGATTTTTGCGTGCGAGGTATTTTCACTCGAGTCATATGAGCCAGCCAGCGCTCTGATTGAGGATTTTCGAGATGAAGTCTATCTGCAGAGAATCAATGATTCTGCCCTGGAACGAATGTACCAGGATACGCTCTTGAGGTTAGAAAGACTGGATTTGGATGAAAGGGAGCTGCTTTATCGTAAAGCTCAGACTGCCTATTATATGGCCTTAGGCTATCTTGCCTTTGACACAACCGAAGAAGTACTTGCATCTGATAGGGATTTTCGCAATGGGAAGTTCAAAGCTGTCCAGAAAAGATACAGTAATCTGGAAGAGATAATCCGACTCCTTGAGGAGTCAATGCATTTTTCGGAACAATATCTGGAAATGAATCGTGATGCCAGGGGAATTAGGCAGTACGCCGAGAGTCTGAGCCAAATGGCCACTTTGAAAACGATGGGTTATCTTTTTTCCAACGGCCCGAAAATACAAACTTTGGCCCGGGAGGCGATTGAATTGGATCCAGATGAAATCAAAGCCCATATGCTTATTGCCTCGAGATATATCTATTCTCCTTCAATCTTCGGAGGCAATCCGGCCAAGGGAATCAGCATTATTGAAGCCCTCGTTCAAAGGATCTCTTTTGATCGAGAAGATGAGCACAACATCAACATCGCTCTTGGCGTTGCAAATCTGAAACTCGATCGTTGGGTGGAGGCAGCACAATACTTCCAGGAAGCTCAGGAGATATATCCCGGGAATGTATATTCTGCGGCAATGCTGTTACTTTGTGAAAGCAAGCTGGAATGAGAGCGATTTCGATTAAACGGTGAACTTCTTCGTGTTATTGGATTGGTATTCTCAGATCCTGTTTATAGTCGGTTTATGGTGTGCGCTGCTTAGCCTCTCAAATGCCATATTTTTCAAGTTGAGCAGGCGTAAAACCAGCGTGAATCATGGCCCGATGATTTCGGTGTTGATTCCGGCCAGAAACGAGGAAAAACGCATAACTCCCACTTTGGAGGGAATACTAAATCAGGAATACTCGAATTTCGAAGTAGTTGTAATCGATGATAATTCAAGTGATGGAACATGGGAAACAATCAAAGCCTATGCGGACAGAAACGAATGCATGACCGCCCTACGGGGCAAGAAGCTCCCAGAGGGGTGGAAGGGTAAGCCCTATGCCATGTCTCAATTAGCGAATGTTGCCAAGGGCGAAGTACTTGTATTTCTCGACGCGGATATCATGCCCGGGCCAGGTTTTCTTTCCTGGGTTACCGATGCCCTATTTCGCCATAAGGCAGATTCCATGTCCGCCTTCCCACGGCATAGGGCAAAGAGCTTAAGAGAATATATTTTCTTTCCTCTCGTATACTTTGTTAACTTGATTTTGCTCCCATTTTGGCTTATCAAAATTACAAAGCATTCACTTTTTAGTCACGCGATTGGGCAGCTCATGGTATTTCGCAGAGAGGCCTATGTGAAATCGGGGGGTTTTGCAGTTGTATCAGATAAGATTCTTGAAGATATCCAAATGGCAAGAGCGATGAAGGGAGCGGGATATCGGCACGTATTCCTTGATGCGCGCAAGGTTTTAAGCGGTTTCATGTACGACTCTTGGGGGCATACCGTATCTGGCTTGAAAAGAGCCATCTACGAATACTTTGACAAGAAAAACTACCCCATAGTCATTATGTCATTTTTCGCTATTGCCTTTCTTATACTTCCCGCATTTCTAATTCCCATCTCCCTCTATTACTCTCTACCACAAACGCTTTGGATTATTTTGGGGAATATCGGGATATTGCTTGGTTGGTCGATAACGGCATTCGATCGGCGGCTCCCTTGGTATGTACCCTTATTCTACGCCGTTCAATTTCTCTATCTTCTGATAATAAGCTGGGAAAGTGTGATAGATGAGGTTAATGGAAGAGGATACGACTGGAAAGACAGAAAAATCCTCTAGGTTTCTTGTGAAAGAATTACAGAAAAACATAAATGGGAGCTTTCTTTTCCGCCTAACTGGCTTCTTTATTTGCTATTTTGTGATAATCCCCTTGGCCTTCTTGCTGGGGAAAGCTATATACCATTTGAAAATGAAGGGCAGAGGCAATCTTCGCGGCATCAAAGGCTGCATGGTTGCTGCCAATCATTGTCAATTTGTCGAGCCCGGCTTTGCCATGGTTTCTTTGTTCCCTCGCAAAGTTATATATCCCGCGTCGGAGATGAATGTTACGCGTAAAAGCATTGGCTGGTTCATCAGATTGACAGGGGCCTTGGGAATCCCGGATGAAAATCCTCTCAGAATTGCTCCATATATCAAAGAGGCACTAAGGTGTAATAGGATTATATGCTTCTATCCCGAAGGAGAATTAAGTTGGCGTTCTCAAGCCCCCGGACCTTTTTTCAAGGGCTTTTTTTTTCTTGCGGTATTGAATGATGTTCCGGTTCTGCCTCTTACGGAGGTTCTTAAGGAACGTTTGATTCGCCGAATTTTTCCTTGGTGGCCACCAAAAACCACCTTTGTTCTTGGGGCTCCGGTTCATCCTAATGATTTCAAACGCCCTGGGTTATCCAAGAAAAAGCAGGCGATTCTAGTGTCGGAACACGTGCGATCAGTCATCATCAATACTATCGAAAAGGAGGGTGGTTGCAAAACTCTGGCGGAGAGTCAAGATTCCAACTAATGAAGCGTAAGGTTTTTCAGCATGCTATGAAATTATTTCGTGTGCCAAGAGTCGCCTGGCTGGACGAAAATAAGTTCTAGGTGAGTATTCGAAAAGATCGGAAACCTTTGTCATATAGATGCAGGCGTATTTCTCCACCTGCTCCGCGTAGCGGCTTTCCTCGATTCCGGCTCTGAAGATTTCTCCCCAATAGGGATTGAAATGAGGTTTGAGATTGTCCAAGAGTGTGGAGATTCGAGAGTTGAGAATTTCTTGCTCCTGAGCTTGCGCCTCAGAAATTTGAGCCCTGTTCCCGGCATGGCGCTCCAGTTCAGTGATATCGGCCTGTCTTTCAAGATGCTGTTTGCGCTTCATCAGGCGGTCGATTTCCTTTTGGATTTCGTGTGTTTCCCTTATGGCCTCGAGTTCGCCGTCCAGGCCGTTTAGTACGAGAGCCGTACGCCAATCGCAGAGCTTCTTTATGGATACTACATCGCCATAAATATGGTCGCCCAAGTAAAGAATTTCATCACCGGGTATTCCCATTCCCTCCTGAACATCACCAAACCAGCCTCCCTGCCAGATGCCTCGGGATACGGGACCCTCGTGATTGCTCATTTGTCCGGTTTTGGTATCGATTTTCAGGAAACGATGCGGGCCTGCAAAGAAATTGGGCTTATCGGCGAGGGTGATAACAAGATCAAAGAGTTCTTGCCAGCTATTGTATTTTCTTAGGAAGGGATTCAAGGAATAGTCTAGGAGTATTCGGGAGTATGAATAGTCCGAATTCGTGATTATCATCAGCTTCTTTCCATATGCCTTGAGCCGTTCGAGAGTGGCGGCAACTTTGGAATCTCTTTGAACATACTCGCCGAAATCGGCTTTGAGAATGGATTTCAGTGTGCCATCCTTATGGAGCTTATCAATGCAGGTACTAACTTCGTAGGCTAGGCGTCTGTAGTCCGGAAGTTTTATCCCAGCCTTTTCCAACTGTACAATTTGGGCAAATAGAACACCGTTGGATATGGCAAACGGCGTATCAAGACTTTGAAAATCGGAATCTCTAGGATCGATTACCCGTTCACGATAGAGCTGCTGACGTTCTCGGAAGTCGATTTCTTCAAGTCCGTGATAGGCTGTTTTTACCTTGCCGAAGCGGCTTAGCTTAAGCATATTGCCATTTCTTTTGTCAATTACCAGGCCGAGTATGGCGCGATTTAGGTTGAATTTCAGCTTTCCTATCTCCTCGGGATAAGAGTAGTTTTCAACGAGACTTTTGATGGTGAACGAGTGGGTGAGCCTTTCGAATTTTTCGATTTTGTAGGGTACGAGTGTATAATCCATATCGAAGCCCACAACTTTTATCTTCTTCATATTCAAGAGTCTGTTTACATAAACTGGCATTGCATCAGGATGACTTAAGTTCAAGGTTAATTTCAAGCCTGGGTTGCTTGTAAATACTATTCATGAAACTTCAAAGCTCAAGCTTCGGTAAAACAATTCGGTAGTTGGTAGATTCAAGCTAAGCTCTGGGCTTACAAACTATGCAGCCATACACATGAACATGGAGGGGGCGGTAGGGTCTTTTATAAACTCTTGCCATTACGTAGCCGTCTTTTGGAAGTTCCTCGTTGCAACAGGGGCAGCGTCTTTTATTTAGGCTCCTAAAAGGTTTTTGATGAGCACTTGAGCTGTCGAATTCTATAGAGGGAAATGTCCGTTCACCGTTCCAGCAGTTTTTACAGCCGAATATATGCATCAGATCGAATTCTTTGCCGGGGAACATCGTTGAATAAACGCGCAGACCGAGCTCAAGCGGTTCATTGCAGAGAGGGCAAAATCTCTTAGAAGCCATGAATTTGGAACTTCTGGAGGATCTAGCTCGATTGGACTTCCTTCTGCTCCAAACAAGAAGCCACAATGCCGAGAACAGGAGTATAATAGCTATCAGAATCACTAAACTCAGGTTTTGCATTCCACGTAAACACAGTAGAGACTTAAGCTATAGCAGTTTTCATATACTCCTCTAGATGGGAATGAAAGATAGTTAAGTCCGACGCAAACATCGAAGCAAAAATATACAAGGGGTGTTAGCCCTGCAAAGAAACAGCCGAATCTACTCGAAGAGATTTTCGCCAAACTTAAGGACACTGGTACATCCAAATTGCTATACTCGGTAAGCTTGCTGGCGGCATATGTCTTCTCGAAATTGAGAAGGTTGGAGGGAAACTTCAGGAAATCCAGATTATCCGCCCGTGGGAGACTGCCGCGCCTAGTCATATTATGGTTGCAAGACTCCTCGAGGGAAGGTCAATCACGGAAAATTTTACTATACTGTGGCTATGTCCACCCTTTTTGTAGTCGCTACGCCAATTGGGAATATCGAGGATATCACTCTTCGTGCGATACGAATCTTAGGGGAGGTGAGCGTTATTGCCGCTGAGGATACGCGTAAAACGCGGATTCTTCTAGATAGATACAATATAGATTTCAGGCGTCTAGTTAGCTGCAGAGCGAGAAATGAGAAGGCGAGCGCTAGAGGAATAGTGAAATTGCTTAGTCAAGGTTCTAATGTGGCATATGTCTCAGATGCAGGAACTCCGGCCGTGAGCGATCCAGGTGCTCGGCTTGTTGGCCTGGTTCGGGCGGAGGGTTTCGATGTAGTGCCGATTCCGGGGGCATCGGCTGTTACCACTCTATTAAGTGTTGCAGGGATGGCCGGAAAGGGCTTTTTGTTCGAGGGTTTCTTATCACCGAAAGCCAATAGGCGCCGGAATCGACTGCAGAAGTTGCTTGAAAGCGGTATGATGTTTGTTGTTTACGAGTCCCCTTCCAGAATAGTAAAGCTTTGTGAGACTCTAGAGGAGCTCTGTCCAAAGCGTAATATCTTTTTGGGTAAGGAATTAACCAAAAAATTCGAAGAATGCATATTGGGAAGAGCAGATGAGGTATTGTCAAAGCTGAACGCAATGGATAAAATTAGGGGCGAATTCACGGTTCTCGTTGGAAATTGAATGAAGTTATAACTGGGTGGGGTTGAAACTTCGGATTTTTGGTTATACACGGGTTATGATTAAGGCATCGTTGCCGATACTTAGATTAGTCGGAACTAGGAGAATGCATGACTATTGACAGGTTGGGGCCGTTAGATCCACTTTCTAAATTTAACAAAACCGATAAGCCAGAGAAATCTGCCCAAGAGACGACGGCCGACACTGTGGCGGTATCCGAGGAAGCTAGGCATTCGGCCGCGCTCCGACAAACTGCCGATATAGTCCGTTCTGCTACTGATGTGCGTATGGACAGAGTGGAGGAAGTGAAGGCGAAACTCCAGAAACCCGATTATATCAACGATGCGGTTGTCAAAATGGTGGCCGATCGTCTGTTGGAAGTCTTCGGCATTTAGATTTTTTCTTCTGCAGGGGAAGTTCGAAATATTTAACAGCCCGTCAAAGTCTGCAACTATAAAATGCGCGATTCGGTTTGCCCGGCACTATTCAAATCGGCATTGGGTGCTCACAAAGCGTCCCATTCCAGTGGTCTGATATCAGGAAGCTCTAAATAGAACTGATTTCCGATTTGTACTTTTCAGCTAAACTGCTTTGCAGATCCTTTAATTGATCCTCGTTTCTAATCCCGAATTTCGAAAGTACTGAGTAATCTATGGATTCATAATGCTTGTTTCCGTTTTCGTAAGCACATATCGAGTCGCCTAGGTAGACACATGAAACAATCAAGCGGTTTTCGAAGCGAGAATTTTCTGGATAATGGTGATAGCGAATAGCGTCTATTAAAGGAATCGGGAAATTCCATTTTTCAGCTATCCGCGCTCCGATCTCGGCATGATTGTAGCCGGCGGATAAATCTTCAAACAGACTTTGCGATATATTCTTTTCGAGGCTAAATTTTCTTATTTTATTCAGAAGATTCGGATGAATCGCGGAGAATATGATTTTGCCGATATCGTGCAGTATTCCTCCAATATAGACATCATCAACAATATTCTTGTTGCGCGTAACTCTTCGGACCAGAGAGAAACTATAAAAAGCTACGCGATGAGCATGTCGCCATTGTTCAGGGTGGGTAGGCAGCTTCAAGATTTTAGAGGTGCCATAACTAAGAAGCATGTTCTTGACGCCGCGCAGGCCCAGCATTTTCACCGCATTGCCGATGTTGTCCACCTTGTTGGTCAGCATGAAATATGCCGAATTCACGGTTCTCAATAAATCAGCCGTAAGAGCTGGATCAGTGCTGATTCTTTTTGCAATATCGCGCAACTCGCTCTTGGGGTCGTTAATCAGCCGCTGAACAGCAACAATGTTTTCGGGAAACTGAGGAAGTCTGTCTATTTCATCGACAATCTGCTTAATCAGCATTTCTTGTTGCTCAAGCTTAACCTTACCTATGGGAATTGTTATTCTGGCGTTAGTTATTCCATTCGAAGCTCCAATCTCGTAAGCATCCTCATCTAGTCCTATTTTTCGAAGCATAAGAACCAAAATAACAATTCCAAGGCCGGCCCCCTCCGAGTCGTCCAGCACTTCCGAAAAGGCTTCTTCAAGAGTTTTGAAGGTGCGAGAACGTGCGATTCTGTTGTAAACGCGCACATGCTCCCCCCTGGTTATCTTGGAGTTATTCTTGACGATAATCCGAAATTCCTTATCAGTGGGATGAAAGAGAATTCTGATGAATAATCCTTTTCTTTTCTGGCGTTCAAGCCAGTATTCTTGGTTGTCCAGTGTTTCATTCCGAAAGCTTCTCATGCCTTTTCGATAGTCTTCACGATCCTGAATATCGAGATTTTTTTCTTCGAAATACACTCTCTTCGTGTTTGCCTTCTTGGCATTTGAGATTAATTCCTTCAAACAGTATGACAGATGATTCTTGAGCTCGCTTTGACCGAGTTCATCCAGAAAAACACCGAGAATCTCATCAATTTGCAGTTCTGCTTTGTGCGGCAATTTGTAAGTTGTCATTGTTAGAGGCGACGACATACGAACAGACCGTTTGATCTTCCTGATTATTGTTGTATCAGGCATTTAATCTCCTGCATGTTTGATAGTATTTTCGGCATCTATTGCTTATCATGTAGAGTTAATTTCTTTTATTGTGAAAGCTTAGCCAGTTCAATCAGTCCCCTGCGAACAGCCTCGTTGAAGCTGCCTGATTCAAATTTCCCACTGCGTCTTCTTCGCCCGGCATTTTTTCCTGTAAGCAAGGCCATTACCTCATCGATATTATCCGCAACCCACACATGGAATTTAGATTTTCTAACTGCCGAAATAACTCTGTCGGAAAGTATAACAGACTGAGAATTCCTAGCTGGAATAACCACTCCCTGGCATCCTGTCAGTCCTCTTGCTTCACATGCCTTGAAGAACCCCTGAATCTTCTCGTGAACGCCACTGACAGGTAGAATAATTCCCTGTTGATTGATAGCTCCGGTAACCGCCACATCCTGGCGCACCGGGATATCGGCAATGGCTGATAGAAGCGCCACTAGCTCTGACACCGAAGCCGAATCCCCATCAATCTCATGAAAAGACTGTTCAACCGCAATACTGGCTGTCATCGACAATTGTTGCTTCCTAGCGTATCGGTGACGAAGATATCCCTCCAATAGAAAAACTCCCTTATCATGCAATTCTCCAGACAAACCCGCCTCTCTTTCGATGTTTATTACACCCCCCTTACCAGGTCCAACCGCCACTGTTATCCGTAAAGGTGTCCCAAAGGTATAAAAACCTCTCTCGAGAACCGCCAAACCATTAACCACTCCAGTTTTATTACCCTCCACATCAATTAGCAACGAGCCATCGCGGATTTGGTCTATCAGCATCTCTTCTGGCAGATTGCCCATGCACTCCCTCATTGCAATTGCAGCCTTCACTACTTCAATATCGATCTTGGTTTTTCCTTTCATCGAGGCTCCATAATGGGCCTCTCTAATAAGATCGGCGATCAAACTGAAGCGAGTACTTAAACGATCGCGTTTTTCAGCAAGGAACACACCATAGGCAATAACCCCGACAATTCCATCTGAGCTTATTGGCAGCAAGTCTTCCTTTTTCACAAGATCTCTGGCGAAAAGCGCATATTCATTTTCTGTTTTGGCTTCCCGTGGCATGGTTGAACTGAATTCGGCTGCAATTTTGAAGAGTTTCGAGAAATCATCATCCTGAGAGCAGAGCGATTCATAAATTCGTGCCGGTCCCACTAGTATTACCGTGGCATCGAACATCACCGGCACTGGCTTCATCAATATTGGCAGAGGTCCAAGTGGGGTTGATTGAATCTCAGGTGCCGCTAAGCCCGTTTGTAGCGCTCTTTTGAAGTCCATCCAGAGCCCTTCCTTCGAAAGGATGTCCTCAGCCTGTAAAATCAGGAAACCGCCGTCCGCCTCCAGAAGCGCGCCGGGTTTAATCATCATCAGGTTGGTTTTGAGTTCGTTCGAAGCATCGTACTTCGCTTCTATTGCACCAAAAAGGCTTGCCTTGCTGGGGTTTGTCTCACGGATTACTGGCAGTTTATCAAAACCGAAACGATCGACAACGATGTTTATTCCATAGCGTATATTCAGATCTGTATCGTCAACTTCCTCTGAATCCTTTGTAAACCAGTCGCTATTCTCAATAGCATCATCTTCGAGGTTTTTCAGGTATGTCCTGATATCTTCGTCTTCCCAATTCTCTGATATGGCCGAGCATTCTTCGTTTATCCCCGGACCTATTGTTTCTTTTTTGAGTGATATAAGTGTTTCATCTAGTTTCTCTCTCGCGATACGAATTTTTCTGTAAATCTGCTTCATCGCATCCAAATAGGTGAAATAACGTTCACGGCTATCGCGCCATACTGATTCTGGAATCTTTCCGGAAGCCACCAAGTCTTGGAGATCTTCAAAGAGAACAATCTTGCCATCTATAAAGGGGGCAATATCCGTTGCTCGACCATCCACCGCATCGTTGGTTTGAATAGTTTTGAATCCCACCGTTTCAAGTTGAGTTTCAAAATCGGATAGAATCCTAGTTTCACTGTTTTCTACTTCGGCAATCAAACTATCCCGTTTCGACTTATAGGATTCCGCATCCAGATCGTGGGCAATTCTATCGTTTAGCCGATCTAGCAGCAGACTAATCTCCTCTTTGAAAAAGCGCGCCCGCCCCTCCGGGAAAATCAACGCGCACGGTTTGTCTGGATCTTGAAAATCCTGAACGTAGGCTATGTCACGCAGAGAAGAGCCGTTTTTAGCTCTATTGCGGGAAAGTATATCCATTATAGCCGTGTGTTTGCCCGTGCCGGATTCTCCGGCCACATAAATGTTGTAACCCTTGGCTCTTATCGAAATTCCCATCTTAAGAGCCCACACCGCGCGACTCTGGCCAACCATTGCCCAGTGTTTGCTATTCTGTGTTTCATTTGATGAGTCTTGAGGGGGAATTTCGATATCAAGCAGGATATCTTCCAAAGAGAGTTCGTGCGGCAAATTTGACATGTAACTGATTCTACAGTTCGATGCGCTCTCTTGAAAGCCAAATCAAATTCACAAGAAGGACATACTGAACTTGAAAGAAGCGGCCAAAGTTCTATAATGCACCCATGGAACTCGCTGATTTCGACCGCTGGGCCAGAGAGAGATTGGAGTTCAGCGAAGTAGACAGTGTCGATAGCTCTTTAAATGGTGTCCAAGTGGGAAAAATGGATGCGAAGATTGGTAAAATGGCGTTTGCCGTGGACGCATGCCTTGACTCGTTTCAGAGAACTAAACAGGAAGGCGCCCAAGCTCTTTTTGTTCATCATGGTTTGTTCTGGGGTTATTGCCCTCGCTTAATCGGAGTTGTGGGCGATAGGGTTCGGTTTCTGATGAAAAATGATATCTCCCTTTATGCCTGTCATCTGCCTCTAGACCGACACGCTCTTCTGGGCAACAATGCCCAAATAACAAGGAGGCTGAACCTAGAAAAAGTAGAGCCTTTCGGAGACTATAAGGGGCGCAAGATTGGGTATAAGGGATTACTCTCCAAGCCATCTAGCTTAGAAAGCATCGTTAGGCGGCTTTTTGAAGTCTGGGGAGATGGCATCAATGCGCTGAGATTTGGCTCAGCCGAGATTAGCAGCATTGCCGTGATTTCGGGAGGCGCGCCATATGAAGTTTCCCAGGCCATTAGAGAGGGAGTTGATTTGTACTTAACGGGAGATGCTTCTCACAGCATTTATCATGAGTGCCGTGAAGCGGGAATCAACGTCCTTTTTGCAGGCCACTACCTAACTGAGATTTTCGGCGTAAAAGCCATGGCCGAATTAGTAACTCAAGAATTGGGAATTGAAACGGTTTTTCTTGATATCCCGACTGGGTATTGAACTCTGATTGGAGCTAAGCTTTGAGGAAAAGGCGTTATTTCATTTTGAGCGCGCTTATAGTGATAATCGACCAACTGTCGAAGTTACTGGTTGTGAAACTTATTCCACCTTTTACTATCGCCTGGACCCTTGGGGAAGATTTCTTTCGATTGGTGCATATCAGGAATACTGGCGCCGCCTTCAGTATGGGGGCAAACATCCCTGAAACTTATCGCGTTTTAATACTCATTGTGCTTCCTCTTGCTGTTCTAGCAGTTATGGGGGTTTATCTCGTACGCGGAAAGGATCTTTCAGAGCTGCAGCGATGGATGCTTGCGGCAATACTTGGTGGTGGTGTTGGTAATCTGATCGATCGTATTTTCCGATCTGCCGGGGTTGTGGATTTTCTTGATTTCAAATTCTTTGGAATCTTCGGCTTGGAACGCTGGCCAACTTTCAATATCGCCGATGCCTCCATGGTAGTTTCCTCTATAGTTTTAGTTATTCTGTTATTCCGACAAAGAGACTGGAGATGAAAGCTTGAATAAGAAGCTAAACACAGTCTTTTTTCTGATAGGTGCAACTTTGTTGAATTTGCTCTCGCTTGTAATTCTGTCTCTGATAATTGGGATGCTGCTAGGCTCTCTATATCAGAAGTTCAATATTAGTTCCCAGGCGATGTCTTTGTTAGCGGTAATACTGATTTTGTCCGGCGCTGTTCTTGGAACTTACTTTCTCTATTCGAGATTTATCAAATGGGCAATTAGGAAGTGGAGCCTGGATAACTACATCGAGCCGGTGTTTCAAGAACGAGGTAGGCAGAATTAGTATCCATCGGAGATTTCCCTGTTGATATCTTTTTTATGGAGTTCATTGTAGACAAAACCGCGATTCTTCAGAGAATCTCTAAGAGTCTGTGGGAAAGGAATGTAACGCCAGAAAATTCCACGGACTTCTTTTTCCAACTTCTGAACGCCCTCTGCTTCTTTTGTAATCCATAAGAAATAGTTATCAAGAAAACTCACTCGAACATCTCCGCGCTGTTTAGAGCCGCTAAACCACTGATAGTAGTTGCCGGTAAGGCCCTCTTCCATCCAGTAATGAGCTGCCTTTTCTTTCGCGACGTTCCAACGGAGGTCTCCAAGAGCATAGATAACGGCGGTTTTAATATCTTTTGGATACATTGGAACGGCGATTCGTCCGCGACTTGCAGCCCGATTGAACTGTTCGAAGGGTTCCCAGCAAATTCCCCTCTCTCCATAGCAGGGAACAATTATGGTGTGAGGTACGATTCGGGTGGATTTCTGCCGAAACGAACGGCGAAACACCCCGGGATCTGTCTTTTCTACCTGATCCATAAACTTGATAACATTCTCGCGAGTTCCAATGAAAGAGATGTTTGAGGAGAAAAAATGCTTCATCAGAAATGGCAGATGATTTCCCTGTCGTCCGACACACAGCTTGGATAGTTGTCTGATGCTATCTAGTTCATTTCCCATCGTGTTCTTGTCGACCTTACTGAGCCCCCCCATCTGTTGAATTTTGCCGTCGAGTTCTCCGAATTTGCTATCCGCATCCTTGAATCTCTCGATGTTCAGGCTGATATCCTTGTCTGCTTTGCTTAGTTTCCGAAGTATCTCGTTAATCTGATTAAATGATTGCTTCTGCTGCGGACTAAATGGGTTTTGCACGTTCATTATGGTTGGATGTGCGCTGTGTTGGGTAATTATAAAAACTTGTGTTTGCAATTCGTCATCCAATTTTCTTCGGGTATGCATCAGGTTTTGGAGCAGTTTCAGATTAGCTTCCTTGGAACCCAAAGCTTTATCAAGTTGTGTCTTCGCCTTTGTTTGGATATTCATCCGATTGAACTTCAATTCGTCGGTTGCCAGTGGGTTCTCTTTGTTATTGAGTATTAGCTGGAGCCATTCATCCACATAGTGTATAGGTTCACCATAAATATTCTCAGTGATAACTCTCGAAAGCATCTCTCGTTGTTCGACGGAGATAAGCGTTGGGAGAAAATATGCGTAGCGTATAGCCCATCTTTTCTCTTCTGAAATGCTTTGGAAATGCATTGCAATGCTTCGTAGTAGGTTCCACCAGGCGGGGATAAGGCGTTGACGGAAAACGCTCTTCTCCTGGGGATTCTCTATCTTAAAAAATTTTTGGATTAAGTTATGGAATTTTTTGGAGCACTCGCCTTCACCGCTTAGAATTTTTTGGTAGAAGTTCTTTTCGAGGAAAATGGGATTCGGCTCCTGTTCCCAATTTTCGATTGATGGGAAGGATTGCCTGTCAAAATCAGTATTTGCAATTGAGTCATTAGATGCGTCAAGAATTCCGGAAAGATCTGGAGCCAAGACACCCTCGTCCCCTAGAAGAGCCGCAATTTCCGGATTAATAAGCTCATCACTCACTTCGTTTACGCTCGTTTCTCAGATTCATGGAGGTGAAGGGAGTCGAACCCATGACCTCGTGAATGCCATTCACGCGCTCTAGCCAACTGAGCTACACCCCCGCAAAGGAGGGCTATCATAACCGTCTACTTCAAAAAGTGTCAACTGAATGGCCATAACTACCATATTTTCGGGAACGTGTAGGAGATGGTTAAGTATGTTTATTTTTACTTATACTTTTGTGAGGGGGAAAAGAGAAATGAAAGCTTAATCAATTCAAACCCCAATCGATTTTTAAACCCATTTTCGTTTTTCGATACGAGGCCTAAAGAGCTTGAAATCAAGTAGCATGCTTTTTTGTACCTAGGGCCCTAGCGCATACTGCAGCACAATGTAGCAGATGTAAATCGCTAGCAACCAGGCGCCCTGCCAGCGAAGGAAGTGTCCACGGGTATCTATTGCAATAAACACTTGAAAGGATATCAGTATTAGAAGCATTGTCGGAAAATGAAACAAAAAGAAATTATCTGGAACGGCTAGTGGCACGGCAAGAGCTGCCATACCTATTACGAACAAGGTGTTTAGCACATCTGCCCCAACAATATTTCCAACAGTTATTTCCGGATGTCCCTTGCGGATGGCGGCAATCGCTGTGCTTAGTTCGGGTAGGGAAGTTCCAAGAGCAACCATGGTTGCTGCTATAACATCATTTGGCACCCCAAGTCTTCTGGCAGTTTCAACTGCTGCTGGAACAAGTAAACGTGATGCGATAATCACTAGAACCAAGCCGCCGAGAAATTTCAGGAGAATAACCGATAAGGATTTCGGTTTTTCGCTTACTTCTACTTTCAAGCCGCTGTTAGTTCCTTTTCGGGCCCATCTGTAAGTCATTATGAGATAGATAACAAGTAAGCTAACAAGCAGCAGCCCCGCCGGTCGGTTTATTGCAGGACCACCAGGCAGGAGTATGTATGTAGCTGATGCCAGAACCACGAGTAATACAGCCGAACCGAGCTGCCATTTGCTGGTACGTTTCAGAATCCATTTATCCATTGGCGGTGCGGCGATCAGCGCGGTTAATCCGAATATCAATCCGGTGTCGGCGATGATAGAGCCCACTCCATTCCCAAGTGCGAGTCCGGGAGTTCCCATGAATGCGGCCATAACCGAAACGAAAGCTTCCGGAGCCGTGGTTCCCAGGCTGAGTATTGTCGCACCTATTACAATTTTTGGTAGTCTGGTTTTCAAGGCTAGGTTCACTGTTCCGTCAATTAACCAATCGGCGCCTTTTGACAATAGAACTATAACCAGCGCAATTATAAGCAGTAGGCCCCAAAGAGGGAAATTCGAGAAAATGGAGGCTAGGAAGCTTTCATCTATGAAGTATTTCCAAAAAGGCATTATGGCATTATAGTAAAACTCAGCTTAGATCAAATAGCTCGCCAGAAAACATTGCTTCTTCGAGGGTATTGATTAAGAATAGTAAATTCATTATACAGCTAAGCATGATTGCGAAAGTAGCTCAGTGGTAGAGCTCCACCTTGCCAAGGTGGATGTCGCGAGTTCGAATCTCGTCTTTCGCTCTTTTAGGATCGCGGGCTTACGATTTTCTGAAGTACTCAAGCCAAGGGTTCCCCTGCTTGGCTTGTATGTGAGATAATGTTTTTTAGAGAGTCCTGATATGTGAGGGCGCGGCTGTAGCAATATGCGGTTTGTCTTATTGCACGATTCCCGCGTTGATATCAAAGAGCACTAAAATTTGCGAACATGGTTTTACTTAGATGGAAGTACTGATGTCGTGCTCTGTAAGGGCCACACGAGTAATTCAAGTGGAGGAATACCAGCTATATGGGAATTAACTACTTAAACGAAGTACCTACGAAGCACAGGAGACTTGTTTCCTGGGTTGAAGAGTGGGCCGAGCTTATGACCCCTAAGGGAGTCTATTGGTGTGATGGATCGAAGGAGGAATATGATAGACTCGCGGAAGAAATGGTAAGCAGCGGTTTGGCAACGCGCCTTAATCCCGCAAAGCGTCCCAACTGCTTGCTTTTTCGTTCTGATCCAAGTGATGTGGCACGAGTAGAAACTCGCACTTATGTCGCTTCAGAGAAGCAGGAGGAAGCAGGACCGCTTAATAACTGGATTGATCCTGTTGAATTGAAGAAAACGATGCGCGGTTTTTATAAGGGCTGTATGAAGAATCGAATCATGTATGTTATCCCATTTTCAATGGGTCCCGTGGGCTCCAATATTGCAAAAATAAGTTTTGAAATTACTGATTCTGCCTATGTTGTAATTAACATGCATATTATGGCCAGGGTTACACCCAAGGTATACGAGGTTCTTGGAGCTGATGGTGAGTTTATTCCCGCGGTTCATTCGGTTGGAAAACCACTAGCCGAGGGCGAGAGGGATAATGGCGTTTGGCCCTGTGCCCCTGTTGAGGATAAGTATATAGCTCATTTCCCGGAAACTCGCGAGATATGGTCTTACGGTTCGGGCTACGGTGGCAACGCATTGCTGGGTAAAAAATGCCTGGCCCTGCGAATCGCTTCCGTTCAGGCCAGAGATGAAGGTTGGATGGCAGAGCACATGCTCATACTGAAGATCACGAGTCCTGAAGGTGAGGTTAAGCACATTGCTGGAGCATTCCCCTCCGCGTGTGGGAAAACTAATCTGGCAATGTTGATTCCAACTATTAAGGGTTGGAAGGTGGAAACCGTTGGTGATGATATTGCATGGATGAAGTTTGGGTCGGATGGACGATTGTACGCGATTAATCCCGAGTCAGGCTTCTTTGGGGTTGCGCCAGGCACATCAATGTCATCTAATCCCAATGCCATGCATTCGATTGCAAAGGATGCTATTTTTACCAATGTAGCGCTTACAGAGGATGGCGATATCTGGTGGGAAGGCATAGGCTACGATCCCCCTGGAATCCTTATCGATTGGAAGGGGAATAAATGGGATGCATCAACTGCTAAGGAACCAGCGGCGCATCCCAATGCCAGGTTCACAGCCAGGGCAGCTAACTGCCCGGCAATTGCCGATAACTGGGAGGATCCCAACGGAGTACCAATAGATGCTTTCCTATTCGGAGGAAGGCGGCCTAGCACAATTCCGTTGGTGAATCAGGCCACGGATTGGGTTAACGGCACCTTTATCGGATCGGCAGCCGGTTCAGAGATAACCGCGGCAGCGCTGGATCTCAAGGCGGGAACTGTCCGTCGGGATCCCATGGCAATGCGCCCATTCGTTGGCTACCATGTGGCCGATTTTCTCCAGCATTGGCTAAATATTGGCAAGAGAACGAGTGCTGATAAATTGCCTAAAATCTTTTTTGTGAACTGGTTCAGGAAGTCCAAGGATGGCAAGTGGCTTTGGCCAGGATTTGGTGATAATAGCCGGGTTCTTGAATGGGTTTTCAAGCGCTGTGCCGGTAAGGTGGATGCGGTTAAGACGGCGATTGGACTTCTTCCTAGGAAGGAAGATATCAACATAGAGGGGACTCACGTTACAAATGCCGATTTGGATGTTCTTCTCTCTGTGGATGTCGATGGTTGGAAGAAGGAAGTGTTCGCAATCAAGGAAAGCTACAAAACCTATGGCAGTAAGGTTCCTAAGGAGCTTCTGGAGCAGATTGACGCTTTGGAGAAGCGCTTGGGATAGAACTCGGTAATGGCAGGCTGCTTCTGACAGATCGAGTTATTCTTCCCATATCAACCCAGTATTGGAACCAAAGCAAGGAGTAAACCTGCGGCCACGGCCGAGCCTATCACACCGGCCACGTTTGGCCCCATGGCGTGCATGATAAGGTAGTTGTTGGGGTTCGCCTTGAGCCCCACCTTGTTTGCCACCCGGGCCGCCATTGGTACTGCCGATACCCCAGCCGCTCCAATCAGCGGATTGATGGGATGCTTGGGCGAAAGCTTGTTCATCAGTTTGGCGAGCAGTACGCCTGCCATGGTTCCTGTCATGAAGGCCACTAGGCCAAGCAGCAATATTACTATTGTGGTGGTTTTCAGAAATACATCGGCTGACATCCTGGAGCCAACCGATAAGCCCAGCATGATTGTAACGGTGTTCATAAGAGCATTTTGGGCGGTGTCCGAGAGTCTGTCGGTTACAAGCGATTCTTTTAACAAGTTGCCGAACATCAGCATGCCTATTAAGGGTGTGGCGCTGGGTAGTAGGAGAATGCACAGGAACAGCACGACTATCGGGAAGAATATTTTTTCCACTTTAGTAACATGACGGAGCTGCTCCATTTTTGTTTTTCGTTCGGTTTCCGTTGTAAGGGCCTTCATTATAGGAGGTTGGATTATGGGCACCAGTGCCATGTAAGAATAGGCCGCAACCGCGATTGGGCCTAGATATTTGGGGGCCAGACGAGCAGCGGTGAAAATGGCTGTAGGTCCATCAGCGCCACCTATTATTCCGATAGATCCCGCCACATGGAGGATCGAATCGGCCAAGCTTGTATTCCCCGGCCCTTCGATGAATGAAAATCCTGGAATTCGCTCCAATAGAACGGTTCCGAAAAGCGCAATGAAAATTCCGAATTGAGCTGCAGCTCCTAGCAGCAGAGTTTTTGGATTGGCCAGTAGGGGTCCGAAATCTGTCATAGCGCCCACGCCCATGAATATCAGCAGGGGGAATAGCCCGCTGGCGATTCCCATGTCGTAGAATTGCCCTATAAACCCACCAAATTTTTCTACAGTCAACTTACCGTCGCTGGCCAATATCTGAACTGTTTTACTGGCAATTTCGGCGAAGGGGATATTTGAGAGTACGGCGCCGAATCCGATAGGTATGAGCAGCAGGGGCTCAAATCCCTTTTTTATAGCCAACCATATCAGAAGGAGGCCCAAGCCTATCATCACTAAGTTGCGCCATCCACCGACCTGGAGAAACCCATATATTCCCGTGGTGCGCCAGAGTTCTATCAGGGAATCCACAAAATTCATTCTCGTTCCTCATAATTGATACTTACCAGGTTTTCCCCGGCCTTCACTTGATCTCCCTGCTTAACGAAAATGGCGCCGATTGTGCCGTTAGCCGTGGCTGAGACGGGTGTTTCCATTTTCATTGCTTCTAGTACTACCACTTCATCCCTTTCTTTTACTTGCTTGCCCACGACGGCTGGAATGCGCAGTACTAAACCGGGCATTGGAGCCGAAACAATCACTTCTCCTTTTCCCGCGGAGGCAATTGGCCTCTGTTCAGTCTTTGGCGAGATGGGAGCCCTCTGAGCGGAGACCGCAGGGGGAGTCGCCTGATCAATGCCTTCTTTTATATCGATATCGTAGTTCTGCCCATTTACGTTGGCTACGTCTCCGTCGATTTTCACGCCATAGGAGTGACCATTTATAGTAACTGTTACTCCTTCTTTGTCCTTAGTCTTCTTACGAACATTCGGCTTGGTTTCGTTTTTGAGAAATTGGATTCCCTTCTCAAGACAGGTTGCCGCAATAAATATGTTTTCTTCACTGAGATCTGAGATGCCGTTTTCGGTAAGCATTTTCTTCGCTGCTTCCACGCCGAGGGCCGGGTTCTCATCGTTTATGTCTACAACTAGTCGGTTGGTAGGTTCCAGGCCCATTTGCTCTTGGGCAATCTTCATCACCTCTGGATGAGGCGCAACGGGTGTTTTCCCGAAATAACCCAGCACCATCTTGCCATAGCCATCTGCTATTCTTTTCCAGGGTTCGAACATTGTATTATTGAATGCTTGCTGGAAGTAGAATTGAGAAACAGGGGTAACCGAAGTTCCATATCCTCCCTTAATTACTACTTCGCCCATATTCTTGGTAATCTCCTCGTAGCGATCTAAGATGTTGTTATCTCTAAGCATCTGCGTATTGGCCGTAAGAGCGCCTCCAGGCATAGGAGAGAGCGGGATTAGTGGTTCGACGGCTCGGGATTCTGGTGGCTTGAAATAATCTTTCATGCACTCCTTAAATAGCTCTTCGGCCTCGTAAACCTTTTTGGGATTTATGTCCAATGTGTATTCTGTGCCACGCAGAGCGTGGTACATAACCATAACATCTGGCTGACAGGTTCCGCCGGAGACGGGCGCCATCGATAAATCCACTTGATCTGCGCCCGCATCGAGCGCGGCTTTGTACTGCAGTACGCATATTCCCGAAGTTTCATGGGAGTGAAAAACGATTTTGGTTCCGCCGGGAAGCATTTTGCGAGCTCGTTTCACTGTTTCGTGAACAACAGATGGTGTGGCGGTTCCGGAGGCGTCTTTGAAGCAAACCGAATCATAGGGGATATCAGCATCTAGAATACCGCGCAGGGTCATCTCATAGAAATCTGGATCGTGGGCTCCGATAATTCCTTCTGGAAGGGCCATTAGAGTTACGCAAACTTCATGCTTAAGCCCGGCGTCCACGATGGCCTTTCCAGAATCAATCAGATTGTTTACATCATTAAGTGCGTCGAAGTTTCGAATTGTGGTTATTCCGTGTTTCTTAAACAGTTTTGCATGAAGCTTGATGATATCACGACTCTGGGAGCTCAGCCCAACTACATTGACTCCTCTTGCCAGGGTTTGAAGATTCGCATCTTGTCCGGCCGCTGCTCGAAACTGATCCATCATTTCAAAAGCATCCTCGTTGCTGTAAAAATAGAGGGATTGAAAGCGTGCTCCCCCGCCAGCCTCAAAATGCTTAAGCCCCGCCTCGCTGGCCGCTTGTACGGCTGGAATGAAGTCTTTGGTGAAAACTCTTGCACCAAAAACCGATTGAAACCCATCACGAAATGCGGTAATCATGAAATTTATTTTTTTCATTCAGTTCTCCAATCGAAATTATTTGTGCCTCATATAGGCCGCGGCTATCGCTACCGCGAGTTCCAATTCGCTGGCTTGGGTTACGGATGCAGTTTCCAAAGCTACTTCTTTCTCAGGGAAGAGTTTCAGAAGTATGCCCGACATAAGCCTCATCGCAATTACCATGATGGCTAGAAATGCGAAAACAACCAGCATCCCTGTTGCCATGATAGTAAGTCCTTGGTTAACCACTCATTGCCTCCTAATGCAAGAAACCACCCTACAGCCAAGAAGATATTCAGGATGCGAAACTATAATGATACATAATAGTTGAACAGATGAAATATCATCAATAGCCTCTCTCCGACTCTAGTTGGAGAATGATTCAAAGCAGCCAATCCAGGGAAATATGCACGGACATCTCATGATAAACCAAAGGATAGCTTTTCTTTGAATTGGAGCCTATGAATCTTTGAAAGATGTATCCTACATCCATGCTGAAATCCAAGTTCCAACGGGGGGCTTCCTTGACGCTTGTTGAAACTCCCAATGCGGCCATCCCATATAAACCGCCCTTTGTAGAATCAAAGCTCCCTCCTGGCTCGGAATTCCAGATTCTCCTGAAAGCATTGTCGCTATTGAAAATGTTGTAACCCAATTTAAGAAGGGCGTAAGTAGAAAAATTCTCTACTGCCGCAAGTTTGATTCTTGTAGTCGAATAAATTGGAATGGAACCAAAAGAGCCTGGATTATTCTCTGATAAAACCTTGCGGCTAAGCTGCCACTGAAATCCAACTCCAAGCTCAAAAAGATCATTGAGAATATAGTAAACCTCAAAACCTGGACTAAGGCCGTAGCTTGTGCTAAGAGGTTTTCTGGAACTTGCCCCCTTTATGGACAAGGTTCCTATAGGCTCCATGCCTCCTATTGTCCTAATGCGCAAATCAAATTCCCCTCCGGAAGCCGATATGAGAGAACTAGATAAAATCGCAAGCGCCACTATTCGATAAATAGTCGGTTTCATATCCTTATGCAAAGTATATGATTGTTCCTATATCCTGTCATGCAAACTCTGATATCAGCTAATCAATACTTTCCATTGTTCTTCCTTGAGTTTTTATATCCAGATATTCGAATTGAACTCCAGAAAAAAGCCTAGGATTCATGCCAAGATGTCCGGGGGATAATTTTAAAACTATGATGGTAAAGAGCAATCTGTGCTAAAAAAAGACTAATGTAGGGTTTTAAATACACCTAAAACGTGCAATACAACTTTGACTTATCATCTTAGGAAGGGCAGAATTCTTATATAAGGGGCAAGAGCTAGAGAGTCGATTTCATGTCCGGATTATCAACAAAAAAATGTTCGATTCTATCCAAATCGTCCTTGCTAAGCACTAGATTCTCGGCCTCGATAACGGTGGTTTGTTCAGGACGGCGCATGCCCACTATGGCCGCGCTTATGGCCGGGTTCTTGAGAACCCATGCCACGGCAACCTCTCCAGCACTTCTTTCGTACTGATTGGCGATATTCGTTAGAACATCAGCCAGAGCAAGTATCTTGGTAAGTTTCGGCTCGAAAACTCCTTTCTTTTTTCGCCAATCATCCGCTGGCAATCTCTCGATTCTTTCCCGCGTCATCTTTCCGCTTAGCATTCCAGATGCCATGGGTGAGTAGGAAATAACGCCTATGTGCAGCTTCTTGCAATAGGGCAGGATATCTGCTTCGATATTTCTTGAGAGCAGGGAGTAATTGGGTTGAAGAGTTTCCACTGGAGCTATGGCTTCTATTCTTCTTAGCTGTGCGGTAGAAAAATTTGAAACACCTATGTGCCTGACTTTTTCGATGCGTTTAAGGTTGGCCATTGTTTCCCAGGCCCTTTCTATGTTCTCGTCCGGATTAGGCCAATGGATTTGGTATAAATCAATTACATCGAGCTTGAGACGCCGAAGGCTCATGTCGATTTCTTTTTGGATGGAGGCGGGGGATAAGTCATTATACACGGCTCTGGCACCCTTCTTCCAAGGCAAACCGCACTTAGTGAAAATGAAAGGTCTATCCGCTGGCGGAATTTCTTCTAAAAATTTTCCGATTACGTTCTCTGAATGTCCCAAGCCGTAAGCGGGGGCGGTATCTATCCAGTTGACGCCCTTTTCCAGGGAGCCTCTGATTGTGGCTATCGATTCCTTATCATCCTGTTTGCCCCAGCCGTATTCCCATGGACCGCCTATGGCCCAGGCACCGAGTCCAATGACACTTATTTCCAGATTACTCCGGCCCAACATAACCCTCTTCATGTTCAGCTTTCCTCCGTTATTCGCGGATACTCATTTTGGAGCGAAGCATTCTTCCGATTTTTTCGATCGGGTGGCTTCTAATAGCCGCGTTAATCTCAATGAGTTCTAAATCGTCGAATTCCCTGTCCGCCGGGTAAGAATTTCCGAGATCGAAATCAACTAGGTTATCCATGAAGTCGTTTAACAAAGAGATGCTAGTGTTGGCAAAGAGATAGCTTCCGTATTCTGCAGTATCGGAGATAACCTTATTCATCTCATGAAGTCTCTTACGGCTAATTAGATTCGCGATAAGAGGCAGTTCATGTAGTGATTCATAATAAGCGGATTCGGCTTTGATGCCGCTCTCTACCATTACTTCGAAGGCAAGTTCGACACCCGCCTTCACCATGGCAGCCATTGCGATGCCGTTTTCGAAGTAAAACTGAGTTGGAAATCGCTTTGCAAGAGGGGCCTTTTCGAAAGCTTTTTCGCCGGTTTCCTTACGCCATGAGAGTAGTCTGCGGTCGTTATCCTTCCAATCGTCCATCATATTCGCCGAGAAATCTGCGGAAAGGATGTCATCCATATGTTTGTGATATAAGGGCCTCAAGGTATTCTTCAATTTATAGGAGAGTTCGTTGACTCGAATTTTTGCGGGATTTGAGAGTCTATTCATCATGTGTGTGATGCCGCCAAATTTCAAAGCCTCGGCGATTGCTTCCCAGCCGAATTGCACAATGGAAGCCGCCTTGGCTGAATCAACTCTCTTTGCTAGCATCTTGTCATAGCAGAGAAGCGAGCCGCTTTGAAGCATGCCGCAAAGAATTGTCTGCTCACCCATCAAATCAGATTTCACCTCGGCCACGAAGGAGGATTCGAGTATTCCAGCCCTGTTCGATCCAAGGGCAAAGGCATATGCTTTAGCAATTTCCAGGCCCTTTTTTTCGGGATCGTTAGCCTGATGTACCGCGATTAGTGTTGGCACACCAAAACCGCGTTTGAATTCCTTTCTCAACTCGGATCCCGGAGATTTGGGAGCTACCATAACCACGGTGATATCCTCGCGAATTCGCATACCTTCCTCAACGATGTTGAACCCGTGAGAATACCCTATTGTCGATTGCTTCTTCATAAGAGGCAGGATATTCGAGATAACCACGCTATGCTGTTTATCAGGTGTTAAGTTCATAACCAGATCCGCACTCGGTATCAGTTTCTCAAAACTATCAACAGTAAACCCATGATCGGTTGCATTACGCCAAGACTGTCTCTTATCGGAAATGGCCTGAGTTCTTAGGGCGTAACTTACATCAAGTCCGCTGTCGCGTAAATTCAAGCCTTGATTTAGGCCTTGAGCGCCGCATCCGAGGATAACGATTTTCAATCCCTTAAGATAATCTGTTCCATGAAACTCACTTGCCTCCATAAATCGGCAGGCGCTAAGCTGCCCAAGCTTCTCTCGAAAAGGAAGAGAATCAAAGTAATTCATAATGAAGCTCCATATTGCATGTTAAACCCTGCTATAACTCTGGTCAATGAGAGATAGGCGAGCATGAAGCGCTAGTTTGCAACTAGCACTTTAAGAACTCAACTGTATATTTTCAGGCAGAGTGCACAAGCAGTCCCAAACTATTACTCAAGTTTCATTGCCCACGAAAACCCGTGGTACGCGGGGACTGATGCCGCAAATAATTTCATAGGAGATTGTTCCAATCAAGGAGGCGAGCTCAGCGGCATCAGGCCCTCGCGGCCCAAATAAAATCGCCTCATCGCCTAGATGGACATCGGTAGCTGGTCCCAGATTAACCATCATCTGATCCATGCATACCGCACCCACAACTGGGTAGCGTTTTCCAGAGATCAACACCTCCGAGCGATTCGAGCATAGACGCGGATAGCCATCCGCGTAACCAACCGGTAGTGTGGCAATCCAGGTGCTTTCAGGCGCCTTCCAGGTTCTCCCATAAGAGATGCAAGTTCCGCGAGACACCTTTTTGATGGCTGTTATTTTAGTCACAAACTCCATAATCGGAGTAAATTCTATTTCGACTTTGGATGCTTTGCCATAGCCATAGAGCAAAATACCGGGCCTCACCATATCCAAGCTTGCCTCAGGACTTATGAAAATTCCACCGGAATTGCTTGCGTGAATCGCTCCTGGATTTATTCCATTTTTTCTAAGCTCATCGGCCACCTTTTGGAGAGATAAGATCTGCGACTTCGTAAATGCGATATCTTCGGGATCGTTCGAATCCGCTGAAGGAAAATGCGTAGCTGTGCCTGCCAAGGAAAGGCGAGGATTGGATGAAATTCTCTTGGCCAGAATTGGGGCCTCGTCCGGTCGGCAACCAACCCGTCCCATTCCTGTATCTACCTTCAGATGAACTCTCAGTTTTCCTTCGATTTTGCTGGAGTTTATGAGATTCCAATCTGTTGATTGCTTGATATCAGGATAAGAGGTCAGAATTCTTTCAAATGAAGAAAGGTAGGCCGCATCGGTGATTACTGGTTCGAGCCGAGCAGCGATAGTTAGCGGAATCTCATCTTCTACCGTGGGTCCGAGAAGCAGAATTCTACCTCCATCTCCTCCTTCTCTCAGTTCAATCCCCTCGAAAGGCGAGGACACACCCAATAACTCAACACCTCCATCTCTGAGTGTTGCGGAAACAGGCAGAACGCCATGTCCATATGCATTTGCCTTCACTGCCGCGCAGATGGCGGTTTCTCTTGGAATTATTCTCCTGAGCTTCTTTAAATTTTCCCTAAGTGTATCAAGATATATACGAAGCCTAGTTGATCGGATAAGTTCTCCCACCAGATTAGTTTTTTCCGCAGGTAGCCACCATAACTGCCTTAGCCGTGTGTACACGATTCTCAGCCTGATCGAAGACCACGGAATTTTTGCTCCTGAAAACGCAATCGGTGACTTCCATTGCATCTAACTTAAATGTCTTTTTCACTTCTGCGCCTATTTTTGTCTCATCGTCGTGGAAAGCCGGTAGACAGTGCATGAAAAGCACATCCGGATTTCCGGTTTTACTCATCATATTTTCGTTTACCTGATATGGCTTTAACAGGGGAATCAGCTCGGGCAACTTATCTTCCTCACCCAAGGATGCCCATACATCGGTGTAAACACAATCGGCCCCGGCAAGCTTGGAGATATCATCGGAAATCTCTATCCGGGCCCCACTTTCCTCAGCTAATTGCTTCGCTATTTTAAGTAGTTTTTCTTCAGGGAAGAGAGAAGAAGGCCCGATAGCAGAGAAATTCATCCCCATTTTTGCTGCTCCAATCATAAGGGAATTGCACATATTATTTCGGGCATCGCCCACGTAGCACAGTTTCATTTTGCTGAAAGGTTTCTGTAAATGTTCGGAAAGAGTTAAGAAATCGGCCAGGACTTGAGTGGGATGGAAGCTATCTGTTAATCCGTTCCATACTGGTACCCCAGCATGACGAGCCAGAATCTCCACGGTTGTGTGACTATATCCACGAAACTCGATACCATCGTAAAATCTGCCCAGCACTTTCGCGGTATCCTCAATAGATTCCTTCACTCCCATTTGACTATTTGTAAGGAACGTGACCCGCCCACCTTCGTCGAAGACGGCAACTTCGAAGGCACAGCGGGTGCGTGTAGAGGTTTTTTCAAAGATTAACACAATGTTTTTGCCCTCTAATGCATGCCCCATCACTCCCGAGCGTTTTTTTGCCTTGAGGTTTCGTGATAGATCAAGAAGATACTTTATCTCTATGGAACTAAGTTCGAGTAAGGTCAACAGGCTTTTACCCCTTAAATTGATGGGCATTAGGCTACCTCCGTAGGCACAAGATATTAAACTTTGAATATTGCATTAGACAAGCGCCGAACCAAAGCAAAGTCAATCCAATTTTGCTTAGGGTCTTATACTCTTGTAACTCTGATGGTATAATAGATTTCTGTGAAGCCTATAATTAAAAAATTTCTCACATTTTTGCTAGTTGCGATAGTGCTCTTTATTGTTTCATCAATGTCGGTTTTAATGCTGGTTCCGGCGATTGAGAAGTCAGGTAGTTCGCTTCTTACCGCGAGTTTGATTTGCGGAGGAATTGTGGCTGCTTTGAGTTTCTTGATATTGCTGTGGGTTGTATTTAGATATACAACCCCGGAGAAATATCAGACCTTTGTTCTACAGGAGATAAACCTAGACGAGGCCGAAATAAATCAGGCCATCGACAGCTGGCTTTATACCAAGCACCGCATGCGGATGGAGGACAAGGCTACATTTCTTGAAAATGAAAATGGTTCTGTTAGTTGCCAAATAATGGCTAGAAAGGACTAAAATTCCAGCCAAGAGCCATTTCTTCGAGTTAGTAGTTCAGCCGTTCCCGTTATTTCTAGCCTTCTGGTAGAAATCAGCGTAATCTTCGGGTAGTAGAGCTTTTGAAAACAAGAAACCTTGAAAAGTCGAGATGCCGAGCAGCATCAGGATTTCGAGTTGTTTCATTGTCTCCACTCCCTCGGCAATATTTGTCATCCCCAATTCTTGGGTCATGGCAATGATGGCTTTTATGATTGAACGGCTTTGCGTGTTTGTTTCTAAATCGCCAACAAAGCTTCTATCGATTTTGACGGTGTCTACCGGTAATTGTCTGAGATAGCTTATGGATGAGAAACCAATTCCGAAATCGTCTATAGCCACGTTGACTCCCAAATCCTTAAGACGCCTGATTTTTTTAATCGCATCACATGGATCGTCCAGAAAACAGTTTTCAGTAATCTCTATTTGAAGCTTCTCTGGGTTTATCCGTCTTTGTTTGATAATTCCTTGAATTGAGTCGATTAAATCGTCGTTGCAAAGCTGCCGAGGCGAAACATTGATTGCCAGTTTGGAATCTATTTGCTGACGTCCCCATTCTTCGATTTGCGAGGATGCCGTGTATAGCACCCATTTCCCTATTGTAACTATAATGCCGGTTTCCTCCGCGATTGGTATGAATGAATCCGGCGGGATGTTTCCATTTACTGGATGGCGCCATCTGATCAGCGCTTCGGCATTGATGTTTTCGATGATCGGCTCGTTTTCTTTTTTTTGGTTTACGCTTACTATGGGCTGCAGAAGCAAGTATAACTGATTGCCAATTTCATCAACCACGTTTTTCTCAATTGCCTGAATTATCGAACTTCGGGTATTAATCGCTTTAACTGCATCGTCTAGCATTTTAGGCTTGAAAAAGGCGTAGTTCTTATTACTTTTTCTGGCCTCGGAGAGCGCAATATTGGCATTGTTGAGTAACACACCCTTATTATTTCCGTCTCCCGGATACAAAGCGACGCCTGTATTACAGCCGATTACGATGTATTGGCCAGCGAAAATATGTGGTTTTGAAACCTGCCGGCCAATCCTTATGAGAAATGGTGCAAATTTCATCGCTGTATCAACCTTGAAAATGTGAAGCAGAAACTCGTTGTGGCTTGTGTGGTAGATTAGACCATCTTTTCCAATGTATTCTTTTAGCCTCAGTCCTGTTTGATAGATTAGCCAGCTACTAATCAGCGATTTCTGAGTTTGGGATATTATGTTGAAATTGTTATCGAGCTGTAATAGAACGAGCGCGCCCGATTCGCGGTCCCCATCGCCGGAATCGAAGAAATTGGTAAGATTCAACTCCAGCAAGTTATAATTTGGCAGTCCACTTATAGGATTGAAGTTAGCTCTTCTGAATATCTTTTTCAATCTGTTATCTTGGCTCTCAACAAAGCTGACCAAATTCTCTACCTGCGTAACTAATTCACCTTGTTGATTGCGCAGTTTCTCTATTTCCCTCAGAGTTGATTCCAATTCTTTCTGTAGTTTTTCGGATTGTTTTTTGTTGGCAGACTGTCCGCTCACTTCTGATGGAATCATTGTTATAGATATCCTAACTCATGTTACATACAATTAAGATCGTTTTTTAGCTGGCCGTGAATTTTGTGGCTTTTCTGATGGACTTACGAGATTTGGAAAGAATCCCACATTGAGGAAAAAACCGCACCTGTGTCGATACCTTGATGGCTTCTCGTCAATACTTGATTGTTGTTTTCATCACGAGAAATCACTGCGGTCTCCATAGATCCGAATTTGTAGACTTCTCCTTGCAAGACAACTTAGTATTTTATCTGATTTCTACTTGAAACCTTATCTCCAATTGGTTTTCATGCTTTGGATTGATGTACGACAGTAAGGAAAATAACCCAAGATGCTGTGATAATTTCTTCAAATAAAAATAAAGTGGATGATTCTTCTTCAAATTTGGCGTTTAGCCTGCTATAATGCAGTTTTGGATTATTTGCTATCCAAAATTTAAGACTATGTTAGTACGGGTAGTAAAAATCAGTAATTCTACGAAGGGGAAGAACATGAAAATTGGTAAAGCGTGGATTCCGATTTCGCTTTTAGCACTTGCCGCCTGCGCAACTGGGCCCAAGATTTCAAGTGAGGTTCAAGAGGCCAGATTAGCTGCTGATAAGGCAAGAGTTGAAGCCACAGAATTCAAGGCTCCTAGAGCCGCAGAGGCCGAATTCCTTTTTGCTCAAAACCTCTACGATATGGCCGAAGAAGCTCTCAATTTGGGCTCCGAGGCTGACGCAATAGAAAACTACAACAATGCGGCCATTGAATTCTTGGAGGCAGCGGGAGTAGCTAAAAAGGCTAGGACGGAGGCTGAAGAGGCCATCACCGAGGCAGATAGGGCAATCGCGCAATCTGAGCAGATTGTCGAAGATGCCATTAGATCTGTAACGGAGGGACAATAATGTTTAAGAAGCTGTTCTTTTTTGTCGTGTTGATATCAGCAGCGACTCTTTTGTGGTCTCAGTCTCTGCAGGATAATGAGTTCTATGTGAGAATGGTTGAGCTTAGGGATTTGAGCCGAGTAGAATTCGAGGAAGGAGATTATGCCGAGGCAAAAAGGCTAGCTCTTGAGGCACAAAGCTATAGTGATCAATCCGAGGCCTGGATTCGAGAACGGCTGGACGCCTTCCGCGCTCGTGCTGGGTTGGATCAGTTAAAAAACCGATTGGATCAAGTTGCTAGATGGGATGCGGAAACCAAGTATCCAGAGGAATTCTCAAAAGCTACGAATTACTATGAGAAGGCCTATGAAGAATTCCATACTGATGAAAGCTACGCTTTGAGTTTTAAAACCTCAAGAAGCGGCATGGAAGTACTATCGAGGATTCTGGCCATGGCCGACGCGGGAGCGCCTGCCTACTATGTTGTTAGGTTGCTTCCCGGCAACATTGACTGTCTCTGGAATATCGCGGGATATAGTTTTATCTACAACGATCCATTGAAGTGGCGCGAAATTTATGATGCAAATAAATCAGCCATGCCCGAGGCGGAAAACCCCCATCTGATTCTTCCGGGAATGATTCTGGAAATCCCATCTACAATGGGAGAGAAGCGTTCTGGCACCTGGGAGGATGGAATTATCAAGTAGGAAGTTCTAAGCCCTCACGCGTTGTGAGGGCTAATTGACAATTCCCTTGTTTTGCTTATTGGAGAGTGTGCTAAGCGGCTTCGGTAGAAGCTAGTTTTATCCCAATCCTCTGTTGGTATACGCAGCCCCGCCCACGCGCTGATTTCACCTCATTAAGAGTAAACTTCCTAAGGCCAAAGCCCGTAAGAGCTATCGATAAAACTAACCTGTCTGTACTGATAACCTGATAAGAACAGGATTTCCTGTATTGACGATGGTATTCTTATTTGACCTTCCCCCGACAAACAGACGCCGGTGCTTCATCGCTAGGGGAGAAGAGCCTCTAGTTTTTAGACCCTCGCCAGCAGATACCAACTGTGATAGTCTTATGCCGATGAATTCCGGCGAACAGAGCAGCAACCTTTTAAGTCCGTTGACTATCTCCATAGCAGACACTTTCTTGCAGATTAAGTCTAAACCTCTAATTTTCCTAATGGTGTGGATTCTCCTTACGCTCGTTCCACAACTTCTGCTCGGCTTTGCATTCCAGCGGCCCATAACGAAGATGGTGGAGCTTTCCTATCAAATTCTTGATGAAAGTATTAATGGTTCTGATTTTCAAATTACAGAACAGAATTCAGAAGTGATAATAAACGGCTTTAGAGCGATGCTAGTGGTGTTACTGACAACGGCGGGATTTGCCGTTTATGTATATTCAGTGCTTGGCGATGTAATCGACAAATTCAGGAAGAAATCCCTGCCTAAGATTGCGGGGAGCCTTGCCGGGGGTTTAAGGCGATATTTGAGGCTTCTCAAAGTGTTTTTGGCAAGCGTCGGTCGAATAATCGCGGTACCCATGGCGACTGTAATCCTGGCAGGAATGATTGGAAGCTTACTTAGACAGGTTCCATTAATTCAGAGGGTATTAGTTTACGTACTGCTTGCGGCCTCTCTGATTCTGTTTCTAGTGAATCTGCTGTCCTATGGACTTGCTCCATTTGTCCATCTTGCAGGGGGGACTGCCTGGCGATTTTCGCTCGCAACCTCTAAGGGTTACTACCATGCGCATAGGCTTGTGGTATTGGCATTGTTTGGATTCGTGATTCTTCTGCCCTTCATATTTTACAGTCTACTCACAAAAGCCCTCTTTAATTTGGGTGTTCCCACGAAAACGGTGAGCATTGTAATTGGAATACTCCCAAGCATAGTAAGATTTTTCATGGCCGGGGTATTAATAAATTTTGGCATGAACAATTTTGCCTCTACAATCAAAGTACCAGATAAAGAGGGGTAATATCTGGCAAATCAATTGGGGAAGCAGAAGTAGCAGGGAGTCGGAGTAGAAATTTGAAGATGGGCTTTCTTCTTGAGGATAATGGCAAAATTCTAATTTTCAATTCTTATAGTTTCTTCTATTGCGCGGAGAATCTCTGGTAGTAACTGTTTCTTGCGAGAGAGAATGCCCGGGAGATTCAACAAGCCGATCGAAGTGGTTTCATACGGCAAGGACTCCACAATATCATCCAAACCTCTTAGCATGAGCAAACTGTCCTCGCTCGTTATATTGGTGATAAGAAGCATGATGCCATCTAAGGCTTTGTCATCCTTAACCTTGGTTAGGGCATTGTTCAATGGAGCGATAACGTTCTCGAGTCCAGAAAAGGTTTGAACTTCCACCTGGCCAATCCCGAAGCGGAAATTGCCGGCCTCGTAGGTTTTGAAATCGCCAGTCACCACTTCCGAAGGGTTCATGTCCACAAGCCTCGGAACGGAGGAAAACATCCTGTTACCCCAGTCCTGCCAATTGATACCGCTATGTCGCGCCAAAGCCTCCACGGCGTTGCGGTCATCAACGCTGGTGGTTGGGGATTTTAGCAGCATTGTATCAGAGAGTATCGCCGAGAGCATAAGTTTAGCGATATCGGTGGGTATCGCGATTCCATACTGCTTATATAATTCCCTAATTATTGTACAGGTGCAGCCCACCGGTTTCGTATAGAGGCTGAAGGGTTCTCGCGACATCAACGAGCCAACTCTGTGATGATCTATTATTTCCAAAATTTCAGCGTCTTTTGCACCAGAAATGCTCTGATCAATCTCATTGTGATCAACTAAAATCAGTCTCTTGCGAGGTCTGTCTAAAAAGGAGCCGCGAGAAACTATGCCGGCGAATTCCTTGTCGTTGAATACGGGTAAACCACGAAGTCCCGATTCGGTAAGAATTTTCTTTGCATCGTTATACTCGTCTCCTTCATCTAGAATCTTCGAACTTCTTTCGATAATTCCCCCTATTGGTATGCTAAAACGCAGTAGGCGGATAGTTTCGGCAGTATCCACATCTGAAAGATATACCGACCCCCCGTATGTAGAGAAATCAGTGCCGCTCTCTTCGATTTCCTTTTGGTTTGTGCCTGTTAGAATCAGAGCGGGAAAGTTGTTTCTTATAGCGTATTCAACAAGATTTTTTCGCAAACCCACAATGAAAAGCGGTAATTGATCTTTGAGTTCGGATATGCTTTGAACGCTGCGTTCAAATGGCATGGCGCCTATCATTATCGAAGCTAGAAATTCATCGCTTTTGCCACGTATAAACATATCCCCAGGCAGAACTTTGGATAAGTTATCAATGCGGAAATGATAACTGGGCCGCGCTCCAATAGTTTCCCTGAGTAAAAAATGGCTAACTTCAACGCTGCTGATAGTTCCCTTGTATTCCTCCTCGGCATCGAAAACCGGTAGCAGTGACAGGCCGGTTTCATCAAGTGCGGCGATGGCTGTTTGTAGTGGATCTGTGCATTCTAGTCGGGGAACATCTCTGGTTATCACGTCAGAAACCCGGGTTCTCACATCCTTCAAATAAGTTGGAGGATTAAGATTCAGTTTCTCAAAAATCATTCTTGTTTGAGCATTCAGATTGCCGCAGCGAACGGCCAAGTACTGGTTTCCCGAGTCCACATGCTTTTTAAGGTGGGAATACACATAGGCCGAAGCGATGGAGTCGAAATCCGGATTGCGATGTCCAGTAATGTAAATAGTGCCCATGGCTAAAGAGCATCCTAACCCATAGCCTCTATACTAGGGTAGTGCCGAAACTAATTCGGATTCAAACTTGAGATTTCTGATATTTAATACGCTGTTCATTTTATCAAGATGTCTTTCTTAAGAGGTTGCCTACATCCGAAGTACAAATGCAACCGGCCGATGAGGAACTTAGGGCGCTAGAGCAGGCTTTTGCTGGATTTGCTCAATTGCTGATTTTCTTGATTGCTTCTAATTGACAGTTCCAAAATGCAATCTATCTTACAAGATGAGGATTCAAGATAGCCTAGTTCAAGTGCTTAGAAACGCCGTTTCTGAGTATGATCGGGGTTGTTTTTTTAATTGAAAATCAATTTACCGGCGGTCGGACTCGAACCGACACGAACAAAAGTTCAACAGATTTTGAGTCTGCCATGTCTACCAATTTCATCACGCCGGCACGGATTCAAGAGGGGTAATTATAGAATGGGCTGATTCTCAGAGTCAATGCCGTCCAACTTAAGTTTTTATGAGGACTCCGCCCGGTCCTTTGGAACAGGCTTTTAAGGAGCGTGCGCACAGGCCTATTTGAAGCTTTTGGTAAATGTGCCAGTTAAGGGGAGATTTCAACTACCGCTTGTTTTTATCTCGACGTACACTTAGGGCTTTCTTTTCCCGAAGGAATTTTCTTTCAGCCCTAAGCCGCGCAATCTCCGACAGATATTCCTGGGATCTAAACGGTTGTTGGTCTTCATTGGGACTGAGGCGCTCCCAAACTCCATCTTGCCGCAGTTCCCAAGATTTCATGTTGTCTTTGAAATAGCTCTCGAGTATGGCGCGAATTCTTATCTTGTGTGCTTGATTGCTTATCGGGAAAAGTATTTCAATTCGCCAATCGAGATTCCGAGGCATCCAGTCCGAACTCGAAAGAAATACCTTTTCGCGGCCGCCATTATGGTAAATAAAAGCGCGGCTGTGCTCAAGAAAGGTGTCGATGATGCTGATTATCCGGATATTCTCGCTAAGGCCCTTTATCCCGGGCCTCAAACAGCAAACGCCCCGAACGTTCAAACTGATTTTTACTCCGGCATTGGAAGCTCTGTAGAGAGCATCAATTATTTCCGTGTCTACAAGGGCATTCATCTTGCCTAATATCTCGGCTCTCTCCCCGCTACCGGCCCTCTTCTCCTCCAGTTCTATCAATCTCAGCGTTTCTTGTCGAAGCGAGAATGGCGCGATGAAAAGTTTTTTGAGCTTTGGTTCGGATGAGTAGCCTGTTATCGCGTTAAATATCAGTGCCGCATCTCTAGTAAAATCCGGATTGGAAGTTATTAACGATAAGTCGGAGTATAGAGCAGCCGTTACATCGTTGTAATTACCCGTTCCCAGATGTAGATAATGTGTGATTCTGCCTTCCTCGCGACGTATCACCATAAGTGCCTTCAAATGAACCTTAAATGCTACAAGCCCATAAATCACTATGGCTCCAGCGCTTTCAAGTTGTGCGGCCCAGTCTAGGTTGGCGCTCTCGTCGAATCTGGCTCTAGGCTCAACTACCACCGTAACCTGAATACCTTTCTTGGCGGCGCGGATCAGCGCTTTGACTATAGGCGAGTTGCCGCTGGTTCGGTAGAGTGTGGCCTTTATTGCAAGTGTGGCTAAACTATCCGCCGCTTCGTCTAGCATGTTGAGAACCGGTGTGAAGGATTCATAAGGATGATGTAGTAGCAGATCCTTTTCCTTCAAAGCCTCCCAGATATCCTCACTTTCTGTCAAATCCCATGGGTTTTGTGGTTTGAAATAGGGGGCTCTTAGATGCTCGAAATTTGATTTCTCACACAGTTTTGAAAAGGCCTTGAGATTGAGAGGACATGATAGGTGAAAGTGATTCTCCTTCGGCAAGCCGGTAATTTCTCTTATTCGCCTTGCAAGTCTGAAATTGCCATGACTCTCCAAGCGCACCGGGAAACCGCTTTTTCTGCCCTCGAGCGCTTCCTCCATTGCAGATAAGAAATCCGTGTCTAGATCTTCATCGATACTGATATCCGCATCTCGCGTTATCCTGAAAAGGCAGCTAGATTCAAGAGTTTGGCCAGGAAATAGTTTATCGGCGTAGGCTATCAAGATATCCTCGAGCAGAACAATTTTGAGCACAGCTTCCATCTGGAATTCTCGAAATCTATCCAGATTGCTCGGCAGTCGGATAATCGCGAGTTTTCCATCGTTTAGCGAAAATGCGGCATTGATGTATCCCTGAATAAACGAGGAATCGAAATCCTCTTCCTGGTTGATTGCGATTGGGGTGCAAATCGGGAAGAGTTCTTTTTCAAAGATATCGGATGTCAACTCCTTCTCATACGAATTCCATTCTTGGGACTTGGTAATATGCATCCCATTGTTTGCAAGGACTGGAAAAATTTCGTTACACACATAGGCATCTTGTTTCTCAACAACTTCTCTGATGTCTTTTAGCAGTTTAGCCAGAAGTACGGATGGTGAGGTTCCATCCGGCGAGTGAACCATTTTCCCTTCTTTGACTTTTCGCATCAATCTGGCTACCCGGATCATGAAAAAATCATCGTAGTTTGAACTTGTAATTGCCATGAATTTCAAACTATCCAAGGGTTTTAGGCTTTTACCCTCTCTCATAACCCTGGAGTTAAACGCATTCCAGGAAAGCTCTCTCAGGAGATATCTAGTTGTGTCCTTCGCGGAATTTCCCACATAGACCTCATTTAACGGATGGATTACTAATTTCTAAGAACTACCTTCAAACCAAATAGATTTTCAAAAAGATCGGATTTTTCGGACAGGCTGAGTTCTTCCATGGAAATATCCCCCGCGTAGGAAGTAAAGATTGTCAGCTTGTTGTTCCCTACTTTCAAATCGCTAATCACGGCCGATTGTGTGTGTGATCTATCGAGTGCATCGGCTACTCTTAGAAGCGCGGCAAGTTTTTGTACAACTATGCGGCTGCGGCGATCCAATTTCATGTAGGTAGCGTGTGAGTTTCGAGGCTGTGTCCTGCGATGATAACGAACTATGTGTCCGATGATTTCCTTGTCCGCGGCTGAAAGGCCGAAAATATCCGAATTTTGAATTATATACTGGCTGTGTTTGTGATGATTCTCTGTGGAGATGTAGACTCCGATATCGTGAAGCAGTGCGGCTGATTCCAAGAACAGACGATCTTTTAGTCCCAGTTCCGTGTTCAATTTATCATACAGTACAAGCACTTGCTTCCTAACGAATTCGACGTGTTTCATATCAGTGTGGTAGTGTTTTGCGATACTGCGCGATCCCGCTATTACCTGAGCGCTAAATATTTCACTCAAGGTACTGTTGTCGGTAGCGTAATTAATCAGCACACCCTGGCGAATATTTCCCGAGGGAACAAAAATCTCATTCGCCTTTGTAGATTGAATAAATGTATTGAGAATTATCAGGCCCGGGTAGAGTAGTTCGGCCTCGTTCCATGTAGTATTCAAACGTTCAACCAGTTCATCTGGATTGTAGTCTTCAATTTCCTTTATGAACTCCCCGAAGGCAGCGCGAGAGATTACGGCCATTTGAGATGTTAGGGAGTCTCCCAGGTGATATGCCACCAGTCTTACATCGCTTCCAATTGCAACTAGTTTAGATATCTTGGAGAGGCCAATTTCATGGGATATCCCTCCGATGTTTCTTGAAACGTGATGTCTGAAGGATTTCCGCGCGCTGCCATTAACCTTGCTGTCGATTCTTTGAAGATATCTCAATGTTCCGATCGGTAATGCATAGGAAGCCGTGATTCTTCCCTTTCGGAGTATCATTAATTCGGTGTTCCCGGCCCCCACTTCGATAACCATGGACTTGTGGCTCTTGAAATCTGTGTGGATAGCCTCGAGAGGTTCACGCACGGCAAGCCAAGTTAGTTGATTTGCTTCCACACCGTCGATTACCGTCACTTCAATTCCGGTTTGAAGAAGCACTCGGTCAATGAATATTTCGCGATTTTCTGACTCGCGCAGCGCACTGGTGCCGATGGCTACAACCCTGTCTACTTCATAAGGTTCCATAAGTTCTATAAAACCTTTGAAAATTGCCACCGCGCGATTCATGGTTTTTCTTTCTATAGAGCCGCTTCGGAAAACATCCTGACCAATGGCAAGGGAACGTTCGGCGCTGTCTATGAGGTCCCATTCGCCCGCGGGTTTTTTCTGTGCGATTAGTAGGCGAATGGCGCTGGAGCCGATGTCTATAACAGCCGCGATCTTCTGCTTTTGCATGCCGCAACAGTATGCTCCATAATGGCGAAAATTAATACAACATAGAAAACCCAACACTCAAAAGTATGGGATTTTTGAGTGGATTCTGAGACGGCATGGATTGATGAATGGATGGACTGAATTGGAGGCTATACTTGGCTGCCGCCTTATGTGATACTGTAGCCATATGATACCGACACGAAATGATGCCCTGGCGCTGTTCAAGCAATACAACGAGAGTGAAAGCCTCTATCGGCATGCCCTCTCAGTTGAGGCAGTGATGCGCTACTTCGCGGCTGAATATGGCGAGGATGAGAATAAGTGGGCGCTTATCGGGCTGGTTCACGATTTAGATTGGGATAGATGGCCGCAGAAGCATTGCTTAAAGACGAAAGAGATTTTGGAGGATAATGGATGGCCTGAGGATTGGATTCGAGCCGTGCTTTCGCACGCTTGGGGTACTGTAACTGATGTTAGGCCTGAGCATGTGATGGAGAAGGTACTATATGCGGTTGACGAACTCTGCGGACTTATTACCGCGACAACGCTTATGAGGCCTTCTCGAAGTCTTATGGATTTAAGCGCATCTTCCGTGAAGAAAAAATGGAAGGATAGAAGTTTTGCCGCTGGAGTGAATCGGGAGATTATTGACTTGGGAGCCAAGATGCTTGGGCTGGAGAGAACTAAGCTGATTGAGAAGTCCATTCAGGGGATGCGCATGGTAGCTTCTGAATTGGGGTTGGGATAATTGACTTAGGGGCCGATAACCGTACCTATGAATTTCTTTCCTGCCAAGATGGCAGCCAAATTTTCCAAATCGGCTCCAGCCGTGCAGATTACTTTGAGCCCAGCGGCGGATGCTCTTTCGCTTGCAATTGGATCGAAGGGAATATTGACTCCGGGTTTCCATTCCGATCCTGAAAGGTTTCTATACTGATCCCAGGTCAACTTGGATATGGCCTTGGCGAATCTGTTTGCGCTTGGATCCTCATCATAGATCTGAGAGATGTTGCTTAGAACTATTATTCTATCTAACCTGAAACGTTCCGCGAGTATCACTGCATCGTAATCGGTTGAAAAGCCTGGCTTCCAACCAGCCGCTACCAGCACTCTGCCACTAAACGGGAAGTTCCCACTTGGATCTGTCACAACCGGATCCGGACAGAGCATCCCTAGCAAGCCCCTAACTAACTCGGCGTTGAGTCGTGTTGCCATTACACCTATCCAATCAAGTGTTTCGGAAGAACTACGCGGGGCAAGTTCTTTTAGCGCTCCCTGCCACATTCTGGCGGCGCCGCCTCCGCCTACTACAATGATAGCTCTCTGCGAAGAATCAGATTCCAACCATGAGTTCAAAAAATTCAGAAAATCGCGGAGGTATGTTACATCCGGTTTGTCTGGTGCAACTATGGATCCTCCAACATCAAAAATGTCCAATCTACGCTGCCCACTCATACTATAATCCTTGCTGCTTTATGATAGTCCATGATTGATGAGTCAGATAAGAAGAAATAAGGAATTCTTGGTCTTGACGATAGTCCCCATAAATGAATGTAATGATCGGCAGGGGTAGGCATTTGAATTTTAGTGATAGAAGCCGATTGCTTTTAAGGAGCGTCCTTCTCCTGGTGGGGGGCTCTTTGCCTGCGCAAGAAACCGCGCTAAGCTATTTCGATTCGGTGTCCGAACGCTATAGAACTATTTCGGATTATTCTGCTGATGTTGTTATCGAAAGAGGTGATACAGTTCAGTCTGCGAAGGTTAGGTACAAACAGCCAAATAAGCTGCGTTTGGATTTTACCTCACCTCGGGGCATGGTGATAACTGTAGATAGAAGATTGCTTCAGGTTTGGATTCCAGAATATAAGTCGCTTTTTACTCAGTCTTTGAGTCAAAGCAGCCAGGCCCAACTTGCAAATGTCTCCAGTTCCAATGGGCTTGAACTGATTAGGAAGTATTACACTCTCTCCTATGATCCCGGCCCCGAGCTGGTAAGCTTGGAGCCAAATTCCGATACCAAGGTGGTGAAACTGAAGGCAGAATGGAAATCGAGCACTCAGGGCTTTAAGAGATTGGATTTGAGTATTGATTCGGAGAGGCTAATACGCAAGGTGGTAGGCATTACAACCACAAATGATGAGATTACTTTCAGTTTTTCGAATTTGTCGTTAAATCAAGGAATTCCTGATTCCAGATTTCAATTCAATGCTCCGCAAACAGGCAATACTGTAGAGAATTTCCTATTCAATCCTTAGAAGAGTTAGAGTATGAAGACAATAGGGGAAGTATTGAAAAGTGCGAGAGAGGAAAAGGGACTTACGATAGATCAGGCGGTTCATGAAACCAATATATCAAGAGAATTCATTGAAGCTCTGGAAAGTGAATCTTTTGATATGTTCCCGGCTGAAACCTATTTAATCGGCTTCTTGAAGAATTATTCTGGATTTTTGGATCTAGATCCGGAAAAGTCTGTTGGGATGTATCGAAATTACGTTCTGAGCCTGGAACCCACGCCGATTGAAGAATTGATAGGATCCACTAAGAATGTTGCTCTTCGCCGCTACTTGATTTTGGGAGCGCTTGCTGTGCTAGCCGTCCTAGTGGGTTTTTTTGGGGCTCCATGGCTTATCAAGGTGATTAGGCAGTTTGGGGCCGAAAGAACAGCTTCAATTGAAACTTTGGATGGGAATTTGTCGGCAAGAGAGCTTTATCCGGAATCGCCATTTTGGGAAGGTAAGGTTCGTCTTTCGGACATTGTTGTACTTAAGGATGCTATGGTGGTTGAGGGAGATGCGGAGGAAGCAGAGCTCCGCCTGGTGATAGTTGAAGTTGGTGAAAAGCTTCAAATAGATGGGATGGAAAGAGGTAAATGGCTAATTAGATTGGGAGAGGAAATTTATATTGCCAACAGCTTAGGACAACCTGCCTGGCGAGTCTACCTCAAGGACATTGGTTTGATTGGAGGTGGAGCGATTATTGAGATTCAAGAACTTGATTCGGGAGAGAGTGAATTCGATGTTTTCGCGAGAACACCTGGATTATCCAGCGATGGAAATTCAGAAGAAGAGGGAATTCAGGCGCTGCGAGAAGGTGCCAGAGCTACAGAGCCCTTTGTTTTGAACATCGTATTTCAGGATTTCTGCTTATTGCGCTATCAGGTGGATTCCGAAAAGACTTTAGAAGCCTACTACAGAGAAGGCGACAGTATTCGACTGGATGTGGTTAGTGGGGTTAGTCTCTGGGGTTCGAACGCTGGTGCGGTTAATGCAAGAATAGGGGAAGAAGAGTTGAAACTTGGCAGAGATGGAGAGGTGTTTGTTTATTCGGTAATGTGGTTAATAGATGAGTTCCAAGAAACCTACGATTTATTTAGCGTTTCCGGCCGCACTTTTAGTCAATAGCTGCTGGAGTGGGAATGGCTTATCGCATTGTCGCTGTCTTTGAAATCGTTTTAAGCTCGCATGAAGCATCTCTACCGTGCAGAGTACTAGGCCCCTTTGGAAGGTAATGGCCACTAGTTTCAAGCCCATCACAACTCGGTGGTTCGAGGGCTTAAATCTCCAGCAGATGAAGGCGGTTGAACATGGGAACCAGCCTCTTCTGATTCTGGCGGGCGCCGGTTCGGGGAAAACACGGGTTATAGTATCTAGAATTGCCTGGATGGTGATTGAGAAGGGATTTTCTCCGGCCTCAATACTCGCCGTGACTTTCACGAATAAGTCCGCCACGGAGATGAAGGAACGCGTAGCCGCAATGGCTCCCAAAGCGAATGAAGTTATGATACGAACCTTTCATTCCTTTGGTGCTTGGCTGCTTCGGAGGAATGCCGTCGAGGCAAGGCTTTCTTCGAATTTCAAGATATATGACGATGATGAACAAGTTTCTCTTCTGGCCCAGGTTTTAGAAGGGACCGCACGCCCCGAACTTCGTATGTGGGTCAATTTGATTTCAAGAGCCAAAGATCAAGGACTGGGGGCCAACGATGAACTCTCCGCGGTGTCAACAAAACCGTTTTTCCCGGAGGTATACCAACGCTATGAGAAACGGCTTCGAGAGATCGGGAACGTTGATTTTGGTGATTTGATACAGCTACCACTTCGATTGCTTCAAAGTCGTCCGGAAATAAAACGGAGTCTTCATCAAAGATTTCGCGCTGTACTGGTTGATGAATATCAAGACACCAACGTTGCCCAAGATAAGTTCTTAAGAGAACTAGCGGGTGAGGATAGCTGGGTTGCTGTAGTGGGAGACGATGATCAATCTATCTACGGATTCAGGGGGGCCGAGGTTGGAAATATACTCAATTTTCCAAATAACTTCCCGGGTGCCAAAATAATCAGGCTCGAGCAGAATTATCGCTCAAGCGGAACAATCCTGGATATAGCTTCATCTGTAGTTGCCAACAATACAAATAGATTGGGGAAAGTGCTGTGGACGGATAAGGGGGCCGGAAACAAGGCTAAGCTTGCTTATCTTGAGGATCACGAGGCGGAAGCTCGATGGTGCGCGGAATTTGTCAATTTCAGCGACAGTTTTGCAGAAAATGCAATCCTTTATCGTACAAACGCGCAGTCGCGCGTTTTTGAAGAGGTTTTTCGCCGTCAAAATATCCCCTATAGAGTGGTTGGAACTCTGAGTTTCTATCAGCGCGAGGAAGTTAAGGATGTTCTTGCCTATCTCGCCTGGATATCGAATCCTCTTGATGAAATTGCTTTCAGGCGCATTGCTAACAAACCCCGACGTGGTTTGGGTGCTCGCGGTATGGAGAAACTCATTGAACAGAGCATCTTAGAATATGGGGGCGATACGATTACTGCCGCGGAAAATTTCAAGGGTAGGGCATCCGCGGCTACTGCATCTTTGGCAGCGCTCGCCAGACGATACAATGAGCTTGATAGTTTTGAGCATCTGAGCGCTATGATTCGAGATTTGATAAGAGCATCAGGCATCCTCGAACACTACAAAAAAATTGATAGTATCGAGAATACGCAACGTACCTTGAACTTGGATGAACTTGTAAATGCGGCCGCAGAATATCCGGCAAGCACTGAGGGGTTAACGGCGTTCTTGGAGCTAATTGAGCTAGATCAATCGATACTCGAGCAAGAAGAGGACGATAATAATCGAGTTACCCTTATTACGATGCACAATACCAAGGGATTAGAATTTGATAGGGTTGTCATCTCTGGCATGGAGGAGGGCTTATTTCCTCGCGGCAATGACGTGGAGGATGATGAAGAAGAGGAGAGGCGCTTGTTCTACGTGGCAATCACTCGGGCCCGAAAAGAACTCGCCTTTACATGTTGCAGACGTCGTAGGATTTGGGGTTACTATCATGATAGTGTTCCATCTCGTTTTCTAAATGAAATTCCTCAAGAGAAGATTCATGTGGAAGGAGCTCCGAATAGAACCGATGTCGATCCATGGCAAAGGGGTGCTATTCTCTGTCACGAACAGTATGGTGTCGGGGTTGTACAGAATAGGATAACCAATCGTGGTCATACGGTTATAGTTGTACTATTCGAGTCGGGCCGCAAAGCTACATTGCTGCCGGAGTTTTCATCTCATCAGATGGAATATCTTGGCCTAACTCAGAAGAGCTTCTAGTTCTCATCTCCTTGGCCGCGGTTCAGTTATCTTAGTCTTAAGGTTGAAAACAATTCTGGTGTGGAGTGATTCTTGATGTATGGTCCCATGAATGCTGACGAGAGATCTCTTATTGCCAAGTTGCCAGAAATTGGGCGCGCACGCGGATACTACCTGTATGCGTTGGATGGGAATCGCTGGCTCGACTGCTGGGTTGAAGGCGGCCGAGCCTTACTGGGGCATCGAGCAAGAGGCGTTTCGCATCGTTTGAAAAATGAAATTGATAGGGGTTTATATTCACCTTATCCAAATAAATGGTTGGGCCGTTTCAAGACAGCTCTAATGCAGCTATTCCCGGGATATGCCCAAGTTCATCTGTATCGGGATTTCGAACAGGCCATGCAGAGCTTGAATCTAAGTGAACCGCCGATCGATCCTCTGGATCTGGGTTCTAAGAAAATCCCCGAGGCGCTATGGGGCCGCCCGCTTCTCTCGGAGCATCCCCGCTCTGAATATCTATTCCCTATTTTGCCCTTGCCGGGATTGAGTGAAGCTCAGCCGGTTTTGATAAAATCAGATGTGTTCTCCGCCGCGGATTCATATCCCATCTCCTCGGTGATTCTAGCGGCTCTTACCCGTAGCTGCACCGCGACTATCTACTGGAGAGGGAAAAAGAGAGCAAATAAGCGAAACGGGCCGACCGTGAAGTTCGATGCCAAAAAATCTCTTTGGCCCTCCATCAACACGGCTATTTGGAGGCGCAGAGGTCCTTACCTTAGTTATCTCGGAGAAGTGGAAGACTACGCTGAGCTATTTGAACATCTTTTCGCTCACAAAATACTGATTGCACCTTCTTACAACAGGCCATCCGTACTTTTCCCGGGTGCGTCACGGAAGGAAATAGCTCTGTTGGGAAAAGATAGTCAAAGTTTAATTAAGGAGCTAAACAATGTATGATATGGAAGCTATTTCAATACTTGTTCGTCTGATATGCTCATTTGTGGCGGCATTTCCAGCAATTGTGATTTGGAGAAGAACCCGAAACGGGGCTTGGGTTATGCTGGTTTTGAGTGCGATACTCTTTTTCATTGATTCTCTCTATGCAGCTTTGGTTCTGATTGGTATTGCTTCTTATAGCCTACCTTTTTCAAGCGATGTGCCGCTGTTGCAATTTGTTTTGGCCGGAATTCCTCATCTCTTAATGGCCTGTGGTTTTGCATTTTTTTTAGTCTCACATCGACGCTATTGACGAATGCTATCGATTCAGCAATTATATGCAAACTATATTCTTGGATTTCAGCCTGAGGCGAAGATGAAAACGATTTATATAAAACCTAAAGAAGTTCAGCGCAAATGGTGCCTTATTGACGCTGATGGCAAAGCTCTTGGAAGAGTGGCTAGCAAGGCCGTATCCATTGCTCGCGGCAAACATCGGCCCTTCTATGTTCCTCACCAGGAAATTGGGGATTACGTTATAATTGTCAATGCCGAGAAGGCTAAAATCAGTGGCGATAAATTCAAAAAAAAACTGTACTATCGGCATAGTGGATATCCTGGTGGGCTCAAGGTGGAGAGCTACGAAAAACTGGTGAAACGTCTGCCTGTTTCTCCCATGGAGAGAGCGGTTAGAGGTATGCTACCCCGCGGACCACTGGGAAACAAACTCTACGGCAACATAAAGATATATGCAGGCCAGGAACATCCGCACCAGGCCCAGCAGCCCGAGATATTGGAACTTCAGGAGTAGTTGTGGTTAAGATACTTGCACACGGCACCGGTCGCCGTAAAACTTCAGTTGCGCGGGTATATATTCGCGAGGGCGCCCCGGTTATCAGTATAAATGGCCGGAATCTTGATGACTTTTTCAGAGTGGATTCCCTTAGAAAACAGGTGAAAGAGCCTCTTGTTGTTACCTCGAACGAAGGAAAGTTGAATATTTTCATAAATGTGCGAGGTGGGGGCGTAAACGGACAGGCCGGTGCGGCGCAACACGGTATTTCCCGAGCACTCGCGGAACTCGACGAAACAAATCGTCCCGCTCTGAAAGCCAACGGTTTTCTAACACGGGATGCGCGCATGGTGGAGAGAAAGAAATATGGCCAGCCCGGCGCCAGGAAGAAATTCCAATTTTCCAAACGCTAGTGCCCAAATAGCTACAATTGCGGCTTGATTTCCACTTCGCCACCAAATAGTAATGCTATTTTGAAGTTGGAGTTATTTGAAACTGTAGATAACACTCCGGCGGAAACTGATTGAATATCCAGTGTAATAGGCATCCTAATAGGATCAAAGCTAAGATGACTTTCGGGGCTAGAAATTACATTGTAAGTGGTAGGGTTCAGGGAGTTGGCTATCGATGGTTCGTTATGCGTCAGGCACGAACTCTGGGCATTTCTGGCTGGGTTAGAAACAGGCGCGATGGAACCGTTGAGGTGTGGGCTGAGGGCAGGGAAATGGCTTTGAAAAAATTGGAAGAAAAACTGAAGGAGGGACCGCCGGGAGCCTTAATCCGTGAGTTGCATGGCGAACCTACCGTTTCGTCGGGCAATCATGTGGGTTTTGTCGTTCGATATTGAATAGTTGCTAGCCCGGGGTATAATCACACTGCTTGAGGGGGATTAGCTCAGTTGGCCAGAGCGGTTGGTTCGCAATCAACAGGTCGTCGGTTCGAATCCGATATCCTCCAAACCCAATAAAAATCAGAATTAGGTGAAGTCAGAGGATGTCTTGCAACTTCTCGCGAATCGTTCCGAAGGCAGCAGATGAGGGGAAATCCGGATTAAAGGTTTCGAGAACCGGGAATTGTTTTGATGCAGTAGAATGCATCTTGGCCGGCGTAAGTACTGCGGCCCTCGAAATCGTCTTCTATTCGAAGAAGTTGATTGTACTTAGCAACCCTTTCCGAGCGGCTCATCGAGCCGGTTTTTATCTGGCCGGTTTCAAGGGCAACCGCTAAATCTGCAATAGTAGTATCGGAAGTTTCTCCCGAACGGTGCGATATTATTGCTGTGTACCCTGCCCGCTTGGCCATTTCCACTGCCTCATAGGTTTCAGTCAAAGTACCGATTTGATTCACCTTGATGAGTATCGAATTAGCGACTCCCCTGTCTATGCCTTCTTTCAGGCGTTTGGTATTAGTTACAAATAGATCGTCGCCAACCAACTGAACCTTCTCTCCAAGTCTTTCAGTCAGCAATTTCCAGCCATCCCAATCGTCTTCATTTAAGCCATCTTCGATGGAAATAATTGGATAACGGCTACACCAGTCCGCCCAGTAATCTATCATCTGAACGCTGCTCAGCTTCTCCCCTGTAGACCATTTCAGTGTGTAGACATAGGAGCCATCCGGCTGTTTTTCGGAGAATTCAGAGGCGGCTGGATCTATGGCTATCATCACATCCTTGAAGGTTCTAAGCCCAGTCTTGTCGATGGCTCTCATGATAAAGTCCAAACTCTCCTCATTATTTCTGAAGTTCGGCGCGAAACCCCCTTCATCTCCAACAGACGACGAAAGTCCGGCTCCCTTAAGCAGTGCCTTGAGATTGTGAAAAATCTCTGCTATCCATTGGATTGCTTGTCTAATTGAGTTCGCTCCAACGGGCATAACCATGAATTCCTGGAAATCGACGGAATTATCCGCGTGAGAGCCGCCATTGATGATGTTAGCCATCGGAACTGGGAGTACAGATGCGTGGAAAGTACCAAGGTACTCGTATAGCTCTATTTCTAGGTATTGAGCGGCGGCCCTTGCCACAGCCATTGATACACCCAGAATTGCGTTGGCCCCAAGTCCACTCTTATTCTCTGTCCCATCAAGTTCAATCAAAGTTCTATCTACATCTAGTTGATCAAGTCCCGATTTGCCGCCTATCGCATCCGCAATGACGGTGTTTACATTTTCAACCGCTTTTAGAACGCCCTTGCCCAAATAGCGCTTTGCATCGCCGTCTCGAAGTTCAACGGCTTCATGTACGCCAGTGGAAGCTCCAGATGGCACTGCCGCGCGTCCAAAAGCTCCGCTAGCTAACATCACATCAACTTCGATAGTTGGATTTCCACGAGAGTCGAGTATTTCCCTTGCTTCTACATGTTCAATCGTATCCAAGATGCTTTCTCCTTACTCATTCTTATCATTACTATCCTTTTTTTTCTGAGTTTGGGTCAAGCGCCTGATAGCCAGCATCATGGGAGAGGTTTCAGGCAGAAAAACAGTGGTCAACAGCAACTCGTCGTGGCTAATTTTTAAAGAAACAGACTCCCCCATCAGATTGAAGCTGGGTGTGTTCCGAAGTCTTAGGCCCGATCAAAAGCCTTTTTCAGAAAATTTAGAAACCCATCAATCGTTTTTCTTCTATGCGTTTGGGCTCGACACGGGTGTGAATTTTTTCTAACTCCAGCATCACTTGGTCCACAAGATGGCGTTTAAGATTATCCCCCTCGGATAGCATGGCTTTTATTCTCGCTCTATAACGCCGCCCGTTCACAATATCCGAGCAGGTTAATATCATGAGGTCTCTTTTCGCTTCTTCTTGTAGCATGTCTTCAGTTTCACTGGGAGGAAGAAGATTCCCATTTATACCCATGAAAATAACATTATCGAAAACTTTCAGGTAGGAACCAATCTCTCTAACTCCTTTTTTAGAGCTGGAATTCCAAGGTCGATATCGAGTTCCGGCTGGAAAGACTACAATAATTCGACCCTTGTGCTTTCGGGCAATCATCTCCCTCATGGCAGCATGGTTTATCCGTGTACTTGTTTTTCTAATTTCAGCGAGCTTTTTAGAATCGGTGATACTGTCCAAGGTTCTGCTTGGGTAGATTACTATAGAATCATACGATCTAGAAAACATTGCGATAATGGGGAGAGTTTCGCTCAGTTTCATGCTGCGAATAGGAAGTAGAGATTCGGCGGTTTCAGGGCCTAGCTTCTTATGATTCTCAATGAATTTGAAGAGCATTGGAAAGTCTAAGTTGCTGTAGTGTTCAGCCATTATAATACAAGACTCTCCAGCCAGACTTCGGCGTCTTAGTTCAATTAGGGCATCTACACTGTCTATCCGGCTTCCGGGAAGAGTAAACTTGTCGATAAATTTCCCAATCAATTTCCGATTTGCTTTACTACCCACCTGATAGACATTTTCAGGTACGAATCTGTAATTGCCCTTGAGGTTGGATTCGTACAGCGGTAGCTGCGGCATGAAATGCGAAATTCTCACTGCAACATTGTGCTATAAATTTCGTTTAGATGGTAGTGATGGCTATGACAATTCACTTGATTATCGATATCGTTTCGTCCCAACCATTCCTTGCGAACCTTGGATTTGCAGGATCGGTTATTCTCTTCCCGTTTAGGGCGTATTGATAAAACCTTGCTTCATCGGGAAGCTTCAGAGCTACTGAATATACGCCCGGGTATATTGGCGATTCGGGCATGGGTGTCAGAAATGGATCCCAACGGTTGAAATCACCCAACAGGGAAACTTTGCTTCCCGAGGCGCCGCGGTAAGTAAACCGAGTGCGCCCATCGGCTAAGAACTCAACTCCAGATTCCGGCGCACCCGTACTATCTGGCGGTATGAAATAAGACACCGGGAATCTGCGGCTATCTTCTTCTTTTTTTGTGTTCGGATCGGTGGTCCAGAGTCCGTCTACTACTAGCCTATAACGAATTTTCTGCTTGCCTTCGGGCAGGGGGAGGGCAAGAACGAAAATGCCGTGCTTGTTTTTCTGGTATCTATGGAGGGTTCGATAATCTTCATGCTCCAGGGCGAGGGCAATGCTCTGAGATATAGGAGGAGCGGAGTAGCTTAGCAAGATATTGGAACCTACCACTCGCGGAGCGGAGGCTTGCTTGAGGTTGGCTATTTCAAGATGCAATTCGGTATCGAAAGTTTCGCAAAAAAGCGAACCTAATCTTCCAGATATCAACAATAGGAATATAAATACTCCTGTTTTTCTCCCTCGCATTTCCCCCCTAGATTTCTAATCGTTCCCCCACTCCATCATTTTCGGCTAGCATTTAGTTTACTTGAGTTATGTCAGAGTTCAATGTGGTATTTCTGCCGCCGATACTTTGTCATAGGGGTTAGCCATGCCAACGCGTGAAGAGATTGATAGACTGAAGGATTTCGTTGATAGCTTAGGCGATGAGCCACGGGTGCTCGCTGAACTTGGCGCTGCTGATGCTAAGGTCGATACTTCAGAATCAGCTGAAATTTATAGCCCCGAAGAACTGTCCAACATGGAAAATGAGGAGGAGATATACACGGCTTCGGATGTTATTGAGGGTGAAGCCGCTAAGTCGATTGAATCACTTAATCTTGACACCTCGGTTACACCAGGGGGCCTTGATACTCAAGAGCAGTCAGAAAAAACGGAACCTATAGAATCGGCCGCGGACGAAATAGAGAGCATGGCCCAAGATTCTGATCTTTCGGAAAGCTTGGATTCAGGCGAGGAACTAATCCTGGATGAAGAATCAACAGATCAGATCTCAGATGAGATTTCGGAGATCCATCCAAGAAATGGAGATGAGTCGGAATACTCGTTAAGTGACTTCGGCGACGACTACGACTTTTCCACTTGGAGCGATGCTGAAATCGATACCACTGGCATGAGCTCGATATCAAAGAAGAGCGGAGTAGAAGGCTTGGATTCTAAGGAAGATGAGAGTCAGCCATTTTCGCTTGAAGAAGATGACTACACCTTAATTCGACAGACTCTAGCGGGACTCCCGCGAAATCTCAAATTGGCAATTGAAGAAACCCTGGCTGATGAACGAATTACTCCTAAAGACTCCCAACCCCTAATAGATGCGCTGATAAAGGGAGCGAGTCCAAGGTTACTTGCAAAGAGTCTTTGGAGAATCACAAGGCGCAGAATTGTTCTTCCCAGAGGGCATAGGAAGCTTTCCGGGAAATTTCTGGTACAAAAAAGACGTTCACTGACTTACCGTCTGATCAGAGAGGGATGGCCTGTAGCTCGGATGATTCTCCTAATAATTTTCATTACTTGGGTGCTTGGAGCTGCTGCATTTATGTGGATATATCGCCCGTTGATGGCGGAGCACATTTACGACATGGGCTTGGAGGCCATTAGCGAAGATGATGTTGATGGTGCTGTTTCTCTTTTTTATGACGCTTGGTACGGCTGGACCATATTCACAAGTGAAAGGATAGATCGGATCAATGATATTGTTGTGAAGGGTTGGAGAAACAAGCAGAAATGGCTGGAATATGCCGAGACATTTCAAGAGAGGAAATACTGGGAAGAAGCCGAGCTATTTTACGAGGGATACCTCGAGTTTAAATCTGATGATAATGATGCAAGATTGAGATACGCGGACTATCTCTCCGATGTGCTTGGGAAGCATGAAAAGGCAATCAATATCCTTGAGGATGCTCCAAGAACCGGCAGACTGAGTTGGGATAGGGAATATACATTGGCGGCCGGAGATATCTATTTGGAATGGGCCCAATATGACACTACAAAATATGAGGAAGCTCGTTTCCGCTATGCGAAAGCCTTGGAGACTTCCAGAAATGATGAGAGGGCCTATCTTTCCATGGTGAATTATCATCTACGGCTATCTGATGAGAAGGAAATAGCTCTCCTGCTGCCTGCCTTTGAGGAGGCGATGCCTGGCAAAACCGATGCGCCAGAACTGGCGGCGGTGGTATATGCGGGTTTAGCCGAGTACTTACTTGCCAGGGGCAACAACAAAGACTCCAGACGATTCATAGAACTTGCAGGCGCTGCCGATCCTCTCGCGCCCGAACCATCCTTCATTGATGCAATGTATTGGCGCCTCATCAAAGATAGGGAGCGAGAATATCAGGCTTACAAGACGACTCTAGCCAATCTTGATGCTCGTGAAACTTTTAGTCGAAATGATCTGAGAATGAGGATTCTCTCTCTAGCTGGTGTGGGCAGAATTCAGGCAGAAAATGGCGAACCTCGGGCCGCGATGTTGAGTTATGATAAGGCTTTGAAGTTATTTGAGAATGCGCGAGAGAGGAACCAGATTGGTGTCTCTGCTGAATACGGTCAGTTGTACCTGGAGCAAGGCAAGCTTATGTATAATGGCTTTGGTTTCAACAGCGATTTAATACTTTCCCTCGCGGAAAATCAAGAAGCTCTAGTTGAGGGAGAAAACAGATACGCTGAGCTTGTGCAGGCCGAAAGATACTTCAATATGGCAGAAGAGATTCTTGATAGTGGAACGGGAGGCGGTTTGCCGCCAGAGATTCTCTATCGCCGTTCATACATACGATACGTCCTTGGTTTGGGAGGGGAGTTGCTGGACTTACATAGAGTAGTAAGATATGAATCTGAAGATTACGAGGCTAGGCTAGCATTCGCAACCGCCTTGTTAGTAAATGGTGACTTCGAGAACTCCAGCAATCAATATGTCAGGGCTCTTGAGCTGTTGGATGAGGAATTTCATGAATTCGAGGGAGTTTTAAACTCGGACGAACAGCAAAAATATGCCGAGTTGCTAATAAGATACATCCTTGCTTGGAATAATCTGGGTGTAAGCAAAGCCCGTTCGGCTTCACGTGGTGGAGGCGATGACGACTACGCGGGGGCCCTAAGTGCATTTACCATGGCTTCCACGTATCTTGATGAAGTTGACAGTAGCATGTATGAACTAAATGTCCGTGGCTTGAGAGGAGTTCGTAGCTCGGAGCAAAAACGCATCTCCCTTGTAGATGGCGGCCGCAGATTGTTACTCGATAAAACTACCTATCCCTATGTAAATCGATTGCGTCTTTTAGGCATCGACAGAGCGGAAGGAACCGGCTATCTCTTCTATTCAGACATTCCCTCCGGTCTGAAGCCTTAGCCTCGCCCGATGCTAAGGTGCAAGGATGCTGCAGAGATGCTCATTTCATTTGAACTTCAATCATCCAATTGTATTTATCTGCCACGGCACCGTACTGTATGCCTTTTAGTTCCTTGAGAAAATGCATCGCTATGGAATTTTCTTTGAGGCTGGCAAACTCCTTCTTCCTTCCCAAATGAGTTAGTGAGCTCAAGGGAGTGACCCCGGCGGCAGTGCCCGTCACAAAGCATTCTTCTGCATCGCTTAATACTTCATCTATTGGCAAGTCATCCTCTATCACTTCCAAACCCATCTGCTTTGCAATGACGATGATGGATTCCCTGGTGACTCCTGGAAGGATAGTATCCCCTATTGCCGGAGTAACAAGGCGGCCGTGGGGAAAAAGAGCGAAAAAGTTACTTGATGATCCTTCTTCAATATAGCGCTGATTCGAGGCATCGAGGAATATGGCTTCCATGTAGCCATTATCAATGGCCTCGGACTTCGCAAGTATGGAGGTGACATAGTTAGCTGAAGTTTTAATACATCCGATTCCATTCCGTGTTGCACGAATTCGCTTTGTAGTGACAGCATTGTTTATTCCTGGCGTGAAATACTGCGAAACCGTGGTGCAAACGGTTATTACCCAGGGTTCATAGGAAAGGTTTATGCCTATATTTCCCTCCGAATACGAAAATGGTCTTATATAAACAGAGTCACCGTTCTGCCAGAATTCTTTTTCCCAGACAGGGTTATATCCAGGAGTAAATCCAATAGCGGCATTTCGCCGTACCGTTTCCTTTATCGCGTTCAATAGCAGCTCTTCATCAATAGGCGGCATTCTGAGTGCCTTCATGGAAGCTGCCATGCGAGCGCAATTGCGGCTGGGCCTAAATAGTTTCAACGAACCATTTGGATGAGGGAATGCCTTAAGACCCTCAAAGCAACTTAGCCCGTATTGGGTAGAAGAGTTCACGATAGGCAGATGTGGCAGTCTATTACGACTATTTATCAGAGTTTCATACTCTTCGTTTTCCATCTTCTTCTCTTCTTCCAATGTATGGTGCGTTTGCTCTATATATTCTTCTTCCCATGTTTTTCCATTGAATCGAGCTTGGTGAATCCATGGATATACTGATAATTGAAACGCCACCTTGCCACCTCGTGATTCTGGGGTTAGGTTTCATAGTATGGTGATTTGTAGTTATAGTCGAGTCCCGAAAGAGATGGAGTGCAAGTTATGAATGTGATTATCATGGCCGGGGGCTCCGGAAAGCGGCTCTGGCCCGCATCCATGGATAAGAGGCCCAAGCAATTCTTGAGAGTGAATGGTACGACAAGCTTGTTCCAGGAAACTTTGAAGTTGGCCTTCCAAATAGGAATGTCAGATCGTGTTTACGTTGTAACACATCAAAGTCATGTAGAGGCCGCGCTAGAGGAAAGCCAAATCTTAAGTTCCCATTTACGCTCTAGGCTTGTAATACTGGCCGAGCCTATCGCCAGGAATACCGCGCCCGCTCTCGCTCTCGCGGCTTCTAGAATGCTTCTGGATGGAAAGGGTGAACAAACATGTATCGTAATGGCCGCTGATCACATTATTTTACCGACTGATGAGTTTTCCAATTCCGCTAGGATTGCGGAAAGCGAAGCTAAAAAGGATTTCATTGTACTCTATGGAATAGCGCCGTTAGCTCCCGCCACCGGTTATGGTTATATCGAAATCGCCGCTCTATCCAATAAGACTGACACCAGGGCCTTCCGTTCCAACCGGCTAGGATTCTCCGAGGCCGACTCTCTTTCATGCTATAAGGTGGAAGCTTTTCATGAAAAACCAGATGTCAAAACTGCAGAGGGCTATCTATTCTCTGGTCGCCATTTCTGGAATTCTGGAATATTCACCTACAAAAGCAATGTATTCCTACGTGAATTGAACTTGCATGCGCGAGAAGTGGGCAAATTGTTTAAGCGGCCGAGTGAAACCTGGTTCAAGGAACGAAGAATAGAAGGGATAGTCATATACGAATCAGCGGAGAAATTGCGATCGCTTTACGCCCTTTGCCCGAGTATTTCAATCGATTATGCACTTATGGAGAAAACAACAAGAAGCCGAATGGTTAGAGCCAGCTTCGATTGGAATGATGTTGGAAGTTGGGATGTTATCGCTGAACTCAATCCTCCGCCTGAAACGGATGTATATTCGCATCGATCTTCGAACAACTTCGTATATTCCGAACTTCCAGTTGCTCTGTGCGGGGTAGAGAACCTAATCGTGGCTGTCGCGAATAACAGAGTTCTGATATGCAAGAAGGGAATGAGCCAACTCGTTAGGGAAGCGGCTCTGGAAGATTCAAAAAAAGAATAGCTCCTCCCGTCCAACTCAAGCAATATGGAGTTTCAAGCGGTAACTACACATAGATGCCGATTAGGAGGTGTATCGATGAACAATCTGAATTCCATCATTTTGGAAGGCAATCTAACAAAGAACCCATTGATGGATAAGACCCCAAATGGAAACGTGGTATGCAATTTCGTGGTTGCTTCGAATCGTTTTTACAAAACCGAGGAAGGAAGGAAAAGCGAAGTAGGTTTCTTCGATGTCGAAGTCTGGTCACGGCTCGCGGAAACATGTTCGGAATATCTGAGCAAGGGCAGAGGGGTTCGAGTAGTGGGGCGCTTGAAGCAAGACCGTTGGACTAATTCAGAAGGTGAACTCCGTTCCCGCGTTCGAATTGTTGGTGAACATGTTGAATTCTTGGGAAGCTTTGGGAGGAGCGGAGCTGGGAAAAAAGAAGAGTTCAAAAAAACTGATGAGGAGTTCGGAAGTGAGGCTTCCGACACAGAAGAAATTCATAAGAAAAAAGTACCAGCTTATTAGATTTAGGAGAAAGACCCATCTAACTTCTTCATAATTTTGTTTCTTCGGGAGGGGGTTGCGAATGTCTCCCTTCTCCCGATTTCTCAGTAGTTTAAGCTAACCCCCCTAATAGCAAAATCCAAGACAGCCAAGTATAAAGAAAAACTGGCACTTTAGAGCTTCGTTCAATTCCGATTCTATATCCTGATGCGAATACTTTTTTGCATATGTGATACTGCTTCCATTTCCCTTATGTAAAACTAAAAGCTAAACTAAAAGCTATAAACGATTTTAATCAGATATCATTTGGTGTTATGCTGTGAATCTCCTACTTGCTAAATCGATTCCAAAAAGGATGATGAAATTCAAAAAACTATTCTCGATATGGAGTTCGATTTAGGGAGGTATACTCCATCTAATCGCTCTTTTAAGTTATGTTGGTAGTTCTTTTGACGCATTTAGAACTTACTGTTGAATGGAGTTTTTCAAAAACGACATTGTTGTTACGCTGATTTAGCCATAGGAGATGATGCTGCATTTTGCGCACCTTAGATGGAAGTTTTGGTATGCTACTATTGAATATTAGCCTAATACGCTATCTCAGAAAGATTATGAAGGACTTGCCTTCAAAGTTCAAGCGTGATTTCTTTTTGCTTTTTCTGGTAATGATGATTGTAGCTCTTGTTGAGGCAATGGTTCTGGGTTTGATCTCTCTATATGCAACTTCGATTTCAGCTCCGGAGAGGGTACTAGAATCCTCACTTTTTATTGGCTTCATGGATTATTTCAGAATAGAGGAGGCCATAACCAATGAAGAACTGATTCTAGCATTGAGTATATTGGTTGTAATAGCAGTTGCGACAAAGAATTGGCTTGCCGTGTTTGTAAATTTATACGTTGCCAGGTATGAAACACGTACTCAGACTTTTTTGGGGAATAAGATGCTAAGTATGATTATGAATGTTAGTTATGAATGGCATCTAAGTCGAAATCCTCAGGAACTCATGGTTAATACCAATCTAAAAGAGAGCATAGGCCACTTCATGCAACTGTCTCTCTATGCTGCAAACAATTTCATTCTTATGGTTGTTATGCTGGCAACCGTATTTGTTATCCAACCGATACTGATGCCGGCCATAACTGTAATAATTGGACTAATTTCCTATTATATATATGGTTTTGTACGCAGAAAAATCGACAGACACGCACGGAACTTGTATAGCGCTCACGTGTCTAGCAATTTGGAAGCGGCGAGGGCGGTCTATGGAATGAAGGATATCAGAATAGGCGGCTTAGAAGAGAAAATAAAAGCATCCTATGGTGAGAAAAACTATCGATATTCTAGACATTTTAGCATCCGCAAAGTTCTGACCCTTCTTCCATCTAGTATCATGGAAACCATTGGTTTCATTTTCCTGTCCCTATCTATTATACTTATGGTCAGCATACTCCGTCTGAGTTGGCTGGAAATTATTGGCACCCTGGCAGTAATTGCGGTTGCGGCTTGGAAGGTTCTACCCGCCATCAATCGAATAATCAGTTTTCTTGCACAGATCAGAGGGATTATTCCAAGTATTGATTATTTCTTCAAGACTATGGATGAAATGAGATTGTTTGCCGAACGCGAAAACAGAAAAAAGTATCTCTTATCTGCTAGCCATAATAGAACTAGGAAGGCGAATGAGAATGTGCCATTTTTTGAGCATGGAGCAGAACTGATAGATATCACTTTTTCTTACAGCAACTCGAAAAAGCATGCAATAAGTAATCTGTCGTGCAGAATTCACAAGGGGGAATCTATTGGTATAGTTGGACATTCCGGGGCTGGCAAGAGCACGCTCGTGGATATCCTGATTGGGCTTCTTACACCGGACACGGGACAAATAAAAATTGATGGCGCCAGTTTAACTTTGGAAAACCTACCGAAGTGGAGAAGTCTCTTTGGATATGTTCATCAGTTTCCCTACATTTATGATTGCACGCTCGCGGAAAATGTGGCACTGAGCGAGGATTTGGATACGATTGATGAGAAAAGGATTCTGCAGGTATGCAAGAAGGCTTCAATAGATTTCATCAGCGAACTGGAGTATGGCATATACTCCAAGATCGGTGAGCGGGGAACGATGCTTTCCGGAGGGCAGAAACAACGTGTAACGATTGCTCGAGCTTTATACAACAATCCCGAAATACTTATTTTTGACGAGGCTACAAGTTCATTGGATAGCAAGAGTGAAAAGGCAATCAGGCAGACTATAGATATGTTTAAGGGAGATCAGACGATATTGATTATCGCCCACAGACTGTCATCTGTTGAAAATTGTGATAGGCTTATTTGGCTGGAGAAGGGGAAACTGATAAGAACTGGAACTCCCGCGGAAATCTTGCCGCTATATGAGGGGACTGGATAGTGAGTTTTACTCTTATATTGCAATTCTGCCTCTGCCTCTGCCGCTGCCGCGTGCCACTTGCCTCATCACCTTGAGCCAACCGCATGGGAGGCGCCGATAACGCGAATACTTTCCCTTTCGCGAAGAGAAATCTGCCGAAGAAGGGTCAGTTTGAATAGGTACAAAACCCCGCCTCAGCGCATTTTCAGCTTGCAAACAAAGAAATAAGCCGCCTGTGAAGTAGGTATGAGGACACCAAGAAGACCGAATAGAATCAGAAGGAGGTACGCAATTCCTTTTGATCTGCCTTTTCCCAGAAACATCTCAATGTGCTTCTTGCAAAAACCCAAACACCATCACTAACTTGATAAGTTCTGATTAGAAGAGGTATGATACTCCCATTGCGGTAGAATCAATGTAGCTTAAGCTCTTTGTGGCAGACGCATTATTTCCCAAGGCATTTGATTTTGTCGATTATGGCTGCCTGCATTGTGGGTTAGCCAAGAGAGGCCCCGAACGAAGTCAGGTGTTTAGGATGGATGCTGTAGTGTTGAATACCGAAGTAGTTCTATCGTATCTTGCGATAAGCACGGATTGATAATGAATATTGAAGGAAGACATTATCGTAGCATCTGGTTAGATGGCGATGGCTGGTCGGTTTGGGTGATCAACCAAACCTTGTTGCCGCACCGATTCGATACACTGAGGCTTACCACGCTCGATCAGGTGGCAAGTGTCATCAGTAATATGGTGATCCGTGGCGCGCCGTTGATAGGTGCCGCCGCCGCCTATGGCATGTGTCTCGCGATGCGTGCGGATCCAAGCGATGCCGCACTTTATCGGGCACAAAAGTTGTTATTGAAAACTCGACCGACGGCTGTCAACTTGCAATGGGCACTGTCTGAAATGGCGGCGGTTCTGCGAAGCCATGCCACAGACGCTCGGGTAGATGCCGCCTATGCCCGGGCGGCGGAAATCTGTGACGAAGATGTGGCCACCTGCGCCGCAATCGGCGATAATGGACTTAATCTGATCAAAAGCGTTTGGCATCGTGCGGGAGCCTCGAGGCCAATCAACATTCTTACCCACTGCAATGCCGGCTGGCTGGCCACGGTTGACTGGGGTACGGCCCTGGCTCCTATCTACAAAGCGCATGATGGAGGCATCCCGGTGCATGTTTGGGTAGATGAAACCCGTCCGCGCAACCAGGGCGCGGCACTAACCGCATTCGAGCTAGGCAACCACGGCGTGCCGCACACTGTGATAGTAGACAATACAGGCGGCCATTTGATGCAGCATGGACAGGTAGATCTGTGCATCACCGGCGCCGATCGAATTACCGCCAGCGGCGATGTTTGCAACAAGATAGGCACTTACCTGAAGGCCCTTGCCGCACACGATAACAATATCCCCTTCTATGTAGCTTTGCCGTATAGCACTATTGATTGGCAGGTTGATGATGGGGTGAATGAAATTCCAATCGAAGAGCGTGATGCTAGCGAGGTGATTTGGGTTGGCGGACGTGATGAAACTAGCAAACTGAGCAGGGTAGCGATCACTCCGGAAAAATCGACCGCGGCTAATTTCGCTTTCGACGTAACGCCGGCGCGGCTGGTAACGGCGCTGATTACCGAGCGTGGCATCTGCCCGGCGAGCCGACAGGGTTTGGCCGAGTTATATCCCGAGCGAATTCCATGAGCCTGGCGTTGAGGCAAAAGATAATCGATGTCGCCCGCAAAATGAATGCGGCCAAAATCAACCAGGGTACCTCAGGCAATGTGTCGGCGCGTTTTCAAGGCGGTTTTTTGATTACCCCGTCAGGAATGGACTACGATGTTCTTAGAACCGGCGACATAGTACACCTAAGCATGGAGGGTAATTTCAGCGGACGGCGTGTTCCTTCAACCGAATGGCGTTTTCATCTCGACATCTACAAAAACCGCGAAGATGCTGGGGCGGTTGTCCACTGTCACAGCCCCTATGCCACGGCGCTGGCCTGTCTGGGACGTGGTATTCCAGCTTTCCATTACATGGTTGCTGCCGCGGGCGGAAAGGATATTCGCTGCGCCAGCTATGCTACCTTCGGCACCCAGGCGCTCTCCGATGCCGTAGTAGCCGCACTCAAGGAGCGCCGAGCCTGCCTAATGGCCAACCATGGCATGATTGCATTCGGATTCGATCCCGAGTTTGCTTTCAAACTGGCGGTTGAGGTGGAAACTCTGGCCAAGCAGTATTGCCGCTGCCTGCAATTGGGTGAACCGGAGTTGTTGTCGGATGCGGAGATGGAACGGGTTATCAGTAAGTTCGAGTTAAACAACTACGCCAAGAAGCCGATTCCAGCCCGACGCCACCTTTTCACTCGAACATTTAAGAGCCCTATTTCCTGAATCATCGAGCCGATTAGCATCACTCGTGCTGAAAAAGGCCGAACTTAAGCAGCGAGGCTGGAGATGGTTGCCCATGACACGGATAATCAGAGTCAGAGTGGCAAGTGCCGATGATAAGCAATATAGCAAAATACGACAGCGGCTAGCCTATCAAAACGCCGCCATCAGCACCTAGTGAATCAAGATGAAGATACCACAAGGGGCGATGATTCTGATTAGCAACCCCCTGCCACGCGGCCTGTTATAAGAATGGCTAAGGGAAGTTTCACAGGCATCACGAATAATCTCCGCTTACCGGCAGTGAGTAGTCTTAAATTGCAATTCTACTCTTCTGGCTAATCTTATAGCTGGGCGGATGGATCTGAAGGCTTGTATTTAACGTGGGTTGGGTCCATTCTGCAGCAGCTTCTCCAGCAAATCCCCTAGCGCTACCGTGGCAAAAGTAGAAGATCGGTCGCTCATTGCATAAGGCAGAACCAGCTGATCAGCGTGGATTATGGCTCCACATGTATAGACCACATTGGGCACGTATCCTTCTCTTTCATTTTCGTTTGGGCTGAGCAGAGGTTCCGACAATCGACCGATGACGCGCAGGGGGTCATCCAAATCTAATAGGAGGGCTCCAATGGAGTACTTCCGCATTGGCCCCACCCCGTGGGTTAGAACCAGCCACCCCGCTTCTGTCTCTATTGGAGAGCCGCAGTTGCCGATTTGGACGCACTCCCAAGGGAATGTGGGTCGGATCAATAGGCGCTTGGAATACCAGAAATGCACCATGTCTGAGGTCATTAAGAAGAGGCTCTCACCATCCTGTCTCGAGAGCATCATGAAATGACCGTCTACTTTACGTGGGAAGAGAGCCATGCCCTTACCTTGAACCTCTGGACCGTTTAGCGTGCTGATTTTGAATGTCGAGAAATCTGCTGTTTCCAAAATCTGGGGCAAAGTCATCTGCCCATCGTATGCGGTGTAAGTTGCGTAATATGTGGTTTCTCCGTCGTCATTTCTGAACTTCACGAATCTCGCATCTTCGATTCCTTTCATTTCTGCCTGCGTTACTGGGAAAAGCACACGTTCTGAAATTGGCAAAGCCGGATCGAAGGAAACCTCGTAATTAGAACTGGCAAGAGCGAGAATTCCGTTGGCCACTTCTCGGTTCGCCGGCGTGGAACGGCGAGTGTGCCTTTCCCTCCACTGCAGGCGTTCGGAAAGCTCCTTGAGCGTGAAGGTATCGTCCAGATCCTCAAGAACGTCATCTGCAAATACTCCCGACATACCAAGCTCATTGAGTTTCTTTCGGAACAGGTGCTTCTCGTAATTCGGATTGGGATGAATGTCCGGGGCGGTTTCAAAAGGCGAGGGTTTGTCCAAACGAATTCGAGCTTCTTTGTCTATAAGGCCCGTTCGAAACACGATCGACGATATGTGCCCTTCTCCCGTTGCGCGCAGGCTGAGCACGAATCGAAGGCTTCCCTGTTCGATTCCTTCCTGGTTTGGATGAGGAATAATGGATGGATTGAAAAGGGCTGCAGCTTCCAGCGAGTATTCCTGAGCCAAACATGCGCCGAGCAGAAGTTGACGGAATTCACTAGGCGGATGGTCCGATATCAGGAATTCCTTGGCTAATTTGGCTTGCCTTAACAGAAAACGGCGCAAATGGTGGTGACGATCTTCAAATTCTCTGAATATCTCCGCGATCTTCTTCTCAACCACTCTCTCTGGGAGCATCATTACACGACCGCAAACATGATGCATTCTATGATCTCCTCCGGGCTCAAAAGAGCGAAAGAACACTCGCGAAGCATCAGGGTGTAAAACGACATCGCTACGTTTTAAGTTCATCAGGTTTTCCGTTTAGTTAGATTCTCAAAAGAGTTCTAGTTTACTCTTGCATGCTATCCACACTGTTTATTTGTATACCATTTTTACTCAGTGCCAATCACTATGCCAATGTAAATCTTATAAACTACTTGCCTAGAGCCCTTGACAGCATTCAATCAGTGATTACCTTAGAACCTGTCTTCTCATTGTGAGGCCCGGACTTGAGAAGACGATTGACGCTCAAGGCGATCGGATATTTCGATTGAAACAGCTCCACCAAAGGTCCAAGATTTATCAATACTGAATACCCAGAGCGGGAGCGGCCAATTTATTTCTTACGGAGGTTAAGATGAACCAATCCGACATTGATCCCACAAGCAATCATTCTTTTGCTTTGATCGGAAACCATCTGCCCCGAAAATGCGGTATTGCAGCTTTTACCACTGATTTGCTTGCTGCTTTGGCCAGGGAAGCGGTTGGATCGGATTGCTGGGCAGTGGTGATGAATGATCGACTCGAAGGTTATGCTTACTCTTCCAAAGTTCGTTTCGAGATTGATTGCAATAATCTCTCCGATTATCGCCTGGCAGCCGATTTCCTGAACATGAATCAGGTTGATGCCGTGTGTCTCCAGCACGAGTACGGGATTTACGGCGGTCCATCCGGCGCCCACATTGTTAAGCTGCTTCAATCTCTGCGCATGCCAAAAGTGGTTACGCTGCACACCGTACTGGCCGAGCCTACATCTCAGCAGAAAACAGTTCTCCAGGAAGTCGCCGGCGTCTCGGATCGCGTAATTGTGATGAGTCATCGCGCAAGGCAGCTACTTGAGGATTATTATGATATCCCACCGGGCCGCGTGTGTTTCATCCCTCACGGAATCCCCGACGTCCCCTTTGTCGATCCTAACTACTACAAAGACCAGTTTGGCGTGGAAGGGCGAAAGGTTCTTCTGACATTTGGCCTTTTATCGCCCGGAAAGGGGATTGAATACGTTGTAGAAGCAATGCCTCGAATCCTGCGCGAGCATCCAGAGGTAGTCTATATTGTTTTGGGCGCCACACATCCTCATGTCAAAGAGATTGAAGGCGAATCTTACCGTTTGGGCCTTCAGTTGCGTGCCAAAGAACTCGGCGTGGAAGATCACCTTATCTTTCACAATCGATTTGTCAGTCTCCAAGAGCTCTGCGAGTTTCTTGGTGCGGCAGATATCTACATCACGCCTTATCTTAACGAAGATCAGGTCGTATCCGGAACTTTGGCCTATGCAATGGGAACCGGCAAGGCAGTCATTTCTACCCCTTATTGGTATGCCAAAGAGATGCTGGATGAAAGAAGAGGCCGTTTGGTTCCGTTTGGCGATTCCAACGCCATTGCCAACGAAATCTGTGGTTTCTTGGACCATGAGGTTGAGCAGCATTCCATGCGCAAACGCGCGTATACTTTCTGTCGTGAAATGATATGGGAAGAAGTTGCGCGTCGCTACCTGGCTGTTTTTGAGGAAGTGAAAAATGAGCGCCAACAACGCCCACGTCTCGTATTCCATGCCAAAACCCTGCAGAACGCCCCCGATGAGTTGCCCCAGGTTAATTTCGATCACCTCTTCCGAATCACGGACGATGTTGGAATCCTCCAACATGCAAATTTCATCGTTCCCAACCGCTTCCACGGCTACTGCACTGATGATAACGCCCGAGCCTTGATTGTAGTTATGATTGCTCTTGAGCTTACGCTTGGCGGACATGAGTTGATGAACTTGGCCTGCCGCTATCTCTCTTTTTTGGATCATGCCTTCAATCAGGAAATCCATCGGTTTCGCAATTTCATGTCTTACGATCGCCGTTGGCTAGAAGAACAAGGATCTGAAGACAGCCATGCGCGAGCCCTTTGGGGGCTTGGAACGGCTGTAGGTTTTTCCGAAAAAAAGGGTTTTACCAGTGTGGCGCTCGGATTGTTCGAAAGAGCATTGCCCGTGACTGTCGATTTCAAGAGCCCCCGTGCTTGGGCATTCACTCTGGTGGGTATACATGCATACCTCAGACGTTTTTCTGGTGACAGCGAGGTTCGACGCGTTCGTAAAACCCTGGCCGAAAAACTGTTTAGCAGCTTTCCGCCTGATTTGACTGATGACTGGCCCTGGTTCGAGAACGTACTCAGTTATGCGAACGCAAAGATTCCGCAAGCCTTGCTCATGTCAGGAAGATGGGTTCCACGGGGCGATATGGTTGAATTGGGACTGCGAAGTTTGGATTGGCTGTGCAAGGTTCAAACCGATCCCAAAGGACACTATGTGCCGATTGGGAATCAGGAATGGTATCGTAGAGATGCACAACGCTCCCGTTTCGACCAACAACCGATCGAGGCACAAAACATGATCGATGCATGCCTGGAAGCGTATCAAATCACTCAGGACAAGAAGTGGCTTGACGAGGCAAGACGATGCTTCGAGTGGTTCCTTGGCCGTAACGATCTAAGAATTCCCCTGTGCGACTATAAAACAGGCGGCTGTTGCGATGGCCTGACCGCTGATGGAACCAATCAAAACCAGGGTGCCGAGTCTTCCTTGGCATGGCTTATTTCGCTTCTGAATATGTACCGACTGAACTACGATGTTCCGAGCAAAGACGAGAAGTTGTCTACATAAGAATAGGAGAAATCAATATTAGCTAGGTACGAAAAATGAGAATTGCCATGTTGTCTCCCATTGCTTGGCGCACTCCTCCCGAGCACTATGGCCCGTGGGAGAGTGTTGTGTCTCTTCTCACCGAGGGGCTGGTTGATCGTGGAGTTGATGTAACCCTCTTTGCCACACAAAACTCGCGAACCAGAGCACGGCTAAGGGGTGTTTGTCCTCGCGGGTACGAAGAAGATTCATCGATCATGCCCAAGGTTTGGGAATGTCTGCATATTTCCGAGGTTTTTGAGAATGGCGATGATTTCCACCTGATTCACAACCACTTCGATTTCCTGCCTCTGACATATTCAGCCATGACATCGACTCCTGTCTTGACTACAATCCACGGTTTTTCATCGCCGGATATCATACCAGTCTACAAGAAATACAACGGCCACGTTCACTACGTGTCTATAAGTTATGCGGATCGCAATTCTGAGTTGGACTATGTAGACACTGTTCACCATGGAATTGATTTAAGCCAGTTCACGCCGATTATGAAGAACGGAAAGTACCTGCTCTTCTTCGGCAGAATTCATCACGACAAGGGAGCAAAGGAGGCGATTCAGATAGCCCAAGAGGCGGGATTGCCGCTTGTTCTGGCCGGTATAATTCAGGATCAGGAGTATTTTGAACAGGAGGTGAGGCCACATCTTGAAAAAGACTCTATCAAGTACGTGGGGAGTGCGGGGTCCAAGCAGCGTGATGAGCTTTTAGGAGGGGCTTATGCTCTTCTGCACCCTATCAACTTCAACGAACCTTTTGGTCTATCGGTGATCGAGGCGATGGCCTGTGGCACGCCGGTGGTGGCCTTTGACAGGGGAAGCATGCGCGAGATTATCAAAGACAAGGAAACCGGCTTCTGTGTCTCGTCGGTTGAGGAGGCTGTCGAAGTTCTTCCAAGTGTCGCGAACTTGAGCCGGCAGGAATGCCGCGGATGGGTTGAAAAAAACTTCAGCGCGGACAGGATGGTGAACGACTATCTTCGCCTCTTCAAGGCGATTATTTCCCGCGGCAGTTCCAGTGCCAGCGCTATAGGATAGTCTTCAGGGGAGAAGAGAGCGATTATGAAAACGGTGCCAACTTCAGATCCAATCATAAGACGGTACGGGGGGAATCCAATACTCACTAAAAAGGACATTCCATATCCCGTGGAGACCGTCCACAACGCGGGTATAGTCAAGCACAACAATCGATACGTGATGCTCTTTCGATCTCATTTGCGCAGCGGCCGTTCGATAATCGGTATTGCCGAAAGCGAAGATGGTTTTCGATTCCGCGCAAAGCAGCAGCCTTTTCTAGTTCCAGCAACCAAGGGGCCTCATGCGGAGTACGAGGCCTTTGGAGTAGAGGATCCTAGAATATGCGCGATTGATGGCGCCTATTTAATTACCTACAGTGCATATTCACGCCACGGTGTGCGAGTCGCGTTGGCGCGCACCAGAAATTTTGTTGAAATAGAACGTATTGCGCTCATTACTCAGGCCGATTATCGCAATGTCGTTATATTCCCAGAGAGATTCAATGGTCGCTATGTCCGACTAGACCGCCCTCACTCCGAGATATCCCCTTGGTCTATCTGGATTTCCTACTCACCTGATTTAGTACACTGGGGCGATTCGATGCCGCTTATTAAACCAAAAACCTATCACTGGGATGAGATGAAGATCGGCCCTGGCGCGACACCAATACGCACGGACGAGGGCTGGCTCAATATATTCCACGGTGTTTTTAAAACCATGGATGGAGCTATATACCGGCTAGGTGTAGCCTTGCATGAACTCGACGATCCGTCGAAAATCATCGGCGTTGCAGACGAATGGATCCTTCAACCCGAGGATCCTTGGGAAACTTCAGGCTACGTTCACAATGTGGTATTCACCTGCGGAGCCGTAACCGAGCAGGATGGGACAGTCAAGATTTACTGGGGGGCCGCGGACTCGGTGATGTGCGTCGGCGTATCGAATATTTCAGATCTTGTGGAACTATGCCGCAAGCATCCGCGACAGCCAATCTGATATCTAGTTCTTTGTATTGCTGTCTCGACAATTATGGTAGTTTTTCTGATTAACAGCTATCTATTCAGGGCGATTTACAAAGGTTTGCGTCTAAACCTTGAGGGCTAAATGATTGCAGCTACCTCTTCGTAAATCTAGGCTCTTGAAGCAGCCTCGACACGGTGCATTTTTCAAATCTCTTCGCAAAAATGGAAAGCATATTTACATCGTAATTCAAACCTTGTCATGCCAGATTACATGGGCAAAATCTTGATCGAAGAAGTGTTGTTTCAGAATTGTTCTGGCCATAGCGCCTATTATTCAGAGCGCTCGCAGCAGGCAACTAATTGCTCTCTGCCTAGTCTTTTCTTGCCCCCCCTGAAGCTCATAAGCGTCTTAAAAGAATTTCCGGCACTGCCGATGTGTTTCATTTTGCAGCCGGTCGATGTCTGCAGATTTATCCTCCAAGAATGTGTCTCTCTTTTGAAGGGAATGACGGTAAATGGAGTGTAATACTGTATAAGGGCTGTTCTCAGCCTGCAGTTAAATCAAAAGCGAGATGAGGTGTTTATGAACAAGATAGTGAGTTATGCCATTTCGACTCTGATTCTTATAAGCCTCTTGGTATCATGCGAAGGCTCTAAAAGTTCTCCAAACTGGACGGTAAGCACTATTGCCGGCGGCGACAGTGATGCGCGGTTCGGATACCCCTATGGTATTGCCGTGGATTTATCCGGCAATGTTTATGTGACGGATATTCTCAATTACCGCATTCAGAAAATAACTCCCGCGGAAGAGGTAAAAACCCTTGCCGGCGGCGATACTCCTGGTTTTGCGGATAGAACCGGCACGGCGGCGCGGTTCGGATACCCCTACGGTATTGCCGCGGGTTTATCCGGCAATGTCTATGTGGCGGATACTTCTAACCACCGTATCCGGAAAATCACTCCTGCGGGGGAGGTTAGCACCTTTGCCGGCGGCGATACTCCTGGTTTTGCGGATAGAACCGGCACGGCGGCGCGGTTTTATTCTCCTTTTGGCATTGCCGCGGACTTATCCGGCAATATCTATGTTGCAGATAGAAACAATCACCGTATCCGGAAAATCACTTCTTCGGGGGATGTAAGCACCCTTGCCGGCGGCGATACTTCTGGTTTTTCAGATGGCCTTAGAAGTGAGGCGCGGTTTGGATACCCCTACGGTATTGCCGTGGATTTATCCGGCAATGTCTATGTGGCGGATACTTTCAACCAGCGTATCCGGAAGATCACTTCTTCGGGGGATGTAAGCACCATTGCCGGCGGCGATACTCCTGGTTTTTCAGATGGCCTTAGAAGGGAGGCGCGGTTTAAGAACCCCAGCGGCATTGCCGTGGATTCATCCGGCAATGTCTATGTGGCGGATACTTCCAACCACCGTATCCGGAAGATCACTTCTTCGGGGGATGTAAGCACCATTGCCGGCGGCGATACTCCTGGTTTTTCAGATGGCCTTGGCAGTAAGGCGCGGTTTAAGAACCCCGCCGGAATTGCCGTGGACTTATCCGGCAATATCTATGTGACAGATGGAGGCAACAAACGCATCCGGAAGATAGAGTACAAAGTGCCCTAGCGCCTGGATTCTCCGGCTGCAGGCCCAAAGGAAGCTGGCGGTCTCCTAGTGCCGGGGGGCAGATCCCCCGGCTCCACCATTTGAGAAACTGACGATGGATGCATCGCCTGCTTCAAGGCATAGCCGATTAGCACCCCGGGTTTTCTATCAACAGTGGCAGGGGGCTTCAGGGGGCCATATTGCCAAAGAGAGAGAGAGAGAGAGAGAGAGGGAGAGCCACCGGCAGATGCCATTGAAGAGCTCGTGGACGCTCTTGTAGAAAATCTGGCCTTGAGCCCGCGGTGAAGCTCCAGAAGCTACGCGATGTCAGATTTTTGAGCGCGAGGGTTGGTACTTAAACCCCAGAGCACTCATTTTTCGGCCAGAAAAAGGAGTTTTTTCTTATTCTTATCTCATTCTGCCCTCAAAAACCATATCAGCTAAATTGCTGTCAACTTATTTCTATATAAATAATTAAATCTAGTTTCCTGATTCTCCTAAGCTGACTCCCTAGAGCAGAGCTAATAAAAAGTTAATGTTTTTAATCATGAACTACCATAAGTTATTCAAGGCTGTCTTCAGCCTGCAGTTAAATCATAAGCAAGGTTAGGTATTTATGAACAAAAAATTAG
>Ga0126335_1000014_pt1 | contig 103032 bp, 84 predicted proteins | sample OlaspJWI45metaG_FD_108409 | JGI IMG/M metagenome (GOLD analysis project Ga0126335, IMG submission 108409) | Marine gutless worms symbiont microbial communities from Oahu, Hawaii - Olavius sp. 1 OAHU.JWI-45 metaG | ecosystem: Host-associated > Annelida > Digestive system > Unclassified | place... | reverse complement strand
TACGCTGATTGAGCAAATCCAGTGGATACAGGATAGGAATCACCGCTCCTATCTATCGCATAGAAAAAAAAGAGAAAAACAATTTTTAAAAGAACCATAAGTTACGTTGTAGGGCTAGTGTATTACGTAAATGACGTTTAAAACTAATTGACCAGTCGGGGAGTTTTTCCATCCACGCCTTATAAATAGCGGAATGAATGATCGGCAGCGTAAGCGTGCACTGTTTGAGTGTATTAGGGAGCGTTATGAAAGAACAGCGCGACTATAAGGCTGCATAGACTTGTGACCAATATTCGCTTATGATGTAATTATTTGTAAATATTGATAATATACTGTTCTTTCGTTACGGTCCCTTATGCATGAGTTTGCACGCTGAAGTCGCCGATTATTCATGCAGCGGACAGATGTTGAAAAACTCCCCGACCCCTGAACCAATTAAGGCGCTGTCGCGTTGATGAAGGCTATGATTCGATTGTGGGATTATCGGCCCTGAACATCTGCAGCGACAGCCGCGCAGCAGCCATTTTCGGTTGATTTTTTTGTTGCATTTTTTTCTTGCATTTCCTACTGTTATTATATATGCCACATGGCCACAAATGTGCAGTTTCACCACGGTGACCGAAGCGTTTTTCTTTCAGCTGCGGGACATAAACCTCAACACACGGCAGGCGGAGCACCGACTGCTGTAAATCTGGAAAACACTTAGGCGGGAGGTGCGAGCATAGCTATACCGAAAAGAACACATAGGCCCCGAAAAGCGAATCTAACCAATATTAACAGAAATATCAGAGCCCGAGAAGTTAGGCTGATTGATCCTGACGGCAATCAGGTCGGCGTTGTTCCCATCCGAGAGGCAATGGATGCGGCCGCCGAATTCGGCATGGACCTGGTGGAGATTTCTCCGAACGCAAAACCACCTGTTTGTAAAATAATGGACTACGGTCGCTACAAGTATGAGCAGACCAAAAAAAAGCAGGAAGCCAAGAAAAAACAGGCCACTTTTCAGCTCAAAGAGATAAAAGTCCGTCCCAAGACCGGAGATCACGATTTACAGGTTAAGATTGGGCACATCAAAAAATTCCTCGGTAGAAAAGATAAAGTGAAAGTAACCGTCATGTTTCGCGGACGTGAAATAACACTTTCCCAGCTGGGTCGGGATGTGCTTGCCAGAATAGCCGAAGAGACCGAAGAAATGGCGGTTGTCGAACAGAGTCCAAAATTTGAGGGCCGCACCTTGATCATGGTCCTGTCTCCCAAATAGGCCTGCCGGCCCTCCCACAAAAGCGGTTGCCCCCTTTGAAAAGGGTTTTGTAGCGAGAATACGCACCAAATAATGATAAAAAGGTGGCGTGCAGCGTAATTCTACGTCTTATCACGCCATCATTTTTTTTTAGAAGGAGATATAGAAGATGCCCAAAATTAAAACAAACCGGGCTGCTGCCAAGCGGTTCAAAAAAACCGGTACCGGGAAATTTGTATTTTCCAAATCCCATGGCAATCACATCCTGACCAAAAAGACCACCAAGCGCAAGCGCGCCCTTAGAAAGAGGCAATTGGTTAAAAAGTCGGATCTCAAACTGGTCCGGTTGCTGTTGCCGAACAGTTAAAGGTTCGCAACTGACCCTTAGAGGTGATTGGAAACCGCAGATAACCGCGAGGCATTCGGCTCGTGGGGACGCAGAGACCCTGTCGGGGGTTTTATCATTTCTAACCCAGGTTCCGGAGTAAATTAAAACACCGCAGATGTGTTCTTGTCTGCAGGGACTTCGTGCCGGGATACGTGTAATGCAGGAGAATTAACATGCGAGTAAAAAGAGGATTTAAAGCCAGAAGACGGCGTAATAAAGTATTAAAGCTGGCCAAAGGGTATCGCGGCGGCCGCAGTAAACTGTTTCGCACCGCGGCCGATGCGGTGGATAAAGCGCTGATGTATGCCTATCGCGATCGCAGAGCCCGCAAACGTGATTTCCGCAGACTGTGGATCGCCAGGATCAATGCGGCTGCCAGAATGAACGATCTGTCGTACAGCAAATTCATTCACGGCCTGAAAAAAGCCGACGTCGCGTTGGACCGCAAAGTACTGGCCGAGCTGGCCATTTCCGATCCGGCCGGTTTTACCCGGATTGCCAGGCTGGCGGCTGAGCAATTGTAATTGGAAGCTAAGCGGGCAAACCGTCATTGCCGGATGATCGGGGATTTTGTTTGCAGGGAAAAAATAATTCGTGGAAGAAAAAGTCGAATCGACATACAGGCAAGCACTGGCGGAAATTGAAGCTGCCGATGACGCCAAACAGCTCCAGGCGCTTTCCGTTAAATATCTGGGCCGCAAAGGCCGCTTTACCGGGTTGCTGAGAAATATTGCCAGCGTTGCACCGGAAAAACGCGCCCGGGTGGGTCAACGCACCAACGAATTAAAAAAGGACCTTGAAAGAGCGATTCAGGCCGCCCTGGAAATGCTTGATACACGATCGACTGATACCGACAAGCGAATCGATGTCAGCTTGCCCGGCAGACCCTGTCCAGCCGGGTCGCTGCACCCGATTACGCTCATCACCCGGCAAATCTGTGATATTTTTACCGGTATGGGTTTTGAAATTGTCGAAGGCCCGGAAGTTGAGACCGATTATTATAATTTTGAAGCCCTGAACATTCCAAAAAATCATCCGGCCCGAGACATGCAGGACACTTTTTATGTCAACGATAACATTGTCCTGCGCACCCATACATCGCCGGTTCAAATCCGTACCATGGAACAGCAGGCACCGCCGGTAAGGGTGATCGCGCCCGGCAAAGTATATCGTTGTGATTCGGACCTGACCCACACACCCATGTTTCATCAGGTTGAAGGCCTGCTGGTTGATGAAGGTGTTTCCTTCGGCGATCTTAAGGGCGTGCTGACCGCCTTCGTACATCAGATGTTTGACGATCGCACCAGTCTAAGGTTCCGGCCCAGTTTTTTTCCTTTCACCGAACCGAGTGCCGAGGTTGATATTCTTTGTGTCATGTGCCGCGGCAAGGGCTGCCGGGTTTGCTCTCATACCGGCTGGCTCGAAATCCTGGGGTCCGGGATGGTTCATCCGGCGCTGTATGAAAACGTCGGCTACGATACCGACCGGTACACGGGCTTTGCCTTCGGTATGGGCGTAGAACGAATCGCGATGCTCAAATACGGAATTAATGATATCCGTAAATACTTTGAAAATGATATCAGGTTCTTGAGGCAGTTTTAAGATGAAAGTGAGTCTGAGCTGGCTGAATGCATACGTTGATGTTCGAATGCAACTGGACCCTCTGGTGGAAGCCTTGACCATGGCCGGCCTGGAAGTCGAATCGGTCGTTGATCGCTATGCATTCATGCAAACGGTTCGGGTCGGTCGGGTGAACGCGGTTCAATCCCATCCGGATGCGGATCGGTTGAAGCTCTGCGCGGTCGATCTGGGTGATCGCCCGGTGGCGATCGTCTGCGGCGCCCCCAATGTCCGCCCCGACCTTCTGGTTGCGGTGGCACTGCCGGGCACTGAGTTTCCGGACGGCACCATACTCAAAAAAAGCGTTATCCGCGGGGTGGCCTCCGATGGCATGATCTGCAGTGAAGCCGAATTGGCTCTGGGTGATGACCGCAGTGGGATTATGGAACTCAACCCCGATCTGCAGGTCGGAGAACCGCTGGCCCGGGCGCTGAGACTCACCGATCCGGTCATCGACATCGATCTGACCCCGAATCGGCCGGACTGCCTGAGCATTATCGGAATCGCGCGTGAAATCGCAGCCATCCAGGGGACATCCCTCAAATATCCCGATTATCAATTTTCCGAAAGCAGCGCCGAAATCCACGACCAGGCTTCAGTGACCATTAAAGCCCCGGATCTTTGCCCGCGTTACGCCGCCCGCCTTCTGAAGGATGTCACGGTCGGCCCGTCTCCTTTCTGGCTGCGGGACCGGCTGCTGTCGGTTGGGCTGCGCCCGATCAACAACATTGTCGATGTTACCAATTATGTCATGCTGGAAACCGGTCAACCGTTGCATGCATTCGACTTCGATCAGCTGGCCGGTCATAAAATCATTGTCCGCTGCGCATTTGAGGGCGAAAAATTTATCACCCTCGACCAGAAAGAGCGACAGCTCACCGATGATACGCTTATGATCTGCGATGCTGAAAGACCGGTTGCCATCGGTGGCGTCATGGGCGGTTTGAATACCGAGATCGAAGACACAACCTCCCGGGTGCTAATCGAGGGCGCCTATTTTAATCCGACCAGTATCCGCAAAACAGCTAAAAAACTGGGCCTGGGTACCGATGCCTCGCACCGCTTCGAACGTGGCGTCGATCCGCAGGGCACTGTCAAGGCCATCAATCGAGCTGCCAAACTCATGCTGGAACTGGGCGGTGGCGTATCGGTCGCAGGACTGATTGACGAACATCCACAACCCGTGCCGGAGAGAACAATTGCGCTGAGCGTTCCCAATACAAATCGGCTGCTGGGCACTGATTTTGATGCTGATCGCGTTTGTTCAATGCTTGAAGCGATTGAATTCACAGTCACCGGCATCGAAGCCGATACGATGATGGTCAAAGTGCCGAGTTTTCGTGTGGATGTCTCGCGCCCCGAGGATTTGATGGAGGAAGTGGCTCGGATTGCCGGTTATGGCAATATCCCGACGACCTTTCCGGTCATGCCTTCCCAGGCGCGTCAGCCATTGGAAGCGCTGGTGCTACGCAACCGGATCAAACACTTAATGTGCGGATTCGGGTTTACAGAGGCCATCAACTACAGCTTCGTTAACATAAAGTCCACCCGATGGCTGTTATTGCCGGAAGGTGACCGGCGCCATGCGGCGGTTAACATCTTGAATCCGTTGAGCGAAGATCAAACGGTGATGCGGACATCGATGGTGCCCGGACTGCTGGATTCCATGCAGCGTAACCTGACCCGGGGTGAAAAAGACCTGCGGCTGTTTGAAATCGGCCGGATTTACTTTGCAACCGGGGACGAGCAATTGCCCGAAGAAGTTGAAATGCTGGCCGGATTGTGGACCGGTCTGCGGCGTCAGGCGTCCTGGATGGTCAAAGATACGCCGACTGATTTTTATGACGGCAAAGGTGTGCTGGAAAGTCTGCTGGCTCGCCTGGCGGTCAAAGATGCCCGCTTTACGCAACTTCCAGACAATCAATGCCATTTTCACCGAGTTGGCCATACGGCCCGGATCCTGCTCGGCAAACAACGTATCGGTGTGCTGGGAGAGGTTCACCCGCGGGTGCTCAAAAAATACGATACAAATCAAACTGCTTTCATCTTCGAACTGGATCTGAACCGCCTGGCACCGCTGGTGCCGGGCACGCAAGCCACCCGACCGATCCCCAGGTTCCCGGCGGTTCCAAGGGATATCACGCTTATCGTCGACCGGTCGATCGAAGCCGGAAGCATCCTGGAAGCGGTTACCGGTCGCAAAGAAGAATTGGTTGAAGCCGTTAACCTGTTTGATGCATTCGAAGGGGACCCGATCCCGGCCGGTAAAAAGAGCATCTCTTTTCGTATTGTCTACAGGTCACAACAGCGCACTTTACAGGACCAGGAAATCAACGATCTCCACAAAAACCTCACGGATAGCCTGGTGATTCAGTTCACGGCGCTGTTACCGGAATAATAGAAAACAACCCGGTCGGTTCTTGATGAAACGGTTTAAGCAATTCTGTTGTCTGTTTTATCAGATGGTGAGGTATTGAAGTGTATCCGGCAGCAACGCGACTGCCTTTGATGTGAGCCAACTCGCCAAAGTCAAGCAGCTGAGAATGTGTTAGCTGCGACGGTTCAAGCCGCCATGTCCCATGACAAACTCACAGACAGTGTCCTACCGGACAAACTGTACTATAAAATCGGTGAAGTCAGCTCGATTTCGGGTCTGCCGGCCTATGTCCTGCGCTTTTGGGAAACTGAATTCGGACGTATTCGGCCCCAGAGATCCCCTTCCGGCCAACGCCTTTACCGCAAAAGCGATGTCGAACTGATTCTCAAGGTCAAACATTTGCTGCACGAAAAAAAGTTTACCATCCCGGGGGCCAAACAATACCTGAAAGATGAACTGGCCCAAAAGCCCACCAAGGACGCCCAACTCAGCTTGAAAGAATTGTGCACCGAACTGCGCAGCATCCGCAAAATGCTGGACGAAAAATGATAGGCATGCCATTCAGTGTATGGAACATCTTTAGCGCTATCCCATAATTTCAGTACCTTCTCTCTTTCGAAATTCAAACAAAGCTCAATAACCAAACAATCAAATTCAAAACTGGACTCATTGTTTGGGTCATTGGAATTGGGTCAATTTGATTTTGTTTGTGTTTTGATGCTTGGAATTTTATTAATTCGGGGTTCAGATGCACGGCAAGATTCCTGAAGAATTTCTCTTTACAGAAGGAAGGATAAGTCAGCGGCTATTGGGGTCCGGTTACATTGTATATGCGTATGGGATTGAATTTACCTTTGGCCTGCAGGGGTGCCAGCACCCGGGATTCGACCACAGCGTTGACGTGCTGGTGGGTGTTATCTGAAATGATTATCTGACCGGCCTCGGCGGCGGAACACAGGCGTGCCGCCGTGTTGACGGTATCACCGATCACCGAATAACTCATGGTCTGGCTGGAGCCGATATAGCCTGCCACCAGTTGCCCGGTGTTCAGGCCCATTCCGATGCGGAGCGGTTCTTTGCCATCCGCCTCCCGTTTGTGGTTAAATCCGACCAGGCTCTGTTTGATATTCAAGGCTGCCCTTACCGCCCTGACAGGATCATCTGCGTGAGCCACGGGCGCACCCCAGATAACCATAATGGCGTCGCCGATAAATTTGTCTACCGTACCCTCAAAACGAAAAACCACTTCAACGACCATCTCGTAATATTCATTGAGCAACTGCAGCAACTCGGCCGCTTCCGTGTTTTCACTCATGGCCGTAAATCCACGAATGTCGACAAACAATACGGTAGCAAAGCGGTTCGCACCGCCTTTCTCAACTGTTAATTGGCCGGAAACAACCATTTCGGCAAGGCCGGGAGACAGCAGGCGTTGAAATCGCTCCCGGGTGGCCCGGTCTCTTTCCATTTTTTCAGCCGCCTGCCTGCGTTCGTTCATTGTGAACTGGGCATGCGAACCGAAAATAATAAAAAGGCACAGGACGATCAAGCGCGTCCAGATTTCACTGAAATCCGGGCCGAAGATGCGCTCAAGCAATGCCCCTTCCTGAGACAGGAAAATGGACATGAACGAATCGAGCAACCAGTACACCACCGCGATGCCAAATCCCCACAGGACCATCTGGTCGGTGAATGTTACCCGGTTTTTACGGTTGCGTTTCATGGGCTGCTCCGGTGCAACGCGCCCTGGAGCCGGCCGGTCGCGCCGTCCTGAAGGGTTCTATATATCGCCGGATATTGAATCAAATGTGATTTAATAAGGTACATATCTGCGAAAGATCAAGATATTTTTTTTAATTAATGACGCTAAAAATACCGGAAAATATTGCCCCCGCGTCAAAGATGCATTAAGATAGCTTTTTATGATTCCAACGGGTTAAGCCAAATGCAACCCATTCGGGCAGCCGTGGATTAAAAAATGCGTACGGTGGGACGCTAAAAAATTAAATGTTAATGAAAACTATTGACATATTTTAATTTTTGGCTTAATTATTCTTGCTTGGCAAGCGGGCATAGCTCAGTTGGTAGAGTACAAGCTTCCCAAGCTTGGTGTCGCGAGTTCGAATCTCGTTGCCCGCTCCAGATTACAAGTCCGCCTTTCCATTGCAAATGGGCAGGTTGAGCGTCGAACTTGTAAGTTTATGTGGTTCGGAGTTTTTTATGGTTTTTCTGTTAGACGGATAAATTAGCAACTCCACTGCAATCGATTTACCTGGATCAAGGAACGGGCGGAAGCCCGTTTTTTGCGTTTTTAGGTTAAAAGAAGCTGTTGAAAAAAAAAGCGCCAAAAAAATTCAAATTGCCCGGGCACAAGCGCACCGTTGCACCGTTGCCGGCAAAACGGGTGTCGCTGATAATTGAGCAGATACGCGGCCTTCTGGATCCGATATGTGAAGCAGACGGGTTCGAACTTATTCATATTGAGTTTCAGCCTGAAGCCGGCGGCCGCATAATGCGACTTTACATCGACAAACCCGGCGGGGTGACGCTTGACGATTGCGTCTATGTCAGTCGGCAGGTCAACGATTTACTCGATGTAAGCCTTGAAGATACGGGCCCTTACAGTCTTGAAGTCTCATCGCCGGGCCCCGATCGTCCATTGGCCCGGGAAAGTGATTTTGAACGGTTCAAAGGACGATTTGCAAAGCTGAAAACGCGTCAGCCGATTGAAGGGCAAAAGCAATTCACCGGTCGCCTGACAGGTTTTGTTGATCATCAGGTGCGGCTAACGGTGAATGGAAAATCCGTCGCGATCCCATATGATGAGATTTTACGGGCGCGACTCGTTGAGTACGGAGATAACCGAAGATGATTTCAGATATCAAACGTGTTGTGGAACAGGTCAGCCGGGACAAAGGCATCAATAGAGATGTCCTGATCAAAGCCCTGGAAGAAGCCTTGAAATCTGCCGCCAGGAAAAAATTCGGCAACAAGATGGACATTGAAGTCCAGTTCAATGAAGAAGCTGGCGAAATCGAAGTCTTTCAATTCAAGGATGTGGCCGAAGTCATCACCGAGCCGGCTTTGCAGATCAGCCTTGAGGAAGGTCGTAAACTGGATCCTGAATGCGAGATCGGTGACAGTCTCGGAACTAAAATGGACACGTCGACTTTCGGCCGTATTGCCGCTCAATCGGCCAAGCAGGTAATCATCCAAAAAATCAAGGACGCCGAAAAGGATGCCGTCTATTCAAGCTTCATTGATCGCCGGGGCGAGGTCCTCAACGGCATTGTCCAACGGGTCGACCGGGGCGACATTGTCGTCAATCTCGGCCATACCGAGGGCGTCGTGCACTCACGCGAGCAAGTGCCCAAAGAAAACTATCGTCGCGGCGACCGGATTCGCGCGTTGATTCTGGAGGTGCTGCATGAAAGCCGCGGCCCGCAGATAATTTTAACGCGCACCCATCCGGATTTTCTGGTCAACCTGTTTAAAACGGAAGTGCCTGAAATCTCTGAAGGAATCGTATCGATCATGGGAGCGGCGCGCGAACCCGGTGTAAGGGCCAAAATCGCCGTGGCATCGAGCAATTCGGATATCGATCCGGTGGGGGCCTGTGTCGGCATGAAGGGCAGCCGGGTGCAGAATGTTGTTCAGGAACTGCGCGGTGAAAAGATAGACATAATTTCCTGGCATGTCGACCCGGCCAAGTTTGTGTGCAATGCGCTGGCCCCGGCAGAAATCTCCAGGGTCATTATTGACGAAAGCAACCGTTCCATGGAAGTCATCGTTCCGGACGAATTTTTGTCGATTGCCATCGGCAAGCGCGGGCAGAATGTGCGTTTGGCTTCCAAGCTGACCGGATGGCACCTGGATGTAAAGAGTGAAACCCGCTACAGCGAAGCCATGCAAAGCGGTTATGATTCACTGACCGCTCTGCCCGATATGACCATCAGCCTGGCCGATGCTCTGTTCGAGAAGGGATTTTATTCCGCCGAAGAAGTTTGCAAGGCGACGGTCGAAGACTTGATGCAAATCCGTGATTTGGACGAACAAACGGCAGGCGCGCTGCTCGAATCGGCAGCTGTTTGGGTTGGACAAGCCGATGAACGGGCAGCCCAAGCCGCTGAAGCCCAAGCCGCTGAAGCCGAGGCTGCCGAAGCCAAAGCCGCTGAAGCCCAAGCTGAAGAAGCCAAAGCCGCCGAAGCCAAAGCCGCTGAAGCCCAAGCTGACGAAACCGAAACCACCGAAGCCCAAGCTGACGAAACCGAAACCGCCGAAGCCCAAGCTGACGAAACCGAAACCGCCGAAGCCCAAGCTGACGAAACCGAAACCGCCGAAGCCCAAGCTGACGAAACCGAAACCGCTGAAGCCCAAGCTGACGAAACCGAAACCGCTGAAACCCAAGCTGACGAAACCAAAGCCGCTGAAGCCCAAGCTGACGAAGCCAAAGCCGCTGAAGCCCAAGCTGACGAAGCCAAAGCCGCTGAAGCCCAAGCTGACGAAACCGAAACCGCTGAAGCCCAAGCTGACGAAACCGAAACCGCTGAAGATAATGCAGAGGCAAACGCACCCGCTGATGCTGCAACGGCAATTGCGGAACCGGCCGGGCAGGAAATCCTATCGGAAGATACGGACGTGGAAAAAGGTTCGGCCGATGCGGAACCTTCAAAAAAGGCCGAAGCCCAAACACAGGAAACATCAGTAACCGAAACAAACGACGATTCTACCGATAAAGAACCATCAGAATAGTTATTTGACACCGCACGGCATGGTTATCTGATTAATAGATGCACCGTCAACACAGAGTGCTTTTTCAAACCCAATAGCGTTCTTCAACAGGGGGAGGGATGGCAAAGATCAGAGTCTATGAACTTGCCAGGGATCTTAATATGACCAACAAAGTTTTGATCGACAAGATCAATGACCTGCAGATCAGCGTTAAGAGCCATATGAGTTCGCTGGATGATAATACGGTCGAACAAATCAAGGCGAATTTGTTCGGCCAACAATCAGAAACCGTTGTCGAAACCCGGATCAAGCAAACCGTTATTCGGCGGCGGCGCAAAACCGTCACGGTTGAGGTGCCGATCGAACTTGAAACGGTGCCGGCAGCCGACGAAGCGGCTCAGGCGGTTGAGACCGCGCAGGCATCTGTGACGGCAGCACCAGCTGAAGCCCAACCGGATCAACCCGCCCAAAAGAAAACCGGACTATCCGAAGAGGAACTGGCCACCGAACCGGCAGCACCGGTCCAAAAAGACGCCGGCGAGCCAACCGCAGCAGAGCCGGTAGACGAGCAGCTGCCTGCAGGCGAACCGGTTGAAGCCCCTGTTGAAGAGAAAAAATCCAAAGTCGTCTTCAAAAAAGCCAAGAAAAAAGAAGCCGCGGCAAAAATAATAAAACTCCCGGTTGCACCCAAAGAGCCCTTGTATGAAAAACCGGCCGAAGCAAAAGCTGCCACACCGGGGGAACCGGATGGCGTCGCGCCTGCAGCCAAACCACCCGCCGCTGAAGAGACCAAAGTCAAAAAGAAGAAAAAGCGCAAAAAAGGCGAAGATGTAGAGCGTGATAAGAAATTCTTTAAAAAGAAGATTACCTTTCGCCGCAAAGAAGTCGTCGAAGGTGCGCAGCTCTATGACCGCGGGCACCGTGCCCGCAAACATAAAAAAGGGGCCAAAGCAAAGGCCGCCATGCCGGCCCAAAAACCCCAGATCACCACGGCCAAAGCGATCAAACGGCGCATCAAGGTCGATGAAACCATTGTCCTGTCCGAGCTGGCCAAACGCATGGGTATAAAAGCCGGAGAAATGATCAAATCTTTGATGAAAATGGGGGTTATGGCAACAGTCAACCAAACGATCGACTATGATACGGCGGTATTGGTGGCAGCTGAATTCAGCTATGAAGTTGAACGGGCGTCCTTTGAAGAAGAAACGCTGATCAAGGTTCAACAGGACGAGCCCGGCCAGCTCATCGGAAGGTCCCCGGTGGTTACCATCATGGGTCATGTCGATCACGGCAAGACCTCGTTGCTGGATGTCATTCGCGAATCGCGGGTCACCGATATTGAGGCCGGCGGCATAACCCAGCACATTGGCGCCTACAATGTCAAAACCGTCAAAGGACAGATCGCCTTTCTGGATACGCCCGGCCATGAAGCGTTTACCGCCATGCGCGCCAGGGGCGCCCGGGTAACGGATATCGTGGTTCTGGTTGTCGCTGCCGACGATGGCGTCATGCCACAGACCATCGAGGCCATCAATCACTCCAGGGCCGCCGAAGTACCCATTATCGTCGCGGTCAACAAAATCGACAAGGCCAACGCCGATCCGGATCGGGTGATCCGCCAGTTGGCTGAAGTCGGGCTCACACCCGAAGACTGGGGCGGTGACACCATTTTCGTGCATGTTTCGGCAAAATTGAACCAGGGCATCGACGATTTGTTGGAAATGATTCTGCTGCAGGCCGAGGTCCTGGAATTAAAAGCCAATCCCGACAAACTGGCCAGCGGGCACGTGGTCGAATCCAAAATCGACCCGGGCCGCGGTGCGGTGGCCACGGTACTGGTCCAGGAAGGAACACTGCATATCGGCGACCCGGTGGTTTGCGGGGTCTACTCCGGTAAAGTGCGCGCCATGCTCAATGACCTGGGGCAGCCGGTTGAATCCGCCGGACCTTCGATACCGGTGGAAGTGATTGGATTGGCCGGCGTGCCCATGGCCGGTGACGAACTGGTCGCTTTGCAGGATGAAAGGGATGCCAAGCAGATCAGCGAGCACCGTATTCAAAAACAGCGCTCGGTAGAGCTGGCTAATACCAGCCGCCTGAGTCTGGACAAGTTATATGAAAAGATGCAGATAGGCGAAGTCAAAGATCTGAACATGATAATCAAAGCCGATGTGCACGGGTCCATAGAAGCACTGTCAGATTCCTTAACCAAGCTGTCCAACGAAGAAGTCAAAATTAATGTCATTCATTCGGGTACCGGCACGATCACCGAATCGGATGTGTCTCTGGCAGCCGTGTCCGAGGCCATTATCCTTGGTTTCAACGTTCGCCCGGCCTCCAAAGTTCAAGCCCTGGCCAATGAAGAACACGTTGACATGCGATATTACAATGTAATCTATGACGCCATCAAAGATGTCAAGGATGCCATCGTCGGCATGATGGCCTCGACCTTTGAAGAACGCATTCTGGGCCGGGCCGATGTTCGCGAGGTATTTCATGTACCCAAAGTCGGCGCCATCGCCGGCAGCTACGTGAACGAAGGCAAAATGGAACGGGGCCAGAGAATGCGTCTGCTGCGAGACGGTGTGGTCCAATTCGAAGGCCGTAATTCGTCATTGCGGCGCTACAAAGACGACGCCAAGGAAGTGCCCAATGGGCTTGAGTGCGGTATCGGTCTTGAAAATTACAATGACATCAAAGCCGGTGACGTAATCGAGTGCTATTATCTGGAAGAAATCAGGCCGGAACTGTAAACGTGGTCGTTGGCATCGGAATTATAACATTCAGGCTGCATGATTGCCGCTCGTTGAAGGGCAAACGCAAAATCATCAAATCGATCATCGGCCAGATGCGTAATAAATTCAATGCATCGGTGGCTGAAATCGGCGCCAACGACAGTTACCAGAAATCTGAAATCGGATTTTCGCTGGTAGGAAACAACCGCAAGCTGTTGAATTCCAAAATCGACAAGATTTTCAACATGGTAAAAGACCTGGGCCTGGCCGAGATCGTCGATACGGAAATGGAGCTGTTCAATATATGAGCCAATACAACCGGGCCGATAGAGTCAGTGGACTGATCCAGACGACTTTATCGGAAATTTTAACCAGAGACACCAGTGATCCGCGTCTGGAAATGGTTACGATTTCAGGCGTCAAAATGACGCGGGACTTGCGTATCGCCCGGATATATTATTCGACTTCCGGCGGTAAAAACCGGATCAAGGCTGCTGCCCAGGCCCTGGAACATGCCAAGGGCTTTTTAAAACGAACATTGGGAAACCAGATCAGTTTGCGTTACATGCCCGAGCTGCAATTTTATTACGACGAATCGTTCGACTACGGTTTGCATATTGAAAATATTCTGAAATCTATCAGCAAAGACCCATAATGGATCAGATACTTCGCCGCATAGCTGACAGCCGTAACGTTTTCGTGACAACCCATAGTAATCCTGACGGTGATGCCGTCGGTTCCCTGCTCGCGATGGGGCTGGCACTGGAAAAATCAGGTAAACAGGTTGTCATGTATAATAAAAGCCCCATTCCGGCGGTTTATCGATTTCTGCCATCATCGGAACGGATCCGGCAACGGATGCCGAATGGAACCGGATTTGACACAGCCGTGGTTCTGGACTGCGGTGCGCTGCAACGCATCGGATACAGCCTGAAATCGATGAACGGGATTTCGGTTGTCCTGAACATCGATCACCATGTCACCAACACCGCATTCGGTGATGTGCAACTGATTGATCCGAGGGCCTGTTCCACTGCCGAAATCGTGTACGGATTGATAAAAAGAATGGCGGTGCCCATCGACCGTGATATGGCAACCGCCATATACACCGGTATATTGACAGATACGGGCTCGTTCCGTTTTTCCAACACAAACCAGGCCGCTTTTGCCATATGCCAGGAAATGACCCAGCGGGGAGTCGATCCCTACCGGGTGGCCCAGCACGTGTACGGCACCTATTCGCTGGGCCGCATAAAACTGTTGAACCTGGCGCTGGATTCGATTGAAATCTCTTTCAATGGCAAACTGTCTATCATGACCATTACTCAGGATATGCTAAGTCAGACCGGCACGCAGCCCGAGGATGTCGATGGATTGATCCACTATGCCCGCAGAATTGAAGATGTCAAGGTTGCAGCGCTCATTCAGGAATTGAAAAACGGTCAAAACGGCGCCGGTAACAGTAAGGAGAACCGATTTCACATCAGTTTGCGATCCGACGGAACCGTGGATGTGGCTTCCATTGCCACCGCTTACGGTGGCGGCGGTCACCGCAGTGCCGCCGGTTTCGGTATCGAGGCGACCCTGACTGATATTAAGTCTGAAATTGTCAACATCGCCAGCCAACTTTAGTGGTCTGTGCACCAACCATGATGGCCCGATTGCCCAGCGGAATTCTTATCCTCGATAAGCCGGCCGGAATTTCATCAGCCAGGGCGGTCAGCGTTGTAAAATCCGCTCTCGGGGCAAAAAAACTGGGACATGCCGGAACCCTTGATCCTATGGCTACCGGCATTTTGATCTGTTGCATCAATAGCGCCACCAAGCTGTCGGGGTTTTTTCTGGATGGCCGAAAAACCTATGATGCCGTCATGGTCGTTGGCGTCGAAACCGATACCCAGGACGCGACCGGCAGACCGATAAAAGAACGCTTTGCGGACCCGCACGTATTGAACGATGCGCGGATCCAGGCGGTAACCAATGGTTTTACAGGGTGGATCGACCAGAGGCCACCGGTTTATTCCGCCCTGAAACACAAGGGCATTCCTCTGTATACGTATGCCAGACGTGGGAAGCCGGTCCAAAAGCCGCCCAAGCGGATTCACATCGACCGAATCGTTATCCTGGACATTGATCTGCCGCAGATCCGTTTTTCAGTAACCTGTTCGGCCGGCACGTATGTGCGTACCCTGTGTGCCGATATTGGTCGTACACTGGGGTGCGGCGGACACCTGGCGGCGTTGCGCCGCACGCACAGCAGCGAATTCACGCTGGACCAGGCCATTGCGCTGCACAGGGTTAAGCCCATGTCTGCCAGCGGTGCCATATCCGGCCGCATAATCGATATGGCCAATGTATTGCACCACATCCCGGCCGCCACGGTAAATGCACAAACGGCCGGAAGGATCCGCAACGGAATTGTTCTTCGAACAACCGACTTTGAACAACTGCCGGAATTACCTTCGGATGGTTATTTGAGAATCATTTCCGCAGATCAATCGTTGGTAGCCATTGTCAGCCGCCGTCAGCAGAGCGAACGCTTCGATTATCGTTGCATTATACCGGCAGAAGAACTATAGGTGACATATTTTTCACAATGGCGTTTTTACTGTCGGCAAATACCCGGCCGTACCGGATATGACGACCGTGACACACAAACAACGATTTTATCAGATTTTTAACCGCTATTTTGTTAAAGGAGGCTAAAGAAAGTGGTTTTCTCAACGCAAGAGAAAAAGGAACTTATCGAAAAGTTTAAACTGCACGAAAGCGATACAGGGTCTCCGGAAGTCCAGGTTGGTCTGTTAACCCATCGGATTTCCTACCTGACCGAGCACCTGAAAACGCACAAAAAAGATCATCACTCCCGGCGTGGACTGCTGATGCTGGTCGGCCGAAGGCGCAGGTTGCTTAACTATGTCAAAAATAAAGACGTCAATCGCTATCGCGCTATTATTGAATCGCTGGGGTTGAAACGTTAGACGGTGTGAATCAGACTGGCACCGGCGAAATGCAATCCCCGGATCATCAATGGTGTGACGCAACAGGCACGCTGGCTGAAATTTTAAGCAATTTTTTTAAACCCATGAGAATTAAGTAGCTTACAATTACCGTAGGCATGATGCCGGCTTAATATTTAGGAGAAATGTATGGAACTATCTTTAAATGCCCCGCTCGGAGGCAAATCTCTGAGTATCCAGACCGGCAAAGTTGCCAAACAGGCCTCGGGTTCGGTTGTGGTTCAATACGCAGATACCATTGTGCTGGTTTCGGCCGTTTCGGCCAAGGAACCTAAATCTGCGGATTTTCTGCCTCTGACCGTTGAATACCAGGAGAAAATTTATGCCGCCGGACGTATTCCCGGAAATTATTTCCGTCGCGAAATCGGACGCCCCAGTGAAAAAGAAACCCTGACGGCGCGTTTGATCGATCGACCGATACGACCTTTGTTTCCCAAAGGTTACAATTTTGAAACCCAGATCATCGCAATGGTTTTATCCATGGATCAGGAAAACGATCCGGACACCCTGGCCATGATCGGTGCCTCGACAGCCCTTCAATTATCCGATATCCCTTTCGCAGGTCCGATCGCCTGTGTTCGCGTGGCCCGAATCAACGGCGAATTGAAAATCAATCCGACGATTACCGAACTTGAAAATTCCGACATCAACCTGATCGTGGCCGGATCCAAAACCGGTGTCGTCATGGTCGAAGGCGGCGGCAACATCGTCAGTGAAGCGGACATGCTTGAAGCCATTCAATTCGGCCATCAGCAAATGCAGCCGATCATCGAGTTACAGGAAAAGTTGCGTGAAGCCGCCGGCAAGCCCAAGCGCGAATTTCTACCAACCGAAAAAGACCCGGTATTGGTGGAAAAAGTGACGGCCGAACTCAGTGATGCTATCCGTCAGGCCGCATTGATTCCTGAGAAGCTGGCCCGCCAGGATGCTCTGCGAAAAGTTAAATTCGATTATATCGAGCAATTGGGAGAAGAATACAGCGAACGCGCCGACGAAATCAGCGGCATCTTCGGTGATCTGAAGAAAAAAATAATTCGCGGCATGATTCTGGATGAAGGTCTGCGGATTGACGGACGCAAATTCGATCAGGTCCGGCCGATTAAATGCGAAACCGGTATTTTGCCGCGCCCCCACGGCAGCGCCCTGTTTACTCGCGGCGAGACCCAGGTGCTGGGTGTGCTGACACTGGGCTCCGGACAGGACGAACAACGGGTCGAAACCTTGAGTGGAGAGGAGTTCAGACCGTTCATGCTGCACTACAATTTTCCGCCCTTCTCGGTCGGGGAAGCCAAACGGTTTATGGGGCCCAGCCGGCGCGACATCGGGCACGGAGGCCTTTCGACACGGGCAATCGAAAAAGTGTTACCGGACAAAGAAGGTTTTGACTATACTATCCGGGTCGTATCAGAGGTCCTGGAATCCAACGGCTCTTCTTCTATGGGCACCGTTTGCGCCGGAGCGATGGCGATGATGGACGGGGGTGTGCCCATCAAAGCGCCGGTGGCCGGTATTGCCATGGGATTGGTAAAAGAGGATGACAAAGTGGTCATCCTTTCAGATATTCTGGGCGACGAAGACCATACCGGCGACATGGATTTTAAGGTGGCCGGTACCAGGGATGGTATTACCGCCCTGCAGATGGACATTAAAATACTCGAATTGTCCCGTGAAATCCTTGAAAAAGCACTGGAGCAGGCCCGCCTGGGCCGGCTGCACATCCTGGACAAAATGCTGGAAACCATTCACGAGTCCCGCAAGGATATTTCACCCTATGCCCCCAAGGTCATCACGCTCAAAATCAATCCGGACAAGATTCGTGAAATCATCGGCCCGGGTGGTAAGACCATTCGCGCTATCCAGAGTGAAACCAATACGCGGATTGAAATCGAAGACACCGGTATGGTCAAAATCGCGGCCTATTCAAAAGAAGAGGGTGAAGCCGCCGAAAAACAGGTTAAAGAAATTGCTTCTGACCCGGAAGTTGGCAGTATTTACGAAGGCAAAGTCGTAAAAATCACCGATTTTGGTGCTTTCGTTCAAATATCCCCGGGCACCGACGGTTTGGTTCACATTTCCCATCTGGCCAATCACCGCGTTACCAAGGTCTCTGACATCGTCAAAGAGGGCCAGATGCTCCGGGTGAAAGTTTTGGAAATCAACCGCGACGGCAAGATTCGCCTGAGTCACAAAGCTGTGTCGGATTAGAGTATGAATCAATCAGTTGAAAAGACGACCCTTGATAACGGTGTCCGCATTTTGAGCAAACGGATGCCCTACGCCCACAGCGTATCAATGGGGGTCTGGGTCAATGTGGGCGCCCGTGACGAACCGGCTTCAGAAAACGGGCTGTCCCATCTGATCGAACACATGATCTTCAAGGGCACCCGCAAACGATCGGCTTATCAGATTGCCAAAGAGTTCGATGCCATCGGTGGACACACCAATGCATTTACCAGCTTCGAAAATACCTGCTATCATGCGCGGGTGCTCGACGCCCACCTGGATACGATGGTCGACATTCTGTCCGATATCTTTCTCAATTCGATATTTGACGGAAACGAACTTGAAAAAGAGCGGCCGGTTATCATTCAGGAAATTTCGATGGTGGAGGACAGCCCGGAGGAATATGTCCATATGCTTTCCAGCAATGCTTACTGGGGCGACAATCCGCTGGGGCGGTCTATTTTGGGCACACGCGACAATATCATTCGCTTTGATTCAGACGCGATCAAAACCTTTTTTCAGCGATTTTACCAGCCCGAACATATCCTGATTTCGGTTGCCGGCAACTTTGACCATCAACGCATACTGGATTTGCTCTCGCCGGCCTTCGGGTCTGCAGGCGCCGGCGACAGTCTGCCTGTAAGATCTACGCCGCAGGGCCGATCGCAGATAAATCTGCATAATCGCGATCTGGAACAGGTGCACCTTTGCCTGGGGACGCGCGGCATTGCCATCACCGATCCACGCCGTTATGCCTTTTCCCTGTTAAATACCATTTTCGGTGGCAACATGAGCTCCCGGCTCTTTCAGCGAATCCGGGAAAGACGGGGTCTGGCCTACTCGGTCTATTCGTTTATTTCATCTTATGTGGATACCGGCATGTTTGGCGCCTATGTGGGCGTGAACCCGGACAAAGCCCTCGAAGCAACCGGACTGATCCTGGAAGAAATGCAGCATTTGAGGGACATCCCGGTCGAGGCGACCGAACTTTCGGATGCCAAAAATTACACCAAAGGCAATCTGCTTCTGGCATGCGAAAGCGTCGACAACCAGATGGTGCGCCTGGCCCAGAATGAAATCAACTTCGGTTATCACGTACCGATGCAGGAAGTTGTAGAAAAAATTGAGGCCATCCAGCCGGATGTCATCATCGATCTTGCAAAGAGCCTGTTCCAGAAGGATCTGTATGCACTGACCGCCCTGGGTCCAATAACCGACAAAGCCGCATTTGAAAATTTACTGCACGATTCGGACTGATCCCAAAAAGTTGGTTGACCGGTAATATGAATGCCAATGCCCAAACGACCTGTTGTCAAATTTTTACGCCTGCGGCCTGACCGGGACAGTGACATTCCTCTGCCCAGATACATGACCGCTCTTTCGGCCGGAATGGACCTGCACGCAGCCGTCCAGGTTCCCGTCGATTTGAGACCGGGTATGGTCAATCTGATTCCAACCGGCTTCGCCATGGCGCTGCCAGTCGGCTTTGAAGCACAGATCCGCCCCCGTAGCGGCCTGGCCGCCCGCCATGCCATCGGTTTGATAAATTCGCCCGGGACCATCGATGCGGATTACCGCGGGGAGGTCTTGCTGCCGCTTATCAATTTCGGCCAGCAAGTCTATCGCATCGAACGCGGTGACCGCGTTGCCCAGATGACCATCAACAAAATCTATCAGGTCCGCATCGAAGCGGTCGACCGGTTGGATGCCACCGAGCGCAATTTTGGCGGTTTCGGTCACACCGGCAAATAAAACCAATCCGAGCATGCCCCTATGCACGAACAAGATAACATCCGGTCTAAAAATCGGTTGCCGGCAACGCCATCTGCGACGACAACCGGCGGCGGTTTTTCCATATGCATGCTGGCCAGCGGCAGCAAGGGCAATGCGATCTACGTCAATGACGGTGATACCGCTATTCTGATAGACGCCGGACTTTCAGGCATTGAAATCGAACGCCGCCTGATTTCCAGAAATCTGTCGCCGCAATCACTGAACGCGATCGTCGTGTCCCATGAGCACGGTGACCACATTAAAGGCGTGGGCGTGCTTTCACGCCGCTATGGTCTGCCGGTATACATCAACATCGGTACTGCCGCAGCCTGTGACCGGTTAGGACGGCTGTTTGAAAGCCACAAAATCGTTTGCGGACAGGCATTCAATATCGGCCGGATCAATATTCATCCCTTCTCGCTGTCCCACGATGCCGCCGATCCGGCCGGATTCACGCTGCAACGCGGCGGGGTTAAAATCGGTATCGCCACCGATCTGGGCACTGTCACTGGAATGGTTAAAACGCATCTGAGAGATTGCCAGACCCTGGTACTCGAAGCCAATCACGATCCGGACATGCTGATCAATGGCTCTTACCCTTGGCCCCTGAAACAACGCATTCAAAGTCGCACCGGTCATTTATCCAATGAAAATACCCGCGCGCTGCTGGCCGAACTCAAGCACGAGCGACTGCATCAGGTCATTCTGGCCCACCTGAGCGAAGAAAACAATCAGCCCCAGAAAGCCTTGAGGGCCATCGCCCCGGTCCTGTCCGGCAGCCGGACCCTTATCGAAGTCGCCCCCCAGTATCACGCGTCGCGTATTTTCCGCATAGGGCAATAAAAACATCGAAACGTTATTCTGACAAACGCTCTATTGAGAATGGTTGACACGCATCACGGCCGTTCTTAAATTTCCTACCTGATGAAAAACAAACGGTTCAGTTATTGCGAAGATGTGAAAGGAGCACCCGTGCCAATGCAATGGACTGACGATGCGGAAGCAGCTGTGAAGAAAGTGCCATTTTTTGTCCGTAAAAAAGTGCGGACGCGCATAGAATCAGAAGCCGCTGCATCGGGTAAAACAACGGTTACCCTGGCCGACGTGCAGGCGACCCAGAAACGGTATCTGAACGGCGGGATGGCCCGGGAAATTAAAGGCTATCAGCTGGACGGCTGTTTTGGGCCCAGCGGCTGCCCGAATCGGGCGTTCATTGCCGAGTCAATGGTTGAACACATTGAAAAGGTATTGAAACAGGCCCAACTGCTGCCGTTTTTACAGCAATCGGTTTCAGGTGATTTAAAGTTCCACCACGAGTTTCGGGTAACCCTGGCAGATTGTCCCAATGCCTGCTCGCAGCCCCAGATTAAAGATATCGGCATCATCGGAGCGGCCACACCGGCCGTTGGAAAAAAAGAATGCAGCGCCTGTCAGGCCTGCGAAGATGTCTGTAAAGAGAACGCCATCGCCAATTCAGCCGCCGGAGAACCCGATATTAAAACCGACCTTTGCCTGCAATGCGGCCAGTGTATTACCGTCTGTCCGACCGGCACGTTGATCGAACTGTGCAAAGGCTACCGAGTCCAGCTGGCCGGCAAGCTGGGCCGCCATCCGCAGCTGGCCCGCCAGCTGCCAGGTATATATACGGTATCTGAGGTACTGCAGATTATCAGCGACTGCCTCACCCTTTACAAAAAGAAAAGTCAAAACGGACAGCGCTTTGCCGAAATTTTCGATGAGGGCGATTATCAGGATTTCTGCCAGCGCTACCCCAACACGTGCGGTGGGGATGAAAAATCGGTTTAACAGAGATGATATCGACGACTGTATGGCATTCCCGGGTCGATCTTTGCAGTCGCAGTGTAAATTGCAAGCACCCAGCATCACATTCCAAAAACTTGCATTTAATATTTAGATCGTTTTGCTGACGTGCAATCCTGTTTTAGTTCCAGTTAGGGATTAACTGTTAACCCGGAGTCCTCTGCGGTTGAGCCAGTTGTGGATGGCTGCGATCAGCATCTGATAGTAGGGCTCTGAACCGCCCAGGCCGCGACGGCCGAAAAAATAATTAATTTCTAGAAAAATTGGTTCGGAATCGACGTTAACGCCAGCGAAAAGAACATCCAGACCGGCCAGATTGATACCCGCATGGCGGCAAAAATCCCTGACGGCTTTGGCTCCTTTTTTCTGCAGCGCGGGGTTGGCCGCAGCGTCGATGCGACCACCATGGCGCAGGTTGGTCAAAATAGACTGTGGATCGTCCTGGACCCGCCAGTAGGTTTGCAGCTGACGGTCAATGACAACCACGCGCAAATCCCGGCCTTGATGGGGGACATATTGCTGCAATAAAAAGCCTTTCTGCCCGCTGCGCTCGTATTCTGCCGTTTTTTTAAGGGCCGCCCGCAATGCCGTGCGGTTGCGAATATACAGCACGGTCTCGCCTTCCCCGCCCCAATCGAACTTGAACACAGATGGATATCCAGGCGCGATGGTTGCGGGCACGACCGGGTACCGCCGTTGGAAGGCCGCCAGATCGACAAACGTTTCGGTGAGCGGGTGATCCACTCCGGCGGCCCGGAACAATTTGATCTGGCCTATCTTACCGGGATATTCAAATCGGGCGGTATAGTCGGGGAAAACATGCGGACAGTTTTCAACGGCCATCTCGAACAGGGATTGACGACAGCCCTGGGGCAGGATAACAGCGTCGGCATCTGAAATCCGGGCCAACTCTACAGGACCCGGATCACGGCCGGCGCAGATCAGGTTCCGATCGGCGACAAACATCGGATGAAATGACAGGATCATTGATAACCAAATTTCCGCAGGGCTTTGGTATCTTTACTCCAGTTTTTTTGGACGCGCACGAATAGTTTCAAAAATACCTGAACGCCGACCATGCGTTCGATTTCCTGACGGGCCGCCTGGCCGATCTGTTTTAGTTTAACGCCGTTTTTGCCGATGATGATCCCCTTCTGGGAGCTCCTTTCAAGATGGATGGTGGCATATATTTTAACCAGCTGCCCATCCTTTTCCTCAAAATATTCATCGACCGTTACCGCCGTGGCATAGGGTATTTCCTGACCGGTCAGGCGAAATACCTTTTCGCGGATCATTTCAGCCGCAATAAATCTTTCCGGCATATCGGTGATCGCGTCCGGAGGGTAAAAGGGCGGCCCCTCTGAGAGCAGGGTCTCCATTGCCTCAATCAGCGCTTCAACCTGGGTACCGTGTTTGGCGGAAATGGGAACGATGGCTTTGAATGGATACACCCGGGACCAGCGATCGATCATTTTCAACAGCTGAAATTTTTCGATCAGGTCGATTTTGTTCAGCCCTAAAATGACCGGGCAATTGCGTTCAGCCAGTTTTCCGATCACGTATCCTTCCGCGGATGGATCCGGTTTGGCCACATCCAGCAATACCAGGATCGCATCCACATCTGTCAGGGTTTCAAGGGCCGTTTCGACGATTCTGATGTTCAATAGCTGCCTGGCCTTGTGAACACCGGGTGTATCGATAAATATGATCTGAGCCGAAGGGCGGTGCAGGACACCCAGAATCCGATTGCGGGTTGTCTGCGGCTTTTTGGATGTAATCGCAATTTTTTCCCCGAGAATCCGGTTGAGCAACGTCGATTTACCCGTATTGGGTGCACCAATGATCGCAACAAATCCGGACCGAAAGGCCTTTTTATTATTTTTGGAATTTTTTTTCACAAAATCTTTCAACGTGTTCAATAAATTGGCCATTTGGCACCGACCAACCATGCGTTGTGAAGCCGGGTTTCCGGTTTACTGAACACCCGGTTCAAACATCTGTTCGGGTAGACGCCGGGCCATTGTTTCGCGATTGTGCCAGTGCGTGGATCGCGGACCAGACGGCATCTTTGCCCAATCGGGTTTTGGCCGAAAAAAGGATCGTCGTTTCGATATCGACGCCGAGCGCTGCCGCGATCGCTTTGCGACGGACGACCCTTTTTGAGCGGGTCAGCTTGTCGGACTTGGTCAACACGTATACAACTTCAATATGATAACTTTTCAGCCAGCCGACAAGGTTGTTTTCTTCAATCCCCGGCGTGCGGCGGATGTCCAGGATCAGAACCACCCCTTTTAGCACGTCCCGTTTGGACAGATAGGCCTCGATCATGGGGCCCCACTTTTTTTTAACTGCCATCGGCACTCTGGCATACCCGTAACCGGGGATGTCCACGAAACTGAGGGTATCGTTGATGTTAAAAAAATTGATCAGCTGGGTGCGCCCGGGAGTAGCGCTGGTTTTGGCCAACCGTTTGCGGTTGACCAGCGTGTTGATCAAAGACGACTTGCCCACATTGGACCGCCCGGCAAAAGCGATCTCGGGCAGCATTGCCGGCGGATAATGCACGGGGCGGGTGGCGCTTTTGATAAATTCGGCCGATTTTATGATCATGGTCTGGATTCTGGATACCGGTAAATTTAGATCGCAATCAACTTAGTGCCTGATTTTATAAATTCGGTGGCGTATTTTGGTCAGCGATTGCTAAATAATTACGTCACCATATTTACGAATGTGTGTACTTAGTGGGCGGTGTGTTTTTCAACATCCGTCCGCTGCATGAATAATCGGCGACTTCAGCGTGCAAACTCATGCATAAGGGACCGTAACGAAAGAACAGTAAATTATCAATATCTACAGATAATTACCTTATAAGCGGACGTTGGACAAAAGTCTGGGCAGCCTTATAGTCGCGCTGTTCTTTCGCAACGCTCCCTAATGCATTCAGACAATGCACGCTTGCGCTGCCGATCATTCATTCCGCTTTTTGCAGGGCGTAGATGAAAAAAACTCCCCGATCCCTCAATTAACGAACAATGGTGGAAAGATATTGGATCGCGGATGAAGGTCTATTCATAATAAAACGGTTTATTTGTCTTTGTATCCAATATCAAATATCTCTACCTTTGATGTCAGGAACGTAAAAAACAGACCTCTTGCGAACGACAATCCTATCGCTCCTGCAGATATCTCTCCAACCGGTCCATCCCCGCAGCGATGTTATCCATTGAATTGGCATAGGAAAAACGCAGGTAGCCTTCGGCATTGTGACCGAAATCGATTCCCGGGGTCACTCCGACGTGGGCCTTTTCGAGAATATCGAAAGCCAGATGGTATGAGTCTCCGGAGACGTGCCGGGCATTGGCAAAAACATAAAATGCGCCGGTGGGTTCTACGGTAATGCCGAACCCCATCTCCTTTAAACGTTGTATCATGAATTGACGACGCTGGTTATATATTCCGCGCATGCGGATCACATCATCGCCGGCTTCCCGCAGGGCGGCAATACCGGCCCGCTGAATCATGGAATTGGCCGATATAAAAAAATTCTGCTGCAGTTTTTGGATGGGGCGCATAAAGGGTTTGGGGGCAATCAGATACCCGAGACGCAGTCCGGTCATGGCATAGGCTTTCGAAAAACCGTTGAGAACAAAAGCCCGATCGGTAAACTCGAGAATGCTGTGCTCCTGGCCTTCATAAACCAGGCCATGATAAATTTCGTCGGAAATGATCCAGGGTGAAAGCGCAGCAATCGCTTGCATTCGATCGGCCGACAGCAGATTGCCCGTGGGATTGGAGGGTGAATTGATAAAGATGGCCTTTGTCCGATCGGACAATCTGGTTTTAATGGCTTCGGGTCGATACTGGAAACCGTCTTCTTCATAGACCGGCACGCAGACCGCTTCCCCCTCCATAAACCGGATAAAATTGGGATAGCAGGCATAATGCGGATCGGAAATGATCACCTGATCGCCCCGGTTCAGCAGGACGGCAAAGAGCAAAAAAATGGCCGGGGAGGTCCCGGATGTGATCAATACCTGATCGGTCGTCACCGATACCTGATAACGATCTTCATAGTGCTGGCAGATGGCCTCGCGCAGCTCCAGCAATCCCAGACTGTGCGTGTAATGGGTGTGCCCTTCTTCCAGTGCCCGGCAGGCAGCCGCTTTTATGCAGTCCGGCGTATCGAAATCGGGTTCGCCGACCTCCAGGTGGATCACATCGATCCCCCGGCGTTCCAATTCATGGGCTTTTTCCAGGACATCCATGACAATAAATGCGGTGATATCTTTATTCCGTTCGGCTATCACGATTTTTCCTTTTATATGACTTTGTTGAGGGGATATTCGATGATGCCCTCGGCCCCGTTCAGTAATAATTCGGGAATCAAGTCCCGGACAGTACTGGCGTTGACGACGGTCTCGACCGAGAACCAATCGGTGTTGTATAAATTGGCAATGGTCGGGGCGTTCAAACTCGGCAGCAATTGGATAACGGTCTTGAGAACTTTTTCCGGGACATTCATCTTTAAACCAACCATCTGGTCTCCCAGCAGCGCACCTTGCAGCAGCAGGGCGACCTGTTCGATCTTGTTGCGGATAACCGGTTTTTGCCAGGCTGCATGGTTGGCAATCAACTGGGTATTGGTTTGCATCAATTCGTGAATAATACGCAGACCGTGGGCCTTGATCGTACTGCCGGTCTCGGTAACTTCAACGACGGCATCGGCCAGTCCGGAAACAACCTTGGCCTCGGTGGCACCCCATGAAAACTCAACCGCCACATCGATGCGGCGCTCCTGGAAATAGCGCCTGGTGAAGTGGACCAGCTCGGTTGCGATCTTTTTGCCGTTCAAATCTTCAAGACCACGGATATCTGAATCATATGGCACGGCCAAAACCCAGCGGGCCGGCCGGGCGCTGACTTTGGAATAGACCAGATCGCAGACGGCATGGACATCCGAGGTGTTCTCGGCAATCCAGTCCATACCGGTCAAACCGGCATCCAATGTTCCGCTTTCGACATAACGGGACATTTCCTGAGCCCGGCAGATGGCGCATTCAATCGATTCGTCATTGATTTCCGGGAAATAACTTCGGCCGTTGACATTGATCTTCCAGCCCGAACGTTTGAACAGTTCAATGGTTGCGTTCTGGAGACTCCCTTTGGGAATCCCCAGTTTTAAGGGCTTTTTCATTTCTTATAAACCTCCTCGGGGTTAAATACGGGTTGCCCCACAGACCGGACTTGCCCGTCTGTTACCTGACGGAAAAAACAGCTCCGGTAACCGGTATGACAGGCGGCTCCGCCCAGTTGTTCAACCTTCAATAGCACGGTGTCGTTGTCGCAGTCGATCCAGATTTCTTTGACCCGCTGCTGGTGCCCTGAACTTTCGCCTTTGATCCAGAGTTTCTGACGGCTGCGGCTGTAATAGGTCGCTTGGCCGGTATTCAGGGTGGCTTCCCAGGCCTTCTGATTCATATAGGCCAGCATGAGAACATCGCCGGTCGCATAATCCTGGGCAATGGCCGGAATTAGGCCGCCTGTCTTATCAAAATCCAATGAAACCATCGGTTGTTTACCTCGATTGGCTGATATGGTTGAACCACAAGGTTAAGGTCAGTAGCGATAACGCCCGGCAATGTCAATTCTTTTTTGACAAACACTTCAGCTTGCGGAATATGTCTAAAAATGTTAAAAATATAGGTTATTCCAGATTAACGATCAATACCGCAAATTCAGATAAACCGCAATGCTTGAACAAGCCGGCATCCGGTTGCAGCCGTGGATCGGTCCCGCCGCGATTCACATCCGCGAGCAGAATCGGATTGAGGAGATTAAGAAGTAATGAAGAAAAAGAAAAGCGCATCGGAAATATTAAAAAAACGCACCAAAAAAGGCAAAACCAATTACTGGGCGCTTTTCCTTCGATTCGCTGTCTGGTCAAGCGTATTGGTGATCCTCGGCGGTGTCATCGCCGTTATCGGCGTCTACTATTATTTCGCTAAAGACCTGCCGAAAATAACCGACCTGACCGATTATCACCCGTCGATCATCACCACCGTCTATTCGGACGACAACCGCAAAATCGCCGAATTTTTCAAAGAAAGACGCATTGTCGTGCCCCTGTCGGAAATGCCGGATCTGTTGAAAGAAGCGTTTATCGCCGCCGAAGACGCCCGCTTTTACAAACACCGGGGTGTCGATCTGGTCAGTATCGCCCGTGCTTTTTTCAAAAACCTGGAAGCCGGCGCAATCGTACAGGGCGGCAGTACCATCACCCAGCAGGTAACCAAGTCCTTTTTTTTAACACCTGAAAGAAGCTACACCCGCAAGCTTAAAGAGGCCATCCTGGCCTATGATATTGACGATTCATTTACCAAAGACCAAATCCTGTTCCTCTACCTGAACCAGATCTACCTGGGTCACGGCGCCTATGGTGTCGAGGCAGCTGCCGAAAATTACTTCGGCAAATCAGCCCGGGAAATGAATCTGGCCGAATGTGCCATGCTGGCCGGACTGCCGCAGGCCCCCAGTCGGTATTCGCCTTTTCGATTCCCCGACCGGGCCAAACAGCGCCAGATTTATGTTCTCAACCGCATGGTGGCCGAGGGATTCATCACCAACATCCAGGCCACCGAAGCCATCAACACCGAAATGGATATCAAACCGCGGCGAAATTGGTATATCGAAGAGGTGCCGTTTTACACCGAGCATGTCCGGCGGTACATCGAAAAAAAATACGGTTCCGACATGCTCTACAAAGAAGGGTTGAAAGTGTACACGGCGGTCAGTTTAGAGATGCAGCGGATTGCCCGGTCAGAAATACAGAAAGGACTGCGGGCTCTGGATAAACGGCAGGGCTATCGCGGGCCGCTCAGGCACCTGGCCCCCGAGCAGATCGAATCCCATGTGCAGCAGCAACAGCTTGATATGGCCGAAAAATCGCTCGGTGAGGGCACCGAAACAGAGGGGGTCGTCATCAAGGTAGATGACAACGCCAAAACAGTTACGGTGCGTGTTGGCAATACCCGGGGCGTGATCGCCCTGGAGGATATGGGCTGGGCCCGTCAACCGGATCCGGAAGTGCTTTACAGACCCGATGCGATCAAACGGCCCTCAAAAGTTTTGAAAGTCGGTGACGTAATTTTAGTGCGGTTCAAGAACAAGCAGGAAGAAGGCGACCTGTGGAACCTGGCCCTTGAGCAGGTGCCCATTGCCCAGTCGGCCCTGCTGGCGATCGAAACTGAAACCGGCCACGTCAAGGCCATGGTTGGCGGGCGCGATTTCAGCGAGACCCAGTTTAACCGGGCCATCCAATCCCGCCGTCAGCCCGGATCGGCTTTTAAGCCGATAGTGTATGCGGCCGCCCTGGACATGGGGTATACGCCGGCCACAATGATCATCGACTCGCCCATCGTTTTTCAGGATGACGACCTGGATTTTAAATGGAAGCCGAAAAATTATGGAAAAAAATTCTACGGCCCGACCTTGATGCGAACCGCCCTGTCCAAATCACGAAATGTTGTCACCATTAAGATCCTGCAGGATATCGGTATCGATTACGTTATTGATTATTCACGCAAGCTGGGGATCGAATCACATATGAACCGTGACCTTTCGATAGCTCTGGGATCATCCGGCATCTCACTGCTCGAACTGGTCCGGGCCTACTCGGTTTTTGCCAATTCCGGCTATCTGGTCGATCCGTGCTTTATCACCAAGATCGTCGATCGAAACGGCAAAGTCCTGGAAGAATTCATCCCCGGCAAGGAGAAGGTCATCGAAAAGAGCACGGCTTACATCATGACCAATCTTCTGGAGGGCGTCGTTCAATCCGGCACCGGATGGCGAGCCAAGGCCCTTGCCAGGCCGACGGCCGGCAAAACCGGCACCACCAACGACCTGTTCGATGCCTGGTTTGTGGGCTACACCCCCCGGTATGTATCCGGTGTGTGGGTCGGTTTGGATGAAGAAGCTTCAATGGGCAGGCTGGAAACCGGTTCACGGGCTGCCAGCCCGATATGGGTCGGATTTATGAAACAGATTCTAAAGGATAAGCCGGTTCAGATTTTTCAGGTGCCCGAAGGGGTTGTGTTTACCCAGATCGATTCAGAAACCGGGCTTTTGCCGATCCCCGAATCCCAGCACACCATCTTCGAGGTATTCAAGGAAGGAACCGTTCCCACCGAGTACACAGCCCGTCCGGATACCGCAACCGAGCCCGAAGACATATTCAAGATTGATATGTAGATCCAAAATTGCCTGGGGCAATTTTGGATGGGATCGCAGCTGTGCTGCGGTGAACCGGGATGTGGATAAACGTTTGGGAAAGTGACCAGGCCAGGTAGAACTTAAACCGGATTAAGGATAAAAATATTTGGCGTTTAGGGTTTATTATTCGGTGAGTGCGCTCGAACCGGGTGTCGGATTGCGAACCACCAAATACCTGATTGGTAACGTATCAATCTTCTTCCGGCAAACGTACCAGTAACACCGGTACACTTGCCCGCCGTAGCACCCGGCGTGCCGTTCCGCCCATCATGGCGTCCTTGAGAGTGCCGTAGCCGTGGCTGCCCATCACGAGTAGATCACAATGGCGGTCCTGGGCGACCTCCAGGATCTTTTCCACCGCATTTCCCCTTTCGACAATGATCTCATCGGTTTTGAAAGTGCAATCGACCATGTCTGCCTGAGCTTCATTACAGAACCGTCCCAGGGCGTCATTGATCGCCCGATCCTGACGCTGTTTGCCGATCAAGGCCTGACGGGCTTCATCATAATGCTGCTGCTTGATCTGTTCCCACTGCTCGGCACTGATGTATCCGATGATTCTGGAATCCAGATCGGGATCTTCGGCAATAACGTGCAGGATGGTCAAACCGGCATCGTAACGATTGGCCAGGCTGACGGCATATGCAAATGCTTTCAGGGCATTTTCGGAAAGATCGGTGGCATAAAGGATTTTGGATATGTCAACTTTGGGGATCAGCATGTCGGTTTCCTCGCTTATAATCGGGGTGGGCTCAAAGCCCACCCCCTCAGGTCCTTGGCGACTGATTGACAACGGCCGGATGTGCAGACAGCCAGCCGGCCGGCGGTCATCAGGCGGTGGCTGGCTTTTTGCGGAAAATGCCGACCAGCGGCTTGATCCAGTATCCGGACAGTATGAAGGCGTAAATATAGGTGCCGATCAGGATCAGTGCAAATGCTTTGATGATATCCGCCGGGGTGCCGTTCAGCGAAAATCCGGGCACATAGCCGAACAGGAACGGTCCCAGGTAGAGGAACTTGGCGAATTTGAAAGATGCAAAGGCGGTCCGCCACATGTTCGCCTTTGCGATTGTCGCCCCGGCAAACGCGGCGATGCAAACCGGCGGCGTGATGTTCGAATCCTGGGACAGCCAGTAGACGATCATGTGCGCCGCGATCTCATTGACCCCCAGATGGGTCAGGGCCGGCACGGCCACCACCGCGGTAATCAGATAGGCCGCGGTCACCGGCACGCCCATACCGAGAATGAGAGAGGCAAGGGCGATAAGCAGGATCGTCAGCCAGAGCCGGCCGGAGGCCATTTCGATGACAATGTCGGCAAATGTCAGCACCAGCCCGCTGAAATTGAGCACGCCGATGATGATCCCGATGACGCCCACGGTGGCGCCGATCTTCAGGCTGTTCAGGGTGCCGCTCCGGGCGGCCCCCACGAACCGCTTCAGCCCATCGACAGTAGTGTTGCGGAATCGCCAGTAAATAAAAGCGGTGATCAGGAGCCCGGGAATCACGGCATAGCGAGCCGTCACGCCGAACCATCCGCCCACCAGGAGCGGCAGCACGAGGGCGGCCATGGTCACATCCATGCGGGTATCCGGCCGCACCCGGCTGATGATCAGGCAGGTGATGACGCCGAGAATGGCCGAGTAGGCCGGCGAATACCAAAGCAGCATAAAAACGGTGATGACAACCAGCGGGAGGATATAGTACCACTCTTTTTTCAGGATTTCCATAGCGCTGGTGTGAAACTTTTCGCCCACCACGTTGTGCATCTTGGCTTCATAATGGACCATGACAAAGACGCTGAAAAAATACATAATTGCCGGGAATACCGCCACCAGCATGATCCGACTGTAAGGCACGCCGGTCAACTCGGCCATAATGAAGCCCCCGGCGCCCATGATCGGGGGCATGAACATCCCGCCGATGGAAGCAGCCGGTTCGATGCCGCCGGCTATATGGGGCCTGAAACCCGCCTTTTTCATCATGGGAATCGTAAAGGTGCCGGTGGATACGGTATTGGCAATGGCACTGCCGGAAATCGACCCGAAGAGCCCGGAGGCGATGACCGAAACCTTGGCGGGCCCCCCGATCCTGTGACCGACGGCCGCCAGGGGAAAATCGATGAAAAACCGCTGGGCCCCGCAGGCCTCCAGGTAGGCCCCGAACAGGACGAAAAGAATCACGTAGGTGGCCAGCACATTGGCCATGATGCCGAACACGCCGTCGCTTTTGTAAAAAATGCTGGTGGCCATTTCGGGAAAGGGCGCCCCGGCGTGGGAAAAAAGATCCGGTGCCATGTAGCCGTAGACCCCGTAAAGAAGCATGGCGACACCGATAAATACAAAGACGCTTCCCACCACCCGGCGGGCCAGCTCGATGCCGAGCAGCACGCCGACCACGGCCACCCACATGTCGAATGGCGTTTCGGCGCCGGTACGGTAGTTGATCGCCTCGAAGTTGAGTATCCAGTATCCAATCGTGAAGATGGAGGCCAGAATCAAAAGATAGTCGATCACCCGCAGGATCGGGTGCTTAGATTTGTAGACCAGAAAGATCAGGATGTAAGTGATAATGACGTAGATGCCCCGATGGTACTGGGTTGATGTCGGTTCGATGACCGCCGCATAGGAATAGAACAATACCAGGAGGACGGCCAGAACATCGAAAACAATCTGTTCGAATCGGTTGAGTTTCTCATACATGATGGACCTGCCTGATAATTGCGGCGGCGGATCGGCCCGAGGCCCACATATTCCGGCGCCGCGGTTGGAAATGGGAAGGCAGGGGGGCTAAAGGGTACGCCCCCCCGTCTCGGATTGGATGGTCCGTCCGGCTCGTGCCCGCCGGTTCAGGCGGGCATGGCCGGATAGGGCATCAACGTGCTGTTTCTTTGTATGCCGGAAGGCGGAAGAATTATTTCAAGACGCCTTTTTCTTTCCAGAACTTTTCGGCCCCCGGATGTAACGGGGTCACGATACCATTTGCGCCGGTCTGGATGGACATTTCCTTGAAGGTCTTCTTCTGGCCGACCATATGTTTCAGTCCTTCCGGGGTGTAAATGATGGCGAGCAATTCATAGACCAGATCTGCCGGAGCTTCACCGGAGGCGACCCACAGGGCCGAGTCCTGGAAGGACGGCGTCTCGTAGTCCACGCCGCGGTAGGTGCCCGGCGGCACGGCGAGTTTTGAAAAATAAGGATAGTTCTTGTAAAAGCCGCTCATCTCGGCGTCCTGGCCTAAATTGACCAGCTCAATATCGTTGGTCTGGGCCGCCATGATGACCGCGCCGCTGGGAAAGGCGGTAAACAGCCAGAACGCATCCAGTTGGTTGTTGCCGAAGGCCTGGGCCGCATCGTTGTATCCCATGGCGTTGCGTTCAATTTTGTCCCAAACCCCCATGTGTGTGAAGAACAGCTCGCAGTTGGCAAAGGCCCCGGAGCCGGCATTGCCGACACCGACTTTCTTGCCGGCCAGGTCTTTGGTGCTCTTGATACCGCTGTCGGCGCGCACCACCAGCTGGGCCGGCGCACCGTATAGGTAGGCGACCGCATAAACGTTATCGTACTTTTTGGGATCGTTTTTCATTTTCCCGTTCCTGCCAAGCCAGACGTGGCCGGAATAGACGACCCCGAACTGCTGCCGGTTGGCATTGATCTTGCGCAGATTTTCCACGGAACCGGCTGACGCCTGGGCCTGGATGCGATAGTCTGTCAGACCCTTGACCGGCTTGTAGACCTGGATACCGTTGGCCACCACCTGGAAGGTGCCGCCGGCCGGGCCGCCGCCAAAAACGATGCGCTTCTTGGCAAATGCGCTCGGCGCGAAAACCAGCGTCAGCGCTACGACAGCACAAACACAAACAGCTAGCGCGAATAGTTTTTTACTCATCATTCATCCTCCTAGCACTTAATGGTTATGTCCAATCGGATCAACATGTTGCGGGACCCATCAGATTCCGAATCGGACGAAGTCAACAGGCGTATGCATTCAATTTTTGGGTCCCATTGCTTACGTGAACGAGGGTTCAACCCCATTTCATTTCGCCGGCAGGGGTTCACACCGACAATTGCCCGCACTCTATCAACCTTGCAAAAGAGCGTCAATTAGCCGATTTCTGATTTTAATGTCAGAAATTTTCTTACAGGCAAAACATGGGTCATGGGTCATGGGTCATGGGTCATGGGTCATGGGTCATGGGTCATGGGTCATGGGTCATGGGTCATGGGTCATGGGTCATGGGTCATGGGTCATGGGTCATGGGAAATATGCTGATTGATGGCATGCATGTCAAGCTGTATCGTGTGGGTCCTGATCTTTGCCAGATTTCCAATTTCACACTAGGGCTCGACCAGATTGTTCTGAATGGCGAAGCGGGACAGTTCGGCGTTGTTGCGCAGGTTAAGTTTTTTCAGAATTCGGAAGCGATAGGTATCGACGGTTTTGATACTGATGCTATAGGTTTCGGCAATTTCACGGTTGGTGTTGCCCATGGCCAGGCGTCGCAGGACCTGCAACTCGCGCATGGACAGCGTATCAATGGGGGTCTGGCCCTGGGATCCTTTGGCCACCCGCAGCGCCAGCGCTTCGGCCGCCTCATCGGTCAAGTAGCGATGGCCGGCCAGCACCTTGCGAATCGCGCTCACCAGCTGTTCCGGAGCGGACTGTTTGGTAAGGTAGCCCATGGCGCCGGCTTCGATGGCCCGAACCACGTACTGACCCTCCTGGTGCATGGTCAACACCAGCAATGGTAGTTCGGCGTACTGGCGGCGCAGCTGTGAGATGACCTCCAGACCGTCCAGGCCCGGCATGGAGATGTCGATCACCGCCACATCCGGTCTGTGCTTCTGGACCTGTTGAATCGCCGCGCGGCCGTCGGCGGCTTCGGCAATAACCGTCATATCGCCACTCTCCTCCACGATGCGCCGCAGTCCGGCGCGCACAATGCTGTGATCATCTGCCAGCAGGACTCGAATCATACTTTTTCCCTGTTCACCAAAAAGCTAATAAACATTTTATGGGATAGTTCGGTAATGTTGAATTTCTGAAGTGGTAAAAGCCCAAGCACCAAATAACGAACAATTTCCAAATTCAAAATTCCAATGATCCAAACCATGTGTCTAGAATTTTATAAATTTGGATATTGGGATTTGTTTGAGATTTGGATTTTGTAATTTGAAATTTAATGATATCGTTCTTCAATTAAAATAAACTAAAAATCGAATTCTTCGATTATCAATTTTGCATCTCGAAATTTAGACGAAGGTGTTCTCAATCCTTCAAGCGGCACCTGATAATTGACCCGGGTGCCTTTACCCTTTCGTGATTGCACCTCCAGCTGGCCGCCGGATAGGGCCGCGCGCTCGTGCATACCGGCCAGGCCCAACCCTGCGGCCTCATCATGCTTCCGGTAGTCAAATCCGCGCCCGTTGTCGATAACCGCAAGATTCAGGATCTGTTTTTCGGTTTTCAGGACAACGTCCACCCGGCTGGCGCCGGCGTGCCGGGCCACATTGGTCAGGGCTTCCTGGGCGATACGATAGGCGGCAGTGGCCACGGTATCATTTGTGGCCGGTATCGTCCGGTGGTCAAATATACAGGTAATACCGGTGCGCTTTTCAAATTCGGTCGTATAGTGCTCCAGCGCATCCACCAGACCCAGGTCATCGAGAACACCCGGCCGCAGCCTGTGGGCCAATCCGCGCACGTCCTCGATGGTTTTATCGATCAGGCCGCACATTGTCAAGGCGCGCTCGACGGCCGCCGGGTCCCTGTCCCTGAGCCGCTCCCGAATCCAAACCGTATCCATACGCAGGGCCGTAAGCACCTGCCCCAGCTCATCGTGCAGTTCACGGGCCAGCGCCGAGCGCTCTTTTTCCTGGTTGGCCATAATACTGGCTGAAAACCGGCGCAACTGGTTCTGGGCTTTTTTAACCGCCGTAATGTCCGTGGCAATACCGCAGACACCCTCGATGCCACCGGCTTCATTGTAAACCGCGAATTTAACCGTCAGGTAAGTGCGGGTCCCATTCGGTTGAGGGATCTCCTCCTCAATCTGCAGGGAGTGTTTCCCCTGCAGCACTTTTGTGTCACTGGCACTAAATTGGCGGGCCACTTCGGGCGGCAGCACCTGATCATCGGTTTTGCCCTGCACGTCCAGGTTATTTATTCCGAACAGGGCTTCGTACTGCGGATTGACCAGTCGATAGCGACCGGCCGAATCTTTGATGTATACCACCGCCGGGGTGTATTTTAAAATATTGGTAATCTCACGGGTGCGTTTGCGCACCTGCCGTTCCAGGTCTTTGGTATAACGGCTCAGTTCTTCTTTGGCCAGCCGCAGTGCTTTTTCGGCCAGCTTGCGTTCGGTAACATCGATGGATACGGCCAGAGAACGGATCGGGTTGCCATCCGAATCGCAATCGGCAATAGCCGATAGCAATACGTCAATGATATGGCCGTTTTTTTTGATGAACCGGTAGGGTATCTCCTTGCAGAAGCCGGTTCGGAAAAATTCCGGGAACACGGTTTCTTCATAATACCGGCGCGATTGGTCCGTAAGAAAACGGGTCAGTGGTTGACCGATTACCTCGTCCCGGGAGTATCCGAGGGCTTCGGTCCAGTGATCACTGACACTCACCAAGCGCCCGGAGGTATCGATGGAATGCAGCATGGCCGGGGTGTTGTGATACAATGTGCGATAGCGTTCTTCACTTTTTCGCAACGCTTTTTCAACCACCCGACGCTGGAGGATTTCCGTATTGGCTTTTTGGTAGAGAAAAAAGACCGAAAACCCGACCAGCAGGCACAGGGCCAGCACAACCGGGCCGGTAATACGGATTAAGGGGGCCGAAACGCTCTGGGCGATGGCATTCAGGCTGCGCATGTGGATCACCGTCCAACCGGGATAATTATCGATGTCGGCGGTATAGATCTGATATTCCGTCCCGGCCCGATCCACAGCCCGGTTTTGACTTTCCCGGGTAAAGCCGATCCAGTCCCAGGGTCCCGTACCGAACTGACGGGATATGGCAATCTGTTCGCGCTCTGCAGGACTGATTTGCCACAGCAGCTTGTAAAGCCATTTTTTAACGTTGGAAACAAAAACGACCCCGCGAGAGTCGGTCATCAGCACAATTTCGTCGCTGATCAGATCCAGCTGCTTTTCAATTTGCTCGATGGAGGCCTTGATGACCACCAGGCCGATCGGCAAGTCATCTCCTTTCACAAAGATCGGATAGCTGTAATACACACCGCGTTTGGCGGAGGTCACGCCCAGGGCCAGGTAGGTGGCTGGCGCACTGTGAAAGGCTTCCTGAAAATAGGGCCGAAAAGCAAAATTTTTACCGACGAAACTGTCCGGTGCGTTGCGATTGCTGGAAGCCACGGTGTTTCCCTCGTAATTCATTAGATAACAGACATCCACCTGGAGGGCCTCTTTGTGCAAATCCAGAATTGCATTGGCACGATCAAGGGCCTCACGATCCGGACGTACCAGCATTTCCAGCAATTCTTCCGCACCGGCCAGCGCTTTGACCACTTTGATATTTTCAGAAAGAAAGGATGAAATATTTTTGGTAAGCAAATGCAGGCGCGATACCGCCTGGTGTTCGGCCTCTTTGAAGGCGGCGTCCCGTAATGATGAATAATACAGATATCCGCCGCTGGATGCCGATAAAACGGTCAGCAAAGACAACAGCAATAGAATCGAGCGCAGTTTCAATTGCAGCTTCATTTGGATAGCCCCTTAAAGAAATGGCACGCTAATTCGTATAGCCCGAGTTCGGCTGAATATTAACCTGATTGGGGGGAAAAAATCAAATGCCGGTGCAGCCGGGGGTTATTTTCAATTCATCCCGGTTCAGGCTTTGGTCAGGGTGAATATTCAACGTGTTAATATGGAATTTTTCCTTTAATATTATTATGTTGCGATTGTTCAGACCGCGCATTTGGGAAATCCTGGCAGGATGGGTATAAATGCAAACCGTGGTGGTGTTTGCGGTCAAAGCGGACAGGGCGGCAATCGCGCGGTCTAAAAAAATGGCCGAATGCACCAGGTGACCGAATGCCGGATGGTATGGACCGGCCAACAGATCCCCCCCGGCATCCAGTTCGGCCGAAGCCTGCAGGCCCATGCGCACCACCGGTATCCTGTGCCGCTGGAACATCAGATAGAGCCGTTTGGTTCTCTGCACGGCCTGCTCCAGAGACAGGGGACGGAAGGTTCCATCTTCATACCAGCGGGCCAGCAGGCTGTTTTTCAGCACAAGCGCGGGATATATACGCACAAAATCAGGTTTCAGATCGACCAGGGTCTGGCCGGTGCGCAATGAACTGCGGCGGTCTTCACCCGGAAGCCCGATCATCATCTGCAAACCGATTTCATACGGGCAGCATCGCAGGCGCTCAACAGCCAGGGTGGTGTCGGCCGCCCGATGGCCTCTGTTTATGCAAGCCAGAACAAGGTTATCCATGGATTGTACCCCCAGCTCGATGGTGCCGACCGGATAATCTTGCAGCCAGGCAAGCCGCCGGGGGGTTATCGTATCCGGACGGGTCGAAAAGCGTACGCTGTCCACCACGCCGTCACAAACATATTGCCGGGCAACGGCCAGCATGCGCATTACTCGCTTCCGGTCCAGACCCAGAAAGTTGCCGCCAAAAAAGGCGATCTGCACACCGGAATACGCTGCTCGCCGGTAACGTAAATACGAAGTAATAATGCCATGAATCTTCTCAGGTGAGGGCAGCCGGGCACTGGCGCCGGTAATCGCTTGCTGGTTGCAAAAGGCGCACTGATGGGGACATCCGCCGTGAGGAACAAATACGGGCACGATAAAAGGCCGCGCGCCGGCGCTTTTTGGGGAAAAAGCCCATCTGCGGCCGAGACACCCGGCCCCTGGTTTGGAAGCATTTGAACCGGTAATCATCGCTGCTCACCTTTTTTATCCTGGTCGGGAACATAATAGCAGCGCCCGGCGCTATTGCCTCTGCCTGTGTATGCATATTTTTTTCGCTCGGGACGACACCGTCCGGCTGATCAGGATAAGAAAAAATCAGTCGGCGGCATGTAAACAGCGTGTTGGCCCCCCGATCCTCAGCCGGTGGTTTCGCCGTCGTTTAGTTCCATTCCGAGCTCATGTTTCAGAATTTCGAGAGCTTTGCGGGCGGCATCCTGTTCGGCCAGTTTTTTGCTTTTCCCGGATCCTTCAGTGCACAAATCCAGCGCATTGAGCATGACGTTGAATGTTTTGTCATGATCCGGGCCGTCTTCGTTGATCACCTCATAGGACGGGATCTGCTGGTGATTGACCTGCACCAGCTCCTGAAGTTGGCTTTTGAAATCCTGGTATCTTGATTGGCTCTGGCTGTTCTCCAGTAACGGATAAAAATGGGTTGCAATGATCCTGAAGGCTTCCTTAAAACCGCCGTCCAGGTAAACGGCCGCCAGAACGGCTTCGAAAGTGTTGGCCAGAATCGAATTTTTCTCCTGCCCGTTTGTCTGTTGCTCGCCCTTGCCCAGCAGGATATAGGCTCCCAGACACAAATTCCGGGCGATCTGGGCCAGCTGAGATTCATTGACAAGGTTGGCTCGCATGCGCGATAGATCGCCTTCGTGAATATCCGGAAAACGCTCCATCAGAATATGGCCAACAACAAGATTTAAAACGGCATCGCCCAGAAATTCCAACCGCTCGTTGTCCGGCAGGTTGGAACCGAGCTGCTCGTTGACATAGGAACTGTGGCGAAAAGCCTCTTCGATCAGCCCTTGATCTTTAAATTGGTAATTAAATTGGCGTAAAAACGCCGATAGGTCTGTCTTATGCATGCCTGAATCCTTTGAGACAAGAACGGGCTGGCACTGGAGCTGCCTTTGCGGGAATTGCTTAGAGAGAGGCGACCAGCTGTTCATACAATCCGTAAGGAACACAAAGATCGCCGGTGCCGAGGCCCATCTGGATTTCAGGGTTCAACTGGCCATGGAAATCGGTTCCGCCGGTCATCAAAAACCCATGTTTTTCAGCCAGCTGAATGTAAAATTTTGTTTCTGCCGGGGGATGTTCCGGATAATATACTTCCAGGCCTTTGAGCCCCATCTTTTTTAACACCAGGACAATCTGTTCCAGATCTGCAGCGCGCTTATAGTTGAGCAAAATCGGATGGGCCAGGACCGGCAATCCACCGGCACCGAGGATAATATCAATGGCCTCCTGGCAGGGTATGCGATATTTATCCACATAGGCTGGATTGCCGGTGGCCAGATATCTGTCAAAAGCCTCATCTATCGATTTAACATACCCCTTTTGAAGCATGAACCGGGCGATATGGGGGCGACTGATCTGGCCCTTGCCAACCGAGTTTACAACTTCAGCCAGCGATATTTTAAAGCCCAGATGATTCAGTCGGTCAATGATGTCGGGGTTGCGGTCGCGTCTGGCCCTTTGCAAAACCTGCATTGCCCGGTTAAGTTCAGAATCATCCAGCTTGATACCGTATCCGAGGATATGCAGGCTGCCGGAATATGGCGCTGAGGGTGGGGGTGCGGCACTGATCTCGATGCCGGTTAATAACTTGAGAGAGTCCGGCGCTCCGATCCGAAGGGCTTCAAGCATGCCGTCGATGGTGTCATGATCGGTAATCGATATTGCGCCCAGACCGTAATCCCGGGCAATGTCCAGGACCTCAGACGGAGAGCAGGTTCCATCTGAAGCCGTCGTGTGAATATGAAGATCGATGTTCACATGCGAATTACAATCCAAGGGCTTTCTCTAAAGCCTCCTCTTTGGATTTGCATTCAATACATTGCGAAGTCACCGGTCTGGCTTTCAATCGTTTGATGGAAATATCCTCGCCGCAGGATTCGCAAATGCCAAACGTTCCGTTTTCAATTCGATCCAATGCTTTTTTGATCTTTTTGATCAGCTTGTGTTCGCGATCGCGAATACGCAACATGAAATTTCTGTCAGCTTCCAGGGCAGCACGGTCGGTGGGATCAGGAAAATTTTCTTTTGGTGCGGTCATACCCGAAACGGTATCATCAGCTTGATTCAACAGTTCTTCCAGCCGGTTGGATAAAAGTTCACTGAAATATTCAATATCTTTCTTTTTCATGATCAGAGCCTTTTTGAATAAGAATCCATTCCTAAAAAGGAATATTACTAACTCAGGATTTTTTGTTTGTAAAGAAAATTATTCCGTATCCCCATCCGGACCACGTTGGTGGTGCGCCAGGTATTGTGCCCATTCAATTGGCAGCATTTGTATTTTGTGATTGTTACACGGCTTGCAAGCCGTAACCACGTTTCCTTTGCTGGTTTTTCCACCGCGGGCAACGGGCACGAGATGGTCCATCGTCAATTTGCCGGGTGCTGTCAGCGTGCCGCAATAATAACAGGTGCCTTTGGCCAGCTGTCGCTTCCACCACTGGGTCTGCCTGAGTTCCCGGGCCCTTCGGCGCTCGCGCCGGATGTCCTTTTCCTCAAGGTCGTAAGCGTATGGTTGCATTTTTATAATTCCGACCCCGATTATACCACATGACCGCTCAAAGGCATAGTCAATGATAGGATACTATCCCGCAAATATACTACTAGCGCGTTTGTCAGAATAACGTTCCGATATGGGTAGATTTTTGAATATTGTGTGGATTGTCGATAACGTCTAATTGTGCAAACGCTCTAAAAGTTCTTTATCATTAGAAAAAAACTATCCTGTTTCACAACTGCGATATAACCGTCTGGCATAATTCCAGACTTGAGTATTGTAAGTTACTCAAGAATTCTCTGCGCCCTCTGCAGTGAATACAAATCCTAAGGAAGAATGTCTACATAATTATTGCCGCATTAGTATATGCTGGACACAACCGATAAGCAATCCAATCAATCCGCAGGAGACGATTTTTTAGCCCGGTGCTGCTCGATGGCAGTTAATATGTACGGGTAGATGTTTGCAACAATCACAGCATATCCTTCAGGGGTGGGATGAATGCCGTCCGGCTGATTCAATTTGGGTACGCCGGCAACACCGTCCAGAAAAAATGGTATGTATACGGGTTTAAAGCGCCGGGCCAGATTGCGATAGAGGTTCTCAAAATCAGCCGTATACTGCGGCCCCAGATTGGTCACCATTTTCATGCCGGCCAGCACAACGATGGTGCCGCGGTTCATATAATGCTGGATGATTTTGGTGATGTTATCCTCGATCAAACCGGTTTCCACACCGCGGAAGGCATCGTTGGCACCGGTTTCGATCATGATGATGTCCGGATCGAGTTTGTCAACCCAGTCGACCCGGGACTGCGCACCGCTGCTGGTCTCACCGCTGATGCCGGCATTGACCACACGATAACGGTACCCATTTTCGATCAGCATCTTCTCCAGCCGGGCCGGAAATGCCGCTTCCAGATCGACCCCCAATCCCTCGGTCAAACTGTTTCCCATCGCAACGATGATGCCTTCGTAGGGTTCTTCGGCCAGCGGTTGAGCTGCCGGCGCCTGTTCGGAATTCGAACAGGCGGCTGAAAACGACAGGAGCAGCAAAACCGCTGCGATCAGCATGCCGGCTCGCCAACGCGTAACATGGTTCAACCTGTCTTCAAAAAAGCTGTCCGGCATGATTATTCCTCAATCTGCTGTCTCAAAAAAACGACCGGTTTTTGATGCAATATCGGCCATGACGGCACCAGTCCGACAACGATCACAATCGTCCCGGCCACGGCCAGGCCCAGCAGGCAATCGCCCCAGAATGGTGCATATGAAATATCGAATACCTGCCGACAAACCATCCAGCTGCCGACCTGGGCAATCAGAAGCGCCAGCGTTGAGCTGATCAAGCCGAGCATCAGGTTTTCCAGCGCAAAGATATTCAATACAAACCGGCGCCGGGCACCCAGAACTTTATAATAAACAGCTTCGCGCATGCGGGCTATGCGGGTGGCATATATCGAACTGACAATGATTAGCAGGCCGGCTGCAATACTGATCAGCGTAAATGCGCGTACGATGTCGGACATGCGCCGGGTAACATTGGCAAAGGTGATGATGGTTTCGCTCATATCTATCACCCGGATATTGGGGAACCTGTGGACGATGCGATTTTGCAAATGCGCCAGCCGGGTTTTAGACAGCCGCTGGGCGGAAAAAATTGTCTGCGGTGCAGATTCCAACGTCTTGTTTTGAAAAACAAAGTAGAAAAACGGGGCGATGGACTCTTTGGTTCGTCGACGGATACTCGAAATCCGGGCTTCCAGTTGGACGCCCTGAATGTTGAAAGTGATACGATCGCCCAGTTGCATCGATCTCATTTCGGCCACTGTATCCATAATCGACACCTGATTATCGGACCAGTCGGAACGAAACAGCTGCCCGCCCTTTATAATCTGCTCATCATCCAGTAAACTGTGACGATAGGTCAGGTTGAATGTCCGCGTCAGATTGTCACCGCGGCGGGTGCGCTGTTTTTGACGATCGATTTTTTCCCCGTTGACCGACACGATCCGCGCCCGAATAATCGGATAGTAGCTGGCTTGCGTGCCGATTAAGTTCTTGAATTCATCCAGCTGCGAAGGCTGGATATCCAGGAAAAAAGCGTTGGGGGCGCTGGGAGGATAGGATTGCACAAAGGCGGCGTCCAGATTTTCCTCGATCAGGTAGATGGAAAAAACAACGGCCAGGGCAGCAGCCAGCGTCATTACGATCGAGCGGGTGGCATTGCGTGGTCTAAACAGGCCTTTGAGTGACTGGCGCACAACCAGGTTTTTCAGTGGCAGGCGCCGGAGCAAAAGCAGCATGCCGTGGGTCAAGCCGGCGATGATTAAAAACAATCCAAGCACTGCGCCGGTGAAATAGATACCGGATCGAAATTCAGCCAGCTGCCACACAACCAAACCGACAAACACGATGGCGGCGGCCACCAGTGTGAGGGCAACCGTGGTGTCGAATCGGGTCGGCAGCACGGTCTGTTTAAAAATGACAATCGGTTTGATTTCTTTTAGCCGGTAAAGGGGCAAAAAGGTGAACAGCACCACCACAAGCAAGCCCAGCAGGTAACCCTCGATGAGCACCTGGCCGGTAATCACGGGGCGAATGTTTTCTTGCACCAGTCCGGAAAAAAATCGGGGCAGCACCATTTGAGCTACAAATCCGGCCCCAATACCTACGGAAGTGCCGATCAATCCAAGAAAAGCCAAACTGAAAACAACATGGCTGATGATCCAGCGGCTGGTGGCACCCAGGATTTTCATTACGGCGATGGTGGGCACCGCATCCCTGACAAAGGCCTTCAGCGTACTGTTGATGCCGATACCGGCCAGAATCAGTGTAAATATCCCAATCAGACTCAGGAAAAAAATAAAATTCTTTAAAAACCGCTTGATCCCCGACCGGGCCGTCAAAAAAGTGTCTACCCGATCATAATCCGGATCGGCAACGGTTCTCAGACCGGCCGCCAATGGGTCCAGGCGCTCTGCTTGAGCGGCTTTGATAAGGATGCGGTATCGAACACGGCTGCCTTTTTTCACCAGATCGAGTCGATTCAGATCAGCGGCCGCGATCAGCACCCGGGGACCAAAAACAGATAGGTTTAACGGTCGATCCGGTTCCTTGAGAAGTACATCGGCAATTTGCAAAATCGTTCCGCCCACGCGCAACGGTTCCCCGATCTTCAGATTCAAGCGTTCCAGCAGGCCGGGCTGCACCACGACCCGGCCCGGGATCAATACACTGTGCAGGTCACGCCCGGAGGCCAACTCGCACTTTCCGTAAAAGGGGTATTCGGCCGGAACAATCTTCAAGCGCGCTAAGGTCGAACCCTCGTTTTGAACGGCACCAACCATGGAATAAAACTCGTATACCCGGCTGCTTTTCAGGCGGCCTTCTTTTTCCAGTCGGTCGATGGCCGCTATCAGGGGCGCCGCAAATTCCTTGCTTGAACGTATAATAATATCACCGCCATGCAAGGTCCGGGCATCATTGAACAAGGCGCGGTTAACGCTGATGGAAAACCCGTTAATCGCAACCAGCGTCACAATTGACAGGATGACGCAGGCCACAAAAATCAGGGCCTGCACCCGCGAGTACAGCAGTTGACGGAAAATAAATTTAAAGTTCAGCATGCCCGTCTTTTTCTCCGTTTAGGCGGCCGTCTTGAAGATTGACAATGCGGTCGGCCAGGACCGCAATTTCCCGGTTGTGGGTCACCAGCACCAGGGTTCTGTGACGTTCCTGTCTGAATTCGAGCAGCAACTCCAGGATGGCACGACCATTTTTAGAATCCAGATTGCCGGTTGGTTCATCGGCAAAAATGATCTGCGGATCATTGATCAAGGCCCGGCAAATCGCGACCCGCTGCATTTCACCGCCGGACAGCTGGCGGGGAAGATTGTCACTGCGAAGCTGCAGACCGACCCGTTGAAGCAGGTCCCTGGCTTTGGCTTCGGCATCGCCATCTTTTTTAAGCTGGGCGGGGAACATGATGTTCTCCAACGCTGTAAGGGAAGGAATCAGGTGAAAGGACTGAAAAACAAATCCGAATACGTTGTTGCGCAGCGGTGCCAGATCATCTTCGGCTGATTCGGTGATATCGCGTCCCTGGATAAATATCCGGCCGGCTGTGGGCCGGTCCAGCCCGGACAACAAACTGAGCAAAGTCGTTTTACCGCTGCCGCTGCTGCCTTCGATAACGATAAACTCACCGTTCGACACGGCCAGCGTGACATCGCTCAAAACCCTGATTTTCTGCCCGCCAATCTGGTATGTTTTACTAACATTTTCTGCCTTGAGTATGGCCACTGAATACTCCAATTTTTTTCAGGGTCCATCCATTTGCGGCTGGACGCCCTTTGTTTTTCGCGTGCCGGTTTACAACGGGTTGATAAAGCTGCGCAAAGATAATCACATCCCGATTCGGTAGCAACCTCTGGTCTCAGGCGGCGTGCAAAAAATCTTGAATCCCGCGCAGGTTGTCGATCGAAATCCTGCGCCATAACGAATTGCGCATGTGCTCTCAGGGGCGTTTTACCGACTTGCAGGGACAGCCGTTAGGTTAAAACCGTTCAGGCGGGCGCATTTACCGTCCCGCCACCGGCGGAACTGTTCGGCTTGCAAGGGCGCAGCTGCGCTTGCTGTCCAGGTGACAGGCGCACCGGGTATGCCAGGGGGTAGCTATTTTTGTTTTTTTCGGGCCGCCAACGCTGCTTGCAGTTTTTCCGCCAGAGGACTCAGCCTGTCAGCGCTATCGGGTTGATATTTGTGCCAGTCCGAAGAATCGGCCGAATCGGCCGGCAACAGCGATATGCGACGATTGGGGGCGTCGATCTTTTGGATGGCAACCGGGATGGCATCGCCCTGTTTGAGTTTTTCAAGCTGGGTCGGCTGAGATGCTTTATGGATATGGGAGGCCGGCAGGAGTCCGACAACCTCCGGCTCCAATGCGACCAGATAACCAAACGTTTCCTTTTTCTCTATTTGGCCGGTCACCTTCTGGCCCGGCCGGTATTTCTGCGGGACCTCCAGCCAGGGATCGCCCTCGGCGTCACGAAGGCTCAGGGACAGTTTGCGGTTTTGCGGATCGATCGATTTTATCATGACACTGACCGTCTCTCCGGCAGCAACAACGTCTTCGGGGTGCAGAATCCGTTTGACAAAGCTCATTTCGCTGATATGAACCAGGCCCTCGATACCGGGCGAGACCTCGACAAATGCGCCGAAAGGGGCGCATCGGGTGACCCTGCCGGTCACCTTGGCCCCGGGTTGTAAAACATCCGGCAGTCTTTCCCAGGGATCGCCGTCGACCTGTTTGGCCGAAAGGGCTATTTTTTTAGCTGCCGGGCCACTTTGCGGCTGAATATCAATCACCTTAACGCTGATCCGATCACCCGGTTGGACCACCTCATCCGGTTTTTCAACCCGTGACCAGCTCAATTCAGAAATGTGTATCATCCCTTCAAGTCCTGCAATCAACTCCACGAAGGCACCATACGGCATCAAACGGGTCACCGTGCCTTCGATCATATCGCCCACCTGCAGTTTTTCCAGGAACTGCCGTTGGGCCTGTTCTTGAGCTTCCTCGAGCAGACCGCGCCGGGTGATAACGATATTGCGCCCTTTGTCTTCGATGCGGGTAATGCGAAAATGGTGGATCTGTCCGATATAGTCGTCCGGACTTTCGACGTATTTGACATCCATCTGACTGACCGGGCAAAATGCCCGGAACTTCATTATGTCAACTGCAAAACCCCCCTTGCACACTTCCTGGACTTTGCCTTCGACCGGCACCTTGTTCCGGAAGGCATTGACCAGCTCGTCAAGAGAGCCTTTGCCTGAAATCGACCGGGAGAGTTGAACCTCGGTATCCGAAGCCGCCGTCACATACAATTCCAGCATATCGCCAACCTTGACGGACAGCTGTCCCTGTTCATCCAGCAGTTCAGCACGGGTGACGACACCATCGATGCTTGAGCCGACATCCAGAAAAACATTTTCACGGGTTATGGCAATGACTTTGGCGGTTATTTTTTCACCGACATAGACAGCCGGTCTGGTTATTTGATCATGGGCATCCAGGAGCGCTGCAAAATCCTCGTTGTCTGCGTTTTTTCCCTCTGATTCGTTATTCATAGACGGTATCCTTGTTTGCGGTTAACTGTAATATCAAAAATTGTAGCGCACCCACCCCTGGCGTCAAGCATTTTTGCCATCAAATCGGCACCAGACCGCAACCGGCACCAAAAAATGGCCCGTAAAAAAAGTGCTGAACGGTTTTGATTATTGACATTTGGGTACTTGTTGCTGTAAGTCGCGGCATACAATTATAGCAGCGCTGCAACGATTGGGCGCGGGAGCGAAACGATGCCATCGAGCCGATATTTAATGGAAAGTGATGAAGAAGCCTTGCGCCTGGACAAGAAAACCGACCCGGATCTGGTGCGCCAGCAGGCCGCATGGTCGGGTATCGAACCCGGTATGCGCATAGCCGACCTGGGTTGTGGATCAGGCAAAACATCTTACATCCTCAATCAGTTCGTCCAACCGCAGGGTGAAACGATCGGAATAGACGTTGCGGATCAACGCATCCGTTTTGCACAGCAAAATTATCGCGCCGAAAATCTGAAATTTATCTGTCGCGATATCCGCAAGCCCCTGGAAGATATCGGTCCTTTTGATCTAATCTGGGTCCGATTTGTTCTGGAATACTATCTCAAAGAGAGTTTTGATTTGGTCACTCATATCAGCCAGTTTTTAAAACCCGGGGGAACATTGTGTCTGATCGACCTGGATCATAATTGTCTGAGTCACTTTGGATTGTCACCCAACCTGTTATCGGCCCTGCAGGGCGTTATGCAAGCCCTGCAGGAAACAGCCAATTTTGATCCATATGTTGGCCGTAAATTATATTCCTACCTGTACGATCTCGGATTCGAAGCCGTCAAGGTGCGTATGACGGCCCATCATCTGATCTACGGCCGGTTGAGTGAAGGCGATGCGTTTAACTGGGAGAAAAAAGTCCAGATTGCAGCACAGAATTCCGGCTACGATTTTGCAGAATACCCGAACAGATTTGCGGGATTTATGGAAGACTTCAACACATGCTTTAACGACCCGCGGCGTTTTACGTACACACCGGTTATTGCCTGCAAAGGCCGTAAACCCCTTTAGCCCATGGACATTCGATAGGCCGGTTCACCGGCGTGGGTTTTGGAGTAATATCGGAAAAATGAATCGACGATATCACGGTCAAAACGCTTGCCCGATTGTTCGTTTAACAGCTGAAACGCGCGTTTGAGCTGCATCGGATCGCGGTAGTGCCGCCGGGAGGTAATGGCTTCAAAAAAATCGGCCACCGCGATGATTCGCGCACCCAGTGGAATCTCATCGCCCTTTAGGCCATTGGGATAACCGGTGCCATCATATTTTTCGTGATGTGCGCCGGCAACGACCGAGACTTGACTGAAAACCCCCTCGAAATTGATCTGATGCAGGATACGTTTGGTTTTTTCGGCATGGGTTTTCACTATTTCATATTCTGCTTTGGTCAGCGGACCGGGTTTTTTAAGTATATTGTCCGGCACACCGATTTTCCCATAATCGTGCAGCAAGGCCGCCACCCGAATCATTTCAGCGTATTCTTTGGGCAGTTCCATTTCTTTGCAGATGCCCAGGGCATATTTGGTTACCTTTTCCGAGTGTCCGGAGGTCATCGGATCGCGCGCATCGATACTGGCGGCCAGGGTCTGCAAAATGGATCGAAACTGCCTTTCTTTAGACTCCAGCAGATCTGCATTGCGCAAACTGATTCCCAGGACCGAGGCGATGCCGATAATCAAACTCATATCGCTGTGCACCAATGGCTTTTTGGATTTGAGGTTGTCAACAGCCAGTATACCCAGCGATTGTCCGTCGCACACAATCGGACAGCAGATAAATGACTGGGCCCCCAGCTTGTTGGCCAGTGACAGACTTCGCAGTGATAAATTCCCTTCAATTTCATTGAGGTCATTGATTAAAAATGGTTTTTGCTCTTTGAAAGATACGACAAAAACACCCCTCGAATTGGGTTTGTCCAGATGAAAGGCGGTTTTCTTTAGAATGCGGAGCTGGTCTTCGATGTATCCATACCCGGCCCTGAACAGCAGTCGGTTTTGTTGCTGATCGGCCAGTAAAATCATGCACCGGTCGTAATCGAGTCGCTTTTTAAATACCTTCACGATGCCGTTCAATATTTCGCCAACCGATGTATGCCGGCTCAGGAGCTGCCCGATTTCATTGGTCAACACGGCATTGTTATAGTTGATGTTTATTTGTTCCAGCAATTGATCGGTGGCATAGTTCAGGTTGTTCAGGCTTTCCTTTAATTCAGTCTTGTCCCTGGCATCCGCAAGGATGGTCAGAATGAATACGATTGCCGCGCTGGTGGGTATCAGCACCGAGGTGGTCGTAAATGAGTACAAAAAGCTGAGGATGAAAAAGACGGGAACAAAAACAAGCGCGGTAAGATTGCGTATTATTTTTAAGGAATCGGAGAAATTTTTCTCCCAGGAGATCAGGTAACGGCAGGATTTAGCGCCACGGTGAATGCATTCGGGATGTTCGATATGGGGTATTTTGTTACCAAATGCAATGGCGATTGATTCCAGGTAGCCGGTGCGATTTTCGCACTGGAACGGTTTTTCATGCAGACCCTTTTTGGGGGTTGATACGATTTCAACTTTGTTGGATGCGATTTTTTTAGAACTGTACGATGTGGCTCGGGTAAAATTGGTCGCCCCTTTGCTGATCATTTCGTAAGCCGTTGCCGGTCCGACCATACCTAGAAAAAACTGGCGCATAACACCGTTGGCTTCAGGTGAAGCAGCGTATCGACCGGCTTCACGGGCAATGTTTTCATTCTGGGTGAGCTGTGAAAGCCTTTCATGGAACCGATTAATCTGACTCTGGGTAAACCAGTGACCCTGATCGGCGACTTCGTAAGGTTTCATGCCGGCATACCGCAGCAGTTCGACGACATCGATCTGGGTGTATTTCTGTCTGATCAGCTTGATGAAGTTATCAACGATGCGGCTGCTGTAAAGCGGTTTTTCAATGGAATGCGGTGTCGCTTTCATGGCCATCTGCGAGGATCCACCTTACTATGAATTTTTAACAAATCGCAGCAAGCGGTTCATATAAGAAAAGTATTCGTCATTGCAAAGTGGATTGAGAACCCACAAATTATATATCTTCTCAAATGGCATTGAAACCTTGGCGACGTAATTGGATGGATAAACCAGCACCGGAATTCGGGTTAACTCGATCTGAGCGGACAGCCGTTCCAGGCAGGTGGATAGAATCTGCTTGGGAAAATCTTCCGGGTCAAGCACAAGTGCCATGATACAATTGGTCAGATCGGATAGATTCAAACCGATATCGGAAATATTGACGATGATGATGGCTTTCAAAGCACCGCTTTTTTTAATTGAATGCAACAATTTTTCACGTTTAAAACCGAGTTTGCGGTACTCTTGATATAGCTGCGGGTCTTCGGCATTGCCAGGTTCGATATTCAGGGCACTGAGCATCAGACCGCCTGAATCGTGCTCGTAAAAACTCTCCAATTCGATAAGATCTTCTTCTTCGGTTCTGTCCAGCTGCCAACCAGATGGTAATGGACCGCCCGGGTTGCTGCCATGATCTAAGTGGAAATAGGCGAAAGGGTCCACCGAACAGCCCTTGGGGTCCTTGACGCTGCGTGCCGCGCCACCGAAAACCCGATTTGGAAACTTGTTGTCCGGGCGGTAAAAGCACATTACAAAATCCATATGCATGGAATACAGGCGGAATGAATCATGCACAAATTGCCCGATCTGATTCAAGACAATGATCCCGGCCCGATTGAAAATCGAACTGCGCGCAGCATGGTGGTGGATCAACCAGGTATTTTCATAAAAACGCACCATGGCCATGTGCCCGAGAATCTGGCCTCTTTCCTGGTAGATGAAATGGCGAGCGATATTCGGGTTCTGGGTGTAGAGCTTCCTGTAAGTCGATTTGATCTGGGCTTTGTTTTTCTGGATGAACTTATATTTGTGAGGATAAATGAATCCGGTCTCGAAAAAAAAGTCCCAGAGTGCATCCAGTTCGACCCTGTTGCTGATGTAAGAATTTTTATTTTCCGCCTGTTGGAGCAGGGCGACCAAGGTGACGTGGTCCTCGATCGCCATGTCCAGGAGCGCTAAGCCGCAACGAATATTCACCTGCCCGCCCTGGTTCTCATACTCCTTGCGGTAGACCACCTGGGCCTTGCATTTGATCCTAAAACTGTTGGCCAGAACCAGCGATATTTCAGGTATTACCATTCCGGGAATAAGTACGGCGCTGTATGCGTTCTCTTCGACTGAAAATCCGGATCCGGACAGATCATACGCCTTCAGATTGACGATCTTGCGCGTTAGCGGATGCCTGAAAATGACATCCGGGGAGGGTGTTATTTTTAACCGGGTACTGCGGTATTCAAGTTGTTTGAACCGTTGAATTTCACTGTTCATCGGCTGCAAAACATAATCCCGAATTTTTTGCCCGCAAGTTTGCTTGAGGATGGAACATCCCCCGGAATAGATGTTCTGGTCGCCGTTTTTAAATACGACGGTGACCTCTGTTTCATGGTTGAGCCACTGGAAGGTTTGCGGTGGCGTGGTTTGGAGGCGTACCCGAAACGAAACGGCACTGAAGTCCAGCAAATCGCCTTCGAAGATTGTGCCATTTTGAATAAATTCGGCCGTGATCCCTTTGCAGGTATGCCGATCGATCTTTCGTGCGGAAACCTCAAAACAGGTGTCGGGCAGCTGACAGACCAGCCCCTGGGCGCTCATCTGCACAAGTTCCGGTTCAACCAGCAGAAGCTTGTGTCCATCCGGCACCATCAGGTGTTTAAACTGGTAGTATTTCAGGTGTTTAACGGTCGGATTGTTCTGCACCCAGATGCATTCCAGCCGATCATCATTACATGGCTGCGATAACGCCTGCACGGAAACAGAGTGTCCGTATTTGCGGTGCCGGAGCATGACCATTAAAGGGCGCTCCTGAAAATTGAGATAGTTGAGCTTGTTGATCAGCCGATTTTTTTTTATCTTTTTGGTCTCGGCGGCCCCTGCTTCGGTCCTGGTCGAATCGGCGGCTGTGAGCAATTGCTCGCGCTCCGCCCCGTTGACTTCAGAATCGGCGTCAATGACTTGAAGCTTTTGAGTTGCTCTGTCCATGGTCTAATTCCATCAAATCAGCAAACACGGTTCACTCGTCACCAACTGCTCTAACCAACAACGAACACTGGTTTTTCACTACTACTGTACTTACATTGTCTATATCCGGTATTAAGGTAAAGGTGAGAAGGTAAATCGAGAGTAAGTCTATCATATTTACATTCGATATACAACCGACTTACTCACAGAAATGCCAACTTTATCAGATAGCTATGTAATATAATGAAATACAAAAAACCACATCCGGGTGGATCTGATACCCGCTCGATCATTCGGATCGAAGCTTTTTGCGGCAGCAATACTCCGGCAAGAATTCGACCCGGCCCGGACTCGAGGATTGTCGCTGCCGGGAAAGCCCCCGCTACCGGCCCGCGAGCTCGTAAGATAGGACCCATGGTCGCCATCACATTGCATTTCCGGTTATTCGAATTATAATATTGGAGGCTGCTGTGAGAACGCCGAAAACTGCGTTTCACATAAACACTGAAAATGGTTTCAAGGAGAGTCTGATCTATGGGTAATCAAATCCGCACGGCCATTCTTTTGGCCATCATGACCGCCTTTATTTTGTGGATCGGCCAGCTTTTAGGGGGCCGCCAGGGAATGATCATCGCCCTGATACTGGCCGCCGGAATGAATTTTTTCAGCTACTGGTTCTCTGACAAAATAGTCCTGCGCATGTACCGTGCGCATGCGGTCACCCTTGAACAGCAACCGGAACTGTACAATTTGGTTTCAAGCCTGGCCGGCAAGGCCGGGCTGCCGGTGCCCAAGATATATGTCATCCCCCAGCAAGCGCCCAATGCATTTGCCACGGGGCGCGATCCCCAACATGCCGTGGTGGCCGTCACCGAAGGATTGCTCGCCCTGATGGACCGTGATGAGGTCAAAGGTGTCCTGGCCCACGAACTGGCGCATGTGAAAAATCGCGACATACTGATCGGATCCATCGCCGCCACCATGGCCGGTGCAATTATGCTTCTGGCCACCATGGCGCGCTGGTCTGCATTTTTGGGCGGGGGCCGTCACGGCAATGAAGAAGGCGGCGGTATGGGTTTTATCGGTTTGATTGTCATGTCGGTGTTGGCCCCGATGGCGGCCATGCTGATCCAGATGGCGATTTCCCGATCGCGCGAATATCTTGCCGACGCAACCGGCGCGGCCATCAGCGGCAGTCCGGAAGGTCTGGCCCGCGCCCTTGAAAAGCTCGGGGCCTACTCAAGACGTCTGCCGATGCAGGCTGAACCTTCGACGGCGCACATGTTCATTGTCAATCCGCTGAGTGGTAAAAGCATGCTAAGTCTTTTCGCAACCCATCCGCCGCTGGAAGAAAGAATTGCACGCCTGCGCGGCCAGCCTGTTTCAGGCGGCTCTGGAAGGCAGACTAAGGGTGCGGGCAACCGGGACATGAATTCCCAGGCCCGGGCAATGTGGGACCGCCTGTCGAAATAATCGCAATATCAATGTTTGCGGGGCCAGGTTTTCGAGCCATCTGTATCGGATGCACAATCATTGCGGCAGGCGGTTTTTTGTTCCAGGCACACACGGCAGCGGTCGTCTCCGCAGTTCTGACAGGAAAAACAATCGCGGCAATTGTGTTTACGGGGTGTACCGGCAGCCATTTCCGGAACATAAACCTTACCTTTCAAACCCGGTTTCCGAACAAAAGGCATCGCACCCCCAGCCGCCGCATCGTTAGCATACACAATACTGTTCCCATAACAGGATGTCGTCCTGAACCACAGTCCTTTTCATCATGGTCATGACCGGATCGACGCCATTGCTGTCAAGATTATAGTAGGCATAAATTTAAACGGCGCAATGCCGATCTCACCCTGCCCGTCACGCGCTACACCCAACAGCCTGGCCGAAGATCGCGGACATCGTTGCCAGGGGATGTAAAACCATTGCTGGCAAGAATTGCGCATCGAAGATTGAACGTCCAACAGGGCGCGGTCGAATCGGAAAAGATAAAAAAGATGATCTCTACGGCGGGTCACACCTTACTAACGGGACGCAGCATATCACCGATGACCGTGCATTCGAGACCGAAAGGCAAGTATCCGGCATAGCCCAGGACCGGCATCTCAAATAAATGAAACCGGTCAACATAAGGTACACTGTAATGCCATTTGGCCAGACTGAAATAATTCCACATCTCCCAGAAAAACCCGCAGATCAGGGCGGCTGCAGCCGAGGCAATGATAATGCGCCAATCGCCGCGGATCACATTATCAAGCAGGTTTTCTTCCCCGGCCAGAATCTGGAGCGAAACAAAAATGAGCAACGGTGAAATCCACAGCAGCGCAAACAACAGATTGGGCCAAACACCGATTCCGGTCAAGCCGGCGGCGGCCAGAACCAAAATCAGCCCGGCCAGCAGCCGTGAATGCGGCAAGGGCAGCGCCGGGCAACGGTCAAAACCGTTTTGCAACCAGCCTGTATCCATAATCAAATCACGGGTACCCAGCACGGCCGGTAGCACGGTCGCAAACGAAAGGGTTCCGTACCAGAAATACTCCCAATTGTTGACCAGAACACCGGCATAGTACCAGTTTTGCACAAATCGGTTTAAAAACTCGAAAAACCACCAGAAAACAGCACTGACCGGGAATAGCATCAAAAAAAAACCGGTCCGGTGGGTCAGCATGCATCGACCGGTGCGGCGATAAAGGATGGCGTTTGCCGTCACAATATATGACAGCCAAAGGGGTGTGAAGGTATGTGGTTGAAAAAAGGCAAACCAGTCAAAGCGGGTCCAGGCCAGAATCCAGAAAAAAACTCCGGCGGCCAGCGCGGTCCAGCCCCACCAGGGGTATGACCGCATCAGACCTGCCGGTTGATCCAGGCGGCGTGGGTGACGCACCGCCCGAGCGATCAGCGGGACTGTCACGCCGAGAATAAAAATAGCATAGGCCATAAAATGCGGCCAGGAGAAGGGTGCGTGAATGACATACCGCGTATGGGGCGGAAACTCCAGGTATTTGGTCAGTGGCTGTCCGGCCAGATATATACCCGTCAAAGGCAGGCCGAGCAACATGACCGCCAATACGGACCATTGGGTCAGGATGCTTTTTGCCCGCAACATCGGTCAGCAAAACCTCCGTTTCAATTAGTTGCCCACCACAGGTGGCGCCCTGGGGAGGAGCGCTAATTGGATACTTCGGTGAACAGATCGGCCGGGGCCTCACAGGCATCGGCGGTTTTTTTAGTCTCGACAAAATGGGCCGCCGCCAGCGCGGCGGTGGCACCGTCTGCGGCAGAGATGACAATCTGCCGGGCATATTTTTCGCGCAGGTCACCGATGACATAAATACCGGGTGTATTGGTCTCGCATTTTTCATCGGTGACAACATACCCATCGGCGTTCATGCGCGTACCGGCAGGCACGAGGTGATTGTTGGGCAGAAATCCAATGAAGATAAAAACCCCGTCCGTGGCCAGTTCACGCCGCTGACCGGTTTTGACGTTTTCTAGATCAGCCGCATGTACGCCGTCTTTATCCGCTTTGATTTCAGTCATAACTGTGTCCCAGACAACCTCGATTTTACATTCGGCCTGGACGCGCTGTTGCAGAATCATACCGGCGCGCAGTGCATCCCGGCGGTGCACCAGATAGACCTGTTTAGCCAGTTTTGCCAGATACAGCGCTTCTTCTGCAGCGGTATCGCCGCCCCCAACCACAACCACGGTTTTGTCTCTAAAAAAAAAGCCGTCACAGACACCGCAGTATGAAACGCCTTTGCCATAGTATTCGTCTTCACCGGCAATGTTCAATTTGCGGGGGCTGCCACCGGTTGCCAGGATAACCGCATGGCTTTGAAGCAGATCACCGTTGGCCAGCCGGACCGTATGGTGCGCCAGTCCGGGTTCAAGGGCAACCACTTCCTGTTGAATCAGATCCAGTCTGTAAGATTGTGCATGCTGGGCGAATTTCATTGACAGCTCCGCCCCGTTGATGTGTTCGAAGCCAAGATAGTTCTCCACTTCAGCCGAAAGCATGACCTGCCCGCCCGGCATGCCTTTTTCGATCAGGGCGGTTTTCAGCGCCGCCCGCATCGCATAGACGCCGGCTGACAGTCCGCCGGGACCGCCGCCAATGATAATCAGATCATAAAAATTTTCGTCACCCATGGACGACCTCCTTGTAATAAATACCGGATAACACGGCGGCTCAATCAATCATCGGGCTGTTTTGAAGCCGGATTCATTCTATTGAGCGAAGTTATAAGTAAATTCGGAAAACTGTTTCATCAGACGCCGGGTCCTTTCTCCGGGTTTGCCGTTGCCGATCAGCGTTTCATTTACCCGGGTTACCGGCAGTATTTCCTTGTTGGATGACGTCAGGAATGCCTCTTCGGCCGCCAGCAATTCCGACAGTTTTACCGGCCGCGTATCCAATTCCCAGTTGCCCTTGATGATATCCATCACAACCTGGCGAGTGATACCGGGCAGGACCTGAGATGCAGCGGTTACCAGTTTCTCCGCAGCAAAGAGAAACAGGTTGCTGGTGGTGCCTTCCAGAATACAGCCGGTCTGATCGACATAGACCGCCTCGACAGCATCCTGCTGCCGGGCATTTTCCAGCGCCATCATGGCCGGAATATAATTGATGCTCTTGGCTGTCGGTAAAAACCTTTCGACGGTAACGGTTATGATCTTAACGCCTTGCGTATACCACTGTCGCGGCAGACGGATGATTGGTGTAACCAGTACCATCAGACGCGGTTGCCCCTGATACGTTGTAAAGTCGGGACTGGAGCCGCCGGTGACCACAATTCGGATATTCGATTCCGAATGGTTGTTGCGGCGCAGCGTCTCCAGAACGATATCACGCAATTCGTCCAGCTGCCAGGGTAGCTTTATGCCGATCTGCCGCGCTGACCGCTGCAGCCGCTGCAGATGTTGTTGCAGATAAAACGGTTTGCCGTTATAGGTCCGTAAAAAATCGAAAACGCCATAGCCCCGGGCGATGGCCAGATCATCAACCGGAACAACAGACTGGTCTGCCGGACAGTAACGGCCATCGATGTAATAGACGTCCATGACTGGGTTTCTCCTTGATGGGCTTGTGCGACAATCGTTTTATCAACCCTGACATTGCAAGAGTCGAAGGCGTTTTCAATATAATCGCATTTGGGCTGTGAAACAAGATCAATTTGAGGTCCGTCCCGGAAGTTGACAGGCCGCCTGTTTTTCGTCATAGTGCCGATACACTAACAATCTGTTAACACGCCGGCGGTGCCGTTTATTCATGCAGCGGTCAATCGCTGTGAAACATCCCGATCCGTGAACTATCTATAACCAGCCAGACAACGGAGGTTAAGTTTGAAATCAGGAATTTGCCCCAAATGCCAGTCAGACCAAGTCTACTCGGGAGCCGCGATCGCTCTTAAAAAGGGCCCATTCGGCAGCAACGCTGTGCCAATCAGCCTCACGTCCATTGCCGCACTGGACAATTATATTTGCAAAGCCTGCGGCTATGTGGAAAGTTATGTCGCCGATGCCGACAAATTGGAGGAGATCGCCGTCAAATGGGAGCCGGTCGGCCCTTTCGAAAAAAAACCCGCACCTGAAAAAGATTAACTGTACCGATATCGTAACCGGTCGAATGATCGGCGGAAAACAGACACTCTGTCACCTGGTTGGCGGACACGACCGCCGGTAACCGGAACCGGCGCAGGGATAACGAGATGAAATTTTATTCGCGTACCAACAAAGTCAGGGGATTGAGACGCTTCGGGGCAATCACGCGCGTATTGATCAGGCATGGCATGGGGGATGTGCTCGATCGGTTTACCTCTCGCCGCAATGATGTCTTGCTGGAAGATATGAAAACAGCCGGTTCCAAAACACTTTATCCTTCACCCGACCGGTTGCGGCGGGTTCTGGAGGATCTGGGGCCGAGTTTCATAAAGATGGGGCAATTGCTAAGTGTGCGGGCCGATCTATTTCCGCCTGAATATATCCAGGAGTTTAAAAAATTGCAGGACAGCGTACCGGCGATTTCCTTCGAAAAAATCAACAATGTGATAAAAGAAGAGCTGGCGCGTCCCCTTGACGGCATATTTGGCGAAATCGAGGAGCAGGCCATGGCCACCGCTTCAGTGGCTCAGGTTCACCTGGCCCGCCTGACGACCGGTGAGCGGGTCGCCGTGAAGGTAATTCGTCCCGGCATCCAGAAAAAAATCCGTGAAGATATACGCTTGATGTACTATCTGGCCGAAAAAATCGAAAGTAACTTTGAAATCGGCAAAGTCATCGGTGTCGTCAATCTGGTCATGGAGTTCGAACGAACGATATTTCGGGAACTGGACATGTACACCGAGGCCGGAAACATGGAAAAGTTTTCCGCCAATTTCAAAAAAGACGACGAAATCCACATCCCGAAGGTGTACTGGGATTTTACCTCCCGTTCGGTCCTGGTGATGGAGCACATCGAAGGGATCAAAATGGATCAGGTCGACAAAATCATCGAACGCGGCCTCGAGCCCAAAGAAATTGCCATGATTGGCCTGCGCTCGTTTTCCCGTCAGCTGATGGAATTTGGTTATTTTCATGCCGATCCGCATCCCGGTAACACTATTGTGATGTACGATGGGCGCGTCAGCCTGGTGGATTTTGGCATCATCGGGTATCTGGACGAAGAAACCATGATGCAAATCGCTAATATATTCCTGGGCTATACCGAGCACGATTACGATATGGTGATCGATGCACTTTGGCAGGCCGGATTGATTGACGAAGATAAAATCGATATGAATAATTTTCGAATCGATTTGAAGGATATGAGCGAGCCCTTCTACGGACGCTCCCTGCAAACCATCTCCGTTAAAGATGTCTATGAACAGGTCATGCAACTGGTCCTCAAATACCGCATCCGCCTGCCCCGCAACCTGCTCCTGCTGCTCAAAACCTTCATCCAAACCGAGGCCCTGGGGAAAATTCTGGGAAGCGATGCCAACCTGCTGGAAGTCATCCGGCCTTACGCCAAAAAACTGTTAGTGCGGGGTTATGAGGCCCAGAAGCTATTGCGCAATATTAACAAGGAAGCGCGCTCGGTCAGCGGCTACATGAAAATGTTCCCTAAATTCATGCATGATATCCTGCGGCTGGCGGCCGGCGGCAAACATCGCATTGAGCTTTGGCACAGCGGATTTCAGCACATTGACACAAAACTTGAAAAAGGGGTCAACCGCCTGACGGTCGGCATCATCATTGCCGCGTCCGTGATAGCCGGGGCACTGGTTCTAAATTCATCGCAGAAAATTTTCGAATTCACAATCGATTTTTATGGCCGTCACTCCATTTCGCTCACGTCTGTTCTGGGACTGCTGGGTTATACAATGGCCACCATTTTGGGATTCTGGCTGATTATCGCGATATTTCGCTCCGGAAAGATGTAAACTCTGGTTGCTTTTTGTTACTTGATGTCTGAAATTTTCTAAATTCAAATATTCAACCGTGCGGATTTTTCCCGTCCAGCTTTGCTGACAGATCTGTGGCTCAAGCCACCAGGGGGAGTGTATTGTTCAGCCTGGAGACTTTTTTTTCAGAATACGAAACCGACCGCCAGAAAATCTCCATTAACGGCAAACCCTTTCAACTTCTGGTGCCCCAATCGATCGACCGCTTTATAAACATGGAAGATCCTTTGCAGCAATTTCCGTTATGGGCGAAGATCTGGCCGGCGGGAACGGTTCTGGCCAGTTTTCTGGACCGGTTAGCGCTCGAACCCCAGCGGCGAATGCTCGAGATCGGGTCCGGGATTGGACTGGTCGGTGTGGTTGCCGCAGCCGCCGGACACAACGTAACCATTACCGACTATAATCCGCATGCGCTCAATTTTGCCCGGGCCAATGCGGCCCTGAACGGTTATGACACCATCGCGGTGGAACAACTCGATTGGCTCAAGCTTCAATTACCCGGAACCTATGACATGATCGTCGGCTCGGAGGTCATTTATAAAGAAGAAGACACCCCGCACCTGCTGGATCTTTTCAAGCATTATCTGAAACCGGATGGCACCATTATTCTATCCGCGGAAATGCGCAAGACACTGCCGCCCTTTTTCGAGCAAACCGAATCAATTTACACGCTGAAAATCCGCAAACACCGGTTGCGTTCAGTTCAAGAACAGATCCGGATCCTGCTGATCGAAATGCAGCCCCGATGGCATTCAGCTGATCGCCCGTAGCTCAAAGAAACCATACAATAGACAGCGCGCAAGCGCTTCCACAACTCCGAACTCCGCACTCCGAACTTTTTCTGTAATTGTTGCGGCTCGCTCTTCAACTGGCGCAGGGTCTATCTAAACGGAACACATTTATGACAACTGCTATAAACCTGCCATCGGCCGAGACCATCGGCCAGACCCAATTTATTGACATAAATCCCGGCCTAGTGTAAATTTATTGGTCACATGCACGATTTGACTTGGCCTCAAAAACCAGCTGCGTTCTGGATCATTTCCCCAGGCCGCTGCACCGACACTGATCTGAACTCTTTTGGCATCGTTGATACGCAGAACACGCCTGTAAAAGAATACCTCATTTCAGACTTCGCCCGGTATCTGATCAGCCCGGATCCGGTCGAGTTCGAAAAACGACTGGTCGGCTGCGAAGTCCATTATCACCGGCACACCGCCAACCGGAAACGGTCGAAAATATGGCAGATACTCCCCCGGGGACTACAGCGCCTCAGAAAAGAGGAACCGCAGCACAGCGAACTGTTCATTCCTCCCAGGGGGTTGCGGATCCCCCGCCTGAATGACGACAATCTGGCAACACACCTGAACAAACTGTATCGCCTGCTCAAATCCCAGGATCCGATTTACCAGGGGCTGGAAGATCTGGATCGCAGCAAGATTGCCGATATCGTGGGCATTTGCGAAGATTTGGGCGGCAGTCGAACCTGGTTGCGCCTGCGCGGCAGCATTGAAGCTAAAATCGAATACATCGGCCGTGAAATATTTAAAAATGTAGGGGTGGTTCTTGAAAAAGCCCATCTGACCGAAGGGGTTTTCGAGCTGCGTGGTTTCAATTTCAAAAGCCACAGGTCGACCGACCGCCACAGATTGTTGACGTTTTTTCAAGGTGGCCGGACCCGGGCCTGTGTGCTTGACAGCGACAGGCAGATTGAATTCTGGCTGGAAGAGTCGCCGATGCTCAACTATCTGCACCTGCTCAATCAGTCGATTGATATGAATCCTTTGCTCAAGGATGTGTTTGCTCAATTTCTAAACGGTAAGGCCCAGCCGCTCAAACTGCTTTTCAGACAGAATTTGGCCATCGATTACTCCCAAATCGATCTTCCGACGGTCTACCGGCAAGCCATCCGGGATGGACAAATGGGCTACCAGGACCGCCAAACGATTCTCTCCGCATTGATCCACCGGCAATGGGGCGTGTCGGTTCACTACCTGCCCGGTTCGGATGCAAAAAACGATCAGCTGTTGACCAACCTTTCGGTCATGCACGATTTCAGGGCGCTGGATTCGATCAAATCACACCTGCCGGATCTGTATGCGAACATTAAAAAACAGGCCGCCCTATCCGATGCCGGTAATTTCTATCTGCTGGATGCCATCACGGGATACCAAGATGTCGAATGATTACCCACCCAACGACTATCAGTGGATCCGAGAATTGATGAATTATCCCCAAATTCTGGCCGAGCGGCTCGACTTTTTCGAAACCACGGCCCAGATTACCATTCCTGAAGATCCCATCGAAAAAGTTATTTTTCAGGACCGTGCCAAACAGGCGATTCGAAAAGTTGCTCAGAACAAAGGCCATCTGCTTATGGTCGGCAAACCCGGTACCGGCAAATCGATGCTGGCCAACATGTTCCAGCTCGTTCTGGATAAATCATTGGGTGATTACCTGCGGCCCCGAAACGCCATCGTCGCATACCCGGGCAAGGATCGGAACCACATACGCATAGCCTATGAAAATCCGAATAAGATGGACACCCTGCTGGCGTCCATGAACCGGGAAATGGAGGCGGCCGAAAACCGGAGCGACAATTTCAGCCTGTCTGATCAGATTCGATCCGTCCGCCGGCTGCGCAGCATACTGCTGCTGGCCACCATAGCCAGTGCCGCCGGCGGTATTTTCTATCCGCCGGCGTTTATCCTGACCGGCATCACCGGAATCGGTGCCATTTTCATGGTCATGCAGGAAAGCAATCATCGGGTGCAGGAAAAAATCCAGCAAGAGGCCCGGTTGGGCCGAACAAATTCGGTCAAACACCTTTACGACATGATCCCGGAAGTGCTCTACGACCCGCGCAAGGATACCGAACTGATGACGCGGGTATCCGAACCGGATTCGCGCAACATGAAGGGCGGTTTCCGCCATGATCCATACCAGTCCGGCAATCTGCAGACACCCACGCATAAACGGGCCTATCTGGGCGCCCATGCAACCGCACCGATCATTTATATCGATGAACTCAAAACGCTCATCAAAATCGGCTATATGCCGGATCTGCTGGAAGTCATGCAGAACAAAGCCTACATCCTGGAGGGCGGGCGCAATACCGGTAGCGGTGCCGCCGACCGCTCCGAAAATGAAATCAGGGCCGACAATATCATCGTGGCCTGCTGTAACCATGATACGCTGGCCTGCTTGCAACAGGAAGGCGAAGGGGCATTTTTGAGCCGTATCGAGGATCGGGGCGAAATTATCCATATGGAGAGTGCCGTGGTCGAAAATCCGGCAACCATCCGACAGGTCGCCCAGTATGTGAAACAGGAGATTAACCACCTGGGCCTGGAGTTTGCTGAAACCTGGGGGAATATAAAAGCCAGGGAGGGTCACGACGGCATCCGCCAGCGCTGTGAAAACATCGTCGGACGCAAACTGCCGGTCGATTTCGATCTGAAAGAAAGAGAATTTTCCAGACAGGCGGTGCTGGAGATAATCAAAGAGATGCGTTGCCGCTCATCCGATCGTAAGCTATCCAGCATCCTGCGGCCGATCAACGGTATCATCAAAACCGCTGAAATCGAAGCTATCGTGGACAATGCCCGTTGCGTGGAGCCGCATCACATCCAAAGCGCTTTACGGGAACATCAGAGTCTGGAAGGCGCACTGGCCGCAGAAACAGGCAAGTACAAAAAAGACCTGAAAAAATACATCAGCTCGCTGACCGATTCGATCGGTTATGTTGTCGGGCTGGCAGTCATCCATTCCGAAGTCAGCGGTCGGATGTACGGTCAAGCATTGCCCATCCACTGTCAGATCAATGCCGGCGGATCGGATACGGTCGTTGCCACCGGCAAACTGGGCGATATCGCCAAAGCAGCGGCCCAAAACGTCCGCGCCTCCATCAAAAAAGTGCTCAACACCATCGGAGCGCCTTACGTGGGTTACGAAATGCATGTCGAATACATCCAGGCACACGGCGGCGTCGAGGGCGATAGTGCCTCGGTCGCCATCGACATAGCGCTTGTATCAGACTATATCGAACAACCGGTCAACCAGAAATATGGGGTCACCGGTTCGCTGACCGGCGACATTATACTGGCTGTGGGCGGTGTGACCGAAAAAATACGCAGCATTATGGATCCAGAGCTCGGTATGGATGGGGCCTGCATTCCCTGGTTGAACAAGCATGATATCGAACCCCACCTTATCAATGCCCAATGCGAATATATCCAGAAAGACGATATCCCCGGCATCCGAATATTTCGAGGCCCGAATCAAACCCACCCCTTTGCGGTCTATTTTTGCAAGACAAAATACCATGCTTACCGGATCTTGATGGATTTGGACCGGGGCCAGGTGGAAATCCGCATGGCCGACCGCAGCCGCAAGGATGTTGCGTTGTTGCACAGACAGGGCCAGGGACAAATTTCAGGTGACTGACGGGGGGGGTGTTTTCGAACCGGCATTTGACTTCATCGTAAAAAATTAATACAATTATCCCAACCCGATACCTTCTTGTTGGCAACCTTCGAGACGATAGTTTACATGAAATCTTTACGGTCACTTTTCCTGACGGCTATTATTCTGATGTGCCCGGTGGGTTCAACTGCGGGCCAGATCTACCACTGGGTCGACAGCAACGGTCATGATCAGCTAACCGAAGAGCCGCCCCCCCCGGACGGCCGCCTCAAGGAAGTCATCGAATTCACCCCTCCGCCTGTAAAAACGCGGCCGCAGGCTGAAATTCAACCGCCGCAGCAAATCCCCGATGTGCAAACGACTCAGATCATGAATGCGGTGACAGTCTCCCGCAAACAGGCCACCGAGGCCCGCATCCGGGCCCAGGAAGCCCAGGCCATTGCAGACGAGCTCATCCGGCGGGCGGATGAGTTTAAAGCCACCCGGGCCAACACCAATCGACGACGGCAAAAAAACAAATCAATCATTGTGCGCCTTGAAAATGATGCCCGGCAGGCCCAGCAGCTGGCGGCACAGGCCGCAGAAGAAGCCCGCAAAGCCGAAGAACGTGCACTGCAAATCGAAAAAAAGGCCGCAAAAAAAATGATTCAGCAGGCCCCGGAAGATCAACCGGCCCTCAGCAACACCAATTGATATCGATCGGTTTGGTTGAATCAGCGTTCACCTTTTCAAAGCCATTTTCCCATAAATACGCGTTGATGCCGTCAATTCTGTCGCAATCCTTTGACATAACCGCTGCGCTTTCTTAATATAGGTCAAGTAGTATCACAGACGCGCGTGCCTGTGGTGTTCTGCGCGCACTGCCTTCCCGACACCGTTTGCGAAAGGTCAACCCCATGCCGCTTTATGACTTTACCGAGTTTTTAAAGCTTTCCTCCGTGTTAAACTACAATCTGAGTGCGGCATCGTTAAACCGCTACAATGTGCTTTTGTTTATCATCGGTAACAAACGGCTGGATAAAAATAGCCAAAAAGATCGGGAGCAAAAGGGCATCATCATGGAGGCGCTGAATTACCTGTTTAAGGCATACAGCGAAAAACGCCGGCGGTTGGGGCCGATGGCCGTATTGCATCCATTGCGCACGGCGGCAATTTTCGCCCGATCCATGGAATCGATTACCCTTGTTCAACTGCTGACAACCCTGTTCCACGATATTCTGGAGGACATCAATCCAGTCGATTTTGACACCGTAAAATGGCGTGATATGGAAATCCAGCTAAACGATCTGCTGGGTCGCCTGGATGAAGAAGCGGAGCAAGATCTGGTGGATCGGTTGTGCCGCCTGACCCGGCTGAAAAGCGAATCCTATTATCAATACATCGGCCGGCTGCTCGAAAATGTGCCCCGGCGGCCCGAATTGGTTCCGGTCAAACTGGCCGACCGGCTTGACAACACGCTGGACATGCGCGTCGATTTACAGGATCCTATCGGTGGCATCGATTTTTTTCAAACGCTCTTTCAGTTGCTTTTTGTCAATAATTACAAGGGATATGTACCCCAGATCGAATACCCGCCGGCCATTGCATTAAATGGTGCCCGCAGACTTTACCAGCTGTTTAAGAATTCGGTCCTGATGTCTATGATCCGTCAGAAAATGGAGATTTGCGACGATACGGTCGCCTGCACACTGTTCGACGCTCTGGCCGACGCCAGTCTGGCAGAGGCCCAGCGAACCCTGATCCACCTTCTGGGTTATGATGTCAAAGATATGGAAACGCAACGGGAACTGGCGCTGGAGGCCATGGATTACTGCTACGGCGGTCGCATCGATATGGTCACCGAACCGGACGGAAACCGCATGCTGGATGGCCTGTTTTCAACTTACTTTGCACACAATGTAAAAGAAACCCGCAATCGGGAACTGGACCGCCTCTATCGGAATAAACCGCTGATGGTGGAAGCCTCCATGGCTTTTATCGTCATATTTTTGAGTTTTTTGAACGACCCGGATTTTTATGTCAAGGGCATCAGTGCCAGAGGCATTACGCCGCACTAACCCCCACCAGACCGATCCGCACAGCGCACTTACGGGTTCTTGATTGACACAACCAAATGATTATTCTACGTTATCGCTCCGATAGCCGCTAAGATAAATAATTCTCCCGGTTTCCGGGCGTCTTTGCCAGCAGCGTGAGATACCGTCAGAATGGAACAATAGGCCAAGCGCTGCATGTAATTGATCCAGTGCAACCTGGCCCTAGTCACAAGGAATGCTGTCATGAACCCGATAAAACTGTTTCAAAAACCGACCCTGATGAGTTTGTCCAAGACGTGCGGTTGAGCGGCCAAAGTCAGTCCGGTCGGACTGGAAAAGCTCCTGGCAGGTTTGCCCAAAAAAAAAGATCCCAATTTACTGGTCGGTTTTGAGACCCATGACGATGCCGGCATTTACCGGCTCACCCATGATATCGCCATCATCACAACGGCGGACTTTATTACGCCGCCGGTAAACGATCCGTTTTTGTTCGGACAAATTGCTGCCGCCAATGCCATCAGCGACGTATATGCCATGGGCGGTCGCCCGGTGACCTGCCTGAATCTGGTCTGCTTTCCATCCAAAAAACTGGATGCCGAAATTCTGCACCGGATCATCGCCGGCGGATTAACCAAAATCACCGAATCCGGCGCTGTGCTGGCAGGCGGCCACACAACCGATGATGACGAACCGAAATTTGGCCTGGCGGTCAACGGCATTGTCCACCCGGACAAATACTGGAGCAATGCCGGGGCCCGACCCGGGGACCATCTGGTTCTGACCAAACCTATCGGCAGCGGTGTTCTGTTCAATGCCAATATAAAGGGCTGGGTTTCTTCTGCAGCTATGGACGAATGCCTCGATATCCTTATAAATTTAAACAAAACCGCAAGTGAAGTCATGCAGGCCTTTGACATCCATGCAGCAACCGATATTACCGGATTCGGTTTGGCCGGTCACAGCTATGAAATGGCCGTCGCTTCCGATGTCCGGCTTGAAATTCAGGTGGATCATCTGCCGATCATGGCAGAGGCGCTTGAAATGTACGCAAAAGGGGTCAAAACCGGGGTTAATTCTTTCAACCGGCAGCTGGTCAACGCCAGCATGCGTTTTGAAAAATCATTGCCTGGCTGGCACTCGGAAATCGTATTCGATCCGCAGACCAGCGGGGGCCTGATGGTGGCTGTTCCGGCCGAACAAGCGTCCGGATTGTTGGAAGCGCTCCATCAGGCGGATATACAGCATGCAATGATTATCGGGGAGGTGGGCAGGTTCACAGACGGTCTGCGTCTTATATTCAAATGATTGGTTGCCTCATTTTACTTGCAAAACAGGGTCTAAATAAAGTAAAATACGGGTATTCAGTCTAATGTAAATTGGGTCCGGGCTATTGGTGGGCGATCGATCCTGAGGGATACGCCCGCCTTTGAGTGCAAGTGGATCAGAACGCACATCACAAGATGGAATATAAAGAACTCGTCAGTTTTCTGGAAACATCCGGCAAAGATCCCTCTCGCTTGATCTTTGAAGACGAGCTCACCGGTCTGTACAATCGCAGGTATCTGTATCATTTTTTACAGTCCAAGGTACCGTGGAACTCGATTGGACAAAAACCGATTTCCCTGCTGATGCTGGACCTGGACCATTTCAAAAAAATCAATGACAACTTTGGCCACGAGACGGGCGACAACGCACTGGTTTGGCTGGCCAAGCATATGAAACAGTTCGCCGGCACACGGGGAATACCGATTCGATACGCCGGCGACGAATTCATGATTCTGCTCAGGGAAAGCCCCAAAGCTGCCTCACTGCAGTTTGGCGAAAAACTCATCCGCCTGATTCGTCAACACCCTTTTTCAGCCAACGGCAACGGAAATATCAATCTGACCATCAGCCTGGGTATTGCCACGGCTCCGGATGATGCCGTCAGCGGTAAAAATCTAATTCAGAAAGCCGACACCGCCCTTTACTCGGCCAAGCAAAACGGCCGCGACCAGTTGGCCGATGCCGGGTCCATTAAGCCAGAAGATGTCTTTCCCAAAACGGCCATCCACAAGCTGGACAATATCAAGATTGTCGGGCGCAATAAACAGCTGGGATTTGTCGGCAATGCATTAAAACAATTCAGTCGACATCAAAGCCCGTTTTTAATCGCTGAGGGAGCGGCCGGAATCGGCAAGTCCGAATTTCTGGAAACCATCTGTAAAAACCTGGCCCGCAGTAAAACCCTGCAGGTTAGCGTCAGCGGCACGCCGCAGGAAATGTATCGTTCCTATTATCTGACCGAAAGAATGATCTTTGCCATCTTAAAACAGCGCAAAGACAAAGGGATCGCGGTAATTCAAGGACTCTCGCCCAAAGAGCGGGCCTACCTGAAACGTCTTTTCCCGCAGTTGAAAGGCAAAGAGGAGATTCTGCGGAGTGAACCCGAATCGTCCCAGCGCGAGGGCCTTTTTAAAATGCTGCTGCGTCTGGTACCCAAACTGGTGAACGAACGGCCCTTGATGCTGTATGTGGACGATCTGCATTATGCCGACGAAGCCACTCTGCTGTTGCTGCGCCAGCTGTTGTTGAAAGATTCATTCCCCCTTTTTGTGTGCAGTTCAGCCGCGGATGCCGAATCCGGCGCCGCCGATACGCCGATGCTGCGCTTTGTCGACAACTTCAGCAAAGAGCTGGATATCCATAAATTCAGTCTGCCGCGGCTGACTGCCGCCGATATCGCCGAGCACATCCATACCATTTTTCCCAAAGTACAATTGCCCAGGGGCTTTGACAAAGAGCTTGGCCGCGTCAGCCAGGGCAATCCGCTCTTTTTCGGCGAAATACTGCGCAAACTGGTCCTGGATCAAAAAATCAGCCTGATCGGTCAGCAGTGGGTCATTCATCCCATTGAAAAAGGGTATTCGCCCAAATCTCTGGAGGAGATTGTGCGGTCGAAGATAGCCGCCCTGGATGAGGAAAGCCGGGAAGTTTTGGACCAGGTATCGGCCATGGGAGAAGATGTTCCCTTGAGCATGCTCATCGGCAGTTCGGAGCAGATGGAAGCAAAGGTTCTTGAATTTATAGATAAAGCAGCCGCCCAGGGTCTGCTCAGTTCCGACTTTCAGGTCAATGATGAAGTCATCCGCTTTCTGGGCAAACGCGTCATGGATATTACCTACAACGCGATTGAACCGGAGCGCAAAGAACAGCTGCACGAACGCATCGGTAATTACCACGAATCGCTCTATCAGCAGCAGCTGCTGTCTTCGGCAGCGTCGCTGGCCTATCATTTTAAAAGATCCACCAATATCGAAAAGGCCGGCAATTACGATAAGATCCTGGCCGCCTCAAACAACCGAAATTTTAATGTCAAAGAGGCGATGACCTACGCGGTCGACGAATCCGGAGAGGCCGAAGCTGAAGCTAAAGATGTTCCGCTAAACTCCGAGAATATCGCCCTGGTACCGAAATTCATCCGCGATTTCATGGTCGCGGTCCGCAACATCAAACTCTATCCGCCCGGCAGTAAATCCATCATCGGCGTTATCAGCCAGACCAAGGCCTCTCTGGATCAGATTCTAATTGCCAATGAAACCCTGAACCTGATGCAGATCAAACAATCCCTGGTTGTTAACGGCCAGAAGATGGATATAACCGATTTCAAACTGGTCGCAGAAGGGTTCTTGAAATTCCTGGGCCGTTTCGATCTCAAAGGAATTGCCTTTAATCGCGGTCTGACTGACAGTGAATTGGAACTGTTGATCGACGAAATCGGCCGAAACCGCCAGAAAATGTTCGATGAGGTCTACTGGGAGCGATTCACCAAAGAACAACGGATACAGCACATCGATTTAAAGCAGGTTCGTTATACGATTTCCGGCAAGCCGGAAAAGCCTGAATCCGAACGGATACATGGTGCGCAACCCGAAAAGCCGGCCTTGACCGGAGCCGACGAATATCGACCGCCGGGTATGGATACCCAGGAACTGCGCTTAATACCTTCTATTATCAAAGGGCTGATCGGCGCGGCGCGAATCTTAAAACTCTATCCTCTGAAAAGCAAGGCGGTCATCGGCGCCATCAATCAGTTGCACCAAAGTCTGGGCGAACTGCTCCGGGAACAATCATCCCTGACCCTGGCCCAGGCCGGACAGACACTTTTGGTTAACGGAAACCGGGTCGATGTATCAAGCTACCGCAACTTCGCCGATGAATACGTGCAGTTCCTCAGCTCACTCGGGCTGAGCAGCCTGACATTCTTAAAAAATATACCGGCCCCCGAATTGGAAACATTCATTGGTGCCCTGAATAACCTGCCGCCGGGAGGCGCCGATATTAAATTCTGGCGGGTTTTTGCCAAACAAAAGGGCCTGGCGCATATCCTCTTCAATAAAGCGGTCTATGAAGTCAAGGTCTCCCAGACCTCAGGCTCGGTCGCCAGCGGTCCGGGAATGGTGGAACAAATGACCACCGTTCTGGATGGTGAAGAAGATGATCCGATCCCGGACGAACAATTTGGACAATTCATAGATCAATTCGGCGATTATATCCGCCATATTTTCGAACAGGCGCAGCAAGAAACGATCAAACGCGCCGTAAACCAACTCTATTTGGGTTTTGATGACCGCAGCCTGGCAGTTAAAGAACGGATTATAAATACCAGTCGCAGCCTGCTGGAGGGTCTGGCGCCGGCATACCAGCACGATCTGGCTGACTACATGACCGATCCGCTTTTGAGTGCATTTAACGAAGAGCCGGATCAGAAAATTATGGTTGAAATGTCCGTGCTGCTGAACCGGATGGTCATTGCCCTGATCGGCATGGTTAATTATCCTTCGGCCGCCCGAATCTTTACCCGGCTTCGGCAGCGATATAGCAATCTTAAGCGAACCAAACACGGTCAGGCTCAGATCTTGCGTAAGAATTTGGAAATTCAGCTCAATTCAGCGACCCAGAATCTTCTCATGGCGGATTTGAAAAGTGCCGAACCGACAAGACAGCGCAATGCGGCCCAGCTGATCGAGAGTATCGGTCCGGTGGCCTGGCCGCTGCTGATTAATATCATCAAGCAGGAAGACGACCTGAGAGCCCGACAGACGGCAGCGCTGCTGCTGTCAAAACAGGGCCCCAAAGCAGTCGAGCGCTTGAAGCGTCTGCTGGTGCTGGAAATTACGCCGGAAGAGCGGGTGCGGGTGCTGTCGATAATTGATACGCTGACAGGAGACCTGCTGCCCGAGCTTATGCATGCCATCGGCGACGATGATCGGCGTGTGCAACTGGCGGCCTTCCGCCTGACCGAAAGGCTCAAAGACAACCGTGTCGTCGGCATGCTGCTGGAAAGTGCCAAATCCTCACGGGGTAAAGTGGCCGTTGGTGCCATCAATACGATTGAAAAGCTTAAACCACCCGAAGCGGTCAATGAATTGAAAACACTGATGCTCGCTTCCAAGGAAGATGCATTAAAGGTTGCCTGCTGCAGAGCACTGGGACAAATTGCCAAACCGGAATGTATCGAACCTTTAGAGACGGTCTTGAGCAAGAAGAGCTTTTTGAACCGTAAACACAGCTACAGCCATAAGTTAAGAGCCACGGCGGCTTTTGCCCTGGGCAACATCCATCAAGTCAAAGCGATTAAAATCCTGGCAGGCTATGTAAATGATCCTGACCAGCGTGTCAGCGAAATAGCCAAGGCCGTGATCCAGAGGGCTACCGCACCGGCCGATCAAGGCTCGGTGGCGGTTTCGGCCCCGCCCCAGCAGTGATAACAATCAATCATCACAACAAACAATTAGAATTAATTATACAGGCCCGCGATAATGGAAAAAAAAGAAGACCAGAGTGATTCAGATTACAAAAAGATTACCATTAAAACATCCGATGGCGAAACCATCCAGGGTAGGGTTTACCTGAAGAAAAACAGCCGTGTATCGGACCTGTTCACCCAGAGCGAAAGGCCTTTTATTGTCCTGGTCAACGCCCTGCTGCATTCCGGACAGGACAAAACGCTGATTATCAACAAGGAGCATATCGTCTGGGTTGAACCGGAAGACTGATAATCGATCCAAACGGCTTGCCCGGGGTGACAGCATCTCCGGGCAACCGGCTATCCCAACTTTGCCAGTCCCATACAGCCGCATCGAGGCGTTAGCACAAAATTGCGCCGGCGGCTGTCCCCTTAACAATCCAAAGTCTCCTGTTTACATGGTTTAATATAGTGTTTTAATTTAACACCAATTCTGTTATTAGTTTTCTTTTGCACCTGCTTCCACCCATCGGCAATAACGTTACGACACAACTGTCCGGCAATGAGCCCAATGCAGCGCCCTGAACAACCGGCCGAGAAAAAGAATCGGTGGTTGACCCCGCTATATAAAGCCTATGAACGCTTTTTAAAGATCCGCGGCCGTCCGCGTGAAATAGCGCTTGGTATGGCCCTGGGTCTTTTTATCGGCATGACCCCGGTGATGGGCCTGCATCTTATTATTGCCGTGCCCATGGCCGCCCTGTTCAAATGGAACAAAATTTCGGCCGGCATCGGTGTCTGGATTACCAATGCGGTTACGGCCCCGTTTATCTACAGTATCACCTATCTGGTGGGCGCCGGGCTGATTGGGGTTGAAAAACCACTTAAAATGAATCCGGAACAAGGCATCGGCGGAATTTACAAGATGCTCCTGAAAGCACCGGAAATATTCTGGGCCATGGCAATCGGCGGCATCGTGCTGGGAATTCCGCTGGCTGTGGCCGGTTATTATTTTTCCTATTCGGTGGTACATAAATACCAGCAGGGGATTAAAAAAAAATTCGCCAAATCCAAAGCAAGCCTGGCCCACAGAAAAGAAGCGCGCAAACGCAAAAAACAGGCGGCCAAGCAAACGGTCGCCATATCATCGCCCCCGGACGATCCCCGGCGGCCGGCCAACTAAGTGCCCACCCATTACAGGCAACTCCGGTTAGTGTGAAGGGTTTCTACAAATCATGGTCGCATATTTTGGGGTCGCCTGCGGGTGACTTTTTCTACAGGTTCAGTAACCATGTATCCGAAAAATCTCATGGCGCAGATCGAAGGGTTGTATGGCGTTTATGAAGGATTTCTAAAGCCATTCCAGCTGGCCTGCAAACCGAAATGCGCGGGGTGCTGCACCTGCAACGTGAGTCTGACGACCCTGGAAGGTTTCCTTATTCTTGAAAATCTGGCGCCGGAGGATGAACAGCGGGCGCTTGGGCAAATCCAGGATCGGTCTTCCCGAGGCCGCTACCGACCCCAACTGACCACAAATGAAATTGCGGCAAGATGCGCCCGCGGCCAGGACATACCGGATGAACCGATCGATTCTGCCCGGGGTACCTGCCCGTTGATTTGTGACGGGCTCTGCCAGATATATTCTCTGAGGCCTTTTGGATGCCGCTGCATGGTATCGCACTCCCGTTGTTCCGCCGGCGGTCAGGCTGAAATGAACGCGGTCATCTTATCGGCCAACACGCTGATGCTGCAAATCATCGAGCATATCGATGCCGGCGGATACAGCGGAAATTTCGCGGACGTGCTCCTTTGTATATATAATGGTAATATCCGGCAAGCGTCAGATCTAACGCCCGCAATAGCATCGGCGTACCACCTGGTTGCCAACCGGCCCATACCGGTGCTCATGATCCCCCCCGAGCACCGCACAAGATTGCAACCGCTGCTGCAACAGGTCCAAAAACTGCTGCATCCGCTAGCGCCGCACAAATAGAAAATCGCCGCCGTCATGGCCGGCTTTGTGGATGTCGGCATACTCCGGCGTCTGGTCGGCGTTGTCCATCACCGGCTTTCGCACTTGCTCAAAAAGCTGGGTGCCATTGAGAATGCTTTTGTTTTCCTTGAGAGTGCCGATAAGAGCGTCCGCGAAAACCGAATGTTCGCCGACGCCCGCATCTGTGACCGGCTCGAGACCGCCGGACGACATGACCACCCGTGTGCGTCTAATGGCCAGCTTTTCCAGAGCACCGGCGGCCACTTTTTCTCGGACACTGACTCCCCGCATCAGCTTGCCCGAATAACAGGAATCGGCGACCACCATCACATGCTTGGCGTTGATGGCCTTGATGGCCGCGGTGATCGACGAATTTGCGATCCAGTTAACCGGATCATCGCGAGTGGCGTCAATTGGCAGCCAGTAGCCCTCGTCCGCCGCTTTGTCCAACCAGCCGTGGCCGGCATAATAAATCAGCAGATTGTCGTTTTTACCTAACAACTTGCGAAACTCATTCAATGATCTCAGTATCTGCCCGCGGGTGGCATCGGTCAGCAGGGTGATCCGAAACTCATATGCTTCCTGCAACAGCCGGGCAATGGCGGCAGAATCGTTCACCGCCGTTTTCAGCTTCGGAAGGTCCTCGTATTCGTTGTTGCCGATAACCAGAGCATAATAATTGCCGAAGTCGATGTTCAGCCTGAGGGTTTTGAGCCGTTCCTGTTCCTCGTGCTTCAGAGCCTCCAGGCGCTGACGCTCCAACTCGGCGAGCCTTCTTTCTTCCTGCAGACGGACAGCCTCCAAGCGTTGCGCTTCAAGCTCATTGCGTAAATCTTCCAGCTCTTTGCGGCGTTTCTCCGAGGCCTCTCGCACCTCCTCGAGCCGCTGCCGCTCCAGTTCAAGCAACTGCCGTTCTCTGGCTATTGTTTCTTCCGCATCACGTAGGGCCTTTTCTTTATCGACTCGCTCTAATTTGAGACGCTTGGTCAGCTCCGCTTTTTGGGCCAGTTCCCGTTCTTTTTGCTGCTGTTGCAACGCTTCGTCACGCTGGTTGAGCTGTCGGCGTTTGAGCTCGGTCCGTTCGGTCTCCTGAGCCAGAACCTTTTCAGCCAGAGCCACCCGTTCCTGTTCACGGGCGAGGCTATTGGCATAGTGTGCGGCCTCGGCGGCGGTAGCCCCCGACCCGGAGGCAACCGTCAGCTGGGCTTTCTGGACAATTGGATCTTCCTTGCCGGGGCCGATCGGGGCCGCCAGCAGCGGCACATCATTCGGTACGGCGGCCAACCAGGTGCGGTCTCCGCCGTTTGGGAAATTGAGCAGGGCGTATCCATCGCCGCCGCCGGTGCCGATACCCGTATACCCCCATCCATACCAGCCGCCAAGAATTCCCCGGCCGATATCAATATAGTCAACGGCAAAATTGAAACTGAAAATCTGATTGCCGACAACCATCCAATGTTGATACCCGAACTTTCAGTTCAGCCTGCCAGCAAGCGCTGTGCGTTCAGTCCGCATATGCGCTTGATTTCATCGGCGCTCAATCCACCGGCCCGCATATCCTCGAAATAGCGGCTCGGCGGCAGCAAGGGAAAATCGCTGCCAAAAAGGATCTTCTCCAGCCCGACGGTCTGTTGGGCAACCCGATAAATCTTGGGATCATAAAGAAATGGCGATGCGGCGGTATCAAAATATACATTCTGCAACCCATCCGGCACCTCTTTTTTTAGCAGGCCAAAGAAAAACAATCCGCCCCCCCAATGGGCCAATATGATTTTGTTTTGCGCAAACCGTTTGACCAGACTGTAAATCTGTTGCAGGGTATTGGGGGATTTTCCCGGGTAGGTGTGCCCGACCGGTTCATTGGTATGAATCATGACCGGCACGCTGCGGGCGCAACAGATTTGCATTACCGGTTCCAGGCGATCCAGTGCTTCAAAGTCCAGACCGGCCTGGTAGAAAGCCAATTCACCGATGCCGGTCAGATTTCCGTCCAGGCAGCGGGTTGTTTCGGCCGTTGCGTCAGGATGCGCGGCATCAAAACAACCAAACCCGACCAGCCTGTCCGGATAACGGTCAACCGCCTCCATGATGTAGTCGTTGTGCCTTTGGAATGTATCCGCCTTGCGCCAGGGAAAACCGAACACCACGGTCCGGTCCACGCCGTATTGATCCATGGCGGCAATCATTTCCCCGGCACCGACCAGTTTGGAACGGGGTGAACGGTAGAGAAGTTCGAAAGCCGGTTCGTTCACAAAAAACTGTTCCCGCTGCTGTCTCACCGTCTCGGGGAACAGGTGGGCATGCACATCGATGATCATCTTTTATCTGCCTCCCGGTTGTGGTATCCGGTGTTGAGTGGCGTAATTTAAGAAGACATTTATATCCCGATTGGGCCAAGGTTTTTAATGGATAATCTACACAACTAGATTGAACATTCCGGATGCTGGATTCTGGCGCCTGGTCACTGGATCAAGGAATTCTATCTGTTATATCAAAGAATGAGCGCAGCGAACCATCAATCCAGTTTCAAGTTTCTAGTATCCAGTATCTTGCCTTTAAAGCCCAAAATTCACAATTTAGTTAAGCACTGGTTAACGGAACGTTATTTTGACAATAAGTATAACATTATACCGTAACTGTCATGTTTATTATAGCCGGGGTATCCCCAAAAATTAAAACGCTTGACGCAACGCCCCGGCGCTGCCCGACATGCGGTCTGCATCAGGCCTATCTGAAACGCATCGATCATTATCTGAGCCTGTTCTTTATTCCTCTGTTGCGGGTCAAAAAAGGGCCGCCGTTTGTGTCCTGTGATCGATGTGAAAGCGGGTCTTTCGAAGACAAGCGGCCCGACGATGCCCCCCCATGGACGGGGCGCCGCTGTAAGTTGTGCGGCAAAAGGTTGCAAGACGATTTTAAATTTTGTCCCGAGTGCGGTCAACCGATTTAAAGTGAACTGGATCCGCAATGGTCATCGAACGTCATATTGTATTGATAGCTCCGGAAATCCACTGGAATACCGGTAATATCGGCCGCACCTGTCTTGCCACCGGGGCGGCCCTGCATCTGGTTGAACCGCTGGGCTTTTCCCTGGCGTCAAAGCATCTCAGACGCGCCGGTCTGGACTACTGGTCCAGGGTTAAGCTTCAGGTCTGGAAAAACATCGAGACCTGTTTTGATTCGTTAAAACCCGACATCGGCAGGGGCGAGCTGGCCCTGCTGTCGAAAATCGGACGTCATCCGCTCTGGTCCATGCGCTGCCCACCGCGCCAGTTTCTGGTTTTCGGATCTGAAACCAGAGGATTGCCCGAAGCGCTGCTGGCGCGTTATAGACCGTTAACGTACCATATTCCGATCCGGTGTGATACCCGAAGCCTGAATCTTTCGACCGCCGTTGGTATCGCATTGTACGAAAGTTTGCGTCAGACCGGTTTCGATCATTACTGGCCCACCCTGTGAGCCAGCGGCGGCTACGATCAGATTGCCGGTCTCGGGCGCAGGCGCCGCTCCGGATCAACGCCATACCGATCACCGATAATCCTGCCGGATCCACGTGCAGCGGGCAAGCCCACCCGGCGGCACGGCGGTTATTTTCGGATTTGAAAGAAATAACCTGAAATAACACCTAATTCCCATTTGACAAAGCCCCAGGGGGCCGCTATAGAAATGGAAATAATGGTAATAATAAAAATTAGCGAACCCTGCCATGAACCCGGTACTGACGGTCTTTCAAGCCGCCAAACTTTGCAGTGTGTCACCCAAGACCATTACCAATTGGATAGAAGCCGGCCATATCGAGGCCTTTAAAACAGTTGGGGGGCATCGGCGCATCAAACTGACCCATCTGCGCGCCTTCATGCAAAAACAGGGCATCCCAATTGCCGAGGAGAACGAAGATAACCTCAAAAAGCGTATTCTGGTGGTAGACGATGACCCGATTATCCTGGAAACCATCATCCAGGCCCTGCAGGAAGACGAAAACAATTATGAGGTCATGGCCGCCTCGGACGGATTCGAGGCCGGCTTGAAAGTCAGAAAATTCAAACCCCATCTGATGATTCTGGACATCATGATGCCCGGCATCAAAGGCGATGAGATCTGCAGACAGATCAAGGCCAACGGGGAAACCAGGGATATTATAGTTCTGGTACTATCGGCTTATCTGGATGAGGCGCAATTTGAACAAATGAAAGCATATGGTGCGAATGCCTGTTATTCCAAGCCGCTGCAGCTTTCCAGGCTGAAACAGGAAGTGGGCCGCCTGCTGGGACGCAGTACAAATTAATGCCGGCTGCACCAATGCAAAAACAGGAAAGGAGAACGGTAATATGGACCTAAACCGAAGGCAATTCATGCAGGTCTCTGGCGCTGCAGCTGCCGGTCTGGCCGTTAGCGGTCTCGGTTTTGATCTCGGACCGGTCAAAGCGCATGCCCAGATGCTGAAAACCAAGCATGCCAAAGAGACCACAACCATCTGTTGCTATTGCGCCGTTGGTTGCGGGGCCATCGTGCACACCAGTTTGAAGGGCGACGGACGGGTCATCAACATCGAAGGCGATCCGGACCATGTGATCAACCGCGGTTCGCTGTGTTCCAAGGGGGCCGCCCTGGCGCAGCTGACCGAAAACGAAAACCGCATCACCGAGCCGATGTACCGCGCACCTTATTCCAACGCGTGGAAAAAGGTTTCCTGGGATTGGGCCTTAACTGAAATCGCCAAACGCGTAAAAGCCACCCGCGATGAATCATTTGAATTCACCAACGCCAGGGGCCAGGTGGTTAACCGGACGACGGCTATCGCTTCGGTGGGCAGCGCCGCTCTGGATAACGAAGAGTGCTGGGTCTACCAGGCGCTGATGCGGGCCCTGGGACTGGTCTATATCGAGCACCAGGCCCGTATCTGACACAGCGCGACTGTTGCGGCTCTGGCAGAGTCGTTCGGACGCGGTGCAATGACCAACCATTGGATCGACATTAAAAACAGCGATTGCATCCTTATTATGGGAAGCAACGCAGCGGAAAACCATCCCATTTCATTTAAATATGTCCTGGAAGCCCAGAGCAAAGGCGCTCCATTGATCAGCGTCGACCCGCGCTTTACGCGGACATCATCCAAAGCAGACATATATGCCCCCCTGCGCTCGGGCACCGACATTGCTTTTCTGGGCGGAATGATCAAATACATCCTGGACAACAACCTCTACCATCAGGAATACGTATCGGCCTACACCAATGCAGCGTTTATCGTCAGTAAATCCTTTAATTTCAAAAACGGCCTGTTTTCAGGCTTTGATCCCAAAACGCGCAAGTACGACAAGAGCCAATGGGCCTTTGAAATGGACAAAAACGGCGTGCCCAAAATGGACCGTTCGCTCAAAAACAACCGCAGCGTGTTCCAACTGCTCAAAAAGCACTTTTCACGCTACAATACCAGGCTGGTTTCCGAGATTAGCGGGACCCCGGAAGCGGATCTTAAAAAGATTTACCAGACCTATGCGGCCACCGGAAAGGCGGGCAAAGCCGGCACTATCATGTACGCCATGGGCTGGACCCAGCATACGGTCGGGACCCAGAACATCCGAACCATGGCCATGATCCAGCTGCTGCTGGGCAACATGGGTGTCGCCGGCGGCGGGGTCAATGCCCTGCGGGGGGAATCCAATGTCCAGGGCTCCACGGATCACTGCCTGCTCTGGCACATCTGGCCCGGTTATCTGAAAACACCGCGCGCCTCAAATACCTCTCTGGCCGTCTATAACAAAAAATGGACCCCGGCCAGTAAAGATGAGCTATCGGCCAACTGGTGGCAAAACTACCCCAAATATTCGGTCAGCATGCTCAAGTCATTTTTCGGTGAAAAGGGGACCGCTGCAAACGCCTTCGGTTATGACTGGCTGCCGAAGGTCGACGACGGCAAAGCCTATTCCTGGCTGGATCTTTTCGACGAAATGTACAATGGTACCATCAAGGGCTTTTTCGCCTGGGGCCAGAACCCGGCCTGCAGCGGCGCCAATGCCGGCAAAAACCGCCAGGCCATGACCAAGTTGGACTGGATGGTCAACACCAATCTTTTCGACAACGAAACCGGCTCGTTCTGGAATGGTCCCGGGGTAGACCCGGCCAAAATCAAGACCGAGGTGTTTTTTCTGCCGGCTGCGGTGGCGGTGGAAAAAGAAGGCAGCATCACCAACAGCGGCCGCTGGATGCAATGGCGCTACCGGGGCCCCAGGCCCCTGGGCAATTCGATGCCGGACGGCGATATCATTCTCACTCTGGGGGAAATCCTCAAAGGGCTGTATGAAAAGGAACCCGGCGCCCTGCCCGAACCGATCCTGAACCTTAAATGGGATTACGCCTCCAATGGCGAATATGATGCCCACAAGGTCGCCAGGGAGATCAATGGTTATTTTCTGGAGGATGTCACGCTCAAAGGCAAACAATATAAAAAAGGGACCCTGGTCCCCAGTTTTGCCTTCCTGCAGGCCGACGGCACCACCTCGTCCGGTAACTGGCTGTATTGCAACAGCTACACCGAAAAAGGCAACATGTCGGCGCGGCGCGGCCAGAAAGATGCCCCCAACAACATCGGGTTGTATCCGGAATTCGCCTGGTGCTGGCCGGTCAACCGGCGCATCATTTACAACCGCGCTTCGGTCGATCTGAAGGGTCAGCCGTGGGACAAAAAGGACTGGGTCATCAAATTTGCCGGCAACGTCGAAAACGGTAAATTTGTTTCCAGAAAGTGGGTCGGGGATGTCCCGGACGGCGGCTGGTATCCGATGCAAAATCCGGACGGGAGCATGCGTGCCGATTCAAAGCATGCGTTTATCATGCGCAAACACGGCCACGGCCAGATTTTTGGTCCGGGACGTGCCGACGGTCCTTTCCCGGAACATTATGAACCGCTGGAATGCCCGGTCGAAAAAAATATGATGAATGCCCAACGCGTAAATCCGACCGCACCGGTATTCGGTGGTAAAGCAGACGAATGGGCCACCTGTGACCCGCGCTATCCTTATGTGGCCACAACCTACCGGGTGGTCGAACACTGGCAGACCGGTCTGATGACCCGATATCAGCCCTGGCTGATGGAAATGCAGCCCCAGATGTTTGTGGAAATGAGCGAAGAGTTGGCCCAGCTCAAAGGGATAGCAAAGGGCGAACGGGTGATGGTGTCTTCTCCCCGGGGAGCCCTGGAGGCCACCGCCGTGGTTACCAAACGGTTCAGACCGTTTAATATCGGCCAGACCGTTATCCATCAGGTCGGACTCCCCTGGCATTACGGCTGGGTGAAGCCGGTAAGTGGCAAAGAAGACAGCGCCAACCTGCTGACGCCTTCCACCGGCGATCCCAACACGCGGATACCCGAAACAAAAGCCTTTATGGTAAATGTTGTAAAACTATAGAAGGAGGTGATCGCGCATGAGCAAGTCATTTTTCATTGATACGACGCTGTGTACCGCCTGCCGCGGCTGCCAGGTGGCCTGTAAACAGTGGCATGATCTGCCGGCTGAACAGACCGTCAACCGCGGTGGTTACCAGAACCCTGCAGATCTCTCCTTTGACACCTATAAACTGGTGCGCATGGAGGAAGATTTCATCGACGGTCGTCTCCGCTGGCTGTTCTTTCCCGATCAGTGCCGCCACTGCCTCGAACCACCCTGCCAGGATACCGCCGGTGAACCAACGGCGATATTCACCGATGCGCCGACCGGTGCGGTTATCTATACGGCCAATACGGCCGGTTTGAATGCGGCGGAAATCATCGAATCCTGTCCCTACAATATTCCGCGTCAGAGTTCGGACGGTACGCTGGCCAAATGCGACATGTGCCTGGACCGTGTCCAGAACGGGTTGCAACCGGCCTGCGTAAAAGTATGCCCCACCGGTGCGATGAATTTTGGAGACCGGGATAATATCCTGGACCTGGCCAACAAACATCTGGCCATCGCCCGGAAAAAATATCCCAAAGCCAGGCTGCTGGATCCGGCGGATGTCAGAGTGATTTATCTGACGGGCTTCGATCCGGACAAGTATCATAAATTCGCCGTGGCAGCCAACGGCGCCTTTGACATGACCCGTCAGATGGCCTTAAAACGCATGCTGCGACCGTTTACCGGCCAGGTTTCACGTTTGGGCTAATGGTCGGCGGATTGTTATCGCTTGGAACAAATTGGGGAGAAGCAGGCTGTGCTTCTCCCTGATTATTTTTTGAATGATTTACGCTTTTGGTCCTAATCGTTTCAGCCGGGAGACATTTTGATGCCTGCAGACACCGCCAACCACTCCGTTATGATCGCTAAGGCCACCGAGGCGCTGCTTGCACGACGCCCGACCTACAAGAACCTGCTGCAGTTTTACAGGGATATCTTTCTTAGCCAGGAATCGATCCGCTTGCAGATCCAAATCGCGCCGATCGACCTGCCCGAGGAGCTGGTGGCTCTTAAGCAACAGGAAAACTTTCCTTTGATTGCCATGTCCGAATTCAACTTCGATCAGGCCGGCAGCACGCGATTATTAAAAACAGTTTGCGAAACCATTCAGCGCCACAATACCGAATTGAGCGATTTTGCAATGACCATTCTGCAGGCCGACGCCGGCGTGTTTGACACCCAGCGGCTTTTTAAAGCCCTGCTTAAAGAAGACAATGTCTTTATTGTACAGGTTGCCCAAACGCTGGGCGTAGACGCAAAGGCGCTGGCTTTCGTCGTTTACACCAGTCTCAGACCGTCAATCATTGCGTGTGCCGGCCAGCTCGCCGCCCGGCTGGAAAAGAGGCCCGGGTGGCTCAACGGGTATTGTCCGATTTGCGGAAATTATCCCGGTCTGGCAACTCTGAACGAACAGGGGCACTCCATACTGCATTGCCACTTTTGCTGGCATGCCTGGACGGTCAAAAGGGTTTTTTGTCCCTTCTGCGGCAGCACAGACGGTCAAAGCCAACGGTATTTTTACAGTGAGCAAGAAGAAAACTTACGGGTCAATCTGTGTGACCGGTGCGGCAAATATATCAAAGGCGTTGATATCCGCAAATCAGACTACCCGGTGTATCCGCCCCTGGAAAAGGTCACCACGTTGCATTTGGATATCAAAGCCCAGGAAGAAGGCTACCAGAGCGGCATCGAGCTGGCCCTGAATGGTTAAACCGGTCAAAAAGTAAGCGGTTGAGGTTTGGTTACGCCCGCGTGCAAAGGGGTGTTTTGATAAATTAGCGATACAAGCCCCGGTACTTTGCTTACCCGGCAAGATATTGCAGCGCCAAGGCTTAGTACACACAATTCGTAAATATGGTGACGTAATTATTTAGCAATCATTGACCAAAATAGGTCACCGCTTTTATAAAATCATGCACTTAGTCCTAAAGGTTTTAGCAAAGCGCCTAATCCCCACCATGAAAAAAAATAGAATTTTGATATAGAGACCGTAACGGTAGCATCAAGGGCTGTGATTTGCTATACTTTGCGTCCCGGGTGAAAATGAGGCATACCATTACCCGGGATAGGCCAGTTGCAAAAACCGCTGCCTGACAACCGAAAACCATTGCGTATCGGTAACTTACTTATCATGATGCATAATCTGAAGATTGCCCTGCGGTGCCTGGGACTACTATTGGTGCTTGCCGGCCCGGGCCCCTTTTCTGACGCCGTCGCCGCCGGGGTGCCCGGTAGCGCGGACACACCCCAACAAGTCACTGTAGAGACTGCATGGTCACTTGACCATGTTCGGCCAGGCGATGAAGTAACCCTGGCACTTGTCGTCAACATTGCCTCAGGATTTCATATTAACCCGGATGCGGCCCAGCTTGTTTCCGATGTCGGATTCAAGCCCTATCCAACCCGTGTATCCGTTCTTTCGGCAACCGACGGCATCGTCTTTGAAAATCCTCGTTATCCGCCGGCCCATACGGTGGACGTGGCCTATGCCTCTGGCCAGATGACGGCCTTTTCGGGTCGGGTTTTCATCTATTTACATGCTCGCATCGACCGTCAGATCGAGAACGATTCAATCGCCGTTACCCTTGAAGTGGCTTATCAAGCCTGTGATGACAGGGTTTGCCTGTTTCCCAAAACTGTCCGTCTGGACACGTCTATTGCCGCAAGCGCGGCAGCGCCTGCGCCGCTAAAAATAAATACAGTGTTTTTCGAATCGTATTCCAACCGTTCGCCGGCCCGGGTGTCCAGTTCAGTTGGCTTCGACCTGTTCGGCTGGCATTTTTCGATCGACACGGCCTCGGGCTTCGGGCTGATCTTCCTTTTATTTACCGCCTCTTTGGGCGGTCTGTTGCTCAATTTTACGCCTTGCGTCCTGCCGCTGATTCCCATAAAAATAATTAGTTTATCCGAAGCGTCGGCCAATCGTCGCCGTTGCCTGACACTGGGTATGGCCATGTCCTGCGGTGTCATAGTGTTCTGGCTGGTGCTGGGCGCTGCCATCGGTCTGGTCAGTGATTTTACGGCCACCAACCAGCTGTTCCAATACCCGCTGTTCACGATCGCAATCGGAATCATTATCGCGGTGATGGCGTTTGGTATGTGCGGCCTGTTCGCCATTCGGTTGCCGAATTTTATATACCTGATCAACCCCCGGCAGGATACCGTGGCCGGTTCCTTTGCCCTCGGCATACTGGCCGCGATTCTTTCCACACCCTGTACGGCGCCCTTTATGGGTGCAGCTGCGGCCTGGGCGGCCACACGGCATCCGGTGACAACCCTGGCCACGTTTGCCGCCATCGGTCTTGGCATGGCCCTGCCCTATCTGGTTCTGTCGGCCTCTCCCGGGCTGGTAAAAAAAATGCCGCGCAGCGGGCCTGCCAGCGTGTTGATCAAAGAAGTCATGGGGTTGTTTATGCTGGGGGCCGCCGCTTATTTTATCGGAAGTGCCGCCAGCGCTTTATTGGTAACACCCCCCAAGCCGCCGGGCAGGTTGTACTGGTGGGCTGTCATGGGCTTTGTCGGCTCGGGCGGTGCCTGGCTGGCCTACCGGTCCTGGCAAATTGCATCGCGTGGAAAAATTAAAATCGTCGCTGTGACACTGGGCGTGGCCGTATTGGCAGGATCGGCCGTGGGCGGTTTCCAACTGACCGATCGGGGACAGATTGATTGGATACACTACACACCGGAGCAATATAATAATGCCCGGGACAGCCGGAAAATCATCGTGATGGTATTTACAGCCGAATGGTGTTTAAACTGCAAGGCTCTGGAGCAGGGGGTCTTCAACAGCCGGAAGGTGGCGGCTGTGCTGGAAAGTGAAGATATTGCGGCGATCAAAGTCGATATTACCGGTCACAATCCAGCCGGCAAGGCCCGGTTGAAAGAAACCGGGCATCTGACGATTCCGCTGCTGATCATATACGCCGGCAACGGCAAGGAAATCTTCAGAAGTGATTTTTACACGCCCAACCAGGTGGTCAAGGCGGTCACCCGGGCCCGGCAAAAAATATAATTGAACCACGGCTCGGGGTGTTTCACGGCGATTAATCGCTGCATGCATAATCGGCGACGCCAGCGCGCAAAGGCATGCATGCGGGTTGGTAACGCGAGAACAGATGTTGATTACGATCGATCAGGGTTTCATAAACTCGACGATAGCGGTCTCCATTTTTTTTCGGGACCGCATACCGACCATCCGTTCCGTAATGACACCATCCTTTACAAGCATCATCAATGGTATCTTGCGAATGTTATAGGCCGCGATGGCTTGCTCGCCGACCCAGTAGACGGGAAAATTGACCCGATACCGGTTCAAGACGGGCACCATTGCAGCCGGACCGCTGTAGTCGATGCTCAAACCGATCAGGTTGAGACCCGCTGGTGCATATTTTTTGTTGATGGCGATCAAATCCGGCAATTCTTTGATACAGGGTGCGCACCATGCCGCCATAACCACCAGGACGCAGCGATTGCCGGGCTGTTGGACGATTTGGTTCAATTCAGCGATGGTCAGCTGGCGCACCTCACGATCTGCCCCGGCGGCCCTATCGATGGTACCCGGCCAGATACAGCCCCATACCGAAACGGCTATCAGTATAGCTCGCCAGGGACATTTCATCACTTCTCCTTATGGCAGTGTCGGTGGCTAAGTACACACATTCGTTAATATGGTGACAGTGTTATTTACCACAGAGAACACAGAGTCCACAGAGCAATAAATTTTACGCTTTTCTCTGTGCTCTCTGCCTGCCAGGGCACAGCTTCAGCGACGACTGGGGTCCTCTGTAGTTTAGCAATCATTGACCAAAATACGCCAACGAATTGATAAAATCATGCACTAAGCTTCCTGACACCAATGCAACTATTACGGATTGAGCTTCTGCAGTTCAACGGCACAATATTCCAGATCCGGGCGCACATTGATATCGGAAACGTAAATGGAGCGAATGATGCCGGCCTTGTCAATTACAAACAGGGCGCGCTCGGAAACACCATCTGTGCGCAGAACACCGTACCGGGCAGCAACAGCACCGTGCGGCCAGAAATCCGAAAGCACCGGGAACCAGAGCCGGCCCATCTGCTTTGTCCAGGCAAACAGCGTGGGGATGTTGTCCACGGTCACGCCGAGCAAAATAGCTGCATTGTCTTCAAAAAGATCCCGCACGATATTGTAACCGGGCCACTGGTCCGAACAGACCGGTGTCCAGGCGGCCGGCACAAAGCTGACCACCACGTGTTTTTTGCCTCTGAACTGGCTGAGGGTGATATTTTCGCCGCTAACCGAAGGCAACGTGAAATCCGGAGCCGGCTCTCCCACTTTGACCTTGAGCTGGCTGTCAATCGGTTTGAGCTTGCCCGGGTTGTAAATATTTTCCTTGTATACTTCCGACAGGCCAAAGACCTGGGCACAGATCAATAGTGTCACCAGGATAACGCCCAAAATCCAGCCAGCGCCAAAAAGCCTATGCATGGTTGCCTCCTTTCTAAAGACCGGCGTCGTTTAGCAGGGTGCCCAGCATTTCGCCGGCATCCCGCGACCCTCCCAACTGCGAATAAAAGACACGATGGGTTCCGTCCGGCTGATTCCGCACACCGATAAAATAGGGTGTCCGAACCTCACCCAGCTGTTTGTGGATCTTAAAATCCTGGTCTGAAAAAAGCGGAAAGGGAATTTTGTAAATCTTGCGGAAATAATTGACCTCATAGTCGGAGTTGCCGACACCGATCCCGATAATCTTCACCTTGCCCTGAAGCTTTGGATCATCTTCAATCTGGCGATAAATGCGGTTGATGGTCGGGGCTTCCCGCTGACAGTGCGGACAATACATACTGAAGATTTGAACAATAACAACCGGGGCATCGATTTCAGGAATACTAAATTCTTTACGCCCGGTGACCCCTAAATAAGCCTGTTGCGCGGTGTTTTCGGGTACCTTGAGTATGATTTGCGGCAACTGCCCGCCTTCGGGCGGTGGATGGTCGCCTGCCGGGCAAATTGAAACCGCACCGACGGTTAAAGCCAAAAACACCATAGATGCCCTGATTAATAACTGCATAACACTTCCCCTTTCACCAGCTCTAATGTCTTTTTCGGTTGAATTTCCGGGGGTGCAGGTGCCCGGGAGGAAGCGGCCGATGGTCATGGCGCCGCTGTTTGAGTATCTACAGCACCAGATCCCCAGCGTCAATATAAAGCGCAAAATGATAACATTTTTAAGGCCTATGAGATCCGAAAGGTGACACCCAAATAACAATATGTTGTGGTAAATAGGTCATTGACACACAATATGATATGTTATAAAATTATTGCCAATTGGATAAGTGAGAGCGCGCGCGAAGATAAGATCAGCCTCAATCTGAAATAGAAAGGCTTAATAAAATATGATTGAAATCGATTCCAACAAACGAAAATTTGAGCGGTTCAAGGCCAAATCCGGTTCCATTGTAGCGATTCGTCCCATTCCCGAATTGCTGGGGGAAATGATAGATATCGGATTCGGTGGCCTTTCTTTTCGGTACATCCAATCAGAAATCACACCCCAGGATTCAGCTGAATTGATCATCCTGCTGCCGAAGCGAACTTTTTTCATGGATAAAATTCCCTGCAGACCGGTTTCCGACATCCAGCTTTACAGCGACAACTCCTTCAGTACACTGCCGATGCGACGTTGCAGCATCGCGTTCGGCCCGTTGAGCACGAGTCAACAATCTCAACTGGAGCATTTCATTTTAAATTACACCTTACCCCGCTACAATCAACAAACTTTAACGATGCCCGCCCGCAACGCCGTCAATACACATCTGATGTACTAACGCTGAGTCCCTGTCATTTCCACAAAAAAAACACCCCCTTGCCGGTGTGTAAACCCGTGCCTGGGGCAGCTTGAATCACCATTTGACAGCAGCGCACGGATACTAACCCGAGATCATCGATATACTCAAAAGGCAGCGCTAACAGCGCCGCCTTTTTCATTTTGACTTTATTGTGACCGTGTTTATATTAGACATGCAAAAATCAGACCGAAATTTGATTTAATAAAAATAAAGGAGGAAGCCCATGCGGTTTGATCAATTTACCATTAAGTCCCAGGAGCTGATTCAAAACGCTCAAACACTGGCAACCCGGTACAACAATCCACAGATCGAACCGGTCCACATGTTGCGTGCGATGCTTTCCGATAAAGAAGGCATTGCCGGATCAATCGTCAAGAAACTGGGGGCAAACGCCAACAGGTTGATTCAAGACCTGGACCAGGCGATCGAACAGCTGCCTAAAATGAGCCGGCCGGCCGAAAGCCACCTTTCGCAGGCCTGTAAGACCGCTCTCGATGCTGCTTTTGCTGAAGCGGCCAATATGAAAGACCAGTATATCAGTATTGAACATATCCTGCTGGCCATTGCCGACACCAAAAAAGATGCAGCGGCTCGAATTCTACAGAGTTCAGGCATCAACCGGGATGCCCTGTTGAAGGTATTGATTGACATTCGTGGGTCCCAGCGAATCACCGATCCCCATCCGGAGGAAAAATACCAGGCCCTTGAAAAATTTAGCCGCAATCTGACCGATCTGGCACGCCTGGGCAAACTCGATCCGGTTATCGGACGTGACGATGAGATTCGCCGCATCGTTCAGGTCCTGTCACGCCGAACCAAAAATAACCCGGTGCTGATCGGCGAACCGGGGGTTGGAAAAACAGCCATTATCGAAGGTCTGGGCCAGCGAATCGTTGCCGGCGATGTGTCCGAAAGCCTGAAAAACAGGCAGCTGGTTGCCCTGGACATGGGCGCTCTGATCGCCGGCGCCAAATATCGGGGTGAATTCGAAGATCGTTTGAAGGCCGTCATCAAAGAAGTGGAAGGGGCTGAAGGTGAAATCATCCTGTTCATCGATGAATTGCACACCCTGGTGGGTGCCGGTGCCAGCGAAGGTGCGGTGGATGCTTCCAATATGCTCAAGCCGGCCCTGGCCCGGGGCAGTTTGCGCTGTGTGGGCGCCACCACCCTGAACGAATACCGCAAATACATTGAGAAAGATGCTGCCCTGGAACGGCGCTTTCAACCAATTCTGGTCCGGGAACCGACCGTGGAAGACACCATTTCGATTCTGCGCGGTCTCAAAGAAAAATACGAAGTTCACCACGGTGTACGCATCAAGGATTCGGCTATCGTGGCGGCGGCGGCGTTGTCCAATCGATATATCTCCGACCGCTTTTTGCCGGACAAGGCGATTGATCTAATCGATGAATGTGCTTCTAAACTGCGCATTGAAATCGACAGTATGCCGGCGGAAATAGATGAAGTTCAACGCAAAATTACCCAGGCTGAAATCGAACGCGAAGCGCTGAAAAAAGAATCGGATACCGCCTCCAAAGAACGCCGGCGCAAACTGGAAGCCGAAATCGCGGTGATGAAAGAAGAGATTACCGCCATGAAAGCCCATTGGCAAAATGAAAAGGATCTGATTCAAACCCTGCGGACCATCAAAGAGAAACAGGAACAGCTGGGCATCGAGGCCGAACAGGCCGAAAGGGATCAAAACCTGGCCAAGGTTGCTGAAATTCGCTACGGCCACCTGGTGGAATTGGAAAAACAGTTTCAGCGGGCCAATTCGCAACTGGCCGAATTGCAAAGCGGCCGTAAAATGCTCAAAGAAGAGGTGGATGACGAAGACATCGCTGCCGTCATTTCGCGCTGGACCGGCATTCCGGTCAGCAAAATGCTGGAGGGTGAAAAGGAAAAACTGGTGCACATGGAATCGCGTTTGGGAAGGCGTGTCATCGGTCAGACTGAAGCCATTGAAGCGGTATCCAATGCGGTCAGACGGGCCCGATCCGGACTCCAGGACCCGAACCGACCGATCGGTTCTTTTATCTTCATGGGGCCCACCGGGGTGGGCAAGACGGAACTGGCCAAAGCCCTGGCCGAATTTCTATTCGATAGCGAACAGGCCATTGTGCGCATCGACATGTCAGAGTATATGGAAAAACATGCCGTGGCCCGACTGATCGGCGCACCCCCCGGTTATGTGGGGTATGAAGAGGGCGGCTATCTGACCGAGGCCGTTCGCAGGCGCCCCTATTCGGTTGTTTTGTTTGATGAAATCGAAAAAGCCCATCCGGAGGTATTTAACGTTCTGCTGCAAATATTAGATGACGGGCGCATGACCGACGGACAGGGAAGGACCGTTGACTTTAAAAATACGATTATCATTATGACCTCTAACGTGGGCAGCCAGTTTATCCGGGAGCCGGGCCATATCGGGCGTGCTGAACTGGAAAAGCGCCTCACCGAAGCGTTGCAGGCCAGTTTTAAGCCCGAGTTTTTAAATCGGATCGATGAAAACATTATATTTCACAGCCTCACGGCAGAGCAACTGGGCGATATTGTCGACATTCAAATCAACCGGTTACGGCAACGGTTGGCCGAACGGAACATCGAATTCGATTTGACCGATGCGGTCCGGCGATTCATCGCTGAAAAAGGATATGACCCGGTTTACGGCGCCCGCCCGCTCAAACGGGTAATCCAGAAGTACATTGAAAATCCAATGGCGGTCGAGATCCTCAAAGGCCGTTTTGACGACGGCAGCCGGATCCGAATCGAAACCGAGGCAGATCAGCTCATTTTTCAAAAAATATAAACACTTAAGGATGCATCCGCCGGCAGCCGGCCTGCCGGCGGATGTTGTATTTTCAAAAAGTTGAACTTTTAAATTTGACCCGAACAGCAAAATAGCTTATGCAATTGGTCACACGCGGCAGTTGGTTAAAGGGATGCCGCTAATTTCGTTTAGTGTCAACAATAGTGAGATAGGCGGACAGGACGGATTCTGCAACGGTCCCGCCGCTAACGGATGCCGAAAACCGACTAGGGAAACACCTGAGTTCACCAGCTGGGTTCACTAAACGGTCAGGAGCAGAAATTCGATGGCTTTATCGACAGCCGAACGACTTCGACGCTTCCACGAACAATTTAGCGGCAGTGATAACGTTGCCGTCCTGATCAACGCCGATCCGGATGCCATCGCCAGCGCCATGGCCGTCAGCCGGCTTCTCTGGCACAAAGTTGCCAGCACGACGATTGTGCACATCAACACGATCAAACGGCCGGACAATCTGGCCATGATTCGTCTGCTGGGAGTCAACATGGCATATGTCGATAAGGTTGCCGCCAAACAGTTTAACCGGGTGGTGATTGTTGATTCTCAACCGGATCACAATCCGGATTTTGCCGCTTTTAAGGCCGATGTGGTGATCGATCACCATCCGGACACCGGCTGTCAGGCGTCGTATATGGACATTCGACCCCAATATGGTGCCACGGCCTCGATCATGACCGAATACCTGCGCGCCGCCAAGATTAAACCCTCAGTAAAACTGGCAACCGGGCTGTACCATGCCATCAAAACAGATACCAGCAACTTTGAACGCCAGACGCTGATTGAAGATTTACGCGCCTTCCAATTTCTTTTTCGGCATGCCAACAAACACCTGGCACGTAAAATCGAGCAGGCTGAATTACGGCCTGATTTTTTGAAATATTTCAAATGCGCGCTGAAGCAGACGCGGATGCGCAAGGGCCGCGTTTTTGTGCACCTCGGATCGGTTGTCAACGCGGATGTTTGCGTGTTGATCGCCGATTTTTTCATGCGCGTCAACTCGGTTACCTGGAGCGTTATTTCCGGCATCTGTGAGCGTAAATTGATCCTGATTCTCAGAAACGACGGCATCCGTAAAAATGCCGGTACGGTCGCCATTCAGGGGTTCGGACAGATCGGATCGGCCGGCGGGCACAAGAGCATGGCACGGGCCGAAATTGCACTGACCGAGTTAAAAAAGCACATCGACTACAAAGATCCCAAAAAACTAAAAAGCTGGATTATCAAACATATTGAACAGCGGACCGATAAGAAGTAATGCAGGCTTCACAAGCGCACATCGATATCACCATTCTAGGTTCGGGCACCTGCGTGCCCTCTCTGGAACGCAGCACCTGCTCGGTATTGTTGCGTATCGGTCGCTCGGTCGTCGTGCTCGATACCGGCAGCGGCACGACCCGGCGTCTATTGCAAGCCGGACAGAGTATATTCGATATCTCGCATATCTTTTACAGCCATCTGCATCCCGACCACAGTGCCGAGCTGGTGCCGCTGTTATTCAGCACCAAATATCCGGACATCCAGAAACGACGGTTTCCGCTTACATTCGTGGCCGGTTCGGGATTTGACGAGCATCTTAAAAAGCTCAAGGCCGTCTACGGCCAGTGGATTGCATTGCCGGCCGGCATGCTGTCGATAATCGAACTGGACACCGCCGGACCCGATAGTGCCCGTTTTAAAGACTTCCGTGTCGACAGCATCCCGGTTGAGCACAACCCTGAGAGCCTGGCCTACCGCTTCAGCGGCCCGCAGGGTGGCGCGGTGGTTTACTCAGGCGACACCGATTACAGCGAAAACCTGATTCAGCTGGCCCGGGATGCCGATGTTCTCATCTGCGAATCCGCTTTGCCTGACGAAATGAAGGTCACCGGTCACCTGACGCCTTCCCAGGCCGGTGATATCGCAAACCGAGCCCGGGTGGCAAAACTGGTACTGACTCATTTTTACCCCGAATGCGATCAAACCGACATCGTTACCCAATGCCGCAAGACATATAAAGGCCCGCTGATAATAGCCCGTGACCTGCTCAACATCCCTCTGGCAACCGGATAAATTACAGGCCGCCGGCAGGCCATGCTCAGTTTATGGGCCAGGCCCCGACCGGAATGCTGGCCCTGTGGTGACGCTTGAGCACCAAGCCGGAATAGCGAAAAGCAGTATAACCCTGGAAACGTTGATAGATGCGCTATTATCCCATTTTGCTTGACATTAAAAACCGTGATTGCCTTGTTGTCGGAGGCGGTTCGGTGGGGAGCCGCAAGGTTGCCACGCTGCTGGACTGCGGCGCACAGGTTACGGTGGTCAGTCCCCAATTTTCAGAAACCTTGCGACAGATAGCCGCAGAACATGCTGTGCGGCTCATAGAGCGCCGCTATGAAAGCGGCGATTTACTGGGTATGTTTCTGGTCATCGGCGCAACCGACGACGAACAGTTGAATCAACGGGTCAGCGCTGACGCATCTGAACATGACATGCTCTGCAACATTGCCGACCGACCGGCTGCATGTAATTTTATTTTGCCCGCCATCGTCAACCGGGGTGATTTGACTATTACGGTTTCTACCTCCGGTAAAAGTCCGGCCATGGCCAAAAGGATTCGGCAGCACCTGTCAAACCAATTCGGCCCCGAATATGGTCAATGTTTGGTCCTGATGGGCAAGCTCCGCAAGGCGCTTCTCAGTCAGGCGCATGCCCCGGAGGCGCATAAAATCCTTTTTGAACAGCTTCTCGGCGCCGGCATACTGGACATGATTCGCGAGCAGCAGATCGAGGCCGTAGACAAGCTGCTGCAAGATGTCCTGGGGGAAGGGTTCAGCTATTCGCGTTTGATGTCGCCGGAAGAATTCACGCATAAATGAACCGCACCTGCGGTCGCTGGCGCCGACCGCCTGCGGCCCGCCTGAAAATGACAGGGTGGTCTTCAGAGCGCGATCAGGGCCCCGGAAAAAATCGGATGGAACATGCAATGTTTTGGATCTACAGCTATTGTCATCGGTAAGGTCCGCTCGGGTTGCCATCACCCCTGTGGTTCTGACAATCATTACAATTACGGAATGTAGAAGCTTATGGAAGTTCTATTTTTTATTGCAGTGGTGCTGTACATGCTCAGTTCGGTAGGATATGTTACTTATTTCATCTTCCAGATCGATAGACTGCAGCGAATCGGTTTTTATCTTATCCTGCTCGCATTTGTGGGTCATACCCTGCTGATCGTCATCCCGTTGATTCAAAGTGGCCACTTTCCCGTCCGTAACCTGAGGGAAACGTTGCTGATTGCCGGCTGGGCGATATCCGGTGTCTTTGTGTTGTTTCAGATCCGCTTCAATCTAAAAATTTTAGGATTGTATGCCGCCCCCCTGATCGCCCTGATCATGCTGGCCGTTTCACAGATCCCCGACCACCCGGCCGAAGCCCAGCAGATGTTTAAAAGTTTCTGGCTTATATCCCATGTGGTGGCCGTGTTCATTGGCGACGCGGCATTTGCTATGGCCTGCGGGCTGGGCATTCTGTACCTGGTCCAGGAAAATGCCATTAAAAATAAAAGGACCGGCTTTTTTTTTAAACGCCTGCCGTCCCTCGATCTACTCGACTCGGCCGGTTATGCGAGCATCGTCATCGGCTTTACCCTGCTCACGCTCGGGCTGATCACCGGCTTTGTCTACGCGAAATCGGTTTGGGGACGTTTCTGGAGCTGGGATCCAAAAGAAGTCTGGGCCGGCATTACCTGGCTGTTTTATGCCGCCTTGCTGCATGAACGCCTGACGGTCGGCTGGCGGGGCCGTAGAGCCGCAATCATGGCGATCGCCGGCTTTGCGGTACTGTTATTTACATTTTTGGGAGTGAACTTATTTTTAAAAGGTCATCACGGCCAATTCACGCAATGGCGAATATAGCTCCGCCGACCGGGTGTTGCTGACACGGCCGGCCGGCGGTTCTGACACAAAATGACGATGCCCATGTCCGATATTGTCCTGATTGGGATAAACCATAAAACCGCACCGGTCGAAATCCGTGAGTGTATTGCCTTTTCCGGCGATGAAACCCAGGCGGTGTTGAATCGGCTAAAACAAGCGCCCGATATCGATGAAGTGCTGCTTTACTCGACCTGCAATCGGGTCGAAGTGGTTGTGGTCACCAGCCAGACATCCGCGGCGGTTGCACTGACCAAGCACATGATTTCGCGCTCCGACAGGATATCGGCTTCCGTGCTGGAAAAAGTCATTTATGTCCATGAAGGTGATATGGCCGTGCGGCATATATTCAGGGTTGCCGCCAGTCTGGATTCGATGATCGTCGGTGAACCTCAGATTTTGGGTCAAATTAAAGCGGCCTATCGAACGGCCACGCAGCAAAAATCTTCGGGCGTTATCCTCAATCGCCTCCTGCACAAGACCTTTTTTGTAGCCAAACGAATACGCACCGAAACCGGTATCGGTGACCATGCCGTCTCCATCAGTTATGCGGCGATCGAGTTGGGGCGTAAAATATTCGGTCGGCTGGACGGTAGAAAAGTGCTGCTGATCGGTGCCGGAGAGATGGCCGAATTAGCGGTCGAACACCTGATTCGCCAGCATGCCGGTGATATTTTTGTCGCCAACCGTACTTTCGAACACGGCCTGGCTCTGGCCCGGCGATTTAATGGCACCGCCATCCGTTTCGAGGAATTGATTGACTGTTTAATGGACGTGGATATTGTTGTCAGTTCGACCGGCTCGCCGGACATCATTCTGCAGCGTGAACAGCTCAAAGGATTGATGCGCGGCCGCCGCAACCGGCCGCTGTTTTTTATCGACATTGCCGTACCCAGAGACGTCGATCCGGACATCAACCGGCTGACCAACATGTATGTATACGACATCGATGATCTGAAAGGGGTGATCGATGAAAACATCGAAGATCGCCAGCGTGAAGCCGTCAAGGGCGAACGGATCGTTGATGAAGCGGTCATCCGGTTCCGGGAATGGTTCAGCAGTCTGGGCGTGGTCCCGACCATCAAAGATCTGCGGGGCAAGTTCCAGGGCATCGCCGAAGCTGAATTGAGTAAAACCCGCCAGTCGGTCGATCTGTCCGATCAGCAATGGAAGGCCATGCAACGGATGACCCACGCCCTGATCAACAAAATCATGCACGATCCCATGGATATTCTGAAGAGCAATGGCTGCCAGGGCGGTAAAACAACCTATCTGGATGTCACCCGCAAATTGTTCAAACTCGACGATTCAAAATAGCCTTACGTTGATGCCTGCGGCAGTTCATTTTTTTTACATCGTTATTGATTACAGAAACAGTATATAGCAGTTGTCATAAATCTGTCCCGTATGGATAATTAGACGTTATCGACAATCCACACAAAACTCGAAAACTGCCCATATCGGAACGTTATTCTGACAAACGCTCTAAACCGCCAACAACGCAAACGCGAACTAAGTTTACGATGGAGGACGCTAACCCATGACGGCATTTTTATTTCCCGGTCAGGGCTCCCAGTCGGTGGGCATGGGACAGGATCTTTATGAGGAATTCGACACCGTGCGAGAGATTTTCGACATGGCTGAAGAGACGGTCAAAATGCATCTTTCCAGGCTTTGTTTCAAAGGTCCGATGGAGGAACTCACCCGGACGGTCAATTTACAACCGGCCATAACCGCCATCAATCTGGCCTGCCTGGAAACCATACGACGGCAAGCCCGGCAGCCGGCCGTATCTGCCGGGCACAGTCTGGGTGAATACTGCGCGCTGCATGCCGCCGGGGTGGTGACAGCCGAAGATACCATGCGTCTGGTCCACCGCCGTGGTGAGTTAATGCACCGTGAAGCCACCCGCAACGCCGGCGCCATGCATGCCCTGATCGGTCTGGATATCGACGCGGTCAATGCCCTGGTCGAGCAGGGGCAAAAGCATGGCCCCGTTTCGGTGGCCAATCATAACATGGAAAAACAAATCGTCATCACCGGCGCACCGGCTGCCGTAGCGGCCGTATCCGGGCTGGCTGTGGATCAAGGCGCCCGCGCTGTGCCTTTGAAAGTCAGCGGCGCCTGGCACAGCGAACTGATCCAGGGCGCCGAACCCGATTTTAAAACCTTTCTGGAAACCGTCGATTTTACAGAACCCGCTACACCGGTGCTGTTCAATGTGACGGCCGCATCTGAGTCCGATCCGCTAACGATCAAATCACTGATGGTGCGCCAGATGACACATCCGGTCAAATGGTACGATTCGATGTTGCAGCTAAAAAGCGACGGGGTTGCAACGTTTGTTGAAATCGGTCCGGGCCGGGTTCTGACCGGATTGCTGCGCAAAATCCTGCCCCGAGACTATGGCGCGGCGGTCTATAACGTCTACGACCTGAAAACCCTCGAAAAGTTCCTTAAAGAAACCGGTTGATCGGACGAAACCGTTGCATTTGAGGCGATTCGTTTGCAAAGGACAGGGGTCTAAAAACGCCCCCGGCACCTATATTCAAGCAGACGCGGGCGATTTTTTAATCCAATCCATTCTACTAATCATCCGCCCGGAAGGGTTTCCCCAACGCTGCCGGCGGTGGGCCGGATAAAATTGCTTGCACCGATCGGATCCAGGTTTTTTCCGTTACCCGGTTGAACACGGTCTCCTTCTGGGCCAGATGAATGAGAACCAGGGTAAATATCATCAGGGGAAACGGTACCACCTGGAACACCTGGGCCGGTATGGATGGGAACCAGGCTTGAAAGTATATGCCCATTACCTGCAAAAACGAAAACAGGTAGGCACCGATGGCGGCTCTGATCGGATGCCAGCCGCCGAATATCACCAGCGCCAGAGCGATCCAGCCTGTCCCTTCAGATCCCTGGGGTCGTCCCCAGCCCGGTTTGGTCGACAGCGAAAATGTTGCCCCGGCCAGCCCGACCAGGACGCCGCCGCCAACAGCGTAACCCAATTGCCGCAACCGGGCATTAAAACCCCGGGCATATGCCGCCCGGGGGTGTTCCCCGACAGCCCGCAGTTGCAACCCCTGTCGGGTATGATAGATGTACCACCAGCACAACCCGGTCAGCATAAGGCTCAAATAGACCGGATAGTTGTGTTTAAACAGCACTTCACCGATAACCGGCAATCGGCTCAGCCCGGCAATCGGCAGCGGATCCACCTGGGGACCTTGCAGGCGGGAATAGCTGTTGCCCAAAAAATAAGCCAGATCGCGCATCATCAGCGTCAGGACAAACCCGACCGCCACCTGGTTTTGATTCAGATAATGGCTGAAAACAACGATAACCAGGGCGATCGCGGCACCAACCAGACCCGCCGCCGCGAATCCGGCCAACACAGATCCGGTCTCATAGGCAATGGCAAAGGCTGCCATGGCACTCAGAAGAATGGATCCTTCCAGTGCAAGGTTGATCACGCCGGCTTTTTCAGAAATAGTTTCTCCCAGGGTGGCCAGCACGATCGGCGCTGCACCGGCAACCACACCGGCCAGCAGAATGGTGAGATTCAATTCAGTCATTATGCGCCCGGAGTTTTTGGCGGGCATGCATGCTGCGCCATCCATGCACCGCCAGGGTGGCCAGTACCAGGGCGCCTTGAATGACGCCACTTAAAGAAGAATCCAGCTGCAGCACCATGGGCAGCTGGATGCTGCCGACATTCAAACAGGCAAAAAAGAATGCGATCGCCGGCGTCAGCCAGATATTGTTGTTGGCAAGCATCACCACCAACAGCGCTAAATATCCATAACTGCTTGAAATTGCAGGCAATAATCTGTGGTACACGCCGCTCACCTGCAGCCCTCCCGCCAGTCCGGCAAACATGCCGGCACAGACCATGGCAATCAGCATGTACCGTCCGGGTTTTAGTCCGAACAGATAGGCCGCATCTGCATTGCTGCCGATGGCCTTCAGATTGATGCCAATGCGGGTATATCCCAGAACCAGGGCGGTTGTCAGTATGGCCGCGGCAGCCAGTGCGATACCCATTGGAGCAATACGGATTCCGGAAAGGTAAGGTAGCCAAAGTTGGGGCGGAAATAGCTCGGTGCCGCTCATTGAGGCAACTCCCGGCCGTTTCCAGGGGCCAAAAATAAGCCACAGGATGATTCCCTGGGACACAAAATTCAAGCCCAACCCGGCAAAAATCTCATTAACACCGCCCTTTGTTTTCAGGTAACCGGCCAGCAGGGCCCAGATCGATCCACCCAGGGCCGCCCCGACCAGGGCGAGGCCCAGGGTCACCATCGGCAGGCTGCTTTCCAGGCCCAGCCGCAAGATCCCGGTTGTAAAAACAGCGCCCATCATCATCTGGCCTTCGACGCCGATATTCCACAGCTTGATGCGAAACGTATAAATGAGACCGCAGGCACACAGGGTCAATGGGATCCAGGCTTTGACCACATGTGAAATCTTGATCCAGGATCCCAGCGAACCTTTGAGGATGTGATAATAGGCCGCCATAGGCGGCGCCCCGGCAAGCATCAGAATCAGGGTGGCAAACACCCAAACAATACCCAGCGTAAGCAGTAATTCAGCTGCGGTGCGTCGAAGCTGCATTCCAGGCGCTATGGCAGATGGCTGCGTCATTGAACTGACCGGTACCGATCGGATTTTTTACCTGCTATGGCACGTCCCAGGGCCTGCCGATCGGTCATTGAAGTTTGAACGTCCTTGACGACCGCACCGTTGTAAAAAACGAGGATGCGATCGGCAAACATCATAATCTCATCAAGATCCGAGGATGAAAACACGATACATGTCTTGCGTTGGCAGAGCCGTTGCAGATGGTGCCAGACCCAGTGTACCGATTCGATATCAAGTCCGCGGGTTGGATTTTCCAGTAGCAGCAATTCCGGCTGCTCGGGCAGGAACGCCAGCAGCAGCCGTTGTTGGTTGCCTCCGGATAACTCATCCACTTTTGATTCGGGCATTCCTTTAACTTTGAAATGGTCAATGCTTAATTGGGCCCGCGCGGCGGCCGCTTGCCAGCGAACGAACCAGCCCGCAGCCCTGTTTTGCAATGCACAATGTTCGGTAATGCTCAGGCCGGCAATCAGCCCCTCTTCCATGCGTGCAGCGGGCAAAAAAGCGATCCCGCGCTGCCGGTTGCGAAGATAGGTATAGTCTGTCTCAATTTGTCCGCCAAGTTTCAAGATCCCTTTGAGAGGCCGTGCCAGACCGGCGGCCACCCGCAGAAAAACGCCCTGCCCGCTGCCTTCCAGTCCGGCCAGTCCAATGACCTGCCCCTGGTACAGGTTAACCGTGCAATCATCCAGCCCCGTGCGCCCACCCATGGCGCTGATCCGGCACAGGGACAGTACGATTTGTCCGGGATCACTGCGAATGGTGCGGGGCGGCACAGGCGGTGTACCGAACATCATCTCCAGTAATTCGAAGGTTTGAAAGGGGTGGGCCCTTTTACCGCTGACCGTCCCCTGCCGCAGAACCGTTATACAGTCACACAGGGCCTCGACATCTTCGAGTTTGTGAGATACCAGAAGAATGCTCTTTTGTTCGGCCGCCAGCTTTTTCAGGGCATTGAACAACAATGTTTTTTGCGTATCCGAAATGCCGGTTGTCGGTTCATCCAGAATCAACACGTTGATACCCAGGCAGAGCAGGCGCAATATTTCCAACTGCTGCCGCTCGCCGACGGTCAATTCGGTTAGTTTTGCATCCGGATAAAGATTGAATTCAAACCGGTCCGCCAGTTCCCTGAGCCGCTGGCCATACGCCGGCCGTTGCATCGGTGTGCAGGCGCTCTGGCCTAAGATAAAATTATCGAGCACCGTCATGCGGGGAAAATCGAGCGGTTCCTGGTACAGCATGCCGATACCGCGCGCGGCCGCCTCAATCGGGCTGTTAAACCGGACCGGCTGTTCATCAAGACGTATGTCTCCTGCGGTTGGTCGGCTGTAACCGGACAGGATTTTCATCAACGTACTTTTTCCGGCGCCGTTCTCTCCCAGGATCCCATGTATTTGCCCCGGTTCAACGGTCAGATCGACACCGGTATTGGCCTTTACCGAACCAAACGATTTATGGATATTTTTAAGTTCAATCAGCATGACCAAATCAAAAGTGCAGAAGTGTATCGACCTCTTCTGCACTTGAAACAATGGGTGCGGTGCTTTTGTTTGACGCTTTCCCCGCGATACCTCTGTGGCGGTGCGGGTGATGCGTTCACTTTGGCGGCCGCACTTTTAAAACCGCTGCACAGCGATCCACCGTGCGCACCGCTGCGGATGCATCTATTGGGTGCTGCTTTGACCGTCCATACCTTCGAGAAGATACTTCATGTACCAGACTTGCCTGTCTGTGGCAATTTGACCCGGTTTGAGGAACAGGCTGCCGTTTTGATACCTCAGCGGCCCGGCCAGCAGGTTGATGCGACCGGATCCGAGGTCTTTGATAAATGCATCCAGCGTGAGCCAGCTGTCGTCACTTAGCGCCGGCCCGGCCACAAAACCGATGGTACTGGTCGCAGTGTTATTGATATCATTCCAGTCCGGCCCCAGCCACAACCATTGAGGCTTCCAGTTATCGGCCAGGATATCCCGGATCAACTGCACATAGCCCGGTCCCCAGTTAAAAAACGGCACACCGAGGCATGCATCCGCTCCCCCTTCACAGGCGCCGATGTAATCATACGGTATGGCCCAGACCGTCTTGCCTTCTTTGCGTTTCTGGCCGGCGACCACCAGTGCTTCGGTCGTATCGATGCCTGAAACGATCACGTCATACCCGGAGTTGAAAAAATTCTGGCTGACCTGGGTCGGATCGGCCGTCACGCCCGGTATGTTGAACCAGAAACCGATCCAGGTCACCTGGAACTTGAGTGCCTTTGGATCTTTCTTTAAAACGTTCTCCCAGGCGTAACGCGCACCCAGATAGCAAGAGGCGGCCAGGCGCCGGGTCTCTTCATTGATCAAAGGCCCCAGATAGCCTATTTTACCGGTCCGGGTGGTCAACGCGGCCGCAAAACCGGCGATCATTTTCCCGTATTCCATGCGTCCCATCAAATTCGACAGGTTTTTGGGGCCCTTGCCGGTCCAGGCATCATCGCCGGAAATATGAATAAAGTAGACCTCCGGATGCTGCAGGGCCGCTTCCCGGGTACCGTCTTTCATATCGTCTAAATTGGCGATAATCAGTTGGGCGCCCTTTTCGACCATGTCATCGACCAGCTGGAGAATGGTGATGCCGGGACGATCGGCGGGATTGACTTTATCGATGTAAATCATTTTCGATCCCACGACGGTCTTTTCAACATAGCGACCGCCATCATAGTGGGCCTGGCTCCATCCGTGGTCGTTGTAGGGTCCGACCCAATGCCATTAACTTAAAGATAACACGTTGAAATTAAATAACTTATTGCCAAAAACCGATCCCTCTCCAACCCATTCCTTGTAAAATCTCAGCCACTCATCTCTTCACGCGGTTAT
>Ga0126335_1000013_pt1 | contig 106891 bp, 115 predicted proteins | sample OlaspJWI45metaG_FD_108409 | JGI IMG/M metagenome (GOLD analysis project Ga0126335, IMG submission 108409) | Marine gutless worms symbiont microbial communities from Oahu, Hawaii - Olavius sp. 1 OAHU.JWI-45 metaG | ecosystem: Host-associated > Annelida > Digestive system > Unclassified | place... | reverse complement strand
CTGGGGTTATGCTTACCTTCACGCGTGTTAGACTTCAGCAATGGTTTATTCAAATTGGCGGAAGTGAGGAAAGTTCAGGACAGCTCGCCTCCGTATTGACTAATGATGAAGTAATCGCCGACCTGAAACAGGCACTGGAAAAGGGAACTGAGTATGCAGTTAAGCATCTGGGTAAAAGTGATGGTTTTCTCGGTAATAGCGCTGTCAAGATTCCTATGCCGGAGAAATTGAAGGTGGTAGAAGACACACTGCGTAAACTGGGGAAGGATAAATATGCCGATGAGTTTGTTATCACGATGAACCGTGCCGCTGAAGAAGCTGTACCGTTGACGTTAGACGTCTTGAAAAAGGGCGTCTCGAATATGAGCATTGACGATGCCAAAAATATACTCAATGGTCCAGATGATGCCGCCACTTCATATCTGCGGAAGGTTGGAGGTGAAGATATCACCCAAAAGATTGCCCCAATTGTCGCGGAGTCTACCGCCAGAACAGGTGTCACCAGTCAGTATAAAAAGTTGTTTGATCAAATGGGGTTTTTAAGCTCGGTTATGGACCCCGATGACTACGACATAGATAAATATGTGACAGGTAAAACGGTCGATGGCTTGTTTCACATGATTGCTGTAGAAGAGAAAAAGATTCGTGAGAATCCGGTAGAAAGAACGACCGACCTGTTGAAAAAGGTGTTTGGAGGATAAGGCTCAGGTATTTGGATTTAGGATCTGTGGGCTAGGATTCAGAGGCCTCTCAATCCTCGATCCTGGCTCCTAAATCCTGCCTTTTAAAAGTTCGGTTTCTCATCAGTGTTATTGTAGCGGTCGATGCTTTCAGTGATTTCCTGTTTAGCTTCATCCAGACCTTTCCAGCCTTCGACTCTCACCCATTTTCCCTCGTCCAGGTCTTTATAGTGTTCGAAGAAATGTGCGATTGATTCCAGGACTGCCGGCGACAGGTCTCGAAAATCCTGCACGTTGCGGTAGGTCTTGCAAAGTTTATCAATTGGTACGGCAAGTACCTTGGCATCATCGCCTGATTCGTCTGTCATTTTCAACACGCCGACTGGTCGACAACGAACCACTGAACCTGATATCAAGGGTATCGGTGTCAGCACTAGAACATCAACCGGGTCACCATCATCTGATAGCGTGTGGGGGACATAACCATAATTACATGGATAGTGCATGGCGGTTCCCATGAAGCGGTCTACGAACATAGCCCCGGTTTCCTTATCGACTTCATACTTCACTGGATCACTGTGTGACGGAATTTCGATAATGACGTTAAGGTCATTCGGTACATCTTGCCCCGGCGTTACACGGTCGAGAATCATGAGATTTCCTTGGTATAGGTTGATGTTATGCGGCTGGAATTATCGCACGCTTATTCATTGGTGGGGAGGAACTATACGGTAATATCTCCGTGTATTGATATTTTCAATATATCTCTCGCCACAGTTGATATTGGTAATTTCTGACTATGAAAAGGCCAATCATGCATCGACAGAAATAGTGTTTGAAATGGGTATTGAGAAAAGATCTGGAGATTATTACTCAAACACTTAATAGTAGGTTCAGGTGCCAGGCGTTTTAAATTTCATGCCGGGTTTGAAGTCAAATTTATCGTCTAGCCCCAGATCACGGATCAGTTTATCAACGGCACCCTGCCCATACTCACGCATGACTTCCGCCATTACCAGTCGTGCTGCCTGACGGTTATAACCACTCCCCATGGTGATATGGGTTTGTAGAAGCTCGCGTGCTTTTTCTAATGTCATAAACAAGCGGGGGAGCTAACGCTCCCCCTGCAGGTTATCAAAGCTTAAAAGCTTTCAACTTCTGTGGAACAGCGACCTTCTTGAGCTGCACATACTTGGGCAGGCCACTCTTGTGATAAGGAGGGTAATCCTCTCCGCGAATCAGCGGCTCCAGGTAAGTACGGCAACGTTTAGTGATGCCAAAACCATCTTTGGAAATGAAGCTGGCCGGCATCATCTTTTCAACGTTAGCGACACGCGACAGGTTTGCAGATCCTATCGTCCATTTGTATGGCGTATTAGAAGTACGCTTAATGGTCGGCATTACGGAATTCTTGCCAGCCAATGCCAGTTCGACACCAGCCTTGCCCAGTGCGTAAGCTTGCTCAACATCCGACTTGGAAGCGATATGACGCGATGCACGCTGCAGGTAGTCGGCTACCGCCCAGTGGAACTTGTAACCCAGGGACTCGTTAATCATGTTAGCAACAACAGGAGCTGCACCACCAAGCTGTGCATGGCCAAACGCATCACGGGTACCCTGCTCAGCAAGGAACCGGCCATCCGGCCAGTGAGCGCCTTCAGAGACGACGACAGAGCAATAGCCGTATTGCTTGACCTTCTCCTTGACGGCCTTCAGGAATTTGTTCTTGCTGAATTTGATTTCAGGGAACAGGACGATGATGGGTAAATCGTTGTTTTTATCGGCAGCCATGGCACCCGCTGCGGCAATCCAGCCAGCATGGCGACCCATTACTTCCAGTACAAACACCTTGGTAGACGTCGCACACATGGAAGCAACATCGTAGCTGGCCTCAAGTGTGGAGATTGCGATGTACTTGGCTACTGAGCCAAAGCCTGGGCAGTTGTCAGTTATCGGCAAATCATTGTCGACCGTTTTCGGGATATGGATGGCCTGAATCGGGTAACCCATGCTCTTGGAAAGTTGGGAAACTTTCAGGCAGGTATCGGCGGAGTCGCCACCACCGTTATAAAAGAAATAACCGATATTGTGTGCCTCAAAGACGTCAATCAGACGCTGATATTCCCGTTTGTTCTCTTCGAGACTTTTCATCTTGAAACGGCAAGAACCAAAGGCACCGGAAGGTGTATGACGTAAAGCTGCAATAGCGCGTGCAGATTCCTTGCTGGTATCAATCAGGTCTTCGGTCAGAGCACCGATGATACCGTTACGGCCAGCATAGACTTTACCGATCTTGTCCTTGTTTTTGCGGGCAGTTTCAATGACGCCGCAAGCCGAAGCGTTGATCACTGCCGTGACGCCCCCGGACTGTGCGTAAAACGCATTTTTCTTTTTACTCATAGGATATGACTCCGTGATAGTTGATATTAAGTAGTAGGAAAAAAATTATTCTGGTGGGAAATTACCCATCCGCTGGCTATGGTGGTCAGCCTGGGTTTGTAATAACGCGATAATACAGTCTGCCATGTCGGCATATTCTGATACCCCGGTGCCGTATTCTTCTGTGACCTTGTAAAAAAACTGTGGCCGGTAGGAATGTTGGCCTTGCTTGATAATGACGAACTGGCAGCCGTCTTCTTTCCACAGCATGATGGGGCACATGGTCATGTCAGTTGAATGGGGGTTCAGGCGAATTTCGGCATCGCCGAACTGTATTTCTATCTCACGTCCAAAGCGTTCATTGACGGTGCTTTGTACCGTTTCGATTTCAAAGGTAGTGAAATCAGGAATTTCTTTCATATGATAAAACCTTGTGAAATATGCTGGCAATCCATTGCGGGGCGCAAGGATACCGTAAAAAAACTGGCGTTGCACTTGGGAGGGGTGGGGTAGTGGGTGAGTATCGCTGGTCTGGAAGCCGCACTTGGTTAAAATAGCTACCATGAGTTTTAACAAACGCCACCCCTTGCTTTGGGTGTTCATCCATATATGCCTGTTAAGGCAACCGCCTGAAGTATTGCCAGCCTCCCCTTTTTTGCTGGTGATACTGTTAGTGTTTAATATTGGTATAGGAATTACCGCTTTTCTTATCGATTTTAGCCTGGTTCAATCGGTGCTGCGCACAGTGGCCGACTTGATTGTTAGCCTCGGTTTTATCTATCTTCTTTTGATCGCAGTTGGCAAGGTTGTGCGTAGTATGCAGACGGTGATTGCTATGTTGGGAGTGAGCGCAATCCTGAATATACTGTCATTTCCGTTGTTGTTGCTGTTACCTGACGGGAAGGCGACGGTTGGCCTGCCAGGTATCATGCTTTACGTTTTGTTTTTCTGGCATATTGTTATCATGGGTCATATATTTCGACACGCCTTATCAGTGAGTTTGCCAACAGGTATGCTGGTCGCTTTCGCCTATGTGTTGATGGCAATGGCCGTGTTTTACTCTATATTCCCGGTACAATGATAACGATGAACAAAGTTATTGAGTCATTGGTATTTACCATGCTCACCTTCAGGTAGTAATTAAATGCATATTCATATCCTTGGTATCTGCGGCACTTTTATGGGTGGTATTGCATTGCTTGCAAAACAAGCCGGTCATGAAGTTAGTGGTTCAGATGCCAATGTCTATCCTCCTCTGAGCACCCAGTTGGAAACTCAGGGGATTACTTTGACGGAAGGTTACGATGCCACCCAATTCGATCCCGTGCCGGATGTTGTTGTTATCGGCAATGCCCTGTCACGAGGCAACCCGGCTGTTGAGTATGTGCTTGCTCATAACCTGGCTTATACATCTGGACCACAGTGGCTAGCGGATAATTTTCTAAAGGACCGTTGGGTGCTGGCGGTAGCTGGTACACACGGTAAGACAACAACCAGCAGTTTACTGGCATGGATTCTGGAAGATGCCAATTTGAACCCTGGGTTTCTGATTGGCGGAGTGCCTGGCAACTTTGGTGTGTCAGCTCGTGCAGGTGATGCACCATTCTTTGTCATCGAGGCAGATGAGTATGACACTGCGTTTTTTGATAAGCGATCAAAGTTTGTGCATTACCACCCGCGCACATTGATTCTGAACAATCTTGAGTTTGATCACGCTGATATTTTTGATGACGTGCAGGCTATTCAAAAACAGTTTCATCACCTGGTCCGTACTGTACCGGGTAATGGCCTCATCATTCATAATGCAGACGAACCGGCGATAGATGAAGTGATTGAGATGGGCTGCTGGACACCACGTGAAGATTTTTCATTATCTAATGGGGCCGTATGGGGGCTGCAGCAAGGGCCTTCATCCAATGAATTTAATGTACTAGTAGATAATCAGGATGTGGGCAGGGCTGAGCTGTTATTACCCGGCAGCCATAATCATCTCAATGCCATTGCCGCTATAGCCGCAGCACGTCATGCAGGTGTGCCTGTCAATGTAGCACTGGATTCATTGAGCCGGTTTAAGGGGATAAGACGTCGCATGGAGTTAAGCGGTGAGGTGAATGAAATCAGGATCTACGATGATTTTGCTCATCATCCAACGGCAATCGAATTAACCCTGAAAGGACTACGAAAACAGGTTGGTAATGAGCGTATTCTGGCTGTACTGGAACCACGCTCAAACACCATGCGTATGGGTGCACATCGCGATCAGTTGGCGCCGTCCCTCCGTGTGGCTGACCAGGTGTTTTTATTCCAGCCACCTGATGCTCAGTGGGCGCTAGAGGAGATAACAGACAATATGGGTGTTCATGCACACTGTTATACGGATATGGATGAGTTAATTTTGGCTATCAGGGATCAGGCCAGATCCAGGGATCACATACTGATAATGAGTAACGGTGGTTTTGGCAATATCCACCAGCGATTACTGGCACAACTGTCATGATTAAAGTACTTAAACAATATTTACAGAATAGTTTTGATGATGCGGTCTATGAAGATCGGGACAGGTCGTTGCGACTGGCATGTACTGTGATGATGTTTGAAGTGCTGCGTGCGGATTCTGAAACTCATCCGGAAGAAATCAGGAAAATACGCCATCATGTGACACAGGCTTTTGGGCTTGATGAAGATGAAACGGAGAAGCTTATGCAGGAAGCCAGGCATGAGGCAGAGCAGTCTATCTCGCTGCACGATGTTGTTCGTGCGGTGAATGATAGCTATCAGCCTGAAGATAAACGAAACCTGGTGAAGATGTTATGGGATGTTGCCTATGCGGATGGGGAACTAGATAAATATGAGGAACATACTATCCGTAAACTGGCGGATTGGCTCTATGTGCCGCATCGGGATTTTATTCGGATGAAGCATGAGGCGGCAGATATCTGATTTGGTGTTTCATATATTTAGTATCGGTAATATTTCTCGCGCAGGACCCTCTCTATTCTTTTTAACTTTTTCCTAGGCGCGCGTGTCACTTTTGTTACGGCAAAAGTAACCAAAACCACTGCTCCCATACGCTGCCCTACGGGTACCCTGCGATGCTCGTGTAATTCGGGTCGCTGCGCAACTCGCTAACGCTCAGACAGGTGCTCGCTGAATCCCGAATTCCACTGCGCTTCTCGGCAGCGTATAAGTCGCGGCAGATCAAAACCTCAACGATGTTGCCTTTGACTTACCCCCTCATAACTCGGCGAGCAACGGAGAAGCTGACTGAATAAAACGGCACGACGCCGTTTTAGGCATAGGCGGCATGGACGCCGCTTATGCTGGCCCTGTTAGATTTGAGTAGCGCAGTGAACCCGCAGGGCGAGTTATAGGGAAAATGGTTTTTGGGTACTTTTTGCCTAAACAAAAAGTACCTTCCACCGAAGGTGAAAAGACAAAAAGAATAGAGAGGGTCCTGCGTGAGTAATAGTTCCAAACCTCTATATTTATAGAGTCCGAATAAGTATACAAGCATAAAAAAACCCGGCGTAACCGGGTTTTTTTATCGAATGATCAGAGATCAATCAGACCATATCTTTCAGGCCTTTCAATGGCAGAACCTTAACAACGTTGCGTGCTGGCTTTGCCTTGAACTTAGTCTCTTCGCCAGTGAAAGGATTAATACCTTTGCGAGCTTTGGTAGCTGGCTTGCGGATAACCTTGATTTTCATTGTGCCGGGTACGGTGAAGTGACCAGGACCAGAGCGCTTGCTCAGGTTTTTCTTGATCAAACCGTTTAATGCGACAAATACGGAATCAACGTCTTTGCGAGTCAGACCGGTTTCATCTGCAATAGCAGAATAAATCTGTGATTTAGTTGGTGCTTTTTTAACAGCGGCTGCTGCTTTTTTCTTAGCCTTTTTCTTGGCAGGCATTCGTCTCTCCTTGAGGGTAATGTGGTCAGGTGGTTTGTAAAACGAGCGCGTAAGATAGCAAAAAAATAAAGCTGCGCAAGCATTAAATGCTTATATTGTAGTGTTTTGTGAAAAATAAATTATGAATTGCGGAAATTTGATGTTTATTTGGTCAGTTGATGAGTTAATCGGGGAAAATAATTGCTATATATCGGAGTGTGCTGGAAATGTAATATAAGAATTGCATTACATTGCAATATATCTACCAAGGTCCTGCAGTGGGGGGATCAACAGCATTTTAAAAAAGAATAGTGCGATGAGTGCAATCATGGGACTGAGATCAATGCCGCCCATTGGTGGTAATAGACGGCGCATGGGCCGCATCACAGGTCGTGTTAATTGTTCCAGTAAGGGTGCTATCGGGTTTTGCTGATAGGGAGATGTAACCCAGCTCATTATGGCCAGAATAATGATGGAAAATATAAAGATATTAAAGGCGTGATTAATCAGCTCAACCACGCTTAAATATAAAAGCATGACAGGAAATAAATGTGCGCCTGCAATCAGCATGATCAGTATTAAAGACACATATTGTAGAGCTAACATCAAGATGATCGACGAGGTGTCTATTTTTCCAATACTGGGGATGACGCGACGCAGGAGCCTTAATGGTGGATTGGTGGCCTTAACGATTACTTGTGAGAGTGGGTTGTAGAAATCCACGCGCAGTAGTTGAAAGAGAAAACGCAACATGACTACCGTGATATACAGGCCAAACAAAATCTCGACCAGAAAAACCAGAGGATCACTTAAATAATTATTCATTGATTATCGCCTGCCAGCTCATTAGATAATTCAACGGAGCGCCTGGCTGCCGCATCTATGGCATCACTGATGCTTTGCATAATGTTATTGTCCTGCATGGTCTGTATGGCACGTTCCGTCGTACCGCCAGGTGAGGTTACCCGATGTCGTAATTCCTCGGTATCAACGTCAGACTGTATTGCCATCGTCGCTGCGCCGAGCGCGGTCTGCAAGACGAGTGACCTGGCATCATCTTCAGAAAGTCCCTGCTGCCTTGCCGCCTTGATCATGGCCTCCATAAACAAAAAAAAGTAGGCCGGCCCACTGCCAGATACAGCGGTGACGGCATCTATCATACTTTCATCGTTAAGCTGGATTACCTGGCCAACGGTCTGCATGATTTCTCTGGCGGTATCAATTTGAGCCTGACTGGTTTGTGGATTGGCGTAGAGCCCGCTCATACCAAGCCCAACCAGTGCTGGCGTGTTGGGCATAACACGGATGCAGGCAATATTTGAACCAAGCCATTGGGTAATCGTGTCGCTGCGTATGCCCGCAGCAATTGAAACGATCAGACTGTCACGTTCTCTCACATGCTCAGCGATTTGCTTGCATACAGATTGTAATACCTGTGGTTTTACCGCCATCACAATAATATCAGCCCAGTCAGCAATGGCCTGGTTGTCATTTATTACCTGAACGCCAAGTTGTTTTTCCTTGTCCACCGGAGAAGAGTCAGATGCCCTGATATCATCCGCCTTGTATTCAGCCTTTAGTAATCCCCCAATGAGGCTGCTGGCCATATTACCGGCACCAATAAATCCAATTTTACTCATGTGTAATATCCGTTATTTTTTCTGGCGTTTTCCGAAAATGGCGGTGCCAATCCGTACCATGGTGGACCCTTCTGCGATAGCGGCTTCCATATCCGCCGACATACCCATAGACAGGGTGTCGATGGAGGCATGTGTTTTCTTTAATTGCTGATATATAGCTGCCAGATCAGAAAATGCCTGCCGCTGTTCTTGCATATCTGTTGATGGTGCGGGTATGCCCATGATACCGCGCAGACGTAAGCCGGGTAAATGCTGTAACTCGCTTGCCAGTATCTCAGCATCCTCCACGCCAACACCTGATTTGCTGGTTTCGCCACTGACATTGATCTGTATACACGTATTGATGGGAGGCATGCCTGACGGTCGTTGATTGTTGAGTCGTTTGGCATGTTTTAATGATGCAAGGCTATGCAGCCAGTGAAAATTTTCAGCGATCTTACGCGTCTTATTGCTTTGTATTGGGCCAATATAGTGCCACTCAATATCCAGATCAGATAGTGCGTTAATTTTAGCCACTGCTTCATCAACATAGTTTTCTCCGAACATGGTCTGACCAGCTTCATAGGCAAGCCTGATGTGCTCGGCGGGAAAGGTCTTGCTTACCGCAAGCAACTCAATATCGCCTGGTTGCCTGTTATGCTTTTTTGCATACAGTTGAATCCGGTTCTTGACCTCGGAAAGATTGGATTGGATCTCGGTATTCATCCTGTTATTACATTACCGTTAAACATCATTGCTTATCCCTGTATTAAGTGCCAAAATCATCTAATATTAGCTCTGCATTTGAGGGTTGTAGAGCGTATACAGAATAACAAATGGGGAGATCATAATGGATATTGGTGAATTACTCGCCTTCGGCGTAAAAAACGGCGCCTCGGATTTACATTTATCAGCAGGCCTACCGCCTATCATACGTGTCGACGGTGATACGAAGCGTATCAATGTGCCTGAAATGGATCACACTATGGTACATGACATGGTGTATGACATCATGAACGATAAGCAGCGTAAGGATTATGAAGAATTCCTGGAGACTGACTTTTCTTTTGAAATCCCGGGACTTGCACGTTTTCGTGTTAATGCCTTTAACCAGAACCGTGGCGCAGCAGCAGTATTTCGTACCATTCCTTCTGAAATCCTGACCATGGAGCAGCTGAATTGCCCTGAGAAGTTTGGGGAACTGGCGATGTTGCCACGTGGCGTATGTACTGTTTGTGGACCGACCGGTTCTGGTAAATCGACCACACTTGCCGCCATGCTGGATCTTCGTAACAAGGAAGAATATGGTCATATCCTGACAATTGAAGATCCTATCGAATTCGTACATACCAGCCACCGTTGTCTGGTTAACCAGCGTGAAGTACATCGGGATACACTGGGCTTTAATGAAGCATTGCGCTCGGCATTGCGGGAAGATCCAGACGTGATTCTGGTGGGCGAGATGCGTGATCTGGAAACGATTCGACTGGCACTATCCGCCGCCGAAACTGGACACATGGTCTTCGGTACACTGCACACCAGTTCTGCAGCCAAGACCATCGACCGGATTGTGGACGTATTCCCGGCTGATGAGAAGGATATGATTCGAGCAATGTTGTCGGAGTCATTAAAAGCGGTAATTGCGCAGACACTGTTGAAAAAGAAGGGTGGTGGCCGTGTGGCAGCACATGAGATCATGATCGGTACGCCGGCGATACGAAACCTGATTCGTGAAAACAAGATTGCACAGATGTTTACCGCGATCCAGACAGGGGCGCAATTGGGTATGCAGACACTGGATCAGAACCTGCAGGCCCTGGTAGCCAAGGGAGTAATTGAAAAAGCAGAAGCCAGAAGCAAGGCAGCAAACCCTGATACCTTTTTGTAAAAGCAGAGTTTGTTTGATTGGAATCTAAAGTAATTATTGAAATGAGTGGAGCAGGCTAATGGAAAGAGATCAGGCGATTAAGTTTGTGCTGGACCTCTTGAAGATGATGATTTCCAAAGAGGGATCAGACATGTTTGTAACGGTAGGCTTTCCGCCTGCAATCAAGATTCACGGTCAGGTAACACCCGTTACGAAAACGCCCTTAAAGCCTGAAGATACCAAGGCGATGATATACGCAGTGATGCGGGATAAACAGCTGAAGGAATTCGAGGCAACCAACGAATGTAACTTTGCGATATCTCCTTCGGGTATTGGTCGATTTCGTGCCAATGCCTTTGTTCAACAGGGCCACATGGGGATGATTTTACGGACAATTACCACGGAGGTGCCAACGTTGGATGGCCTGGGGTTACCGGAAGTTATTAAGGATATCTCGCTGACTAAACGTGGCCTGGTCATTATGGTTGGTGGTACGGGTTCAGGTAAATCTACCTCAATGGCCGCCATGATCAACCACCGTAATGAAAATCAGGCTGGTCATATTATTACCCTGGAAGACCCGATTGAATATGTGCATCCCCATAAGAAATGTATTATTACCCAGCGTGAAATCGGTCTTGATGCGATGAGCTGGGAAGTTGCACTGAAGAACACCTTGCGCCAGACACCTGATGTTATCCTGATGGGTGAGATTCGGGATGCTGAAAGTATGGAGCACGCTATTGCGTTTGCGGAAACCGGTCACCTGTGTGTAGCAACATTGCATGCGAACTCATCGAACCAGGCACTGGACCGGATAATCAACTTTTTCCCTGAAGAACGGCGTACACAACTTCTGATGGATTTGTCACTGAACCTTAAATCTGTAATCTCACAGAGATTGTTAAAAACACCAGATGGTAAGGGTCGGTCGGCTGCGATTGAAATATTGATCAATTCGCCATTGATTGCTGACCTTATTCTCAAGGGTGAAGTGCATGGTATTAAGGAGATTATGTCCAAGTCCAGGGAAATGGGTATGGTTACCTTTGATCAGGCGCTATTCGAACTACTTGAGGCGGATAAAGTGACCATGGAAGAAGCATTGAGAAATGCAGACTCTGCGAATGAATTGCGTCTCAAGGTCAAGTTGGAAGGCAAGGCTGCGAAAGGAACAGATGCATTAGGTGGCCTGGGTCATTTGAGCCTGGAAGACGAAGAGGAAGAAGATGGCGGTCAGGGAATGTTTTAACGCTGGCAAGCACTTATTATTGCAATAAGGATTTAAATAATGGATATAACGCCCTATCTCAAGTTAATGGTTCAGAAAAATGCCTCTGACCTCTATTTGACCGTTAATTCTCAAGTCAAGATCAAGATAGATGGACAGGCCGTTGCCGTTGGCAAGACGGAACTGACTGAGGACATGACGCGTGAAGCTGCCTACGGCATTATGAATGATCGTCAAATTGCCGAGTTTGAGGAAAATATGGAGAGCGATTTTGCGATTGCGATGCCAGACGGGTCAGCTCGCTTTCGTGTGAATGTATTCCGGCAACGTGGTGATGTGGGCATGGTACTGCGTTTGATTCCTTCAAAAATTCCGACGGCAGAGGACCTTAACCTGCCTGAAATCCTGTCAGATATTATTATGGCCAAACGCGGCCTCGTGTTGATGGTTGGTGGTACAGAGTCAGGAAAGTCAACCACACTGGCGGCAATGCTAAATCACCGAAATATGAATGCAGCTGGTCATATTTTGACAATTGAAGATCCTGTAGAATTTTCTCATCCTAACCTGAAATCTATTGTTAATCAGCGTGAAGTTGGTGTGGATACTCACAGTTACCATAATGCCCTCAAGGCAAGCCTGCGTGAGGCGCCTGATGTTATTCTGATTGGTGAGATTCGTGATCGTGAGACGATGGAAGCTGGTATGGAGTTGAGTAATACCGGGCACCTGGCGGTATCTACCCTGCACGCGAATAATGCCAACCAGGCACTAGAGCGCGTTATTAATATGTTTCCGCAAAGTAGTCATAAGCAGTTATTTATGGATTTGTCACTAAACCTGAAGTCCATTATTTCCCAGCGCCTGGTTAAATCAGTTGATGGTGGTCGGGTGGCAGCAATTGAGATCATGATTAACACGCCACATATCCAGGAGCTTATCCTCAAGGGTGAAGTTGGCGAGGTTAAGGAAGCAATGGAAGGTAGTGGTGCCAAGGGTATGATTGCCTTTGATGCTGCATTATATCAACTATATAAAGATGGCAAGATTACAATGGATGAAGCATTAGCCAACGCTGATTCTAAGACTAATCTGGGAGCTAAAATTAATTTCGGCGAGTAATGAAGGTGAGTCTTTATGTCAGATGAAGGAATTCCGTACTATGTAGTCTATGCAGGTGTTATCGCGGGTGAGACCAAATTTGGGTCTCAGAAGGTATTAAGCCCGGTAGCATTTGATAATGAGGAGATTGTTCACGCTGTTGCTGAACAGATAAAGACTCAGAAGCATTTTCTGCATGTCACTATCATTAACTGGAAACAGCTCAAGACATAATGCTGTATTTGTTTTCGACTAAGTGAATAGTTATTCACTTAGTCAGTGTAGCAAGTGATTGGACGAACTAGAGTCTTTTCTTAAGCCTTTCTTCTGATAACCTATCTTCGAGGTGTTCGACAGTATCAGGTGTGAAGGCATATTTGCCATCGTCATCGATGTAAATTTTATTGTTTTTAATCAGGTACTGAAGGTAGTCCGTTAGGTTAGTAGAGTAAAAAGGCTTGTAGTAACGGCTAACTTCTTTTATCTCTTTATCAATCTCATCTTTATCCCAGTTTTTGGTTTCATCCACTATAAGCATGTGGGCGCAGGCGGCATAAATTAAGTCATGGCCGGTACGCCAGCCAATCTCTTTGGCTATAAACTCAGTGGTTAGTCGCTGCTTAAAAGGGGTCAGTGCCTTCTTAGGCTCTGGTTCTGGCTCTGCAGCGGGGGCAGGTGTTGGTGAAACGTCACTTGCCTGCTCACCGGCTAAAATGGAGACGATGATGCGATGTTTGCTGCCCGCGATGTCCAGAATAGTCCCCTCAACACCGTCCAGTGCGGCTATTTCCTGTACAGAAATACCCTGGGTTTTCAAAGCCTCGCTGATATGGGTAGGTAACAAATTGGGGTTGATTCTCAATACTGGCAGAGGCATGCAGATGATGCTGTCTGCCTCGTCACTATTGTTCTTATGTACACGGACCTCAAGTTGATTCATCTTATTGCGAGCCTTTATCTTGAATTTAGTATTACCCTAGGGCTATTTTAGCAATATGCGGCGAATATAAAACTAGAAACTTGCCATGTTTTTGGCATTTATGCGAAGGGCAGAGTCAGGGTAAATTGGGTAATCCGCTGTCCAGTTGCCAGGTTTCTCCATTAAGCCGCCATGTTTGATGCTGGGTGGTCGAACGGATGACACCACGGTCAACAACATAGTAGTCAATATCGACATCACCGACCATGACATTCTCTTTTTCGTCAAAAATCCAGGCCTGCGGCCTGACACTGGATATCTTTCTTCCCTCGAGTGACTGGATTTTTTCTAAAGCGGGGGCTATCTGTTCTGGTGTCATGAAAGTGGTGAGTTGCTTGAAATGTGACCAGCGAAGATGTTTAGAGTAAAGATTAAATGTCTCATCAAACCTCCCAGTAATTTCGCTAGTCTGGATCCTTTGTAAGGTATTGCAAGCAGTCAGCAATAAACTGACCACTATGATGGATGAAATAAATAGATACTGGCGAGTTTTTAAATGCATGTTGCTTCCTTAACGAAGATAAATTCTACCAATAAATAATATTAGTTGTATTGAATATCAGGTTGTTTTTGTATTTGCCGGCCATTGTTGTGGTCAGAATGAAAATATATGAACTAACTACGGCTATGGCAGTCAATTCGTTTACAGGATGAAATTGATAATCCTGGATTAATTAAAATACATAATATTAGGAGAAGTAAGATGAAAAAATTAGCGATAATTGCTGCGGCAATGATGGTTTCTGGTTCGGTAGCGGCAGAAGATCAATACCTTTCTGACCTGTTTGCAGCTTCCGATGAACATGATCCTATAGTGCGTGATACCAGTATCCCGAAGGTTGGTGATAGCTCAACTGATAAGTATCTTGCCGATCTGTTCAATGCTTCAAGCGAATCTGATCCTATTGTGCATGTAGGTGGACAACGTAGTGTAAGTGCGCCAGAAATTGGTGATAGTTCATCTGATGGCTATCTTATTGACTTGCTCAATGCTTCTGATGGAAGTTAGTAATTTAAGAAAATAAAAAGCCCAACATGGTTAAACCAGTGTCGGGCTAAAATTAAAACTTAAATTAGTATTATTACGGGGCAGGTGCAACTGCCCCGTAGCTCATTATAGGGTATATTTGTAAGCGGAAACCAGTGGTAATTTAAAAGTCATTACATATGTGTTCCAGTAGACAGAACTTCTGTTGGAAGCCGGCAATGCCAGCCAGGCTGGTTGCATGCACATTGCTGTGGATTTTTGGTTACTGCTATGGGGTGACTGCAAACGCTGATATGGATAGATCATTTACTGATCTGCATCAAAGGCTTGTAAAGCATATAGAGTCTAATCCTTCCACCAGGATCGATCTGGCGCTTGTCCAGGAGAATAAGCTTATACTATCTTCGCATTACGGCGCTAAAAGCCATAATGAAGAACACGTATATCGTACTGGATCAATAACAAAGGTCCTGACGGCGCTGGCAATTATGCAATTGGAAGACCAGGGTATGATTGATATAGACCAGCCTGTCTATGCATATTTGCCCAGATTTTCAGTTAAACGGCGGTTTTCAAATGTTCGCCCAATTACGGTGAGGCATTTATTGACGCACCACTCCGGCTTACCAACAAATATTGTTAAAGGTCAGTGGAGTCATGCTCACTTTTCAACGGTCATCGAGCAGCTGAGAAATGAGTACCTGAGCTATCCACCTGATTTTGTGCAGTCCTACTCCAATATTGGTTATTCACTGCTGGGTTCGATCATTGAAGAAGTAACCACTCAAAGCTATGAATCATATATTGAGGAAAACATTTTACATCCACTGGGTATGCTTGATAGTGGTTTTGATGCAGATACGATATATCAGCCTGAATTTGTGCAACCCCAGAGTAAAAGTCGTAACCAGCACTTATTGCCGATAAGGGATAAGCCCGCTATGGGCTTGTATACCACAGCAAAAGATATGGCAAAGTTTTTAATTATGCTGGCTAATTCTGGTAAATATAAGGGCAAAAACATTATTCATCCGTCGGTGTTAGAGGAAATGATGGAGAGAAATAATGAGTATGTCGCATTAGATTATGATAAAGAGGCTGGGATTGGGTTTGTGTTAAACCACTGTGTTTTTGATCAACAGGGTGACGTTGTGGAGCATGGTGGACAGACAATGCACTATACAAGCCACTTTATATTTGTGCCTGAATATGGCGTGGGGGCTGTTGTGTTATCTAATTCGCATCATGACAAAAAGTTTATTCATATGCTGGCAAGAGATCTTGTGGTGCAAGTGCTAAATAATAGTTATCCGGTTGATAATAGTAATAAGCCAGTCGTTATTGCTAACGATCACGATGTAAAAACATCTGAGCGGCAAGTGGGGGAAAAGCGTGGTAAGTATCTAACAAAATCAGGTTTGTTAACCCTGCGAGTTGATGAGTCCGATATGTGCGCATGTGTGAGTGGCAAGCGTTTAGATCTGGTGCCTGCTCCGGAGGGCTGGTATGGGGTAAAAGGGAAAGATGGTCTTAGCAATATAAAACTTTCACCTCAGCAAGTTGAGGGTCAGGCTGTGTTGGCCGCCCGCAAAGATGATAAAGAGGAAAGGTTAGGGGAGTATATTCCAGAAAAGAGTATTCCTTCTGGGTGGCGTACTCGTCTGGGTGATTACCAGGTAGAGAACCCTGATGCAGCTTTTCCTTTAGAAGAGGTTCGCCTTATAGAGGAAGACAATCTAATGTATCTAAGTTACCGGATGCCATTATTAAGTGATAAGCAGATTACTTTGCCACTTACGGCCCTCGATGATGAACAGGCGATTACTACTGGCCTTGGGCGTGGACGGGGAGAATCATTGCTTGCCAAGCAGACAGCAGATGGAGAATTTTTATTATATTCAGGTTACCTGGTGAAAAAGGTAGATGGGACTAATAGTGTTAACCTTGATGATATATAAATACCTTATATTTAAAGGCTGACTGCACTGGCGTTAAAAACCGGCCCATCAACACAAACTCTTTTCATGGCATTACCTTCCGGTAATTTCACTTCAACCACGCAACCAGCACAGCCTCCAACCGCACATGCCATGTTTTCTTCCAGTGAAACCTGGCAATTAATATCAAATTCATGCGCCAGTTGTTTTACGGCAGCTAACATTGGAAGTGGGCCGCAGCTAAATATTTCAGCTTTTGTTAGATCATTTTTATCAAGTGACTGGAGATATTGTTTAGCCAGTTCAGGCGCATAGCCGCGATGGCAGCCATCGTAATCCTGCATGCTTGACAATCTTGAGGAGATATTAATGTTTTCCAGTATTGTAATACATGCATTGGTTTCCTGGTTAATTCAAGCGACCTCGCAAGAAGAGTGGGAAACATCAAATGGGAAGGGGACTTCTGATCCCATGATAACGAACGTATTTTCCCTGTCCTCAGGGAAGTGTTGAGCAATCGTTTCTGCCAGGAAAATCATTGGTGGAATTCCAACACCACCGCCGATGAGTATTCGGATGGGTTGGTTGCTGGATAAATGAAAGGTGTTGCCGATTGGGCCTAGCAAGCTGATTGTTTCACCTGTCTGGCGGGTTGTTAACAAATGTGTGCCTTGGCCGACATCCTTGTAGAGCAGGTCAATCCAGCCTTCCTGGGCATTGCTGCGCATAATAGAAAGTGGTCGGCGTAGCGGTAGTGATGGATCACATGTTAAGTGGACGAACTGCCCCGCATGGGCATTGCTGGCGCATTGGGGTGCGAACAGGCGCATAGTGTGCTGGTCACCGTCATGATGTTGGTGATCAATAATTTTGGCGTCTTCCTGAAAGATGCTGCCACGGGTATCTGGGTGTTTTACTGCTGACATGTATACAACCGCACTCCGCTAACCAGTGTGTGTTCAACTTTGCCTTTGAATGGCCAGCTTTTAAAGGCGCTGTTTTTACCCTGACTCAACATTTCCGCTGGTTCAAATGTCCACTCTGTTTCTGGATTAATGATGGCAATATCAGCGCTACTTCCTTCAGCCAGGTTGCCAGCTGGTACACCGAGAATGTCTGCCGGGTTGGCGGTTATTGCCCGGATTATTGTGACCGGGTCAAGTTGTTGTTCCTGAATGAGTTTCAGAGAAAGTGGCAGCCAGCTTTCCAGAGTTGATATGCCGGGCTCTGTTTCAGCAAATGGTGCAAGTTTGGCATCAGCTTCGTGTGGTTGATGATCTGAACAGATAGCACTGACAATACCATCGGCAACAGCCTGCCTAAGGGCATCGCGGTCTCTCTCGGTTCGCAAGGGCGGTAGGACATGAGTGTTACTGTTGAAGTTGACGATATCATTCTCGGTTAAAAATAGCTGGTGTGCGGATACATCAGCAGTCACAGCTAAACCCGCTTGCTGTGCATTGGCGACCATTTCAATAGACTGAGCGCTCGATAAACGACAAAAATGCGCTTCTATACCGGTGGCTTCTATCAGTGTTAGGTCTCTGGCGACAATAGCTGTCTCTGCTGCAGTAGGAATACCTGGCAGGCCCATGCGAGTGGCAATCCGTCCTTCGTGCGCGCAGCCCTGTGCACCGAGATATTTATCAATCGGGTTTAGAAAGACTTTTAGATTAAAGCTGGCAGCATACTCCATGATGTTGCGCATGAACTGGCTATCATTGATGGGATTATTGGCGTTAGATACGCCGACGCAGCCGGCTGCTTTTAGTGCTCCGAGCTCGCTAAGCTGTGTTGAATTCAGGCCAACGCTCATTGCGCCCAGCGTATGAATATGTGGGCTATGACAGTTCTTGGTCCGCTGTTGTATGAGTTCAACGACGGCAGGTGTATCAATGACAGGATTGGTATCAGGAGGAAGGCAAACGGTAGTTACACCGCCTGCCAAAGAGGCAGCTGACTCGGTGCTGATGTTGCCCTTATGTTCTTCTCCAGGTTCACGAAAGCGTGCAGCAAGGTCAACCAGGCCAGGGATAACCCAGCAACCTGTGGCATCAATTACCTGATCTTCAGAGAAGGAACTGATTCCAGATTCGTGGTTTGAAATCAGACCGCTCTCATCAATGTAGATATCCTTCGTGGTATCAATCTGATTGGCAGGATCAATAACCCGTCCGTTTTTGATGAGGCGTATCATGATGTGGCCCCGGATGTTATCTCGGATTGATCATGCTGCATTGCCATCGACATGACCGCCATCCGAATAGCAATACCATGACTGACTTGCTCAAGGATGACTGATCGTGGGTTATCGGCAACCGCAGATGACATTTCCACACCTCGATTAATAGGGCCCGGGTGCATAATCATCGCATCAGGCTTAGCGAGTGCCAGTCTTTCAGTGGTCATGCCATATTGTTGGTAATATTCGTGTTCGCTGGGTAGTCGCCCCCCCTGCATCCGCTCACGTTGCAGTCTCAGCATAATGATGACGTCGACGTCACGCAGTCCTTCATCCAGTGAATGAAATACCTTGACGCCCAGTGACTCAACCTCAGCCGGCAACAGGGTCTGCGGTGCAATAACACGAACTTCGCCGGTTAATAATGTATTGAGTGCGTGAATCTGAGAACGCGCTACTCGTGAGTGGCGGATATCGCCGACAATGGCCACAGTTAACCCACCAAAATCCGGTTTGTGACGGCGAATGGTAAAGACATCCAGCATTGCCTGGGTAGGGTGGGCATGCCGGCCGTCACCGGCGTTAATAATGCTGACATGTGGGGCAACCTGCTGGGCAATAAAATGGGCAGCACCGCTTTGCGCTGTCTAACGACAAACATATCAACGTGCATGGCCTCAAGGTTTCGCAGGGTATCCAGTAATGATTCACCCTTGGTTGTCGCGGATGTGCTCATGGCGATATTGAGCACATCCGCTGACAGGCGTTTTGCGGCTAGTTCAAAGGTTGTTCTAGTGCGTGTGCTGGGCTCAAAAAACAGGTTGGCAACGGTTTTGCCCCTGAGTAGTGGAACTTTTTTGATGTTCCTGTCCTTGAAGCTGGTAAATGATTCAGCGGTATCGAGTATTGAGACCAGCATGTCACGGGGTAAACCCTCGATCGTCAGGAAATGCCTGAGTTTGCCTGTGCTGGTTAGTTGTAAGGATGACATCAGCCGACCTCGATAATTTCCAGCTTTAGTGGTTCAGGTCCACTGAGCTTGATTTGCTGATTGTCAGCAAGTGCCACTTGATTACCGACACAATCGGCAGAAATAGGTAATTGTTTGCCGTCACGTTCAATTAATACGGCGAGGATGACGGAGGCGGGCCTGCCATAGGCAAATATCTCATTGAGTGCTGCCCGGATGGTTCTGCCGGTATATAAAACATCATCGACAAGAATAATATGCTTGTCATCAACCTCAAATGGTATATGCGAGGGTCGAACCTGTGGGTTCATGCCAATACGGGAAAAGTCATCGCGATAGAAGGAAATATCCAACGAGCCCAGTGGCATTTCCTTGTCGATGGATACTTGTAGCTCTTCGGCTACCCAGGCACCGCCGGTATGAATACCAAGCATGACAGGCGATTGAATGGAGTTTGACGACAGGTGATCTTTGAGGCAATGAGTCAGGGCTTGCAGGGCACTATTAGTATCGGTATCAGCTATTGTCATATTGCTCATCAAACCAGGTTTGTAAGATCACAGCCGCAGCCGTATCGTCCAGCGGCGGTATTCTGCTTTTTGTTGACTGTGAGAGCAAGTCTTTAGCGGCGAAGGAACTCAAACGTTCATCAATTTCATATACTTTTAGATGAAAACGGCTTTCCAACTCGGCAATAAAGGATTTAATTAATCGATGGATCTTGCCGGTTTTCCCGTCCGCTGTTGAGGGAATCCCAACGATCACCCCTTTTGGTTGCCATTCGTGAATAAGCCGCTCAATGCGTTGCCATTCAGTGTCTTTGTTGGCTGGTATGATTTCCAGTGCATTAGCTGATTGGCTGATGGTTTGCCCAACAGCTACACCAATGCGCTTATGTCCATAATCAAAGCCGAGATATGCGACCTTATTAGGCATGTCCCGCCTGGTTGTGAATATGATGCATATCGATACCTATTAATTTAGCAGCCTGTTGCCAGCAGTCTTCACAGTCAGTATCGAATAGTAGTTCGTTATTGGCTGGTGAAGATAACCAGCTATTTTCCAGTATTTCGTTATCCAGTTGACCAGCGCCCCAACCGGCATAACCCATGGCGAGTAAAAAACGCTCAGGCCCCTTGTTGTTGGCTATCGCTTCAAGGATATCGAAGGATGTGGTGACAGAGAGTTCTGGTGTGACCGGCATCGAGGCGTTCCAGGCAGGCTTGCCTGTGTGAAGTACAAAACCACGTTCCGGTTCGACGGGGCCGCCATAAAGAACATGCTGGTTGTAGTGGTTAAAAGTAGGTAGGTGTGTAATATCTACCTGGTCGAACAGGTCGGTAATGGTGATGTCCATAGGGTTGTTGATGACAAAACCCATTGCACCTTCTTCATTGTGCTCGCAGATATAGCTGACAGACTGGGCAAAATAGGAACTGGCCAATTCGGGCATGGCGATCAGGAAATGATTGGCCAGTGAGGTGGACGCGTCCATATAGACAGTATCAAACGTATAGGAGTGAATGGCAAGTGTCTAACTGGTAAGCGGTATATGCTGGTTGGACTAACCCCCGCCTCTATCACGCCATGTGCCGGAGGAAGAAAACTCCCATGTTCTTGTAATATAAAGTATTTCTACCGGGTCTCCCGCTTCCTTGATATTGTCAGGAATACGGGCGTATGGGGCACCCAGCTTAACGATTCGGATGGCAGAATCATCCAGAATCTGGTGTCCAGAGGGTTGATTAACCTTGATTTCACGCAGGCTGCCATCCTTGTTAATGGCCACCGTCAAACGTAACTGCCCGGACAGCCTCTGACGCCGCGCTTCGTCTGGATAGTTCAGGTTGCCAATACGTTCAACCTTACGTGTCCAGGCATTCATATATGCCGCGGGAGCGAATTCACGGGTTCTGGCGCTAATATGCTTTTTTCGTGGTCGATTGGCATAACTTGTTATTTTTTTACTGATTTCCGCTGTCAGGCTGGCGATTTCCAGGCTACGGCTAATCAGCTGTTGTGTGTCAGTAAGCGTCTGTTGTTTCTTGACCGGTTTTTTATCGGGCTTTGAAAGCACAAAATTTTTGCCCTTTTTACTGACGATGACTTTTTTCTTGGCCGGTTTACTTTTTATTGATTTTGCCAGTTTCGGAATATGCTTGTTGATGCTGGTATTGGGCGTGAGTGACGGACCTTGAACAGGCTTACTCAAATGTGATTTTTTGTCTATCGTTCCGCCGCCATCCTGGTTGGCCTGTGCCAGGTAGTCAGCTTCTTCTGGTGGTTTGACTGATTTACTTTGCACCAGGATGATGTCCAGTGTTGGGCTCGGAGGATTTTTTGCAGGATCAGGGGAAGTGAAACTGATTCCCAGTATGATCAGCCCATGTAGCATGGCGCCGAGAAATAGCATCATGCCGAGTCGATAGCCGGCTGTAACGGCTGGTGTTATCTTGACTACGGACATACTTGTGAGGTGCTTGCCAATCTCTGAAACGCTTTGGGTGGCAGGATTATAGCGGTGATGTGGTTTGCGTCATAGGTCAACAAGATGAATGTCGGATTTCATGTCTGCATGAATTTCAAGACGTTTTTGCATTGCATGGTTCATTAACAATTCGCCTGTCGATGTCATCAGTAATACATATTGAATTCCCATTGCCCTGGCGACTTTAACCAGATTATCTTTGTCGGCAGCAAGCAAGGCGGTGGCGGCAGCATCAGCAGTAGTAGCATTATCATGAATGACCGTTACGGCAATGGTATGCGAGACAGGTTCACCGCTCTGTGGGTCAATAATATGGTGTCGACGTTTGCTGTCCTGTATGTAAAAACGCTGGTAATCGCCCGAGGTAAAGATGCTTTCATCAGACAGGGTTTCGATACTGGCTAGTACGCTGGTTTCTCTGGGGTGCTGTATACCAATTTTCCAGGGGCGCTCCTTGTGATGGCCAATTGCACGCAAATCCCCGCCTGCATTAATAATAGCGTTCTGTATGCCCATTCGCTGAAGCGTGTCGATGGCCTGGTCGATGCCATAGCCCTTGGCAATGCCGCCCGGGTCAAATTGAATATCTGGATTTAGTCCTCGCATAGAGATACCGTCAAACTCGATATCTTCCATAGTAGGGATGTCTTGTTGCAACTCCTTGATAGATACCATATTCGGTGTATAGGGCTGGTCGGCGTCATTGCGGTGAAAGCCCCAGTGTTGTATTAATTTGCCAATTGCCGGATTGAAGAAATGATTTGACTGAATGGCCAGTTCACGGGCACGTTGAATGAGCGGTAGTACGGATGTTGAAGCAGTAAACCAGTCTCCTGTCTGTAATAACTGATTGGTTCTGGTAAGTGTACCCGGTTCCCACGGGTGCCAGACTGCGTGCATGGTCAGAAAGTCTGTTTCCAGACGTTTGAAGGCCTGGTCAATTAGCTGGTTATCCTGATGACGGACCGTGATATCGATAATGGTGCCAAACGCCAGCACTCGATGATGCCTGGTGAAGTGTTCGGGTTGCGGTGAACAGCTCCAGAGTAAAATCGGCAGTATTAATGCCGCATATACTTTCATGAAGTCAATTTGTCCTCAATGACATCAAATAAATCACTGCTATATTTAACTGGTAGATGGCATCAAGTTCGCGGATACAGGTAGGGCTGGTGACATTGATCTCGGTGAGGTATTCACCAATGACATCGATCCCAACAAAAATCAGGCCGCGATCCTTGAGTTCAGGTCCTATCTGCTGGCAGATCCACTGGTCTCTGTCTGATAATTCAATACCCTGTGCGGAAGCACCGGCTGCCAGGTTGCCCCGCGCGTCCTGATCTGAGGGGATTCTGGCTAGTGCGTAAGGAACAGGCTCACCATCGATTAACAGAATGCGTTTATCTCCTTCTTTGATTTCCGGGATGTAACGTTGTGCCATGGCAAAACGTTGTTCATGGTCAGTCAGTGTTTCAAATACGACATTGCGGTTGCGATCCTGTGCATGCACGGTAAAAATTGATTTACCACCCATACCGTCCAGTGGCTTGATAACAATATCTTCTTGCTCGGATAGGAAAGTAATGAAGTCAGACAGTTTTCGGCTGACCAGAGTAGGTGCGCAACATTGAGGAAACCAGGCGGTATAAAGTTTTTCATTACAGTCCCTCAAGCTATCCGGTCTGTTGACGACTAATACACCCTGTTTACTGGCCAGTTCCAGTAAATAAGTGACATAGATGTATTCCATGTCAAATGGCGGGTCCTTGCGCATCAGTACAACATCTAGACTGCCTAGATCTACAGTTTCTTTATCGGCTAATTCATACCATTTCTGGGCATCGTCAAATACTGTTAGTGACTGCGCATTTGCCAGTACTTGACCATCCTGCAAGTGCAATCCATTAACCAGGATATAAAAGATTTCCCACTCGCGACGCTGTACTTCCAGCAGCATGGCAAAACTACTGTCTTTTTTGATGTTGATTCCCTCGATGGGATCCATGACGATGCCTAACTTCCTGGGCATCACAGCTCCTCACCAACCGATCTAATTTCTCTTGCCGCTGCCAGCAGTGCCAGGCGAGCGATCACGCCATAGGTATAAAAACGGTTGGGTGCCGCATCTGGATCAATCGCAGCATCCGGCACGTTACAGGGTTCGTCAAAAGCGAGTGGTTGAAAATGCATTCCGGGTGCATTCAGGTTTTCTTCTGCGCCGCGTTTGGTATGCACACGATAAAAGCCACCAACTACGTAACGATCCATCATGTAAACCACGGGTTCGGCAACAGCCTGAGCCCAGGTTTCATAGGTTGGCACGCCTTCCTGGAGAATAACCTTGCTGATGGTGTTTCCGCCTTTTGAAGTTGACATGCGTGTCCGCTGTTTACGGTTGAGGTCCCGCACATCATCAACGGAACGTGCGGTCATCACCCCCATACCATAGGTGCCCGCATCTGCCTTGATAACAACATAGGGTTTTGCGTCGATACCATGCTCGTTATATTTATTCTGAATGTCGTCGAGTAGTTTTCCGGTGTTTTCTGCCAGACACTCCTCGCCCTGCCTTTCCATGAAGTTCAGTTCGCCACAGTTTCTAAATAGAGGATCAAAAAACCAGGGATCGATATCGATCATTTGGGAAAATTCATTTGAAAGCACACGGTAAAAATCAAAATGCTCAGATTTAAGGCGTTTATCCCACCCAAGATCAGGAGGTGGGGTAATGACCTGTTCGATTCCCTCCAGGTCTGCTGGAACGCCACTGCTTAGATCATTGTTTAATATCACCACACAAGGATCAAAATCACCTGCTAGCAGTCGATCTCCGTCTCGCCGAACAGGTGTAAGTAAGACTTCTCTGCCGGCCCCCAGCTGAAAAGTAACGGGTTCAGTCACTTCGGGGTTAATGCTGCCGATTTGCGTGTGATAGCCCGACTGACAAATCATTTCCTGCAGGGTCGCGATGCTATCCAGATAAGCCATATTCCTGGTGTGATTTTCAGGCAGAATGAGCACTCTGGCGGCATCTGGACAGGCTTTATCCAGTGCGGTTTGAATGGCCTGTATGCATAGTGGCATGAATTCCTGGTTAATATTGTTAAACCCGGCAGGAAACAGATTGGTATCAACAGGCGCGACCTTGAAACCGGCATTTCGGATATCCACCGAAGCGTAAAAGGGGGGCTTGTTAATCAGCCATTGTTGCCGAAACCAGGTTTCTATTGTGTTTTGGTTATCGAGCAGATGAGTTTCTAGTTCATGAAGTGGGCCAATCAGTGCTGTTGTCAGGCTGGGGGCTTCATGTAGGTGTTTGATATTCATGGTAATAATCAGTAAATACCTAAGGATATTTATCGTTCACAGTGTTATTTGGGTTTAGTGGGCAGGATTGTCACATGAATCTAGTGATTTTTTCCTAACATCCAATTACTTATAGATTATACTTTTTCTATTGTATGAGCTTGCATATTTAGTTACATTGACAACAATAATTATTATTTTAAATGAAATCCGGCATTAAGATCGGGTATCTCAAAGGTGGACACGTTGGCTTCTGAAAAAGAAGAAAGTGATTTTAGCGACCTGAAGGTGATGGTGATTGACGATAGTAAGACTATTCGTCGAACTGCTGAAACACTCCTAAAAAAAGCTGGCTGCGAGGTGGTAACTGCTGAGGACGGGTTTGAAGCTCTGTCCAAGATTGTTGATCAGCGCCCTGATCTTATTTTCGTGGATATCATGATGCCCAGGCTCGATGGCTATCAGACCTGCGCATTAATCAAGAACAATGCTACGTTCAAATCAACGCCCGTCATTATGCTTTCCAGTAAAGATGGTCTATTTGATAAGGCAAGGGGCAAGATTGTTGGTTCAGAACAATATTTGACCAAACCATTTACAAAGAAAGAGTTGTTGGGTGCAATCAGCAAGCATGTGAAACATGATGAATGATTCACCCATATTGAATAGCAGTATAGAACCAGAAGTAACTAACTGAATTAGAAGCGTGAGGTGCAGATAAAATGAGTCGAATATTAATGGTTGATGATTCACCAACAGAGATTGTTGTAGCGAAAAAGGCACTGGAGAGTAAGGGCCATACAGTGATAACGGCCAGTAATGGTGCTGAAGGAGTTTCTCTGGCGAAATCAGAGAAACCAGACCTTATCCTGATGGATATTGTGATGCCAGATATGAATGGTTTTAAAGCAACACGTGAAATCAGTAAAGATCCTGAAACGTCGTCGATCCCTGTGGTGATGATGTCTTCGAAGGATCAGGTTACAGACATGGAATGGGCAAAGCGCCAGGGTGCAACTGCCTATCTTGTCAAACCAGCCAGTGAAGAGGAATTGCTGGCAAAGGTGGAAGAACTACTGGGTTAGTTTAGCGCAAATATAGCGAAGACGATATGGACCGATCAGCTAATCCACTAGATCAGCTAATTGCCCTTGAGACTAGGGGACGGCGTCATGTGGTGGACCTGACGACTGCAGAAGATAGGAGAGAATACTGGCGAGCGGTGTCATTCAGGGTGGCGGATAAATACATGCTGTTCGATGAGCATGATGTGTCTGAATTACTGGTTTTGCCCACTATTACAGTGATACCAGGAACCAAGCACTGGGTTGCTGGTATTGCTAACGTCAGGGGTGAGTTATTACCTATTGTAAATTTTGGACAGTTTTTATTTGGCGAACCTGTCCAACCGAGTAAACAGGCGCGTGTACTGGTGATCGCGCACGAGGAAGTCAGATCAGGATTAATCGTCGACCAGGTATACGGTATGCGGCGTTTCCCTGTGGATACACTCAAGCCCGCTAAAAGTGAAGGTATGCCAGATGTATTGAAATCGATGATTACTGGCTGTTATGAGGAAGAGCACGATTTCCATATTATGGATGTAATGAAATTGGTCAATGAATCGGAATTTATGCAGGCGGCTGCATGATGTTGTAGAAAAAAAATAATCAGCGGCAACCAGTTGGTTGCCAAATGAAGGTAGACCGGGAAGGAGAATGTAAAAATGGCGTTCGATATTAAAAAGATAAAAATGAAGCTACCGACTAATCTCGGTGCCGGTATGGCAGGCATCCGGAATATCTCATTGTTTGTTCTGCTGATTGCATCGTTGATTGTTACCGTAATTATCTTTCGACAGGTATTGATCAACGAGACCCATCGTGCTGAATACATATCGCTCACGGATGAATTGCGTCTGGTGTCACAGCAGATGCCTGGTCTCGCGATTGAGGCGGCTTCGGGTAACGTTGAGGCATTTGGTGGTCTGGAAGAGAAAGTTGATGAATTTGCCCTGGCATTGAAAAACGTCACTGAGGGTACAGAAGAAGGTTTGCCGCCAAGCCCGGATATCGTTAGCGAACAGCTTCAAGGTGTAACGGGTTCATGGATTAATGTACAACGAAACGCACAATTGGTGGTTGATAGTACGGAGGAAATGTTAACGATTCAGGAAGACGCCGAGGGCTTTCGTCTAGCCAGCCCAGAGCTGCAAGCCATGATGGACGAGGTATTGGGATTGATGGTTGAAGCGGAAGAAACTGCTCAGCAGGTATATTTCGCCTCGTTACAGCTAACCTACTCGGAACGAATGGCAGCCCGTCTACAGGAGGCATTACAAGGTAACGTTGGTAGTGCTACAGCAGCCAATGATTTTGCCAAATGGACACAGGCTTTCCGTGCTGCACTGGATATTATGCGCGGTACCAGTGAAGACGAGGCGGTTCAGCCAATTAAGGATGATGCCGCAAAGGCTCTGTTAGAAGAAGTGGATGCGGTATTTACCGCACATGAAGATAACGTAGAGGCGATTATGGGCGGTATCTCGCGATTCTTTCAGGTGAGAGAAGCTGCGGGCCAGATCTTTACCGAAAGTCAGGACCTACTTGATGCGCTTGATGAGCTTTCGGTTGCACATAAGGAACGTGGTGAGTCAGGTTTTTATACGACCCAAAATGGTTATATTGCTGGTTCGTCGGTTATTGCCTTGCTGATCCTCCTCGGTGTGTTGATGTTGCTTGATTCCAGAAAGCGTGCCCAGGAAGCAACGCAGCGCCAGGCAGAGGCGGACGAGCAAACACAATCACAAAACATGGCGGTACTTCAGCTGCTGGATGATATTGAACCGCTGCAGGATGGTGATCTGACGGTTGAGGCGTCGGTGGACGAGGCCTTCACCGGTACGATTGCTGATGCGATCAACTCTTCAATTGACGTACTCCGTAACCTGGTATCGACGATTAACGATGCCTCAACACAGGTAACAACAGCGGCACAAAATACCATGGCGACGACAACGGCGCTTGCCGAGGCGAGTAACCAGCAGGCAAAGGATATTGCGAGCGCAACCCAGTCGATCAGCCGGATGGCTAAATCAATGCAGGATGTATCATCGGAGGCAGGTAAATCTGCTGAAGTTGCGAAAAGCTCGGTAGATATGGCCCACCGGGGTAGTGAAACGGTGCGGACAACCATCGGTGGTATGGATAGTATTCGTGAACAGATCCAGGAGACATCCAAACGACTGAAGCGTCTGGGTGAAAGCTCGCAGGAAATTGGAGATATCGTTGGCTTGATTAACGATATTGCTGACCAGACCAATATCCTCGCATTGAACGCTGCCATCCAGGCATCATCTGCCGGTGAGGCAGGTCGAGGATTTGCGGTGGTTGCCGACGAGGTACAGCGTCTCGCTGAACGTTCTACTAACGCAACCAGACAGATTGAAAACCTGGTAACCGCGATTCAGGCCGATACCAACGAGGCGGTAATCTCAATGGAACAGACCACCACAGAAGTGGTTGAAGGTGCCAAGCGTGCAGAAAATGCGGGTGATGCACTTAAAGAGATTGAAAAAGTTTCCGGTGAATTGGCGCAATTGATTGCCAGAATTTCCCAAACAGCCAATCAACACGCGGAGGGTGCGGTAAAGATCTCCAGTTTGATGCAGGTGATTGAGGATGTGACCCGTAAAACTTCTGAGGGTACCAGTGAAACAGCAGAGTCCATTGGTAACCTTGCGAGTATGGCCGAGAACCTTAAACAGCAAGTATCGGGTTTCCGTCTACCCGAGTAAGTGAACGGGGTACAAGAAAATATATTGTAACTTAACGGCATATAGAGCATGAGTGAATCAGATAACACGCAGCTTTCTTCTTTAGGCTGGGTTATGGATGAGATTTACAAATCTCTTGAGGATGCGCGCACCTCACTGGAAGCCTATGTTGAAAGTGGTGATGAAGCTGATACCACTGGGTTACAACGTTGCCATGAGGTAGTTCAGCAAGTACGAGGCACACTGCAAATGGTGCAGTTACAAGGTGCCTTAATGTTGGCTGAAGAAATGCTGAGGTTGATCGATGCTCTTATTGCTGGCAGTGAGGAGGTCAAAGACCGCGGAGTTGCATATGAAGCGTTAATGCGCTCGATCTTACAATTGCCGGATTATTTTGCAAAAGTACAATCAGGACAGGCTAATGCCGCGATCATCCTGCTTCCGCTGATTAATGATCTAAGGACCGCTTATGGTGAGGAGGCGGTTGTTGCTCAGGCCTTATTTTCACCTAACTTTAATGGTATTAAGCCGCCAGAGATGCCGGGCATTGAGTCCTCTGATGATGTTGACTTATCGGCACTTATTAAAAGTAAAAGACACCAGGTCCATCTTGCTATGTTGGGCCTGTTTCGTGGCAAGGATGTCGAGAAGTCACTCGATAATATTATTGAGTTGTATCTTCAGTTTTGTGTAACTGCCCATTCAGAATCGATTAAACAGCTTTACTGGATATCGTCTGCCCTGTGCGAAGGTATTTGCGATGGTGGTTTAGACCCTGAAGTCCTGCCGGTTAAACCAATACTGGGCCAAATAGACCGTCAGTCTAAAACAATTATTGATGGTGGAGAGGAAGTGTTGGCAGCGGAGCCACCTTCAGAGCTGATTCGAATCCTGCTCTATTATGTTGCCAGTTCTTCATCACAGGGAGAGCGTGTTACAGACGTTAAAACGGCGTTTAAACTCGGTGAATACCTGCCGGATGAGCAGGAGCTTGAGCAATTACGTGAAAAGATGGCTGGTCCCAGTGCGGAAGTTCTTGAGACCGTAGTACAGGCTATTACTCAGGAACTGGATCGTGCCCGTGACATGCTTGATATCTATAATCGCACTGGCGAGCAGGATAATGAACGTCTGCAGCAAATGGTTCAGGCTTTGCGTAATGCGGCAGGTACTATCGCCATGGTTGGCGATACTGAATTGCAGGCATCAATGAATGAGTATTGCGACAATATTGATGCACTGGTTGACGGTAGTAAAAACGCTGACGAAGCTGGCCTGTCAGGTTTGGCGGATTTCATCTTACAGGTTGATATCCAGGTTCAGTCAATGCGTCCCGGGAGTACGGACCAATCTTTCGTCAGCAGCGCCGGACCTGCATTAACTGGTAGTACTGGCACATGGGATGTCAGGCGCGCGGTAGTTAAGGAATCTGCGGCGAATATGAGCACAGCCAAGGATCTTATCGCCGCTTTTGTTGAGTCACCTGAAACGGGTCGGCAAGAACTTGAAAAAGTAAGTGGTTTATTACAGCAGATCGCTGGTAGCTTGAAGATTGCTTCACTCGATCGATCCAGCGATATTATTTATGCCTTGCGTACCTTTATTGATCAGGAGTTGATCAAGAAGCAGCAAACACCCACTGCACAAGAATTGGAAACGTTAGCTGAAGCGGTTTCCAGCGCAGATTATTATCTCGAGGCGGTGATAGATGAGTTGCCGAATAGAGAGACCGCTTTGGAAATGGCCGAGGCGGCCCTGGATTTATTGGGTTATGCATCCGGGGATATTGAAGGTGAGTTGGAAGAGCTGGCGGAGGATTTGGAGGATGAGGAAAGCGGGACTGAAATCATCGTAGAAGATGACTCGGATTCTGTGCATCTGGAGTCGCTGACAGCGGGTCTGAAAGAAGAATTTGGTGATGAGGAGCCTGGCGACACGGGTTCGATTGAATTAAGCCCTGAAGATGTGGCTCAGTTATATGAAGAAGAGCAGGATGTTGAGGATATTCCTTTAGAAGAGTCTTTATCTGAGGTCGAAGAGGGTGACGCAGACATTGAAGAAATTGAAGTTGCCCCCCCCGAAGAAAGCGAAGAAGAACTGCAGGAAAGAATGCTGGCAGAACAGGAGCAAGATAGTGACCTCGTTCTAGAAAGCGGTGAAATCGAAGTGGAAGATCAGGATTCTGCGATTGAGGATGTATCGGTGGATGCTCCTCAGGAGTCCGAAGAAGAACTGCAGGAGCGCGTAAAAAGTGGAATTGAAGACGTAGACGAAACGCTACTGAATACAGGTGAAATCGATGTCGTTGATATGGATTCCGAGGTTGAAGACGTGTCCCTGGAGTCTGAAGCGCTTGATGAAGAACAAAGCCTGGAAGCTGTAGAAGTTGAGATAGTTGAAGAGGTTGAAGCCGCAGAAGTTGAAGCTGGACAGCCTGATATAGAAACAGACGAACCTGAATCTGGCGCTATTCAGGATTCATTAATGAGTGGTAGCCCGCTTGGCGATGATCTAGATGAAGAGATTGTTGATATTTTTCTCGAAGAGGCCGAGGAAGTATTAGCAGAGTTACGTAAGCATTTCCCAATATGGCGAGACAACCCATCTGACACCGAATCATTAACTGTTGTTCGCCGTTCGTTTCACACACTTAAGGGAAGTGGGCGGATGGTAGGTGCTAACCAGATAGGCGAATTTTCATGGTCTATTGAAAATTTACTGAACAAGGTGATCGACAATAGTATTAGCGCAACTGATGAAGTGATGGATACTATCAGCCAGGCTATCGATGTATTGCCAGCAATGGTAGGTCAACTTCAGGGTGGTGCGGGCCCGGATATTAATATCAACGAAGTTTCGGGTATCGCTGACGCCCTGGCCGCTGGTAAGCAGTCGGCCGAAGAAAGTGGGTCTGCGGTAGACGAGCAGGAAAAAAAAACCGGAGAATAACCCGCCCTGAAGAGGATCTTTCTTCACATTCAGGTATTTTCGATGAGTCTTCAGTATCCAGCCCACTACTGGATTCTGAAGAGTTACGAGAAGTCTATACGGATGAAACCAATCAGCACCTGGAAGGCTTAAAAGCCTTTATTGAACGTTGTCAGTCTGATGACGACGCTTGTTTTTTTAGTAATGCTGAAATTGTAATTTTTCATACTTTGCACGGTGGCTCAGCAACAGTGGGTGCAAATGAGCTACGGCAAATCTTTGATATTTTTGAGCCGTTAGTAATCCTTTTCCATGAACACAATGTAAAGGTTGATGAGCTGCTGCTGGATATATGTGAACGTACTATCAAACAGGTTCAGGAGTATCTTGATGACATCAATGGTGGAGACGAAAAGTTTGCACTGGATGTGGAATTACTCGAAGAGTTGCAAATATTGTTTCAACAGAGAAGAGACTTGTTGGATGCAAGGACAGGTTCTATCGATATTCTCAAAGTCGTTGATGTAGAACCAGAACTAGAACCAGAGGCAGAGGCAGAGGCAGAGGCAGAGGCAGAATTGGAAGTGCTGGCTGCCGATGATGTGCCGCTTGATGAGATCAGCTCTTCACTTGAAGACTTGCGTGACTTGATGTCATCCGATGTTACGTTGGATGACATCCAGGCAGATGAAGGTGCAGTTGCTGAAGCAGAAGCACTTGAAGAAGTTGGGCTGCCAGTAGCAGAAATCATTGCTGAGGAAGAAGAGCCTGAAACTGAGCTTGAGGTAACCACTGAGCCGACTGAAGAAATTGATTTAGAAATACTGGATATCTTTCTGGAAGAAGCAGAGGAACTACTGGTTTCTATCGAGCAAACACTTGATGATTGGCAGAGTGATCAGTCAAATCATGAATTGATGATTTCCATACAGCGCGATATTCATACACTGAAAGGGGGTGCTCGCATGGTTAACCAGTCAGCAATTGCTGATGTTGGCCATGCAATGGAGACCTTGTTGACAGCGGTTGTTGATAACCAGGTTGAAGTTTCTGATGAAATGTTTGCGGTATTACATACTGCAAGGGATACCCTGCAGGATCGATATGAAGATCTGAAAGACGATAAATACAATGTGCCTACCGATACGCAACTCGTTACCCAGATAGAAGCACTTCGACATGGCAAACCGATACCAGAAGAACCAGTTGCTGAAGAAGAACCGGTATCAGAGGGATTTCCTCCCACAGAGGAAATAACATTACCAGAGGAAGTAGCTACTGCAGAAACGGCACCGAGTGAAGATGGATTTGATGAAGTTAGTAGTGGCTTTGACCTCATTGAAATCTTTATGGAAGAAGCTGGTGAACTGCTTGAATCTATAGATCAAACGCTGCATGACTGGCTGAATGATGAAAATAATATGAATCTTGCTGTTCAGTTACAGCGAGATATTCATACCCTGAAGGGCGGCGCCCGTATGGTAAATCTGAAGGGAATCGGAGATTTGGGACATGCGCTAGAGACGTTATTGACCGCAATAGTTGATGGTCACCTGGAAATTAGCAGGCCACTATTTGACGGTATGCATGAAGTAAAAGATGAGTTGCAAACCATGTACGAGGCTGTCCGGTCAGGTAAGGGGGATACCAAACCTAGCGCGGGTATTTTCAAAACACTTGAGCGGCTCAGAACGGGAGGGTCTGTAGAGGACGAGCCGGTCGTACCTCCTTTAGTCGAAGATGAAGTTACCCCTTCACATATGCTGCCTGCATTTGAAGACGATGGGCGGCCGGCTGCTGCGGCAGAGGGTTCTGATAGTTTTGAGGTTACGCCGTCTGCTGCAGTATCCGCATTAGATGACTCGGGCAGTTTTGAGACCACCCCATCGGCAGCAACGGCGGCGTTAGAAGATTCTGGCGGCTTTGATTTAACGCCCTCTGATGCCATGCAGGCGCTTGAGGACGAAAGTTCTACATTGACGCAGATTGTCGCCAAGGCTGAAAAGTCGGAGAAGAAGGCTCCACCTAAGAAGGATCAGCGGACTCAGGCTCGGGTAGAGCACGAAACTGTCAGAGTGCGTTCTGACTTAATTGATGGCCTGGTTAATCTGGCAGGTGAAACTAATATTTTTCGTTCCAGACTTGAACAACAAAGTAGTACCTTTCGCTTCAGTTTGAGTGAACTTGATCAGACGGTTACCCGTTTACAGGAACAATTGAAAAAGCTGGAGCAAGAGACGGATGCTCAGATTCTATTTCGTCATGAGACAGAGATGGACAATCCGGAAAGCGAAAATTTTGATCCGCTGGAAATGGATCGCTATTCGACTATGCAACAGCACTCTCGAAGCCTGGTAGAAAGTGTGGGCGACCTGAACAGCTTGCAGGATATGCTGGGCGGTTTAACCAGAGATTCGGAATTGTTGTTATTACAACAAGGTCGTGTGAACTCGGAACTGCAGGATCGACTAATGCAGGCTCGCGTGGTTCCTTTTGCTGCAACCATGGCATCTCGTTTACGTCGTATTACCCGACAAACATGTCAACAAATGGGCAAGAAAGCGGAACTAAAAATACTGGGTGCAAACGAAGAAATGGACCGGCATATCCTGGATCGTATGGTGGCTCCGCTTGAACATATGCTGAGGAACTCAATTGCTCATGGTATTGAGTCACCTGAGGTCCGTATAAGTCGGGGAAAACCTGAAACAGGCACTGTCACCGTCTCGGTAAGTAGAGAAGGCGGTGAGATTGTTATCCAGGCAGCAGACGATGGGGGCGGCCTTGATACGAATGCGATACGAAAAAAGGCGATATCTAAAGACCTGATTATTGAAAATGCTGACATAACTGATGACGAAGTCATGCAGTTGGTGCTTGCCCCTGGATTTAGTACTGCCGAATCTGTCAGTCAGATTGCAGGTCGTGGTGTAGGTATGGATGTAGTAAACAATGAGATCAAGCAACTGAATGGCTCATTGCATATTGAATCAGTTATTGAACGTGGTGCAGCAATGACTGTTCGTTTGCCATTTAGCTTATCCATTACACAGGCTTTGCTGGTCGGTGTAGCTAATGATTTGTATGCGATTCCTTTGACCAGTATCGAAGGCGTATCGCGTATTGGTCATGAAGAGGCTCAGCAATTAATTGAAGATGAGAATAGTAAGTATCAATATGGCGGTGATGATTACCGATTATCTTCACTGGGTAAGCTTTTAGGAAGAATGACGAGAGAAACTGAATCTGATGAAATCAAACCCGCACTGATATTGGTACGTGCCGGTGGCCACCGGGTAGGATTTTATATAGACCAGTTACTGGGGCACCATGAGATTGTGGTGAAATCATTGGGTGCCCAGGTGAGTGGCGTTAATGGAATGGCTGGCGGTACGATTCTTGGTGACGGAAGAGTAGCGTTGATTCTCGATATTCCAGCGTTGGTTCGGATGGTCGGTGCCGCACATGGCTTGTCAGAAACCCACCAGATTCAGGAAATTGAAAAGCCGAAGAGCGTCAAGCTGACAGTTATGGTGGTTGATGACTCTATTACAGTGCGCCGTGTTACTACGCGTTTGCTAGAACGTCATGAGATGGATGTTGTTACCGCAAAGGATGGTGTGGATGCCGTCGCGACGCTGGAAGAGACAATACCGGATGTAATGTTACTGGACGTGGAAATGCCGCGTATGGATGGATATGAATTGGCCACGCATATGCGTAACGATTCACGCTACAAGAATGTCCCCATCATAATGATTACTTCTCGAACGGGTGCGAAGCACCGAGAACGTGCCATGTCGATCGGAGTGAACCGGTATTTAGGTAAGCCATATCAGGAAACTGATTTACTGGAAAATATCCACGAAGTACTGGAAGAAAGGGATTCTGACTAATGGCTGGGAAAGCGATCAAGGAAGTCCGTGGATTATCTATTCCACTACAAGGTATAAATCTGATTTTGCCTGATAGTATTATTGTGCAAATTGTTACAGGTGCGGACATTACACCGCTTGAGGCAGGTCCAGACTGGTTACTGGGAACGATATCCTGGCAAAAGCGTTCCATACCCACGTTATCATTTGAGATGGCTGCTAGTTCCCAATATGAAGCGATAGAAAACCCGAGGGTAGTGGTGTTGAAATCAATCAATAATATCGAAAAAATGCCGTTTTATGGCTTACCTTTATACGATATTCCCAAGCCCGCCAGGGTAAACAAGGAAAACATTTCAGTTGTGGAAAATGCCACACAAGCTTCACCCGTTATTCTCAATGAAGTTTTGGTAGACGGGGAGCCAGTAAGTATCCCCAATTTAGATGTGCTGGAAGAAATGCTAATTAGCCAATATGGTTTGTTTGCAGAGGAAGAGACAGCGGCCTAATCTAGAGGTCTCCCCATATCGCACCGATAGCCGACAACGCAGCAATTGCAGCGGTCTCAGTTCTTAAAATTCTGGGTCCTATATTCAATGAATTAATCTGGAGTTGAGTCATTAAGATTCGTTCCTCGTTATCAAAGCCACCCTCTGGTCCAATGATTAGACTGATTTTTTCTGGTTTACTGAGTTGCCTTAGGTGTCTGTCGCTTTCAGGATCAAGGTAATAACAATGCCCTGGTGATTGCTTATTAAGGATCTCTGGTAAAGGTGCTGGTAGAGAAAGCACAGGTAAGTTATTGCGACCACATTGTTCACAGGCATGAGTAATAACACCTTGCCAATGGGACATTCGGGATTGTAGTCGTTTTTCATTAAGCGATACCATGCTTCGCTTGGTATAAGCGGGCATGATATTGCTAACGCCGAGTTCTGTAGCTTTCTGTAAAACCCAGGCCATTCGTTCACCGCGGGATATACCCTGTATCAGTGTGATGGAAAGAGGGGATTCACGGTCTATTTCCTGGCAGGAGTTAATCTTTAAGGTGAGACTTTTTCGATTAACTTCAGTAATTACTGCCTGGCATTCTTTGCTATGACCATCGAAGAGCGTAATCAGATGGCTGGTTTTTACGCGCAGTACTTTGACTAAGTGAGTGTAAGCCTGGCCATCGATAGTGATTTCATTTGAGTCAGATGGGATATCAGGAGTGTAGACTCTAGGGGTACGCATTGTTAGCGGGCCATTAGCTTGCTATGAGGTTTAGTTCCCGAATGATGGCGATGGATGCTTCTGATTTATTGAGTGTATAAAAATGTAGGCCGGGCGCACCGTTGTCCAGTAAGCGTTGGCACATTTCAGTAACGAAATCGATGCCAAATGAACGTATTGATGCGAGGTCATCACCATAACTTTGCAAATTGTTATCAAGCCAGCGAGGTATCTGTGCTCCACATACGTTGGAGAAGTTTGCGAGTTGCCTGTAATTAGTAATCGGCATGATGCCAGGTACAATCGGGATATTGATACCCATTTTCTGACAGGCTTCGACAAAATAGAAATAGGCATCAGCGTTATAGAAGTATTGAGTGATTGCACCATTGGCACCCGAGTCAACTTTCCTCTTGAAGTTTTCAAGATCTGTAAGCGAGTCGTTTGACTCGGGGTGCATCTCTGGATACGCAGCGACCTCTATGTGGAAATGGTCGCCCGTTGTTTCTCGTATGTAGGAGATTAATTCATTGGCAAAATGGAACTCACCTGTGTCAGTCATGCCTTCGGGTATATCACCACGTAAACCAACAATACGTTTGACGCCAGCTGATTGATATTCAGTGAGTAGTTGGTGGATGTTTTCACGCGTGGAACCTATACAGGACAGATGTGGTGCGGCATCAACACGAGATTCAGCTCGAATCTCTTTAATTGTCTCCAGGGTATGATTACGTGTGGAGCCACCGGCACCAAATGTTACCGAGAAGTATTCCGGGTTTAGTTCAGCAAGCTGATTGCGCGTGTTTTTCAGGTTTTCCCGCCCTTCGTCGGTCTTGGGCGGGAAAAACTCGAAACTAATCTTGGGTGACTGTGTCATGACCTTCAGTCAGTGAATTAATACTTGTAGCTATCAGGCTTGAATGGGCCATCAACTGGTACGTTAATATAATCAGCTTGTTCCTGGGTTAATTTAGTGATCACACCACCGAAGCCGGCAACCATATCGGCAGCGACTTCTTCATCCAGTTTTTTCGGTAAAACTTCTACTGTCAGGTTTTTAGCTTTGTCTTCGTCACTCATGTCAGCGAATTTCTTCTCGTATAAGTGAATTTGTGCCAGTACCTGGTTGGCAAACGACCCATCCATGATGCGTGATGGGTGACCAGTTGCATTACCGAGATTAATTAATCGTCCTTCAGAAAGCAGAATAAGATGATCGCTTTCGTCATCCGAACGATAGATCTTATGTACCTGATCCTTGACCGTTTCAAAACGCCAGTTCTCACGCATAAACTGCGTGTCAATTTCATTATCAAAGTGACCAATATTACAAACGACTGCGCCTGGCTTCAGGGATTTGAGCATGGCTGCATCGCAGACATTCAGGTTGCCGGTGGTGGTGACCAGTACATCTGTTGTTTCAAGTAAGGCCTTGTTCGTATCTTCTTCTTTCCCCGTATTAATACCGTCATTGTATGGGGAAACTACTTCAAAGCCATCCATGCAGGCCTGCATGGCACAGATAGGGTCAGATTCAGAAATACGAACGATCATGCCTTCCTGTCTGAGACTCTGTGCAGAACCTTTGCCAACGTCGCCATAGCCGATACACAGGGCTTTCTTACCTGCTAGCAAATGATCAGTTCCACGCTTAATGCCATCATTCAGGCTGTGGCGACAACCATATTTATTGTCATTTTTTGATTTGGTAACAGAATCGTTTACGTTAATGGCTGGTACCTTGAGTGTGCCTTTTTCCATGCGTTCAATGAGGCGGTGAACACCAGTGGTGGTCTCCTCCGTAATACCATGCACAGTCGCCAGGACCTCAGGATATTTATCATGGGTCATATTGGTCAGGTCACCGCCATCATCCAGCAGCATATTGCATTCAGTCCAGGGTTTGCCATTTTTCAGGATAGTCTGCTCTAACGCCCACTCTCCCTCTTCCACAGTTTGTCCTTTCCAGGCATATACAGCGATACCGCGTGCTGCAATGGCAGCAGCAGCATGATCCTGTGTTGAAAAAATATTGCATGATGACCAGCGGACTTCTGCTCCGAGTTCAACCAGTGTCTCGATTAACACGGCTGTTTGTATGGTCATGTGGATACTGCCAATGATTTTGGCACCGGCCAGTGGCTGGCTATCTTTGTATTTTTCACGTAAAGCCATCAATGCAGGCATTTCTGATTCTGCAATAGTAATTTCGCGACGGCCGTATTCGGCGAGAGAAATATCCGCGACTTTAAAATCAACGGCGTCAAGAATGGCCTGGGCAACAACTGCGTTCATTAGTATCTCCGTATCATATGGATATTAATGAGCGCCGTTGCAATAGATTATCCGAGCCTGACAGCATGCCAATGCTGGTGCAACGCTCCTCGGAATTGCGCCGCATGATAACGGCACATGAATCATTTGTGAAGGGTTGTCTGGAAATCTCACCGGGATGGCAAGCCACTACTTCATGTATAGAGGAAAATTCTGGGTTTATGCCGCGGCACTAGCACCGGCTGCGTCCTTGAGTGCCTCAGCTTTATCGGTTACTTCCCATGGAAAATTGTCATCCTCACGACCAAAGTGACCATAGGCTGATGTTTCATGGTACATAGGGCGCAATAAATTTAGCATTTTTAAGATGCCATAGGGTCGTAGATCGAAGTGCTCGCGAACTAGCTCCGTAAGTTTTTCATTTGGAATGACACCAGTACCAAATGTTTCGACCAGGATAGAAGTAGGTTCTGCAACACCAATGGCGTAAGAGACCTGGATCTCACAACGTTCTGCAAGACCGGCAGCGACAATGTTTTTAGCAACATAGCGACAGGCGTATGCAGCAGAGCGGTCTACCTTGGAGGGGTCCTTACCAGAAAATGCGCCGCCGCCATGACGTGCCGCACCACCGTAGGTATCCACAATGATCTTACGGCCTGTCAGGCCGCAATCACCCATTGGGCCACCAATAATAAACTGGCCTGTGGGGTTAATATGGTATTGAGTGTTCTCATTCAGCCAACCGGTAGGTTCCAACACGGGCTTGATTATGGAATCCATGACTGCGTCCTGCAGGTGAGCTAGCTTAATATCAGGACTGTGCTGGGTGGATAATACAACGGCATCGACACCCACAGGTACACCATCCTTATAATGAAAACTGACCTGGCTTTTTGCATCGGGACGTAGCCAGGGTAACTCACCATTTTTCATTAACTCTGCCTGGCGCCTTACCAGGCGATGGGCATAAGTGATTGGGGCGGGCATTAGTACATCCGTCTCTTTGCAGGCATAGCCAAACATCAAGCCCTGGTCACCGGCACCCTGTTCTTCAGGCGTTTCTCTATCAACGCCCTGATTGATATCAGGTGATTGCTTACCGAGTGCATTAACAACCGCGCAGGTTTCCCAGTCAAAGCCCATATCAGAACCGTGATAACCGATTTCTTTAACTGTTTCACGGACAATGGCTTCTTCATCAATAGTCGCTGAGGTAGTGATTTCACCGGCCAACATAATCATGCCGGTTTTTGCTAGTGTCTCGCAGGCGACCCGTGCGCTTGTATCCTGGGTCAGGATAGCATCCAGGATGGCATCAGAAATCTGGTCACACATTTTGTCTGGATGTCCGGCGGATACAGACTCTGAGGTAAATAGATATTCACTCATTAAGCAATACTCGATATATTTTGAAAAACGGGGGGAATTCTACACTTATTTTTAATCTATGCTACCGCTATAAAAAGCAAGGAACGGTCTGTGTAGTGGATGGATATCTCTAAATTAATAACCCCATGCTGACTTGAGAATGTCAGAATGGCCATCGTAAATTTCTTTAGTTGCTTTTTCGAAGCCAGGTAAATTAACTTCGCTAAGCATTGCCTGACCTTCCTTCGTGTTACTGGCATTAATTAATACTTCACTAACCTTCTGTGAAACTTCAACGGGTACAGAACGAGCGGCAGACAGCCCCATATGTGGTACCTGTTCAGTCGTTGAGACGACATTTAGGTCAGGGTATCCGCCAATCAACGGTGTGGGGATTACTGCGCCAGTGACAGTACCCTTTAATGTCTTACGAATAGCATTCTGTGCATCGGTGACCTCGATTAGTAAAGGTTGGCGAATAGGATGGTTAAATAACTGTTCAATAGTCAACGCACCTAGACTGGGTGAAGCCAGGCTGGCAACGGGTTTTCCAACCAGCTCAGATGCTTCAAATACCAGAACATCAGGCCCGGTAACCAGGGAGAAGCTCACGACATCTAGAATCTTGACAACTGGGCGGTAACTTAGTTTCTTAATCTTATAGTCTGTCAAGTGAGCACCATCCAATACAAAGCTATATTGCTCCCGGTTAATATCCCTGATTTCCTGCCAATAAGAGAGAAAGTTAGGTGAGGTTTTTAGTTTAAAAGTATGTCCGGTATGCTTGTTCAGATAGTCGATTAATGGCCCGTACGATTTAGCGGTTTGGGTGGCAGGCAAAGTGGGTTGCACGAGCAGCGTGAAAGTATCCGCCTGCGCTGTAGGAGCTAACAAGCCCAGCAGCAAGAATGTAGCGAATATATACCGTTTGACGGTGAAGCCTGCCATGTTCCCTCCATAATTCCCGATCCTTCAGACCGGCAAATAATATATTGTGATTATTATATTATTGTGTAACTCGTTCTTTTATGTGGAGAAATTATAGTATAGTCATTTTTTAACTACAATAAACATGTGGATATGGCGATATTCATGAATAAACGTTAAATATAAAATCCAGGGTGCGAATACTGCAGGAATTCAATACACTCGCGCCTGTTTTTGTTGAAGATTTACTGAATAAGGATGATCGAATATGGTGACCTAGAGACCCCGGTATGTGAATTTGGTCTGTCAGCAGTCGACTTTTCACTGCCAGGCACGGATGGTAAGCAGTGGACGCTATCTGAATGCGCTGGAGAAAAGGGCCTTCTGGTCATGTTTATCTGTAATCATTGTCCCTACGTGAAGGCGGTTCGAGATCGAATTGTGCGAGATACGCTGGAATTGAAAGCGCTCGGTGTGAATAGTGTCGCCATTATGTCGAATGACCCTAGTCAATATGAAGAAGACTCATTTGAAAATATGCGTAAAATTGCCGAGGAGAATAATTTTTCATTCCCCTACTTGCTGGATGAATCACAGTCGGTTGCCAAGGCCTACGGTGCCGTTTGTACACCAGATTTCTTTGGTTACAACGCCGATTTAAAATTGCAATACCGTGGTAGGCTCGATGGAAGTCGAAAACAGGCCGCGGACCCCGGGGTTAGGCGTGATCTATTTGAGGCGATGAAGCAGGTTGCACTGACAGGTGAGGGACCTGCTGAGCAGATTCCCAGTATGGGATGTTCAATCAAATGGGTGGATTGATCGAGGTTAAGAATAAATATAACCTATTGATATCAAAGATAATATCCCTGTTATTTGCTGACCATTAGCGCCAATCGCGCGCCGATAAATTCTGTCTTTATATACCTATTAGTAATCTCCCCTATCAAGTGTATTGCGGGGCAGTCTCGATTCAGGGAGAATACGCGGCCTTTCACCCGACGGAAGGGAGAGCCAATCTGATTCAAGTTTCGCTGGATGCGAGCTAAAAATAACAGAATCAGCTAATTGGGCGTAAATCGCCGCTGGCTTGGTCGGGCAACAGAATTCACTACATCTTGAGGAGAGCGCCATGTCAACGCGTTTTGAACTAGCCAATGCTATCCGTGCACTGAGTATGGATGCCGTACAGAAAGCCAATTCTGGTCATCCAGGTGCCCCCATGGGTATGGCAGATATCGCTGAAGTGCTGTGGAATGACCACATGAAGCACAACCCGTCTAATCCAGACTGGGCTGATCGCGATCGATTTATCCTGTCAAATGGTCATGGCTCTATGTTGATTTACTCACTGTTGCACCTGACCGGCTACGATCTGACCATAGATGACCTGAAAAACTTTCGCCAGATGGGTTCCAAAACACCCGGTCACCCAGAGTATGGGTATGCGCCAGGTGTTGAGACCACCACGGGCCCACTGGGGCAGGGTATAACCAACGGCGTAGGTATGGCGATTGCCGAGCGTGCGCTGGCAGCGGAATTTAATAAAGACGGTCACGATATTGTCGATCACAAAACCTATGTATTCCTTGGCGATGGTTGTCTGATGGAAGGTATTTCTCACGAGGCCTGCTCCTTGGCAGGTACCCTGGGACTGGGTAATCTCATCGCATTCTGGGATGACAATGGTATTTCAATTGATGGTCACGTCGAAGGCTGGTTTGCGGATGATACACCAGCACGTTTCAGAGCCTACGGCTGGCACGTGGTTGCTGATGTTGATGGTCATGATCCTGATGCAATTAATAAAGCAATTGAAGAAGCGAAGTCAGTTACTGACAAGCCTTCCATGATTTGCTGTAAAACTACTATTGGTTTTGGTTCTCCTAACAAGGCGGGCTCTCACGCCTGCCATGGTGCGCCACTGGGTGATGATGAAAATGCACTGACCAAGAAAGAACTGGGTTGGGAACATGACGCCTTTGTTATTCCTGATGAGGTTTATGCTGGGTGGGATGCAAAAGACGAAGGTAGTTCTGCTGAATCTGCATGGAATGATAAATTTGCCGCTTACGAATCTGCGCACCCTGAATTAGCAGCTGAGTTCAAACGCCGTATGGCGGGTGAGCGTCCAGCAGACTGGGCTAATAAGGCTGCTGCCTTTGTTGCGGAATGCAATGAAAAGGCTGAAAGCAAGGCGACACGTCAGGCTTCACTGGCCTCTATCGAAGCCTACTCACATGCATTGCCTGAGTTATTTGGCGGTTCTGCGGACCTGGGCTGTTCCAACCTGACTGAATGGTCTGGTTATAAGCCAATGCGTGCCGACAAGCCTGAGTCTAATTACATTAATTATGGTGTGCGTGAGTTTGCTATGTCAGCCATCATGAACGGTATTGGATTACATGGTGGATTTGTACCGTTTGGTGCAACCTTCCTGATGTTCTCGGAGTATGCACGTAATGCGCTACGCATGGCGGCGTTAATGAAGGTTCAATCTATTTTTGTTTATACGCATGACTCAATCGGCCTGGGCGAAGATGGTCCAACACATCAGGCAATCGAGCAGATTCCTACCTTGCGTATGATTCCTAACATGCAGGTTTGGCGTCCTTGCGACACTGTTGAAAGTGCAGTTGCCTGGCAATCTGCGATTGATAATACGACTGGCCCAAGCAGCCTGATTTTCTCTCGTCAGGGTTTGCCGCACCAGGAGCGTACGGCCGAGCAAATCGCCAATATCAGCAAGGGTGGATATATCTTGCGTGACTGCGATGGCACACCGGATGTAATTGTTATTGCGACTGGTTCTGAAATTGGTATCGCAACTGAAGCCGCAGCGGCTAGCAGCAAGAATGTTCGTGTGGTCTCCATGCCATCTACCAACGTATTTGATGCGCAGGATGATGCTTATAAAGAATCAGTTTTGCCTGCAGCCGTAACTGCCCGTGTTGCAGTAGAAGCTGCGGTTACTGAAGGCTGGTACAAATATGTTGGTATGAACGGCAAGGTGGTCGGTATCGATGTCTTTGGTGAATCTGCACCAGGAGGTGAATTATTCGAACACTTCGGTTTTACCGCAGCAAATGTCGGTAAAGCGATTGACGAAGTTTGCGCCTAAAAATTTAGTCTGCCTCCGTTAGGGGCAGGCGTTTAATTAGTTTTACTCTTATTATTTTTGGAGAATAAAGATGACGATTAAAGTCGGTATTAATGGATTTGGCCGTATTGGCCGTATGGCTTTTCGTGCCATCGCCAAGGATTTTGGTGATGACATCGAAGTAGTAGGAATCAATGATTTGTTGGAAGCAGACTACCTGGCTTACATGCTGAAGTATGACACAGTACACGGTAACTTTGATGGTGATGTATCTGTTGATGGTAATAATCTGGTTGTAAATGGTAAGTCTATTCGTTTGACAGCAGAGCGTGATCCAGCCGACCTGAAATGGGGTGATATCAACGTTGATATCGTTATTGAATGTACTGGTTTCTTCCTGACTGAAGAAACCTGCCAAAAGCATATCGATGCTGGCGCTGGCAAGGTTGTTCAGTCTGCACCTTCCAAAGACGGTACACCAATGTTTGTCTATGGAGTTAACCATGACACTTATGCGGGTCAGAAAATTGTTTCTGCTGCATCCTGTACCACTAACTGTCTGGCCCCTGTTGCCAAGGTTCTGAATGACAAGTGGGGTATCAAGCGTGGTTTGATGACAACGGTTCACGCTGCAACTGCTACCCAGAAGACTGTTGATGGCCCTTCTATGAAAGACTGGCGTGGTGGTCGCGGTATCTTGGAAAACATTATTCCTTCTTCAACGGGTGCAGCCAAGGCTGTTGGTGTTGTTCTACCTGAATTGAATGGCAAGCTGACTGGTATGGCTTTCCGCGTACCAACTTCTGACGTTTCAGTCGTCGACCTGACGGTTGAGCTGGAAAAAGATGCTTCATATGAAGATATTTGTGCAGAGATGAAGGCAGCCTCAGAAGCGCCTGGCATTGGCGAAACACTGGCGTACACAGATGAAAAAGTTGTTTCTACTGACTTCCGTGGTTGCGGTTCTTCTTCAATCTTTGATGCAGAAGCAGGTATTGCGCTGGATGGAACTTTCGTTAAGTTGGTTTCCTGGTATGACAACGAGTATGGCTATACATGCAACATGCTGCGTTTTGTTAAGCACGTAGCTGCTAACTAAGTCGTTCGAGTTTTGAGGGGTGGGCAGGAGTCCACCCCTCTTGCTTTAAGAACTATTTGTTCAGCCAGATGGCTTAACAAATATTTTTTAAGAAAATCTGATAGGAGTATCTCATGTCATTTATCAAGCTGACTGATCTTGACCTTGCGGGTAAGCGTGTACTAATTCGAGCAGATCTGAATGTACCTGTTAAAGACGGCAAGGTTACCTCTGATGCGCGTATAACAGCTTCTATGCCAACCATAGAACACTGCATGAAAGCGGGTGCCAAGGTACAGGTAATGTCTCACCGTGGTCGTCCTGAGGAAGGTAAGGTTGATGATGAAAATTCCATGCAGCCTATCGCTGATGATATGTCAGCCAAGCTAGGTACTGACGTACGATTGATTAAAGACTACCTGGATAGCGCACCTGAAATTGCTGATGGTGAATGCGTACTGTTTGAAAACGTACGATTCAATACTGGGGAAAAGAAGGACGACGAAGGGCTTGCCAAGCAATACGCGGAGCTTTGCGACGTCTTTGTTATGGATGCTTTTGGCACCGCCCACCGTGCTCAGGCATCAACACATGGTGTCGGAGTGCATGCACCGGTTGCCTGTGCTGGGTTGTTGTTGTCCGATGAACTGGATAGCCTTGCCAAGGCATTAGCGGAGCCTGCTCGCCCAATGGTTGCTATCGTTGGAGGTTCCAAGGTGTCGACCAAGTTGACTGTTCTGGAAGTGCTATCTGAAAAAGTGGATCAACTGGTTGTAGGCGGTGGTATTGCGAATACTTTTTTAAAAGCGATGGGTAACAACGTTGGTAAATCACTATGTGAGAATGACCTGGTTGATACTGCTAAAGCATTGGTAGAAAAGATGAAGGCTCGTGGTGCCAATATTCCAATCGCGACAGATGTAGTTTGTGGCAAGGAATTTTCTGAAACCGCTGAAGCAACGTTAAAGGCTGCAGGTGATGTTGAAGATGACGATATGATTTTTGATATTGGTCCAGATTCAGCTAAGGAACTGGCTGATATTATCGCCAAGGCAGGAACGATTGTCTGGAATGGCCCGGTGGGTGTATTTGAATTTGACCAATTTGGTGAAGGTACTAAAACGGTGTCCATGGCGATTGCTGATTCTGATGGTTTTAGTTTGGCGGGTGGCGGCGATACGATTGCTGCAATTCAGAAATATGATATCTATGACAAGGTGTCCTATATTTCTACCGCTGGTGGTGCTTTCCTTGAATACCTTGAAGGCAAGACCTTGCCGGCTGTTGCGATGTTAGAGGCGCAGGCTAACAAGTAATTTACACAAGCAATCAAGAGCGATTATGCCAAGAAGAACCAAAATTGTAGCCACCCTGGGGCCGTCAACAGATGACCCCAAGGCACTGGATGACCTGATCCAGGCAGGTGTGGATGTCTGTCGCATTAACTTTTCTCATGGTTCCGCTGAAGAGCACAAGGGTCGAGTTGAAACTGTGCGTAATCGAGCTCGTGCCAGTGGGCGCCAGGTGGGTATTATCGCTGACCTGCAGGGCCCCAAAATCCGTATTGCTTCTTTCACCAAGGGTGAAGTCCATCTGGAAGAAGGTTCCATGTTCACACTGGATGCGGAACTGGACACCAAGGCAGGTGATGAAAACGCTGTCGGCCTTGTCTACAAGGATTTACCGGGAGATGTTAGTCGTGGCGATACATTGCTACTGGATGATGGTGCAATTGTCTTATGGGTGGATGATGTTGAAGGCGCCAAAATACTTTGCCGGGTAGTTGTCGGCGGTAAGCTTTCCGATAATAAAGGTATTAATAAGCAGGGTGGCGGATTATCAGCTGCAGCACTGACTGATAAAGATATGCAGGATATCAAGACGGCCGCTGAGATGGGAGCTGACTACCTGGCGTTGTCTTTTCCACGTAATGCCGATGATGTAAACCAGGCGCGTGAGCTACTCCGCAAAGCTGGTGGGCATGGGGGTATTATTGCCAAGATTGAACGTGCGGAAGCCTTGACTAATATAGAGGAGATCATCGAGGCAAGTGATGTCATCATGATTGCCAGGGGCGACCTGGGCGTTGAAATTGGTGACCCGGAATTACCTGGCGTACAGAAAAAGCTGGTTCACCAGGCTCGTATCATGAATCGCGTGGTGATCACAGCAACACAAATGATGCAGTCCATGATTGAGAATCACGCGCCAACGCGAGCTGAGGTGATGGATGTCGCTAATGCTATATTGGATGGCACGGATGCTGTGATGTTGTCCGCAGAAACATCTGTCGGTAAGCATCCCGCCAAGGTGGTCGCGGCGATGAGTAAGATTTGTGCAGGTGCTGAAAAGCAACGTGAGGCCATGATCTCTACACACCGTGCGGGTACAAAATTTGGTAGTGTCGATGAGGCGATTGCGATGGCGACAATGTATACCGCCAATCATCTGGGTGCGGCAGCAATTATCTCAATGACAGAATCAGGATCAACGCCACACTGGATGTCACGGATTAGTTCAGGTATTCCGATCTATGCGATGACATCACAGGTTGAAACGCGCCGGAAAGTTACCTTGTATCGAGGTGTCTACCCAGTCAGTTTCAAGCCAGACTTTACGGATCATGCGATTGTGAATAAAGAAGCTGTAGATGATCTGGTACGGCGAGGAGCGGTACGTGACGGTGACCTGGTGATAATTACCAAGGGTGACCTGGCTGGGCAATCCGGCGGTACGAATGCGATGAAAATAGTTAAAGTTGGGGAAATGTATTCCCCGGAATACTGTAAATTGGATTCATGAAGTAAGTTATGAATCTATTGGAAGTTTGTTTATTTATTACTAAATTGATGAGGATACGATAATGGCTCTTATTTCAATGCGTCAATTGCTGGATTACGCAGCCGAGAATGATTTTGGCATGCCAGCATTCAATGTGAATAATATGGAACAGGTTCATGCAATCATGCAGGCCGCTGATGAAACTGATAGTCCAGTGATTATGCAGGGTTCAGCTGGTGCGCGTTCATACGCGGGTGAGCCCTTCCTTCGTCACCTGATTATTGCCGCCATTGAGCAGTATCCACATATTCCAATCGTGATGCACCAGGATCATGGATCAGAGCCGGCAGTATGTTTACGTTCTATTCAGTCCGGTTTTTCCTCTGTTATGATGGATGGTTCTCTGATGGCGGATATGAAAACCCCTGCCACTTTTGAATATAACGTTGATGTTACCAAGACTGTTGTTGATATCGCGCACGCGGGCGGTGTATCTGTTGAAGGTGAACTCGGCTGCCTGGGTTCCTTGGAAACCGGTGAAATGGGCGAAGAAGATGGCCATGGCGCTGAAGGTAAACTGGATATGGACCAGTTGCTGACAGGTGTTGAGGAAGCAGCAGACTTCGTTAAGGCAACTGGTGTTGACGCATTGGCGATCGCCATTGGTACTTCTCACGGTGCTTATAAATTCACCAAGGAACCAACCGGTGAAGTTTTGCGTATTGACCGTATTAAGGAGATTCATGAGCGTATTCCTAACACGCACCTGGTTATGCATGGTTCTTCATCCGTGCCACAGGACTGGTTGAAGATCATTAACGACTACGGTGGTGATATGGGGCAGACTTATGGTGTTCCTGTTGACGAGATCGTTGAAGGTATCAAGCACGGTGTACGCAAGGTGAATATTGATACGGATTTACGTATGGCGTTTACGGGTTCCGTACGTAAGCATCTCGCTGAAAATCCGTCTAACTTTGACCCACGTAAGTTTCTGAAAGAATCAACTGCAGGTATGAAATCAATCTGTAAGGCTCGTTTCGAAGCCTTTGGTTCTGCCGGCCATGCTTCAAAAATTAAGCCTGTCTCACTTGAGACCATGTTTGCACGTTATGCAAGCGGTGAGCTGGATCAGAAAGTTAGCTAATTTAATAATTTTCTGCTTACAACCTAAGGGGCGCTTTATGCGCCCTTTTTGGTTTATAGTTAAGGGTATGTTTACCCAGCCGGAAATACAGTATCCCTGTCCCTGTTGCGGTTACGTTGTTTTTCGAAATAAGCCAGGTAATCATGAAACCTGTCCGATTTGCCGCTGGGAAGATGACCTGTCACAACTTAGGTTCACCGTAATGGTCGGGGGTGTTAATGATGTTTCATTGCACCAGGCCCAGCAGAACTATATTGAATTTGGTGGGTGTTCTCTCAGGAGAGCGTCAGAAGCGCAGCAACCACTACCAGGAAAAGCCCGTGATGAGGGCTGGCGTCCACTTGACCCGCAGACTGATAATATCGAAGAACCTCATCGTGGGGAGGATTATTCCACGTCCTATCCATATCATGATACGACGGTTTTATATTACTGGCGGTCAACCTACTGGCGACGGTAAGCCAAATGTCTGGATTGCACGGATAATTATACATGGCGAAAAGCGTTCGAATGGAGATTGTTTCCGGTCGCGAAGGCATTATTCGTATTACTATTCTCGACCCAAGGCTGGCAGGTAAGGGGGCGGAATTTTCACTGGTATCAGAGGTCGAGGTGGATGACTCAAGCCCGGTACATGAGGAAAAAACACTGTATAGCGAGAAGTTTGTTATTGGCAATAGTCATGAAATACGCATACCAGCAGACCATCTCAAACGTTATACCTACGAAGGAAACAAGATCAATATCCTGTTGCACTGCAAGTTAATAGTAAATGACAGCCTGTTGTTTGATACCAAATTATCTGAGTCTCTTGAGTTGCCTCTGGGGCATAAACCAAAAGTAGATAACGCTTCCAGCGCGATTATCGATCCGCAGGATATCTTCAGTTTTTTTGCTAACTTGAAAGCAATACCGGCACATAACCAGCTCATGACACTCATTTTAGTGGTATGTGGCGGAATTGTTGTCATTGTTAACGCTATCATTGGAATCCATGATCAATTTGTGCCGGATTCCATGACATGGCTATATAGTCACGCCAGGGATTCAGATGATGCGGAGCCATTAGAAATGGCATTAGGTGGTAGTGGTCTTCTTGGTGCAGGTATCTGGTATGCAATGAAAAACCAGCTGCGAAAATACATGAAGTTTCATCTCAATAAAAACTTGCCAAAACAACTCCGGCCGGGGGTTGAATATCCGGTAGGCAAATTCTTTTATGGTAAATCTCGCGTGCCACTGGAAAATGTAACACTGCGAATTGTTGCTAGTAATATGGAGTGTGGGCAATATCGTAGACGTCAGGGTTCAACAACCCGAACGGTTTCTTTTCGAGAACCTGTGCGTGGGGTAGTCCTGTTTGAAAAAACAGCGGCAATGATTCCGGCGAACATGACTGTCAGTCGTTATTTCAAGGATGACGTGTTTTCTTTTGATGAGATGTTTCATGTTCTGTACCCGCCAAATATGATCAGTGAAACGCATGGTCTTGATGTGCATTGGGAGATACAGTTAATTCATCCCGAGTTTGTTGATCATGAACTGGAAGGTGAAAAAGGGAAGTTTGAATTTGAAGACTTCCTGCAGGATGGCAAAGCAGATAACAGGAAAGAAGAAAAGAAGGAGCTTATCTTTGAAATGTGATTCTACATACGATGACTTTTTATGTTTGTCCGAGTTGGATCTGCTTGAGAAAAGACTGGTGGTGTTTACTGGTATTAGTGGTAGCGGTAAATCGTCTGCCATCCAGTATCTTGTAAGCAGGTTTCCCGAGATAACAAAACAAGGGGTTGAGTCAATTGCCGGGGAGAGATTGAAATGGAAGTCAAGTTATAGTGCGCGATGGCTGCTTGTTGACGAAGTGGTTAGCTTGCGTGATGCATGGATTATTAAACAACTGGTTGAACGCGGGCACAGGGTAATTGCAGCCAGTCATTTATCTGTCCCTGTTTTCAAAACAATATGTCTGAGTATTGATGGTTTGTATTTTAGGACGGATGATGCAAGTGACAAACTTGCCCGGTACATAAGTAACCAGGGGGTAGAGTACGATGAATCTTCTATGAAACAGTTCATCGACCAATTTGGTCAATCCTATACTACGCTGGATGTAGTACTGGGGTATTGCCAAAGCAAGACATTAGCCGGAGCAATGGAATATTTCAGTCGGCATTGCACGCTATCGCTATCCCGACAATGATGCGCATTAACTCTGTGGTTCTGGTATTGCCCGTTGATGTTATTTAAAGTTTAGACTATCTGTTTCTTTCTACGTCTCCTTCACCTGTATCTGTCATGCCCCTGGAATCGGAAAAAATTACAGTCCTGTTATTTGACCTTGGCGGGGTGTTAGTAGAGTTGAATGGTCCCCCAGTTCGCCCGGAATGGAGAGCTAATGAGTTGAGCACGGATAGTTGGCTACACTGGATGTCTTCGCAAGCTGTTCGTCAGTTTGAAAGCGGAGAAATAGGACCTGATTGCTTTGCAACCCGATTGGTGGATGAGTTCGATTTATTGATTAGTGAGAAGGAGTTTATGCGCCATTTCGTGAACTGGCTAGCAGGTTTGTATGAAGATACACAATCATTGCTTAAAGCGGTAAGACCATATTATCAACTCGGCGTGTTTTCTAATACGAATGAAATTCACTGGCCAAGAATGATGGATGAAATGCGATTGGCTGGTTACTTTGATTACTATTTTGCCTCGTTTGAAATCGGTTTGTTGAAACCGGATAAGATAGCTTTTGAATATGTTATTCGACAGATAGACGTCCCGGCAGATGAAATTCTGTTCCTGGATGATAACCAGAAAAATATTGATGCGGCACGGACGTGTGGCATGCAGGCTGCCCAGGTTAAGGGGGCTGTGGAGGCAAGGAAATTGATTGAGGCTTCAGGTTTGTTGCCCAGGTCCTCCAAAAGATAGGCGATATAACCAGTATCCAGAGTATTGCCAGACAGGCTCCTAATCCATGTCAGTCGTTTTCATGTCGAGGGTAAACCGTCATTTCGCCATTATCGATATTGATTTCAAGTGTCATCGGCTTGCAGCAAACTGAACAGTCTTCTGTATAGGTTTGTTGCATGATACTGCAATCAATAATGACTTCAATACTTTCACCGCAATAGGGGCAATGGATGCCAGCTGTTTGTGTTTGCAGCAACGACAGAGCCCTGATTATTGTAACCGGTTTTTATTTAGCAGGTAGCTGCCGTCAGCATAATGGTCAAATACGTTATTGATCTCTGGATGGTCAACGGGAGATACGTCTATGCTGGGTTCCAGGTTTTGCTGAGCAACGTAAGTTGTATGTACTGCGTTATCAACAAGTACATGATAACAGGGCTCATTTTTAGGTGGGCGCGACTTGGCGACCCGTTCATACCATTCATCACCTAACGTCATTTCTGGATCAATTTCAAAAACAACGCCACGATAGTTAAATAATTTATGGTGAACTTTGCGGTCTTGTTCATCGCAGCAAAAATGCGCTTATTCTGCGAGTGCTGCTAGCTGGTCTGCTTGATATTCATTCACGAGGGGTTCGATTACCTGGCCAAGATCACCTGCCATTACCTCGTTGAGTGAATAAAGCGTCAGATTGATCCGGTGGTCAGTGACTCTTCCCTGTGGAAAGTTATATGTGCGTATCCGCTCAGAACGGTCGCCGCTGCCAACGAGGTTGCGGCGTGTTTGGGCCTGTTCTGCACTTTGTTTTTCCTGTTGTGCGGTTAATAGTCGTGATTGCAGTAATGAGATGGCACGGGCCTTGTTTTTATGCTGAGAACGCTCGTCCTGGCACTCTACTACGACGCCCGTCGGTAAATGTGTCAGACGTACCGCAGAGTCGGTTTTGTTGACGTGTTGACCACCTGCGCCCGATGCGCGATAGGTATCAATACGTAAATCAGCAGGGTTGATATCGAATTCCTCGACAGCATCCAGTTCTGGCATGACCGCGACGGTACAGGCCGAGGTATGTATCCGGCCCTGTGATTCGGTTTCTGGTACACGCTGTACCCGATGAGCACCAGATTCAAATTTGAGCTTGGAATACGCACCGTCTCCTACAATACGGGCGATGAGTTCTTTATAGCCACCGTGTTCGCCGAGGCTCTCGCTAATAATTTCGATTTGCCATTTCTGGGCCTCTGCGTAGCGGCTATACATCTTGAACAGGTCGCCAGAAAAAATAGCAGCTTCGTCACCGCCAGTGCCTGCGCGGATTTCCAGAAAAATATTACTATGGTCATGAGGATCTTTGGGTAGCAATAGTTTTTGCAGTGATAATTCCAGTTCATCTCGGCGAGCGCTGCCTTCGCTAATTTCTTCAGCGGCCATTTCCTGCATTTCCGGGTCGGATTGCATCTCCTCAGCGGCTTCAATATCTTCAAGCACCTGACGATACTCACGGTGGGTTTTAACCACCAGTTCCAGTTGTGCATATTCCTGTGACAGGCTGCGGAACTCATTTTGATCGCTGATGACTTCTGGTTGTGACATCAACCCTTCAAGTTCTTCGTAGCGATCGGCAATGCCATCAAGCTTGTTAACTATGGAAGCTTTCATCAGTTTATTTATCAGCCTTGCTATCTAGCCCGAATAAGATTCGTGCTGCCTCAATAATGTCTTCTTCCTGTTGAAAGCCCGCTTCCCTGATCCGGGAGCTAGGATTATGAATGAGCTTGTTGGTCAGGTTGTGTGCTAGCTGGACGATAACATCGCCGGTGTCCTTTCCTTGCAGCAGTTGTCGGTGTGCTTTTGCCAATGTCTCGCCCTTGATTTCTTCAGCCCAGTCACGGATGCCACGAATCGTCGGTACGGCATCCCGTGCCCTGACCCAGCCCATGAATTGGTGCACATGCTCGCTGATAATGTCCTCGGCCTCTGAGGCAGCAGCTTCACGTGATTTCATGTTTTCCTGGATAATGTCCTGCATATCGTCGACGCTGTATAAGTAGACGTCATCCAATTTGGCCACCTGAGGGTCAATATCTCTAGGACGGCAATATCGACCATTAAAATAGGGCGGTGACGACGTGCCTTAATCGCCTCTTTAGCCTGTTCGTACATAATTAAAGGTTCTTCACTGGCAGTTGAGGAAATGACGATATCGGCTTCTGCCAGGTGTGAGCTGATTTCTTTGAGCTCGATGGCGTAACCATCAAATTGTTTTGCCAGGCTATGTGCTCTTTCATAATTACGATTAGCGACAATAATGCGCCCGATTCCATTGTTATGCAGGTGTCGGGCAACCAGTTCAATGGTTTCACCTGCACCGACCAATAAGGTCGTTTGTTCAGAGAGATCAGCAAATATCTGCTTGGCGAGTGTGACAGCAGCATAAGCAACAGAAACCGGGCTAGAGCCGATACTGGTTTCAGAACGAACCTGTTTGGCGACAGAAAAGGTGTGCTGAAACAGACGATCAAGGTGTATGCCCAAGGTGCCTGCATCGTTAGATGCCTGGTAGGCGCTTTTCAATTGTCCCAATATCTGGGGTTCGCCCAGCACCATGGAGTCAAGGCCGCTAGCGACCCTCAGTGCATGATGGACAGCGTCTTCCTGTTGATGGTGGTATGTGTATTTTTCGATGGCTCGTTGCTCAAACCCGTTAAAATTTGCTAGCCACTGTGTGAGGGGTGCAGACTGCTCAAACTCTGTTTCACAGTAAACTTCGGTACGATTACAGGTTGAAACAATAATGCCGGCCTGAACGCCTTCCAGCGATTTCAGGTTGGTCAATGCATCAGGCACGCGGGATTCCGGGATGACCACGCGTTCGCGGATGTCTACCGGTGCCGTCTTATGATTGATACCAAGTATCTGCAGGGGCATTTTGGGGTGAATTGAGCCAAATACTGAAAATGGAGGTGGATTATAGGAAACTCTTGGTCCTGCATCTATGTCAAAATAGTTATAAAACAGGGTCTTGTTTATCTTATATTAGGTAATACCATATATTATTTAAGGTGCTTGAACATTCTGCCCAGTGATGGGATGCTAGAGAGGTTAGAGCAGGTTATGACAGGAATGAACAACAGATACCCGTTAGCCATACTATTACTGAGTGTAATTTTACTTTCAGGCTGCAAGTCTGCGCCGACGAAACAACCAGAGCAGGCTCAACAAGCGCCTGAAAATCCGCTTTTCTATAACACCTTAATTGCTGAGATTGCCGGTCATCGGGGTAATCTGAAAGAGTCTGTTAAGTATTATCAGCAGGTCATCGAATCAACCGATGATCTCAATATCATCCGCCGGGCATCCAGAATCATGTTGTTCGCCAAGGACTACCAGGCAGCGAACCAGGCGGTAAAACGTTGGCCGGAACTGTCCCCGAATGATATGGAGGCAAGGCAGGTTGCTGCCACCACAAATTTGTATCAAGGGGATATTGACGGGGCAGTTGTTAGTCTTGAATGGATGCTTGAATATGCAAAGGACGAGCAACGAGGTTTCAAACTATTGGCTGCGCTACTGGAGCGATTACCCGCAAACAAATTGCAGCAAGTGCCATGGGAGAAATGGCAGCTCGTTACCCGTCAGTTATTGAAGCGCAGATCTTTTATGCACGATTTGCCTATGCATCAAAGCAATACCATCAATCAGTGGAAGCTGCGACCAAAGCCATCCAGTTAGATGATAAAAATGCAGAGGCCAAGGTGGTGCTTGCCCGCTCTCAGATTGAGTTGGGCAATACCGATGAGGCCTTGCAGGCACTGGATAATTTGTTAAAGCAAGAATCTAAAAATAGTGAACTGCGACTGACTTATGCGCGTATGTTAATGGCAGTAAATCGCTATGAAAGCGCAATTAAACAGTTTGAGATAATACTTGAACAATCGCCGGATAATGCTGATCTGATCTACTCTACGGCTCTGCTTCATATGCAGGTTAAGAGCTATAGTTCTGCAGAGACTTATCTGAAGAAGCTATTGGCTTTGGGTCAACATCAACAACAGGCCTGGTTCTACCTTGGCCGACTGGAGGAGAAGCGTAAGCAATATCGTAAGGCTCAGGAATGGTATGCACGAATTGATACCAATGATCTCTATATTGACGCACAGATGGGTGCAGCCCGAGTGCAGGGCAAGTCAGGAAATCTCGACGATGCAACAAAACGCTATGCGATTTTACGTGATAGCCATCCTGAACATGCGACCAGTATCTGGTTAAGCGAAAGCGAGATGCTACGGGAAATTCATGATGATCAGGGGGCTTATCAATTATTAAATAAGGCAGTAGAGCTACACCCCGATGATATCGACCTGCGCTATTCCCGCGCATTGGCGGCAGAACGAGTTGATCGAATTGATATCCTCGAAAGCGATCTTAAACTGGTATTAGAAAAAGACCCGAATCACGCGCATGCACTCAATGCTCTCGGGTACACGTTGGCTGACCGTACCGATCGTTACGATGAAGCAATGATCTATATTACGAAGGCTTTTGAGCTAGAGCCAAATGATCCGGCCATTATTGACAGTATGGGCTGGATACAATACCGGTTGGGTAATCTGGACAAGGCGATTGAATATCTCACCATAGCCAATGAAGCTTTGCGTGATGGTGAAGTGGCAGCTCACCTGGGTGAAGTATTGTGGGTGAAGGGTGATCGTGAGGCCGCGAATGCCCTATGGATGAAGGCACTTCGTGAGTATCCTGATAGCAAAATATTGATCAGGGCGATTGACCGCTTTAAGCCCTGATTTTATCGATGTCCTCCTCAATCATGCGTGCGTTGGCGTTAGCCTCCATGGCGCTTCTTGGCCTGAGTGGCTGTACACAAGTAAGTCTAAAGTCTGACGCGCGTTCAGATCTCACGGTACGTGACTGGCCGGAAAGACAAGCACAACTGAATGCTATCAAGCACTGGGATGTGAGTGGCCGTATTGCAATGCAAACGACCGATGATGCCTGGAGTGCGTCCATGAACTGGAAACAAATCGACCAGGACTATGATATCCGGTTATATGGACCATTGGGTGGTAAGGCATTGTCGATCAAGGGCGGTGAGAATTATGTTTTTTTGACGACTGATAAGGGAGAGACTTTTACCGAGGCTAATGCAGCAAGCTTGATTTATCGTCAGACGGGCTGGCATGTACCGGTAGATGGCCTACGTTATTGGGCAAGAGCACTCACGGTACCTGAATTACCGGCAAAACAGGTGTTTGATTCAGTGGGGCGCCTCGCAGAATTACGCCAGTCAGATTGGACCATTTACTTTCAGGACTACCGTATGATTGATAGTCTAGAGATGCCTCGCAAGATCAGAATGGAAAATAAGCATTTTACCGTCAAGCTAATATTGAGAGATTGGCAGCTCTCACCTGACAAGACCTGACCATGTGTACTGGAGACGACAGGTTATATTGGCCTGCGCCAGCTAAATTAAACCTGTTTCTGCACATTATTGGCCAACGTGCCGATGGTTACCATCTCCTGCAAACTGTTTTTCAATTTCTGGATATCCACGACCAGGTTTTACTCGACATTAACTCAACCGGCGAGATTTCAACACGTCACCAAAATTCTGCATTCACACATGATGAAGATTTAAATGTCCGCGCCGCTAGATTGCTGCAAGCAGAAACAGGCTGCCGGCAAGGTGTGGAGATCGAACTTGTAAAGCACTTACCAATTGGTGGTGGAATTGGTGGAGGGAGTTCGGATGCAGCCACCGTACTCGTGGTATTGAATAAATTATGGGACGTTGGGCTTACACTAGATGAACTGGCTGAACTGGGGTTGAAATTGGGTACCGATGTACCGGTATTTATTTATGGGCATGCCTGTTGGGCAGAGGGAGTCGGGGAAAAGTTTCAGGACGTTGAGTTGCCGGAACCAGTTTATTTATTGGTCTATCCAAAAGTTCATGTCTCTACAGCGCAAATCTTCGGTGCTAGAGAATTGACACGCAACACCGCTCCCATCAGAATTGCCGACTTTCTGGCAGGGCAAGCCGGAAATGATTGTGAGTCGGTTGTCAGACGACAGGTGCCAGAGGTTGACAAGGCCATGCAATGGCTTGACCAGTATGCACCAGCCAGACTGACGGGCACAGGATCGTGTATATTTGCTGAATTTGATGATAACGAAGCTGCACATCGGGCAGTTAGTAGTTTAAATCATGAATGGCAAACCTGGGTGACCAGAGGATACAATCGCTCTTTGTTGCACCAAATGCTCGATGAAGTATTTGGATAAGATAGAATGGAAATATTGGGCCGTCGCCCAGCGGTAAGGCACCAGGTTTTGATCCTGGCATGCGCAGGTTCGAAAAGAATGGCAGAACGCCATTCTTAACCGCATCGATAGATGCGGGCCCCGAAGGGGTGAGGCACAGGAAGTGCCGAATAATCCTGCCGGTTTTCGGCAGGATGAGAAAGAGTTAAGTGAATATATTGGGCCGTCGCCAAGCGGTAAGGCACCAGGTTTGATCCTGGCATGCGCAGGTTCGAATCCTGCCGGCCCAGCCATATTTTAGTCTGACCACTGACGGATTTCGCCATGGCCGAACACAAGATGATGTTATTCACTGGCAATGCCCATCCGGAGCTAGCGAATCATATTGCACACCATTTGCAGATTAGTCTCGGATCTGCACTTGTCGGAAAATTTTCTGATGGCGAAATTGCCGTCGAGATTGAGGAAAATGTCCGTGGTCAGGATGTCTTCATCTTGCAGCCAACCTGCGCACCAACCAATGATAACCTGATGGAGTTAATGGTGATGGTGGACGCATTACGGCGCTCGTCTGCTAGTCGAATCACGGCAGTTATTCCCTATCTTGGTTATGCCAGGCAGGATCGTCGGCCCCGGTCCTCACGTGTACCCATTACTGCCAAGGTAGTGGCAGACATGCTGGGCAGCGTTAATGTTGATCGAGTATTGACAGTAGATCTACATGCCGATCAGATCCAGGGCTTTTTCAGTATGCCGGTTGACAATGTTTATGCGTCACCCATTTTACTGGGCGACGTATGGAAACAGCGTTATCCCGGCCTGATGGTGGTTTCACCCGACGTGGGTGGCGTGGTGCGCGCACGGGCGTTAGCAAAACGTCTTAATGACGCAGACCTGGCCATTATCGATAAGCGACGTCCCAAGGCCAACGAAGCCAAAGTGATGAATATTATCGGTGATGTTGAAGACCGTACCTGCGTCATTATTGATGACCTGGTCGATACTGCCGGTACACTTTGTGAAGCTGCTGCTGCGCTTAAGAATCATGGTGCAAGCAAGGTGATCGCATATTGTACCCACCCGGTATTGTCTGGCCCTGCAGTAGAAAGATTGAGCACTGCCCAGCTGGATGAACTGGTGGTGACTGATACCATCCCGCTGAGTTATGCGGCCAAACAGGTGCCTTCTATCCGGCAGGTGAGTGTTGCTGAGTTGTTGGCCGAGACCATGCGGCGAATACACCTGGAAGAATCCGTCAGTTCACTATTTATGGATTGATCGCCACTGTCCCAAATCTCCTGGTTTTCCTCGTATTAGGGCTATATTTCCTTTTATTTGACGGCTTTTTCTATATAATTCGCCTCCCTCGCGAGACCTGCCTACTGGCAATATCGCGAATTCCACAGCCGATTTGGTCGCGAATCGGCGATTCATAACCCAAAGAGGTGAATTATGAGTGTAGATTTTACAGTTGAAGCGCAAGCACGCGCGGACATGGGGAAAGGTGCGAGCCGCCGCCTGCGTCATCAGGGCATAGTCCCTGGGATCGTATACGGATCGGATAAAGATGCTCAACCCATTATGATGGACCACAACCAGGTGATTCATCATATTGAGAATGAGGCTTTCTTTTCTCATATTCTGGATTTGTCGATTGACGGCAAATCCGAAAAAGTGGTTTTAAAGGATATGCAACGTCATCCTGCCAAACGTGCGGTATTGCACATGGATTTCCTGCGTGTCCGCGACAAGGAAGCCATTCGTATGCAGGTTCCATTACATTTTATTGGTGAGGATGTAGCACCGGGTGTCAAGACAGGCGGTGGTATCGTTTCTCACCTGATGACAGACGTAGAAATCAGCTGTCTGCCAGCAGACCTGCCTGAATACCTCGAGGTTGATATGAGCACCCTGAACGTTGGTGAATCGTTACATTTGAGTGATATTACGCTGCCGAAAGGTGTCGAAATTGTTGAGCTCACTCATGGTGAAGAGCATGACAGTGCAATTGCCAATATCCATGTGCCTCGTGCAGCAGTTGAAGAAGAAGTCGTGACCAGTGAAGAAGCTGAAGCTGAGGGTGAATCACCTGAATCCGAAGGCGGCGAATAGCGCTGTAATCGCTTTTCTGTGTGGTGAACACGTCAATTAAGCTCATCGTGGGGCTGGGTAATCCCGGCCCCGAATATGAGCAAACACCGCATAATGCGGGATTCTGGTTTATCGATGAAATCGTCAGAAAATATGGTGGCCAGCTTAAGGCTGAAGCCAAATTCCATGGCGAGGCAGGCAAGGTGCGAATAGCTGGTCATGAGTGCTGGCTACTGAAGCCGATGACCTATATGAATCGAAGTGGCCAGTCGGTCAACGCCCTGGCGAGTTATTATAAGATCGATCAATCAGAAGTGCTGGTTGCCCATGACGAACTGGACTTTCCTGCGGGCAAAGTGCGCCTGAAGAAGGGTGGTGGTCATGGTGGCCATAATGGCCTGCGAGACATCATGCCGAGTCTGGGTAAGGACTTTTACCGTTTAAGAATTGGCGTAGGCCATCCTGGTGATCGTGAACAGGTGACAGGTCATTTACTCAGTCGCGCTAGCAAAAGTGTAATGGAGGCCGCCATTGATGCCATTGACCAGAGTCTTGGTGTGCTCGAGTTGTTAGTTGCTGGTGAAACAGAAAAAGCCATGCACGCGTTACATACAGAGAAATAAGCAGGAACGTCTATGGGTTTTAAATGTGGCATCGTTGGATTGCCAAATGTTGGCAAATCGACAATTTTTAATGCCTTAACGCAGGCAGAGATTGCCGCGGAAAACTATCCTTTTTGTACCATCGAGCCCAACGTCGGTATTGTGCCGGTACCGGATGATCGTCTGGAGAAGCTGGCGGCTATCGCCAATTCGGCAAAAATCATTCCAACTACCATGGAGTTCGTGGATATTGCCGGCCTGGTGGAAGGTGCATCCAAGGGAGAAGGACTCGGTAACCAGTTTCTTTCACATATCCGTGAAACCGATGCCGTTGGTCATGTTGTTCGCTGTTTTGAGGATGATGATGTTGTCCATGTATCGGGAAAAACAGATCCAAAAACCGATATTGAGGTGATCAATACAGAACTGGCACTGGCTGACCTGGAGACCGTTGAAAGAGCAATCCAGAAAGCGGCCAAGGCATCCAAGGCAGGTGATAAAACTGAAAAGGCCAGGCTCGCCCTGTTTGAGAAAATCAGGGATCATCTTGATGAAGGTAAGCCTGTTCGATCGCTTGAGATAAATGATACCGAGCGAGAATTATTGGCTGGCACGAACCTGATTACCGCTAAACCCACCATGTACATAGCGAATGTCGCTGAGGATGGGTTCGAAAATAACCCCTATGTTGAGCAGGTGCAGGCGATTGCGGATGAAGAAGGTGCCGTTGTTGTCACAGTCTGTGCCGCGATAGAGGCTGATATTGCGCTACTGGATGATGAAGAAAAGAAGGAATTTCTGGAAGATCTTGGGCTGGAGGAACCAGGTCTTAATCGGGTGATACATTCTGGCTATTCATTACTGGATCTACAGACATTTTTTACCATCGGCCCAAAAGAGGCGCGTGCATGGATGGTGAAAAAGGGTAGCCTTGCGCCACAGGGAGCCGGAAAAATCCATACAGATTTTGAGAAGGGGTTTATTCGAGCCGAGGTTATTGGCTACGAGGATTACATCGCCGGCAAAGATGAAGCAGGTGCCAAGGAAGCGGGTAAATGGCGGCTGGAAGGTAAGGAATACGTCATGGTGGAAGGAGATGTCGTGCATTTCCGCTTCAACGTATAATCTTGACAATAGCCGGCCCAAACCGGACAATTCGCAGCCCTCTCAGAGGCTGATACTCAATATATGGCTATGTAGCTCAGTTGGTTAGAGCACCGCATTCATAATGCGGGAGTCGGTGGTTCAAGTCCACCCATAGCCACCATTTAAACCATGGGTACGTACCATGCACGTTACTCTTGACCTGTGGCCTCATGTTGGGAGAAATGCATACTGCTTCTCCCAGATTTCGAGTACGTTCTAGCTCGGATATTCCCGCTTGATATGTAATATTGGAAGTTCAACATGAAACGGCAGTTGCTTCGGGCTGCAATAGGGACGACGGCTTTGATCCATCAAGCCTTTCAGGTCCATTTCTCGTAACCAATGAATATCTTCTGGTCTTGCTTATCGGGAAGTACCAAATTCTCGGTAAAGGCCCGCCATCTTCTTGTTGTCGAGCAGGTAGACAACAAACTTCAGATGTTCACCCATGTGATTGCATTCGCCCCTGTGCATTTGGCGTCTCGCAAATGCACAAATGTGTAACCTATGTCTCGGGTACTACACTGGGTCAATTCTAAGTCTATCTGTGCTTTTCATGTTCGGATCACAGCATTGCTGAGGTAGACTGTTGGGTATGTCCAGACAACGAATAAAGTCCTTGCTAGGAAAGGGACAATTATCCTCAATCAAGGAACGCGCCCTATGGCTGGGTAAGCTCAATGCGTGTTTACAGAAACAAATGCCGTTATCTATTAACACGGTGGTCAAGCTGGCGAATATTGATACCCGGCAACGCGCTGTGATTCATGTCAGAGGCGCTGAATGGTCTACCCAGATAAGGCTGCAGCAGGGGCTCATCAAGGCGATTTTACGCAGCTGTGGGGCCGGGGAGATTAAGGGTGTGGTGGTAAAAAATCGCCCGCTTAAACAGCTGGCTGAAGAAGACGTTCAGCCGAAACATGTTAACCGGCCGATGAGCCAGTCCAGTCGGCACCTGGTTGAGACAGCGGCGGATAGTGTTAGCGATGAATCATTACAACGATCCCTGAGGCGTTTGGCACGCAAAAAGGTATAATCCTTTTCCCCGTTTATTTAGCTAGCGATTAGCAGGATCCTGATAGTGATTACCAGAAGGCAGTCTGTTGGTGTAACAGTCGGTAATGTCGTCGTGGGTGGCGATGCGCCGATCGTTGTGCAATCTATGACTAACACCGATACCGCTGATATCCCCTCGACTATTGAGCAGGTTGCACAATTGGCCGAGGCAGGTTCAGAACTGGTACGAATTACAGTCGACAGCGAAAGGGCGGCAGCCGCGGTAGGTGATATTTATGAGGGTCTGTTAAAACGAAACATTGAAGTACCGTTGATTGGTGATTTTCATTACATCGGCCATACGCTTTTAACCAGGTATCCAGACTGTGCGCAGGCATTGGCCAAGTATCGTATTAATCCTGGTAATGTGGGTGGCGGTGCAAAACGTGATGAACGTTTTTCCGCCATGATCGAAACTGCCATTAAATACGATAAGCCAGTGAGAATCGGGGTTAACTGGGGTAGTCTTGACCAAGCATTACTGGCTCGGGTGATGGATGAGAATGCACAGCTTGAAGAGCCAAAAGATGCGAGGGAAGTGATGCATCACGCATTGGTAACCTCCGCCCTGGAAAGCGCGCAACAGGCAGAGGACATAGGACTGGGCCGTGATCATATAATTATCTCCTGCAAGGTTAGCGAGGTGCAGGACCTGATTGCTGTTTACCAGGAACTCGCTGGCAAGTGTGACTATGCCCTGCATCTGGGGTTAACAGAAGCCGGCATGGGTTCCAAGGGTATCGTGGCTTCAACGGCGGGTATGGGCGTGTTACTGCAACAGGGTATAGGTGATACGGTCCGAGTTTCACTGACACCAGAACCCGGTGGGGACCGAACCAAAGAGGTCATTGTTGCACAGGAAATGTTACAAACGATGGGTCTGCGTTCCTTTACAGCACTGGTTACAGCCTGCCCGGGTTGTGGTCGAACAACCAGCACCGTGTTTCAGGAATTGGCCTCAGATATCCAGGATTGGTTGCGTGAGCAAATGCCGGTCTGGAGAAATAAATACCCAGGCTCGGAATCAATGTCGGTTGCTGTGATGGGATGTGTCGTGAATGGGCCAGGTGAGAGCAAACACTCTGATATTGGTATTAGTCTGCCGGGTACCGGCGAAACTCCAGCCGCCCCCGTATTTGTTGACGGTAAGAAATTTAAAACCTTGCGTGGTGAGAATATTGCCTGTGATTTTAAGAAGATTGTAAATAACTATGTCGCGGAAAAGTTTGATATCAACAAGGTAGCCTGATTTATTTATCGCTAGCAGCGAGTCGTTATGTATATCTGGTTCAGACACCTGGCTCTTCTTCTGTTTCTCCTGTGTTTTATTTCGCCTCTATCCGCGCTTGATTTTGAAGTTATTGATACCGCCAACGAGGATGGAACCCCGCTTAGTATTGGCAGTATAAAGGTACTTTCCGTGTTTCGTCTTTTTACTACGTCTAAGAATGATCAGGACCTGGTTGAGTTATCAGCATTGGCGTGGAGTAAAGATGAAAACATTCTGTATGCACTGAGTGACCATGGTTCGATATTTCATTTTAGGCCCGCATTTAATGAAAATGGGTTAAGTGATATTCATTTAATAGATGCTTATCCTTTATTGGGTGCTTCCGATGAAGATTTAAGTTACCCATGGAGCGATAGCGAAGGCCTGTATTTAAAAAATGGTGATAATGGCCGCAAGGGCGATGATGAGTTGCTGGTGTCATTTGAATTAAAGCCACGTTTGCAGTGGCATCAACCAGATGGCACGTTCATTAAAAAAGAATCTTTGCCCGAATGGCTGGAAGACAAATCAAATTACCACAATCGGCATAAGGCGCTGGAGTCGGTCACGATTCATCATGAGTATGGTGTAATCACTGCTCCAGAACTGCCAATGGAAGATGCTGATTGGCAAATACTGACTTTATATCAAGCCAATGGTGGTGAGTTGACGACGTCAAGAGATGAGCTTGAAGATATGTCTCTATGCGCAATAGAGGCATTGCCGGGTGGTGATTTACTGATTCTGGAAAGAAGGCACAGCCTGTTAGCGCCAACCTGGACAACCGCATTGACGAAACTATCTGCAGTAAATGGCAATACCCTCGAAAGGGAGGTTATGGCGACAATGAATGTTGGTGGGAGAATGCCGGTCGATAACTATGAGGGCTTAACTCGTCACACCGGTCATCGTTATTTTATGGTGAGTGATAATAACGAGCATTTTATGCAGCAAACGTTGCTGGTTTATTTTGAATTGTTGCCGTGAAGGACTTAGCTATCAATACCTTTTAGATAGAGGTCTAACCATTAGCATCCAGCCATTCAAGCAGGGCATCCTGAACCTGGGTGCCAGTTAACTTATGTATGTCTGTGTGGTTTTGCAGGCTGATAACAATATAGCGTTTTCCGGTTTTACTATGAAATACACCCGCCATGGAGCGAACATGGTCAATTATCCCGGTTTTGATGTGCATGTTGCCTATAAGTGAGTTGTTTTTAAAACGTTTTTTCCCTGTGCCATCACGACTCAGGATAGATAACGAACTTAGCATTTCTGGCATCCATGGGCTTTGCCACTGGTGGCGGGCCAGTTGATTCAGTGTATTGACCGTGACTCGAGCATCGCGTGACAAACCTGAACCATTATCAATCACAAAACCAGTGGTATCGATACCTTCAGATTGCATCCACTGCTTGATTGTCTGTCTTCCCTTTTCGATGGTAGCCGGGATCTCGCCTGATGTTGCGCCAATCGTTAATAACAACTGTTTGGTCATGACATTGTTACTATGTTTATTAATTAGTCGAATGATGTCTGCGAGCGGCTTCGAGTAGTGCACAAGAAATGGTTTGCTGTTTGCTGGCGCAAAACCTTCTCGATAGCCATTGACCAGTGAACCATCAAGATACCGCCAGGCTGGAATGAAAGCACCGTAGAATAGGGCTGCAGGCGGGGCGATAGCGCGATGAACTTCATGTTGTCCACATTGTGGGCTGTAGTTTCCCTTGAAGCGAGCGGTTAGTTGATCATCATTGTTAGTAAACCACATATGAGGCCAACGGTAACTGCCTCGACATTTACCATCAACCAGTTTCATATCGTTGTCAATTCTGAGCTCGGGTGAGGCTGGCCAGGCATCTATCTCGATCTCTCCAGCGTTTGCATTAGGCGTGAAGGTAAAGCGTGTCGCCTGAAAGTTAGTCATCAGTGCGCTGGGATTGGCGTTGTATACACGGTGAGGTTTATTATCGAATGCGCCTGGATCATCTTTTGATTTTTCAAAATAGCTATTGTCTACGATTAACTTGCCTGTAATGTCCCGTAGCCCTTTCTGGCGTAAGGAACGTAAAACTGGTAACAGGGTTTCTTCGACAATATAAGGGTCGCCATAGCCTTTCACAGCGAGATTGCCGAACAGGGTGCCATGTTTAAATCGGCCATCAAGGTAAAACTCAGTTTTCCATCGGTAATCAGGGCCGAGTATTTGCAGAGCGGCATATGTTGTCACTAGTTTCATGACAGATGCCGGGTTGAACGGGGTATCTATGTTATGGGCGATCAGGGGTGATGGGCTATCCAGTTCCTGAATCAGCACACCTAGGCTTTCTTCGGGGATATTTTTCTGCTGAAGTATATCCAGGACACTATCCGGCAATGCTGCTGAGCTGTTAAATGGCTGTAATAAGGCAAACAGGCAAGCGAGTAGTGTGGTTGACAGTTTCATGTTAGTTACTGGTAGGCAGGTTACTGTACAGTATTGAAATTAGCATAACGTGAGCAAGCTCACACTATTAATAATTTTAGTGCATTATGGTGGCTGACAACAGCCGAACAACGGCTAAACTTTATATTTAGAAACGTGATATCCGGGAGCGTAGGTGAGTATGGACATGTGGAACAAACTAATCATTTTAATGCTGGGCCTGGGGATGAGATTCATGCCTGTGTTTTCTTCTGCTGCTGAAGATTGTCAGGGAAACAAAGAAGCCGTAGTGACGGTTGTTGGGGCCCTGGTAGGAGGGTTGCTGGGCTCACAGGTGGGTAAAGGCAGTGGTAAGAAGGTGGCGACAGTGCTTGGCGCTGTGGGCGGTGGCTATGTGGGTAACCGATATGGCGAATCACTGGATTGCCAGGATCAGCAGTATCATTCCCAAACGGCCCATGAGGCACTTGAATATCAACCGACAGGACGTCCTTCTAGCTGGAAGAATCCTGATTCTGGACATTCGGGCTCTATTACGCCGATCAAGACCTGGCAGCGTGATACGGGACAGTATTGCCGGGATTATACCCAGTCGATTGTTATTGATGGCAGGGTAGAAGAAGCTAAAGGTACAGCCTGCCGTGGGGATGATGGTAGTTGGCAGATCGTTAGTAATGAACCGCAGCCAAGTTATCCGGATTACTCCAATAATCGTGATGAGGAGCGATTTTGACCTTAACGCTAAATATTATCTCGGTGGTTCTGCTGATATCTGCAAGTACAGTAGCAGCAGGTCCGATTTATACCTGGCAGGACGAGGAAGGGCGTGTCTATTTTTCTGACAGACCGCAGGCTGATCAAGGGCAAGCACGTAAAACCGATTTGAATACACAGATGCCTGTTAATATTGATCAGGCCGAGAATGAATATTCCATACGTAATCAGATGGAGTATTTTGACCAGAAACGAGAGGCAAGAAGACAGGCCAGGCTTGAAAGGCAGCGATTGAAGCAAGCAGCCCGGGCGCAGGAGTTACAGGCGTGGCAGCTGGAGCAACAGGCTGAACAGGCAGCACAAACACCGCAAACAGTCGTTATTAATCAACGGCCATATTATCGGCCTTATTACCGTCACCCGCATTTTCGCCGACCAACTGGGATTCAAGCCACGAGTCCCTATGCCTTGCGATATTTGCATCAAGGGGATCACCATCGCTTTAGTATAACTGCCGGTAGCCCCTATCCTTCGCTGCCACCGAATTTCTGGAAATACTAAGCGCTTCATACATAATACGCCTGCTCTAATAAGGGGTATGGAATGTCTTATCTTGAAAAAATTCAGCAGTGCAATAACAGACGTGTGGATGCCTTTGAGCCGCTATGGGTGGAAGACAGGCGGGTTGGCTGGGTTCGCAATGATTATGTCAGCTCACTGAGACCATTCAGTGATGTGTTTGATTTCACTGAACGCGGTATAGCACTGAATCATTTACTGGACAGCCAGCAAGCACGTACTGACGCAATAAAGGGTGTGGTTGATGCCTTAATCAGAGACGGTGTGATAGATACACATTACGGTGAGATATATCCGGTGACAGCATCACATAAGACGGCCCCAGAGTTTCTTATTGATCGCGGTGTCGCTTCCTGGTTTGGTACGCGAACTTTCGGGCAGCATTTGAATGGTTATATCTATCGCGATGGCCGTTTATTAATGTGGATTGCCCGACGTGCCATGGACCGTGGCTATGAACCCGGCAAGCTGGATCAATTGGTCGCCGGTGGTTTTCCGCATGCAGTGACAGCCAGTGAAAATATGCGTAAAGAATGTATGGAAGAGGCAGGTATGCCATCAAGTCTGGCAGATCAGGCAGTTTCTGTAGGCGCGATTACCTGTTGTTATGAAAATCCGCGTGGCGTGAAACCTGAGACACTGTATTGTTATGACCTGGAGCTACCCGATGATTTTCAGCCTGTCTGTACTGACGGTGAGGTTGAAGAGTTTATGTTGTTGCCAATCGAGGAGGTGGCGGAAGCCGTTCGTGATAGCGATAAGTTTAAACTCAATTGTAATCTGGTCGTGATCGACTTCTTGATCCGACACGGTTATCTGACAGCCGAAGATCAAGACTATGACTTGCTAGTTGCCGGGTTACATCAATAGTATGCGGCTAACATTGCCTATATTATTTCTGGTGCTGGCCAACCTGTTGCCTATTGCGGGCGTGGTGTTTTTAGGTTGGTCGGTATTGTCGATTATGCTGTTATTTTGGCTGGAGAATATCATTGTTGGATTATTGAATATTCCACGTATCATATTTGCTTTAGGTGGGGATAAGGCAAGCAATAGTAGTATCTTTCAGCGTATTTTTACTGCAGCCTTTTTTACATTTCATTACGGCATGTTTACCGTTGTGCACGGGATGTTCGTATTCAACATGTTTGGTGGTGATCAATATGACGACCCTACAATTGAACTGGTCTGGAGCTTGATAACGGAGCAACACTTATACTGGGCAATGTTAGCTTTGTTTGTCAGCCATTTTATTTCACTGCTGATGAATTATTTTATGTCGGGTGAATATAAAAAAGTTACGACAAAAGAAATGATGAAAAAACCCTATGGAAGGATTGTTGTATTACATCTGGGAATAATATTTGGCGGTATTGTTCTGGATATTCTGGCCGCGCCACTGGCGGGCCTGGTGATATTGCTGCTGATAAAAATTGTATTTGATGTGCAATCCCATGTTAGGGAGCACAAGGGTTTGCAAACTGTAACAACTGGCCAAACGGGTAATTTATAGCATGCTGGTACATCCTGATTTTGACCCGGTTGTTTTTCATATTGCCGGCCCATTGGCGGTTCGATGGTATGGGCTAATGTATCTTATTGGTTTTGCGGCAGCCTGGTGGTTAGGTCGCCGGCGCGCCTCTCAGGCGGGCTCATTAATTAGTCCGCGTCAGATGGACGATATCCTGTTCTACGGCATGCTGGGTGTGGTGTTAGGCGGGCGTATTGGCGACATGATTTTTTACCAGTTGCCAGTCCTCATAGAGAACCCCTTAATGCTTTTGAAGATATGGCAGGGTGGTATGTCTTTTCATGGAGGATTTCTCGGGGTGTTGTTGGCGATGTGGATATATGGTCGCCGCCAGCAACTCAAGTTTTTTACTATTATGGATTTTGTTGCGCCACTGGTTCCAATCGGGCTGGGGGCAGGCAGGCTGGGTAACTTTATTAACCAGGAACTGGTCGGCAGGCCGACGGATTTGCCCTGGGGGATGATATTTCCGGCAGCACAGGATGGGATTGCACGTCATCCATCACAACTCTACCAGGCGACCCTGGAAGGATTGGTACTGTTCCTGTTACTGTGGTTTTTCTCGGCGAAGTCGCCTCCCCGCATGGCAGTTTCTGGATTATTTTTACTGGGTTATGGTGTGTTTCGCTTTGCGGTAGAATTCGTGCGCGAACCAGATACCACAACGGGCACCGATGGTTTTATCGCTTTTGACTGGCTGACCATGGGACAGGCGCTGAGCCTGCCAATGTTTTTGTTGGGAATCTGGATGATGTGGTTTGCGTATCAATCTCGCTCACCACAGAGTTCCCCGGGGACTCATTAATATTATAATCCTTCGTGCTCTTCGTGAGCTTCGTGGTGAAACAACAATCATATGAAACAATATCTTGATCTAATGCGCCATGTGCGTGACAACGGTACTCAGAAGGGAGACCGGACCGGTACCGGAACCAAAAGTGTCTTTGGGTATCAAATGCGCTTTGATCTTGCTCAGGGCTTTCCTTTGGTGACAACGAAGAAATGCCATCTCAAATCAATCATTCATGAATTATTGTGGTTTCTTAAAGGTGAGACGAAGTTGGATTACCTGCAGGAACATGGTGTAAAAATCTGGGATGCCTGGGCAGATGAGAGCGGTAGCCTTGGGCCGATTTATGGTTATCAATGGCGTAATTGGCCGACACCGGATGGCAGACATATTGACCAGATCAGTGAGCTGGTTGAGCAGATCAAACACACCCCAAATTCACGTCGACTGATTGTCAGCGCCTGGAATGTGGCTGACCTGCCTGATGAATCAATCAAGCCAGATGAAAATGCAAGGAAGGGTAAGATGGCATTGGCACCCTGCCATGCATTTTTCCAGTTCTATGTGGCAGACGGCAAGCTATCCTGTCAGTTATATCAGCGTAGTGCTGATATTTTTCTTGGTGTGCCCTTTAATATTGCCTCGTATTCATTATTGACCATGATGATTGTTCAGGTTTGTGATTTGCAGCTAGGCGATTTTGTGCATACCTTTGGAGATGCTCATCTGTACTCCAATCATAGTGAGCAAGTAGAGTTGCAGCTTTCCAGGGAGCCATTTGATTTGCCCACCATGAAGATTAATCCTGATATCAAGGATATATTTTCCTTTGGTTATGATGATTTCGAGTTGCTTGATTATCAAAGTCATGAAGCGATTCGTGCGCCGATCGCGGTTTGATTGGAATGTCTATGCTTTCACTCATTGCTGCGATGGACAGTAACCGACTAATTGGTTGTAAAAACCAGTTACCCTGGCATCTGCCTGCTGATCTGCAGCACTTCAAGACAACGACGATGGGTAAGCCCATTATCATGGGCCGTAAAACCTGGGAATCTTTGGGTAGACCATTGCCGGGAAGACTTAATGTTGTAATCACACGTGACACCAACTACCTAGCCGAAGGTGCAACGGTCACCCACTCTCTGGAGGAAGCCTTGCAGGCAGTAAAGGATGCAGATGAGCCCATGATTATTGGTGGTGCCAATCTGTACACACAGGCGTTGCCCAGTGTTGATCGTTTATACCTGACCCGGGTTGATGGGGAGTTTGAAGGTGATGCATGGTTTCCCGAGTTTAGTGAAACTGAATGGCTTTTGTCTGCAGAAGAGAAGCACGAACCCGATGAGAAAAATCGCTATTTCTATTGTTTTGAAACCTATGATCGCAAGTCTTGATCGTCTCATGCAGTTTGTTCAATCAGTTGTATTAATATCTTTCCTAATCCTGTCCTTCGTCGCTAATGCAGAAGCGGTCAACGCCTTTGATTATCTGAACAAGATCAGGAAAGCGGCTGGTATGCAGCCTTTTTCATACAATGAACAATTGGCAATGGCAGCACAGAATCACGCCAATTACTTACATATACACCGTCTAGGTGGCCATGGTGAACGGTCAGGTAAGCGTGGCTTTACCGGTAGTACACATATGGAACGAATAATTAATACCGGTTATTTGAGCCGCCTGACCGGGGAGAACGTTTCCTACCACACGGGTATAAAAGGCCCAAAAGATTCTATCGATGGTTTGATGGGGGCGATTTACCATCGGTTTGCCTTCCTGAGTTTCAGACATGATGAGGTCGGTATTGGCAGTATGCAAACTCCCGCATACAGCACTCACGTTTATAATTTCGGGAGCAAACAAAAGAATCAGCTTTGTCAGCAGGCCAGTTTCAATCAACCAGGACAGTATAAATATTCGGTGTGCGCGGATGAACGTTTTCGTATTGCTAACAGGGATCTAGATCAGGCTGAGTACCTAATCGGAAAAAATAACCCTGAAATTGTGGTATGGCCTGCGGATCAATCCGAAGATATACCACCCGCCTTTTATGAGGAGGACCCGGATCCACTGCCCAATCATGATGTATCTGGCTACCCGGTCTCGATACAGTTTAATCCCACGGCCTTTCCCGGGGGATTGCCAGTTATTAAACGTTTCGAAATCTACAGGGTGCACGATAATCAACCGATGCAGACCGTACTGCAGCTTGATGCAAATAATGATAAAAGTCGAAAATTCCGACCTAATGAACATGCATTGTTTCCATTACATCGATTTGACTGGGGCACGGAATATCGAGTGGAGGTGGATTATATTGCAGCGCAAAAACAGGAGAGCTTAAGCTGGGTTTTTACGACTCAGAAAATGTTGTTACCAATGGTGACTATTACCGATAACAATCAGGTAGTACGAGTTAAGCAAGGTGAGAAGTTCGCAATATATGTTCCACCCAGGGGCGTGCGGGATGGGAAGGGGGCATACCAGAGTCGTTTTCCCAGAGGGATGAAACTAGATATTCAAATATATGATAATCACACGCTGTATGTGACCGTGACAGGACGCCCAGGAAAAGCCACGATTACCTTTCACGGTCTGGATATACGACTTGTTATGTAAGATTAATTAACAAAAAAGGAAGGTTATTGCTTGATGATAATCCTTGTTCCCTTAAATGATACTTGTTGGTTGGGACGTAGTTTGCATCTTTTTCGTAGCTCAATACTATCATCGACTTTAACGTTGCCTGCACTAATCAAGATCTTGGCCTCGCCTCCGCTACTGCAAAGACCAGTAATCTTTAATAAATTATTAAGTTCAATATAGTCTCGCCCTTCCAGGCTGAACTCTATGATTTCAGGCTCTGCCATTGCTACATGATACCTGGATGAATTCTAGCGAATCATCAACTCTCATTGCAGTAAGCTTTCCACCCCATACGCAGCCACTATCCAACGCGTAAATATTAGGTTCCAGGTAATGTCCAAGTGAAGCCCAGTGACCAAAGATAATTTTTAAGTTGCTATTCTTACGGCCAGGTACGTGAAACCAGGGCATCAGCTTTTCGGGTTGGGTGCCTGGTTCAAGATTGTTTTTAAAATCCAGCTTTCCCTTGGCATTGCAATAACGGATTCGAGTAAAGCTATTAGTGATATATCTCAGGCGATCCCAACCCTGTAGTGTGTCAGACCATTTCTTCGGTTTATTGCCGTACATGTTCGCCAGAAAATTATCGATAAGTTCACCGCGTAATACCTGTTGTAATTCGTTAGCGCACTGCTGGGCACGTACCAGATCCCATTGTGGGGGTAAACCGGCATGTACCATCGTATATCCGCTTTCTTTATCATGGTGCATGATGGGTTGCTGCCTTAGCCAGTCAATGATTTCATCATGATCTGGTGCAGTGACAATATCGTGAAATGTGTCCCTGGTGTCGTGCAACTTTCTATGCCCGTAGGCGACGGCTAGTAGATGCAGGTCATGGTTGCCCAGAGTGGTGATTGCCGTTTCGCCCAGGTTCTTAATGAATCTAAGTGTTTCAATATTTTTGGGCCCACGATTGACCAGGTCGCCGACAAACCAGAGCTTATCTGTATTGGTATCGAATTGTATTTTTGCTAGTAATGCCTGAAGTGAGTCATAGCAACCCTGCAGGTCGCCAATGGCATAAATAGACATTAATTCAGGGCGCCAGGTACTGCCAGGGTGAAAGTAGGGATTTCGGCATCGAACTCAGTACCATCATCAGTCATCATCTGGTAGCTCCCGCGCATACTGCCGACAGGGGTCTCCATGATAGAACCAGAGGTATACTGATAACCTTCTCCCGACTTGATGTGTGGTTGTTCTCCAACAACACCGTCACCTTTTACTTCCTGTACTTCGCCGTTGGCATTGGTGATGATCCAGTGACGAGTCATGAGCCTTGCCGCAACATCACCTGTATTTCGTATCGTGATGGTGTAAGAAAAAACATATCGATTTTCATCGGGATCAGATTGCGCCGGTATATAGGCAGGTTCGGCTTCGACTTCAATGGAATGCGACATGGTATTCATCTGGATAACTCAGGACTCAGGGGATTCTAGCATATTGGCCAGTGCGGCAAATTCTTCCAGTGATAATGTTTCGGCGCGACGTGTCGGATTGATACCCGCCTGTGTTATTTGCTCCTCGTTGAGCAGCGCCCGCACGCAATTCTTCAGTGTTTTTCTACGCTGCGAAAATGCCGCACTAACAATTTTTGACAGGTTTTCCTCATGTTTAAGGCTAACTACAGGCTCTTTATGAGGAATGAGTCTGATAAAAGTGGATTGTACTTTGGGTGCAGGACGAAAGGCCCCGGGTCCAACATCAAATAAATGGCTGACGCGAAAGATGACTTGCATCATGACGGATAATCGTCCGTACTGTTTGCTGCCTGGTGTTGCGGTAATTCGGTTAGCGACTTCTTTTTGCAGTAGTACATGCATATCCTGAATAAGATGCTGGTAGCTGGCGAGATGAAACAGGATAGGTGTAGAGATGTTGTAGGGCAGGTTGCCAACAAGCCTGATCTTGTCTGTTGCCGAAGCCAGCATAGAGTAATCAAATTTCATGGCGTCATCTTGTAGTAATGTGAACTGCCCCAGCGATTGACACTTTTCAATAAGTTTTGGGCCAAGGTCACGGTCCAGTTCTATTGCGGTGAGCTCGCCATGTAATGCTAATAAAGGGCAGGTAAGCGCGCCTTCGCCGGGACCAATTTCAACCAGTTGCTCCCCGGGTGCAGGATTGATCGCCTGTACCATGCGAGAAAGGACAGCCTGGTCATGCAGGAAGTTTTGACCAAATCGTTTGCGCGGTTGATGTGGGGTATTAGTCACTAGTGTCCGCCATTTCTATGGCCAGGTTAACGGCTGCTATCAGGCTGGCAGGATTGGCTTTGCCGGTGCCAGCCAATTCCAACGCTGTACCATGGTCGACCGAGGTTCGTATGATTGGCAGGCCGAGTGTGACATTAACTGAATGATCAAAATCACTGTATTTCAGCACTGGCAGGCCCTGGTCGTGATACATGGCAAGAATGGCATCAGCTGTATGCAAATCATCAGGCAGAAAGGCGGTATCGGCGGGGACAGGACCCTGCAAGTTAATGCCTTCACCTTTGAGCTGGTTAATAACAGGTTCTATGGTGTTTATTTCTTCTTTACCCAAATGCCCATCTTCTCCAGCATGGGGATTGAGTCCACAAACACGGATACGTGGTGTTTTAATATGAAACTTATCAATGAGGTCCTGGTTTAAAATGCGAATAACGGACTCCAATCTTGAACGCGTGATTGCCTGGCTGACCTGCTGCAAAGGTAGATGCGTGGTTACCAGGGCTACTCGAAGTTTGGGTGATGCCAACATCATGACTGGCAGCTTTGCATTTGTACGTTCAGCAAGCCACTCGGTGTGGCCAGTGAATGAGATGCCTGCATCATTGATAATCCCTTTATGCACGGGCGCTGTTACCAGAGCATCGAATTGTTTGTTCATTAACAACTCGATTGCATGGTCGAGAGTTTGTGTTACATAGGATGCATTGTCTTGATCCAGTTGACCGGCAGTTGATGGCGTGTGGCATGAGATGGGTGAGACTGGGAAATGCCCGGCCTGATGAGCAGGAACCTGCTGGGCTCCTGTATAGATTTTGATTTCGACAGATATGCCCAGTTGTTCAGCGCGTTGCCTGATAAGTTCTGGGTCAGCCACAAATACCAGGCGTGCAGCAATGCGGTGCTGGATAAGCTGTATGCAAATATCCGGACCAATACCGGCGAGTTCACCGGGCGTGATGACCAACCGAGGTAAAGAGGCCATATGACGATTCAGAATAGTATTCCAGGGGACGGCATACGGTTATGTTAGATAGGAGAGAGTATTTAGCCTATCTATTCAGGTAGCGCTATCCAGTCTGATATCGGTATACGCCTCATCACGTAGACGTCTGAGCCATAATTCTAGTTCTTCTTCCATCTTGCGCTTGGTGATGACCTCTCTCGCCTTGTTACGAAGGAACTCTTTCGTTCCATCATAGTTACGGCGGTCCTCTACCTTTAGAACGTGCCAGCCAAATGGCGAGCTAAACGGTGTGCTTACTTCACCCACTGCCGTATTGTCCATTGCATCTTCGAATTCCTTAGCCATCTGACCGGGCGTCGCCCAACCCAGGCTGCCACCTTCAACTGCACTGGCGGTATCATCGGAATTGGACTTAGCTAACTGCGCAAAATCCTCTCCTGAAAGTATCCTGTTATACAATTGCTCTGTTCTGGAACGCGCGTCTGTATCACTCACAATGGCAGTAGGTTTAATCAAGATATGCCTAACGAGTGTCTGAGTAACCATCACCTGATCATCACCCTGCTTTTCCATTAGCTTGATGATATGGAAACCACCTGGTGTACGGATAATATCGCCAACCTCACCAACAGACATTGATGGAACAATCTCCTCAAATGCGCTGGGTAGTTCACCACGTTTCCGCCATCCAAGGTCACCACCATCAAGTGCAGTTTGTGAGTCGGAGGTTGCAGCCGCCGTTTGGCGAAAATCTGCACCATCTTTTAGTTGAGCAATGACGCCCTCTGCCCTGGCACGGTATTGCTGTATATCGCTGGTGCTAGCGCCTTCAGGAATAGCGATAAGAATGTGTCCCAGACGATACTGATTTGTAAGACCGCCACGGTTTTCCAGGTTTTGAAGTAGGTGTTCAATTTCCTGAGCTGAAACTTTAATGCGATTTTTTACCTTTTTGTTACGAACGCGCCCGATCATGATCTGGTTGCGGACGTCTTCACGAAAATTGGCAAAGCTAAAACCATCTCGTTCAAGTACCCGGCGAAATTGAGTCAAGGTAAGACCGTTCCCTTCCGCTATCTTCTGAATGGTACGGTTAAGTGCCTGATCCTCGATTCGTATACCGCTGCGTTTGGCTTCCTGTAATTGTAATCGTTGTAACATTAACCGTTCGAGTACTTGTTTTTCCAGGATACTTGCCGGTGGTGGTGGAATACCCTTGCTTCTGAGTTCCTTACTGACTTCAAGCATACGAACAGTAAGTTCACTCTCCATCAGTACATCATCGTTCACTATCGCGATAATGCGATCTAGCTCTGTAATCTCAGTAACAGATGAGCCTGGATTCTGTGCAAGCGTATTTGAAGCGTAGAGCAGGACGATCAGTAGTAAGGATCTAGTAATAGTATGTATCATCGTCTTTTTCATTTATATGACGGTCATAGCCAAGGATGCCGGTTTCAAGAAAACTGGTAATGTCATCGCCGAAGCTACCAAGGCCTTTAAGTTCAAGTTCAAAGAAAATGCCAGTATCGTAATCACTGTTGACGTCGTTAACCCAGCGTCTGGCAACAAACCGGGTTTTCCAACAACAGCTTTCGTATTCAAGGCCACCAAATGCGTCCAGGGTCTGATCATGTTCCAGAGAGTAGTTCCAGCGGACGATGGCATGCCAGCGTTTACGCTCATCCAGTGGCCACAGGAACGAGACATCAGTCTGTTTTAGAAAATCTTCCCGGTAGCGATAGGCGAGATTGATGATCTTGTCATCTTCTGGTTGATATTTCATACGATATAATTGGCGTTCTGTTTTGCTCCTTTCCGGGTCCCAGTGTAGTTGTGCGCTGGCAATTAATTCCCGGTAGGGGTGGTAGCTTAATTCAGCAATGATAGGCGAGCTGCTGTCATCGTCCGGTGTTTCGCCGGGCAGCGTTACGTCGCGATCACTAAAATAATAAATCTGTCCAAGCGTTGCCGAGACTTTTTCAGAACCATCTGAGTTATCAAGCAGACGACTGGTTAAAGCAACGCTAGCCTGGTTGGTATCCCCGATACGATCGAGACCGCTATAGCGATTTTCGCGGAAAAGGAAAGAGGAACTGAAGTCATACAGGCTGGAGTCAAACACCGGTATTCTTGTCTGATTTTTTTCCGCGACCTTCAAGTAATAAATGCGGGGCTCAAGTGTTTGTAGCATGGATTGACCAAACAAAGTGGTGTCTTTTTCGTAGAACAATCCACTATCTACGCTAAAAATTGGCACACTACGGTCCGGACTGGAAGGTAATGTACCCTCGTTATCCAGCGAGTATTTTGTGTAATGCACACCGAATTTGGGTCGGATGTAATAGCCACCTTTGTCATAGTTATAGGTAATGCTGGGGTACAAAGTAGTACGATCACCAGCCACTTTAGCGCTGCTCCTGTGATCAAAGCTGGTATGCGTAGTTTTAATATCAGCAGTGAAATGCCCTGCAAATGGTTCTGTCCAGTAGTTAAAGCTCAGATAAGGTAGGTACTTGTATGGTTCATCGGCATCTGCAATGGTCTCATCAACTGTTTGGAAGCCTTGCAACAACCCGTGGGCTGACCAGTTATTGCTAGCCCTCGACAGGGTTAAATAATTGTGCAGGTGAGTGGTGCTGGATAACGACAGGCTGCTGCCCAGGTCTTCGAAATACTGCTCATCAGAAACCCGGCGGATGCGTGTACCGATTGTCCAGTTATCAAAAATAGTACCGTCGTGTTCATACTTGAAACCCCAACGGTCATTATCACCGCTCCCAATATACTTGTCGTCGTCAACCAGGTATTCCAGGTTAACCTGTCCGTAATTCGTCTTGTTTAAATAACGGTATTCACCACCGAGTTGCAGGCCGCGTTCGGTCATGTAGCGAGGATAAAAAGTTGCGTCCCTGTCCGGCGCAATGTTCCAGTAAATTGGTGTGGTTAGTTCCGTACCCCGGTCATCAGAATGACCAAACCGTAACGTGAGTAGTCCGCTTTTTCTGCGGTCATCGATAGGAAAGGTCATGTAGGGCAGGTACATAACTGGGACATCAAAGAACTCAAGCTTTACATCCCTGGCCTCGCCGCGACCCGATGTATCATCAAGCGTGATTTCCTCGGCCTCTAGTTGCCATGCATTGCTTCCAGGGGGGCAGGTAGTGTAATTCACTTTATCAAGCTTAACCTTTGTGCCCTGTTGGGTCTGAATCTGACCCGCGGACCCACGTGAGTAGCGATCTAAGGTGATGAAACTGGCTTCGGCGAAACTGTTTTCATCTTTATTAAAATCAAGGTGAGCCTGCTCGGATTTAATCTGTATCTGGCTGTCGGTATAAGAAATCTTACCGGCGGCATCTGCCTGATTAGTTACCTTGTCGAGCACTACTTTTTCAGACTGTAACGATTGGTCTGCACGAGTGATATTAACGTTACCACTTAGCACTGTTTGCTTATCCTTTTCTATGTGTGCCTCATCCGCTTCGATTTCTATTGGGGATGATTCTCGTAGTTTCTGCCTGTTTTGCCCATCGACATCAACCGGGCGATTTATCGCAACACATGAACGGAGTGATTCATCAACCGAAACGAGTGGCGATTCGATGGGGGCGTATTTGTCTGAAAGTTTTTCTGCTGGTAATGCTTGTTCTTGAGCAGGGGTTGGTTCAGTTACCAACTCTGGTTCTTCTTGAGGTGGTTGAACTGTATCGCTGGTTTCCACCATGGGTTCGCCAGCAGCGGGTTCAAATGCTGATTCGGTTTGAGTTTCAACTGCGTCGGATACTGGCTCAGGGCGACTCTTTGGCGTGGTTACCATTGCAGGTTGCGGCTCAGATATTGGCTCTGGGGGTGGCGGAGCACTGGGAGTTACTGCCACAGGTGCGGTAGTGGCTTCACCAGCAGAAGGCTGCACAGTATCCATCGTCTTAGCTGGCTGGATAGGTTCAGGTGCTGCTAATGGCGTTACAGTGACGCCACCTGGCTGACTTGTTTTTTCCGGCTTGGAGGCAACAGGTTTGGTTATTTCTTCTTCAGGTGCCTTACCGTCCTTAAGACATATCCATGAACGAAAATCCGCACTTGGCGTACATTCCCACTGGCTTTTATCCTCTGCATGCGCTGTACCGTAGGGTAGCAGGGTACTGCTGGTGGCAAACATCAGGGTATAAAGTGTTTTATTTAATTTTTTCACACCAGGTTTCCACAATATTATTCGAGTTATTCACGGCCAGGCGAGCAGGGTTGCCGACCAGGGTTTCTGGAAATATCTCCAGCGGACTGAGTTGCACTTATGGACACGGTAAGGCTAAAAAGAACGTTCGACGGCGAAATGCGCCAACTCGACCAATGCTTTTTTATAAGGTGTTTCAGTCAGGCAATTCAGGCTATTGATTGCGTTGTCAGCCTCTCCCCTTGCTAGCTCGCGAGTGTACGCGATGCTCTGGGTCGATTCAATTATCTGCAGGACTTCATCGATATTCTCCAGTCCGCCATTGCGTATGGCATCACTGATGAGATCTTTTTGTTCGGCAGAGCTTTTACGCATGGCTTGAATCAGTGGCAAAGTGGGCTTGCCTTCTGTCAGGTCATCCCCAATATTTTTGCCAATATCTTCTCTGGTGGCGCTGTAGTCAAGCACGTCATCGATTAACTGAAAGGCAGTGCCAAGGTGCATGCCGTATTTGGCCAGTGCAATCTCGGTTTCTTCATCTTTGTTAGTCAGAACAGCACCAAGTCGTGTTGCAGCTTCAAAAAGTTTCGCAGTTTTTGACTGTATAACACCAATATATTGTGCCTCGGTGGTATCAGGTTCATTGCAATTCATCAATTGCATGACCTCGCCCTCGGCAATGGTGTTGGTGGTTTCAGCAAGAATATCCAACACGCGCATATTATCGATTTCGACAATCATCTGAAATGATCTGGAATACAGGAAATCACCAACCAGTACACTGGCTTCATTTCCCCAGATAGCATTTGCGGTGTCTTTCCCACGCCTCAACTCGGAAGCATCAACCACATCATCGTGTAGCAGGGTGGCTGTATGGATAAATTCCACAATTGCAGCGACATGGATATGGGCATCGCCCTGGTATTCACAGGCTTTGGCGGCCAGTAATGCCAGCAGAGGGCGTAGCCGTTTGCCACCGCTATTGATAATGTAGTTACCAAGTTGATTAATCAGTACAACGTCAGACCTGAGACGCTCCAGTATGGTCTGGTCGACTAATTTCAGCTCAGGGGCCACCAGCTCACGGATCTCTGATTGGGAGAGTCGAGTCTCCTGAATCTGTGCTGTCTGGCCCATATACAGTATTGCGTGATTGAGAAAGGGCGCATAGTGTAACGACGTGAGGCAGGCAAGACCAGCAACTAAGTACCCCTTCAGGGCAATAATTAGCATTTACGCAGCCCTGTAGTACTTTATGGTGAAATGTCCCGGTCCTGAACACTGACAACCGGCAAAATCCCGAATTATTACTTTTAAGGAGTATCAGGTACTTTTAGCCTGAAAAATCGCGATATTTAGTCGAAATTGGCTGCATTTTCGTTGACGCATGGGTAGCCAAACACTAGAATGCCCGGCTCTTTGAAGGCATCCAAATTTAGACAGGATTTACCATGCAGGCAGTAATTAAAACAGGCGGTAAACAATACCGGGTATCAGAAGGCGACAAGATTCGCGTCGAAAGCCTGAAGGCTGAAGCGGGTGATGCTGTGGAATTCGACCAGGTTTTGATGCTGGTTGACGGCGAGAATAGCAAAATTGGTGCACCAACCATCGATGGTGGCAAGGTTAGCGCAAAAGTCGTAGCGAACGGTCGTGGTGATAAAGTGAATATCATTAAATTTCGCCGTCGTAAGCACCATATGAAGCGTCAGGGACACAGACAAAATTACACTGAGGTTGAAATCACCGGTATTTCTGGCTGATTTTAGTCATATAATTTGAGGTAATAAGCAGATGGCACATAAAAAAGCAGGCGGTAGTACCAGTAACGGCCGCGATTCGGAATCCAAACGACTAGGTGTTAAGCGCTACGGTGGTGAGACCGTGTTAGCCGGTAATATCCTGGTTCGCCAGCGCGGTACCCATTTCCGTTCAGGGACTAATGTAGGCCTGGGCCGTGACCACACGCTATTTGCCAAGGTTGACGGTAAGGTAGTGTTTGAAAATAAGGGTCCGCAAAGCCGTAAACATGTGAGTGTTTACCCGGCGTAAGGAAGCTTAAGAGCTATTTTAAGAACCCCGCCAAGTGCGGGGTTTTTTGTGTCGATGATATTCTTGTAACTTAATTACTGAGCACCATACTGTCCCATGAAATTTATCGATGAAGTGAAAATTCATGTTGCTGCTGGCAAAGGCGGAAATGGCTGCGTGAGCTTTCGTCGTGAAAAATATATTCCATTTGGCGGGCCAGATGGTGATGATGGCGGTGATGGCGGCAGTATTTATTTACGTGCTGATAGTGGTTTGACGACACTGGCGGATTATCGACATAAACGGCAATTCAAGGCAAAGAACGGTGAACAGGGGATGGGCCGACAGCGCACCGGGGCCAGCATGGAGGACCTTATTCTTGATGTGCCCGTTGGTACGCGAGTTGTGGATGAGGAAACCCAGGAAGTGATTGGTGATCTGACCGAAGATCAGCAATTGTTACTGGTGGCAAAAGGGGGCTTTCACGGTCTGGGTAACACCCGTTTTAAAAGTTCTACCAATCGGGCACCACGCCAGTCAACTGATGGTTCATTAGGTGAAGAACGTGAAATCCATCTGGAGTTAAATGTGCTTGCAGATGTCGGTCTATTGGGATTGCCCAATGCCGGCAAGTCGACACTGATTAGTCAGGTATCAGCGGCCAAACCGCGGATTGCTGATTATCCATTTACCACCTTACATCCACACCTGGGGGTTGTTTATATCGAATCACACCGCAGCTTTATGATGGCCGATATTCCCGGGTTGATTGGTGGAGCGTCGGAAGGTGCCGGCCTGGGTATTCAGTTTTTAAGACATTTACGTCGAACCCGTTTATTGTTGCATCTTGTCGATATCTTGCCGATGGATGAGCTGCAGGATGCTGTAGAAGATGCCACGACATTGATTCGTGAGCTGGAACAATTTGATAAAACGCTGGCTGATAAAGATCGCTGGCTGGTGCTAAATAAAACTGATTTGGTGTTAGAAGAAGAACGAGGTGAAATTTGTGATGATATTGTTAATCGACTGGGTTGGCAGGGGCCTGTCTATCGGATTTCAGCAGTGACCGGTGAAGGAACACAACAGTTGATGGCGGATATCATGACGCATATTGAATCAATAAAAGAACAGCAGGAATGAAGAGCAGGCAACAATTAGGAGCATCCAGACGCTGGGTTATCAAGGTGGGTAGTTCGCTGGTAACACAGGATGGCCAGGGGCTGGACCATGAGCAAATTGCATCATGGGTCGAACAAATCTGTTTGCTTCGCCAGCAAGGTCATCAGGTAGTTCTGGTATCTTCGGGTTCGGTTGCCGAAGGACTGGTTCGACTGGGCTGGGATAAAAGACCCGAAGCATTGAATGATCTTCAGGCAGCAGCTGCCATAGGGCAGATGGGTTTAATACAGGCCTATGAGTCAAAGTTCCAGCAACATGGGGTGCATACTGCTCAGGTCCTGTTTACCCATGAAGATATGTCGGATCGAAAACGTTACTTGAACGCCCGTAGTACATTAAACCGTTTGTTGGAACTGGATATCGTGCCAGTGGTTAATGAGAACGATACCGTAGCGATAGAAGAGATTCGTTTTGGGGACAATGATCGACTGGCGGCGTTAACAGCGAACCTCATTGAAGCGGACTTACTGGTCATCCTGACCGATCAGGATGGTATGTTTGATAGTGACCCTCGTCGTCATCCTGATGCAAAGCTGTTGGAAAGTGTGAGTGTGGATGATGAAAAACTTGAGGGCATGGCCTCAGGTTCCGGTGCCCTGGGCCGTGGTGGCATGATCACTAAAATACAGGCGGCAAGACTTGCGGCCAGGTCAGGTGCTGCAACACTGGTTGTGGGTGGACGTAGTGATGATGTGCTGAAGAAGATTTCAGCCGGTGAAGTTGTGGGGACATTGTTTAAACCAGTTAACGAACCAATGGCTGCCCGCAAGCAATGGCTGGCAGGTCATATGGTTTTACCCGGTAAATTACAGCTTGATGCCGGTGCAGTGGAAGTGCTTAAACAGTCTGGAGGAAGCCTGTTACCCGTTGGGGTAAAAGCTGTATTTGGAGACTTTCAGCGTGGCGCAGTGGTTGCATGTATCAATGGGGAAGGCAGGGAAATTGCCCGTGGTCTGGTAAATTACAGCGCTCAGGAAATTGAAAAAATCATGGGGCAGCCTAGTAGTGAAATTATCAACTTACTGGGCTATGTGGATGAATCAGAATTGATTCATCGGGATAATCTTGTCCTGGTTAACTGAAACTGAGCAATCTTTTTGAACTCAATAACCAGTATTATTTAGTGGTATTAATCCTTGAATAGGGGATAGTGATTCAGATAAATTAGGCTTCTCCTGCCCTGAATAATTGATATTGCGCTGGTGTGGTCTTTTTGAGTATATTGACCTGCATCAATCGGTAGTCGTCGAGCGAGGACTAGACTGGTCGGTATTTTTTAAACAATCGGAGGTTTATGTGAAAAGTAGGAAAATAGTTTTACTGGGCATGTTTTTTGGGTTGTTTCTGAGTGCAAATGTTAATGCCGACTGGTTTGGTGGAGACGACTGCCCGCCATGGGAATACGATTGTAACGACTGGCCAGAGTGGACACCTATGTACTGGATGGAAGAAATGTCCAACGAATGGGATGATGACGATGACTACTATCGTTATGGTGGTTATGGTATGCCTTATGGCGGTGGTTATGGTATGCCTTATGGCGGTGGTTATGGTATGCCTTATGGCGGTGGTTATGGTATGCCTTATGGCGGTGGTTATGGTATGCCTTATGGCGGTGGTTATGGTATGCTTTACGGTGGCGGCTATGGCGCACCAGCTCCTTATGGGCAGGTTCCTGCAGCCCCAGCGCAGCAAGCTCCAGCACAGCAAGCTCCACAACACAGCCATCCGCATCCACATCAGTGATGAGGCTGTTTGCTTAAGTTAGAAAAAAGCCCCGTTTTTCGGGGCTTTTTTTTGCCTGTATCTCTATAATATGAATTCAGGGCTTAAGTGTACTGAGAACAGCATCCTGTTCTCTGGATAATAAAGATATCAATAAAACAGGGGAAAGCCGAAATGGGGGTATTGAGACGTCATGGGGTATCCATTGGGTTGGAGCGTGTCGATGAGATTATTTATCTGCGACTCAAGGTGGTTGGTAAACTAACGCACAAGGATTACGAAGTATTAACCCCGATGTTGGATAATGCTTTGAAAGCAGTTGAGCACCCTAAAATACATGCATTGGTCGATATTTGTGAGCTGGATGGTTGGGAACTGCGGGCGGCCTGGGATGATTTTAAGCTTGGCGTTAAGCATGGTAGTGAATTTTCACGTATTGCACTGGTGGGTAATAAACCCTGGGAAAAAGTGGCAGCGAAAGTCGCGGGCTGGTTTATTGGCGGTGAAGCACAATATTTTGAAGATGCCGACGAGGCTATAGATTGGTTTGGTAAAGCATAACATGACCCATGATGCAGTTACCTTGGTGAGGCAGTCTCAGATCGCTCTAGTTTATAATTGACAGTTATTGAAAGTGAGGGAAAATCTTTTCCTCTTCAAAGGTAATGCGTTCGCATACCAGTCTGAACATATGTCGTGACTCATCCACGTACTTGGCATGATCATCTTCACTATGTGAGGTGCTGCACCAGCCCCGTACGTATTGCTTGAAAATACGTTTAAGTTCCTGTGTGTTGCCGAGAAAATGATCGGCAAGAATGTCAGCCTCGTGAGTATGTTGCTTTAGCAGGTCACGGTAGATCGAGCGGTCTTCATGTATCAGGTGAGCATTGACTCGGTCAACGAAGCGATCGATTAATTCACAGACGACATTATTATTCCTCAGGCTATAGCGATCAATGGAAACGCTCAGTATGTCGCATAAGTCCCGTATTTCACGGTTTTCAGCCTTGAATTCTTCTATAGGTATCATCTCTCATGCCCTGTATTTACATTATTTACCAAGCTACCACAGACGTAATGGGTGTCGGTTGATGCGTATCAACTGCCCGGGTGATTGGCGGTGGGGTTTGTGTTCCTGAGTGTCTAACATATAAGGGATTGCTGGTTATTGACGTTTTTCGTTATCCAGTGCGCCATCCATAATACTGCAATAGATATTCACAAACTTTATATACAGTTTTTTGTATTCTGGATGGGTCTCTACGAATGATTGAAAACCGGTAATTTCCTGATAAAGCTCTCTTAGAAAGGCGAGATCCTGGCTACTAAGCCGGTTGCCATTATCGATTTCCTTCTTGATTACCATCATGCGCGGTAATTTGTGTTGCTCATATTCTCTGAGCACTACCTGCAGCACACCGGGATCATCAAGCACATTTTCCATGGGGTAAATGTAGCCAATAATTACAAATATATCGAGGTTCTATTTATTGATCTAGATTAAGTGGATATGAATATATCGAATGAGTCATCCTCAAGGGACAATGGCGATAACATGTGTATCCAGAGTATTTTTTTGTTAACTTTCAGAATGACAATTTATTATCAGATGTTATTATTCTCGCCCACTCAGTTCCGGGTGGTTTATCAAGGATGAAATACTGCTGGGTATGAAACACCTGATCAGCATGTTTATTGCGTTAGCAGTCCTATGGCTGCTGTTATCTTCGCATTTTGAGCCCCTAATGCTTTCTTTTGGGCTTGCTTCGCTGATACTTACCATCTGGATTGCCCATCGTATGGATGTTATCGATCACGAGAGCCATCCCTTTCATCTAACCCTGTTGTTACCAAAGTTCTGGTTGCTACTTTACTGGGAAGTTATTAAGGCCAATATTGATGTGGTTCTACGGGTTCTCGGATTCCGGCCTATTAGTCCTACCGTCGTCCGCATTCCAGTGCCGCATATAACGGATCTGGGCAAGGTGATCTACGCCAATTCAATTACCATGACACCAGGCACCGCAAGTATTGATGTCAGCCATGATGAAATTGTTGTTCACGCATTATCTGAGGAAGGTGCCGAAGATTTAAAGCAGGGTTATCTGGCCAGCATTGTGCCTGATATCGAAATACATACAGACGAGGAGTCTTGATGATGTCGATGTTTACGGTAGCAGCGGTAGCCATCCTGATCACCATGGCAATGGCTGTGGCGCGTGCTGCAATGGGACCTAATGTCTTCGATCGAATTCTGGCCGTGAATATGTTTGGCACCAAGGCAGTATTACTGGTTGCGGTATTTGCATTCCTTTCCGGGCGCCCCGATGTGCTGGATATTGCCTTACTCTATTCGTTGCTGAACTTTCTCGGGGTAGTCGCTGCATTAAGGCTTGTTGAGCGAGGTGAATTTTGTTCATCAGGCGAAACTGATGTTAAAGAGAGTGGCGAGTGATTGTTGATATCATCAGCGTTATTTTTCTGGTCTCTGGTTCAGTACTCGGAGTGATCGGTGGTATTGGGTTGCTGAGGTTTCCTGACTTTTATTCTCGTTTACATGCAGTTGGTATCACTGATACCTTGTGTGCCTTGTTGATTTTACTAGGACTGGGTCTGCAGTCTGGATTAACGTTTGAGAGCGTTAAATTATTCCTGATATATGCCTTTCTATTTTTTACTAGTCCGACCTCCAGTTATTCGCTGGGAAATGGGGCATGGCAGTCAGGTGTTAAACCCTGGAAACATCAGCAGGCCAATGCTGATGATGACCCATCTACTGGTAACCAGTCATGATCGATCAGCTGATTATTATCGCGCTGCTTATATTTCTTTTCATCATGGCCATCACGATAGTTCGTCAGGTTAGCATGCTGTCCATGACAATGACCTTCGGGTTATACAGCTTTTTAATGGCCAGCCTTTTTATGGTAATGGATGCACCTGATGTGGCTTTTACAGAAGCCGCAGTCGGGTCCGGTGTATCAACAGTGCTCATGTTATTGACGTTGTCACTTACTCAATCACGGTATGAAAAACCAATGAAAAAGTTACAGTGGCGACCCTTGTCACTTGTCGTGCTGATGGGGGCTGCACTGATTTACGGGATCCATGATATTGCTTTGGTCGGTGATCCTCAGGCGCCGGTACATGTGCATGTGGCTGACAAGTATATTTCCGATGCACAAATGGAAACCGGTGTACCGAACCTGGTCACTGCCGTGCTGGCTAGTTACCGCGGCTTTGATACCCTGGGTGAAGTAGTTGTTATTTTTACTGCAGGTATCGGCGTACTGATCCTGTTAGGTAAAAAGTGTAAAGATGAGGATGGCTGATGAAAGATAACCTTATCCTTCGAATTATTGCCAAGCTATTAATCCCATTCATTATTCTGTTTGCATTGTATGTGCAGTTTCATGGGGACTATAGCCCGGGAGGAGGGTTTCAGGCGGGCGTTATTTTTAGTTCAGCATTTATTCTATATACACTGGTCTTTGGTAAGAAGACGGCAGAGGCGGTTATTCCGTTTAATATGCTTCGCTGGATTGCCAGCCTGGGTGTGTTGTTGTATGCAGGGACAGGTGTAGTTGCCATGTTAAAGGGCGGGAACTTCCTGGCTTACTCAGCGTTGGCAGATAATCCGGTGTCAGGCCAGCATATGGGAATCATCCTGGTGGAACTGGGGGTTGGTATGACGGTAAGTTCAGTCATGCTGCTGATCTTTTATGTCTTTGTAAATCGTGGTTGTATTGACGAGCAAAGCTGATGGATGAGTTGTTCTCACAATTTAATTATTTAGCTGCCATTGCCATTATGATGGTGGGCCTATATTTAGTGGGTAGCCACCATAACCTGGTCAAGAAAATTGCCGGCCTTAATATTTTTCAAACAGCAGTTTTCCTTCTTTATATCAGCATGGGGGTGGTGGATGGTGGTACAGCACCAATTGTTGCAGAGGGTTTTGCGGTCTATTCCAATCCGCTTCCGCAGGTGCTGATGTTAACAGCGATTGTTGTCGGTGTGGCAACAACTGCGCTGGCCTTTGCGCTCATTGTTCGTATCAAGGAATCCTACGATACCATTGAGGAAGATGAGTTGATTCAGATGGATGAGCAGTCCGATACGGATGAAAAAATCTGATGCCGGATTTGCTGCAACATCATGCCAGCATACTGCTGGTAATTGTTCCCCTGTTAGCCGCGCCCATAGTTGCTTTAATACCGAATGGTCGTTATTCATGGGCTTTTACACTGATTGTAACGACTGTTTGTCTGTATCTATCGTTGCAGATACTGAGTGATGTTGTTACTGAAAGTGTAATTCATTACGAGCTAGGCGGATGGAAACCGCCATGGGGAATCGTATACGAAATTGACGGGCTCAATGCGCTTATGGCGGTGATGATATCTCTTGTTGCTGTAGTCGTCTCCATGTATGCGAGAACAAGTGTTGATTTCGATATACCCAAAGAAAAACAGCCGCTATTTTATAGTGCATTCCTGTTGTGTTTTCTTGGTTTGCTTGGAATGAGCATGACCGGTGATATTTTCAATGTATTTGTGTTTCTGGAAATTTCATCGCTATCAACCTACGCATTAATAAGTATGGGACGCGATAGGAAAGCATTGACCGCTGCTTTTCAATACCTGATTCTGGGAACAATTGGAGCGACATTCTTTCTGATTGGTATTGGTCTCGCGTACGCTGCGACCGGGACACTCAACATGGCGGATCTAGCCGATAAACTTGCGCTGTCAGCTCACACTCGGACGATTGAGACTGCATTGGGATTTATACTTGCAGGCATGGGCCTAAAGGCAGCTATGTTCCCCTTACATAGGTGGCTGCCCAGGGCATATAGCTATTCACCGATGGTGGTTTCTGCGTTTTTGGCAGGTACTGCAACCAAAGTGGCTGTCTATGTATTTGGACGATCGGTATATACCGTTTTTTCGCCAGATTATGCTTTGTCAACGATCTATGATGAATTGCTGATCATCTTTGGTGGTGTTGCAGTTATCTATGGCGCCTGGCAGGCCATACGCCAGACCCATGTTAAACCATTGCTTGCCTGGTCGAGTATTTCGCAAATCGGCTATTTCATGATCGGTTATGGGTTATTGTCCTCGACCGGTTTTATGGCCACCATGATTCATATGTTTAATCACGGCCTGATGAAGACGGCACTATTTCTGGCGGCAGGTATTTTGTTGTATCAGACCGGTACGTTAAAGATTGATAATCTGGCAGGCCTTGCGCGACAGTCCAGGTTGGTTTTCATCGTAATTGTTATCTCTGGATTAAGTCTGATTGGTGTGCCCGGGACGGTTGGCTTTATCAGTAAATGGTATCTGGTACTAGCAGCTGTAGAACTTCAGGCATGGGGAATTGTAGCGGTTATCCTGATTGGTTCCTTGATGGCAATTGTTTATGTCTGGAAGATTGTTGAAACATTGTACTTCCAGCCAGTTGATACCCCACAGGTCCAGGTGAAGAAGATACCGTTATGGCCATTAGCAACGCCAGCCTTATTCCTGGCGCTTTCCTGTATATATTTCGGTATCAATACCACGATAACTGTTAATACCGCGAAAGCCGCAGTAAACAGTATCGGAATCCAGAGCGGCAAGGTGTCGTTACCCGGGAATGTGCATGACTGATTACATTCTTATGTCGATAGTTGTGCCGTTAATGGGTGCTGTGCTCATAGGTCTGACTGGCCGTTGGCCTAATATTCGTGAAGCGGTGTCGATAACGACCAGTAGCATATTGATTGTTGTTGTCTACGTTATATATCAGCAGTATGAGTCGGGTGCATCAGGCCAGATTACCCTGTTCAGGCCATTGCCGGGATTGAGTATCAGTTTTTCAGTTGAGCCGCTAAGCCTTGTGTTTGCCATGGTAGCCAGCTTTCTATGGCTGGTTACAACAATATATGCAATCGGTTACATGCGCGGTCACCATGAGAAGAACCAGACACGTTTCTTCGTGACATTTGCCGTGTCGATTTCTGGCACTATGGGCATAATCTTTGCCGATAATTTGCTGACACTCTTTCTGTTTTACGAGTTTTTGACTATATCGACCTATCCACTGGTCACCCATGCGGGAACAGACAAGGCGCGCAGACGCGGTCGAGTTTATCTGGGTGTGTTGATGGGTACGTCTATTATGTTGCTATTGTCGGCAATAATTATTGTCTGGCAGCAAACAGGCACATTGGACTTTGTGTCTGGCGGTATATTGAAGGGCAAGATTCCTGATGGCTGGGTTGCACCGTTATATCTCCTGTTTATTTTTGGTATTGCCAAGGCCGGTGTCATGCCTGTGCATAAATGGCTGCCGGCGGCCATGGTGGCACCGACGCCAGTAAGTGCATTGTTACATGCAGTAGCGGTGGTAAAAGCGGGAGTCTTCAGCATCCTGAAAATCACGATGTATACCTTTGGGGCGGATGTCGTTAATTTTACACAGGCGAATGAGTTGATAGTCTGGGTGCCTGCACTAACCATTTTGCTGGCATCGCTGATCGCCATGACGCGTGATAACCTGAAAGAGCGGCTAGCCTACTCGACAGTTAGCCAGTTGAGCTACATTGTCCTGGCGGCAGTTCTGGCTAACCAGATGAGTTTACTTGGAGGGACACTGCATATTGCCATGCACGCGTTTGCCAAGATCACGCTGTTTTTCGCTGCTGGCGCTATTCTGGTATCAACGCACAAGACGAAGGTATCGGAACTTGATGGCTTGGGTCGCCAGATGCCGCTAACATTTATTGCGTTTACGATTGGTGCAGCAAGTATTATCGGATTACCTCCGTTTGGTGGAATGTGGAGTAAATGGTATCTGGCGTTGGGTACGGTTGATGCGGGTCAGTGGTTATTGTTAGCGACGCTCATGATCAGTTCCTTGTTAAACATAGTTTATTTATTGGTTATACCGGTCAAGGCATTTTATCCAGCGACCAGTAATGGAACGGTTGCCGTGAAAGAGGCACCGCTCACCTGTCTTATTGGTATGGGGATACCGTCGTTGATGTGTATTTACCTGTTTATCAATCCTGAGCCTTTTTATTCACTCGCCCGGCTGCTGACTCAATAGGAGACTTTGATGGATAAGCATTCATCTGATGATAAAAAGTACTTTCTGGACAAGCCCGAGAATGTGGAAAAACTGCTTAAGGTTTTCTATGTCATATGCGGCCTATTGTTTGTACTGGACTTTGTTGTGCACCGCCATGTGTATACGGATATGGAAAAGCTGCCAGGTTTCTACGCTATTTATGGTTTTGTTGCGTTTGTTGCGCTGGTTGTTGGTTCAAAATTCTTGCGCAAATTACTTATGAGAAAGGAAGATTACTACGATGTGGATGACTGAACTGCCACCGTTTATCCTTTTCTTTCTGGCAGCGTTGCTGGCGCTGGTCACGCGTGGACACTTACGCAGTGCGCTGATGCTTGCAGCGCCACTGTTGGGTGGTCTGCATCTATGGCTTGATGTGCCAGAAGGTGTTGTGGTTAGTGTGTCACTACTCGAGTTTGATCTTACTTTGCTGCGTACTGATCGACTAAGCCTGATATTCGGTTACATATTCCATATAGCCGCATTTGTGCTCGTGGTTTATACATTACACTTACGTGACACCACCCAGCATGTAGCGGGTCTGGTTTATGCAGGTAGTGCGCTGGGCGCTGTATTTGCCGGCGATTTAATTACATTGTTTATATTCTGGGAGCTGCTGGTCATCAGCTCAGTATTTTTGATCTGGGCAAGGCGTACGTTACGTGCAACTCAGGCGGGAATACGTTACCTGATCTTTCAAGTGACTTCTGGTGTACTGCTGCTGGCCGGTGCATTGATACATTATCGATACACAGGCTCACTGGCATTTGATTTTATCGGGATTGAAAATCCAGAAGGATGGTTGATTCTACTTTCCTTTGGCATCTAAAGTGCTTTTCCTTTTTTGCACAACTGGCTTACTGATGCCTATCCAGAGTCAACACCGACAGGCGCGGCTGTGTTATCGGTATTCACCACCAAGGTAGCTATATATGCACTGGCGAGAGGCTTTCCAGGTACTGAGCTACTGATATACGTCGGTGCGGTGATGACCTGTTTTCCAATCTTTTTTGCGGTAATCGAAAATGATCTGCGTCGTGTATTGAGCTATAGCCTGATTAACCAGCTAGGTTATATGGTGTGTGCCATCGGCATAGGGACCTCGCTGGCATTGAATGGCGCTGTAGCACACGCATTTTCACATATTCTCTATAAGTCGCTGCTATTTATGTCAATGGGTGCGGTTTTATTCCGGGTAGGTAATATCAATGCATCTGATCTCGGTGGCCTGTACAAGGCCATGCCGAAAACAACAGCATTATGCATAATTGGCGCTGTATCGATATCTGCCGTGCCGCTGTTTAGTGGTTTTGTTAGCAAAGCGTTCGTGATGACAGCCCTGTTTGAGGAAGGCCGTACCGTTATCTGGTTAATGTTGCTGTTTGCATCTGCTGGTGTATTACATCATGCGGGGATCAAGGTTCCGTTCTTTGCTTTTTATGCGCATGATTCCGGTATACGTACAACTGAAGCACCGGGCAATATGATTATCGCCATGGCGATAGCAGCGGCACTGTGTATCTTTATTGGTGTACAGCCACAGTACTTGTATGCGCTGTTGCCATGGGAAGTTGACTACTGGCCATATGACACTACTCATGTGTTGGCACAGTTACAGTTATTATTGTTCGCTGCGCTGGCGTTTGTATGGATGGAGAAGAAGGGCTATGCACCGCCAGAACTTCATGCTGTCAACATTGATGCGGAGTGGTTATACCGTAAGCTATTGCCCGCCACGGCAAAACGTGTCAGGTATGGTGTAGCGGGTGCATATGAAAAACTGTTATTACCTTTCAGTATGCTCAGTTGGAGCAGGATAGTGGCTTTGAATCCGGGTTACAGGATGACGAGCGAATTAATTGAGCGATTGCTTATCCTGATTGCCATATTTATTCTGGCCGCACTGGTTATTTAATTGTTTTAAGCTTTCAGACACTTTCCTGTAAGAGTTTTACAAAACTGTCGGCCGCTTTGTTATTGATCATTGCATTGCTTCTGGCAATCCAGAGCGTGCGTTTGATGACTAGCCCAGTAATACTTACTTGATGTAATTGACCGCTCTTGCATGCTTCTTTAATCGCAAATCTGGGCAGAAAGCTGGCATGCTGACCGTGTTGCAGGATCTCCATAATGGCTTCGGTTGAACCCACTTCCAGACTGATAAGTAGTTTGTTGATGCCTATCCTGGGTAGTGCCTGGTCCAGTGTAGTACGCATGGAGGAAGTGGATTCTCGCATCACAAATTTCAATGAGGCGATATCTTCGGGGGTCAGGGTTGTAGTTTTGCTTAGTGGATGTGATGCACCACAAACCAGCGTGATTTCATCATCTAACCATTTTTGTGCAAGGATGTTCGGATGCTCCGGAGCCTGCTCCAGCAACGCAAGATCTGTCAGGCCTGTTGCTAGATTGATTTGTATACGTCGTGAATAACCCATACGACTTTCTACCTGAAACTCTGGATGGATTTCTGCAAAGCGCAGTAATAGTGAAGGTAGCAGGTGTTCACCAATGGTGGATGTTGTTTCAAGTCGTAACTTGTCCTGGCCCTTGGACATTGAATGCAGGTCTTCTTCCAGTATTTCCTGGTGATCAAGTGCCAGCCTGGCGTATCGATAAACCATTTTTCCAGCGGGCGTTAGCTCTAGATGAGGTCCACTTCGTTCCATGAGTCGCGTGCCGTAACAGCTATCCAGCGCGCGTAGTCTTTTGGTTACCGCAGGCTGGCCAATATGTAAGGCTCGTCCTGCCTCGGCAACGCCGCCTAGTTCAACAACAGCACGTAAGGTAGCCAGATAATTTAGGTCGGATAAGTTCTTATATTCCATATAGGAATATTAGCAAATAACTCTTCATTTGAATAATTCGCAGTAATCAACATAATTGCGCGCCTTTTTGCTAGTCAGAATCTTCCATTCATTCCGTGTCTTCCCTGCGGGAATGTGGGCAAAGATTCTGCCTATGAAATGAATGGATAATATTCAGGAGTGTTGGTTATGACAGATAGCCATGATAGTCAGTCAGTCTCAGCTCGTAGGGCCAGAAAACAATGGATAGCTGCCATTGTGTTTATGATGGTTGCCACGGCTATGCTGCCCGTAGTCCCTTCTGTGGAGATTGCCTGGGTAACAACGATACTGTTGCTGACTATCTATCTGTTCGCCTTTGAGGTGGTGAGTGTCGATGTGGCGGCAGCCACGGTGATGGTTGTGCTGGGGTTAACCTCCCTTCTGTATCCAGTGATGGGGCTGGATCGGGGGTTGGTAGATACCATGAATCTGTTCGATGGTTTTTCTTCCAATGCGGTGATATCGATTATAGCGGTCATGATTATTGGCGCGGGTCTGGATAAGACCGGTATCATGACTCAGGTAGCTGCATTTATTCTAAAGGTAGGTGGTACGACAGAAAGTCGCATCATTCCGATTATTTCGGCCACGGTAGGTTTCATATCTTCTTTTATGCAGAACGTGGGTGCGGCGGCGCTTTTCCTGCCAGTTGTATCAAGAATTTCAGCACGTTCAGGTCTGCCAATGTCCAGATTATTAATGCCGATGGGTTTTACGGCCATTCTGGGCGGTACCATGACCATGGTGGGTTCCAGCCCTCTCATTCTGTTGAATGACCTGATTCTGACTTCCAATAAGGCGCTGGCGCCTGAGCAGCAGATGGAGACCTGGGGTCTGTTTTCGGTGACGCCGATTGGTATTGCCCTGGTAACCACTGGCATCATTTATTTCGTTATTGCTGGTCGATTCGTATTGCCATCGACCAAGAGTGATGATGTGACCAGTGGCCGTGACCCGATGAAATATTTTAACGAGGTTTATGGGGTTGATTACGCTGTCCGCGAAGTTGTCGTCAAGGAGGGTAGCCCGATTATCGGTCATCGCCTTGATGATGTGGAAACTGCATATCGTATCCGTGTGATCGCCAGTAAAGATGGTGGTGTCGCCCGAATCGGTCCTGGCGCGCTTGATCGTGCGGTGGAATTTAATGAGGGTATGGTTCTTGGGGTTGTTGCTGATCCGGATAATCTCGATGTGTTTGTGAAAAAATTCAAGCTGAAGCTTCGTGAGAAATTGCGTTCCTTTAACGAGTCTCTCTCTGCAACTAAAGCCGGTATTGCCGAGGTTGTTATTCGCCCGGGATCAAATCTGGTTGGCAAAAGTGCGCGTGATGTCTGGATGCGTAAAACTTATGGTCTTGCCATGATCGGTCTTCATCGTAATGGTGAAACCATGCGTGAAGGTGATGACATACGTAACATACCGTTTCAGGCTGGCGATACACTGGTGGTACATACTGCCTGGGATGCCCTGGAACGTATTGAGAGTAACCGTGATTTCGTGGTGGTCACGACTGAATATCCACGGGCAGAAAAACTTCGTCCAGAAAAAGTCTTGCCGGCTGCGATTTTCTTTGGCATTGCTTTATTTATGGTGTTGTTTACTGATATTCGTTTATCCGTTGCCCTGTTGACGGGTGCAATGGGGATGATTCTTTCCGGGGTTTTGAGCATGGACGAGGCCTATGAGGCAGTGAGCTGGAAGACCGTATTCCTGTTGGCCTCACTGATTCCGCTGGGTCTCGCGGTTGAAACAACCGGTACAGCCAAGTGGATTGCGGAACAGGTGCTTTCAGTGGTCGGTGATATGCCTATTTGGGTCATCCAGTCAGCCGTTGCTGTATTGGCGACATTTTTTACGCTGGTCATGTCTAATGTGGGAGCAACGGTTTTACTCGTTCCTTTGGCCGTCAATATTGCAATTGGTGCCGGGGCTAATCCAGCAGTGTTTGCGTTAACGGTTGCAATTGCGACATCTAACTCTTTTCTGATTCCAACCCATCAGGTGAATGCCCTGATCATGGGACCGGGCGGTTACCGCGTGCCGGACTTTATGAAGGCGGGTGGTATTATGACGATACTCTTTCTGGTTGTGATGATCGCGGTAATGAATCTGGTCTTTTAATCTGAACTGTATAAGATACGGTTCAGATAAACTGACGGTTGCACGGAGTCATGGCAGAAAAAATCCCATACGCAGGAATCCAGAATGAGCCGAATGGCGCCATGAGTCGGACGGGTAATATTATCCGGGATGCCTGGGTATTTGAGCTGATTCCGGAAACCCAGACGTGTGAAGGCTGGAGTATGGGACAAATTGATGTTTTATATAACCAGGTGAGTGAGGCCTGGGCGCCATATGGTCACCTGGTATCTAGTCTGCCGCCTGAACTTCAGGAGCGCCATGGACGTATTTACTCACAGGCAATAGCACACGCAAAAGAAGTGGGCTGGGATCTCGATAAGGCGTTGGAAGGGGAAATCTAGCATAAGGCCAGCTATAGGGTCGTATCGCCCAACTCATAGGCTTATATCTATAGTAATTCCTTAAAATATTGATTGGTGCTCATGGGGCGCTATTCTTTACTATCCCCTGTCATTTATATCGGGGAGCAATGTCTTTATGAATTTAGGAGATTGCTCATCATCGCTATTGGCTAACGTGGCCTAAGTCACACTAGCTTCTTTATTTATTGGCATCATGGAGGTTCCTGACAGGAAAGGCTAAAGCAGGCTGGTAACACATGCTTTCCCCCGCTGGATTTATTCCATGATTGAACTGAGAACCTACGTATTTATTGATTCATTGCAGCCGCAACTGGCTGAGCTTATGGCTTCAGTGTCTCAGGGTTTCCCCCCCGTCCCGGGTGATTCCTGTCTCTGGGTGGAAGTTGCGCCGGGTATGGCGGTGCACAGGGTTACCGATATTGCACTGAAGGCAACGCAGGTGAAGCTGACACAGCAGGTCGTGGAGCGTGCCTTTGGCTCGATGGTGATTCATTCCCGTTCACAGGCTGATGTGCGACAGGCTGGGGAAGTACTACTTTCCAGTATGGGTTCCGAATTGGATGAACGTGATGATTGTGAGATTGAGTGGCATGAAATTATTCGTGGTATGACCTCTGACCATACGGTCCTGATTAACCGTCAGCACCGTGGTGGCTCCATGATGATTCCAGGCGAGAGTATGTTTATCCTGGAAACCCAACCGGCCGGATACATCGTTTATGCAGCCAACCAGGCGGAGAAGGCGGCATCTATCAAGCTGGTCGATGTCCGTGCTGTGGGTGCATATGGTCGTTTGACGTTATCAGGCCGTGAGGCAGATGTAGAGGAAGCCGCGGCTGCAGCAATTGCTGCTGTGCAAAATCCTCCGGGTACCTGATCAGGTAAAGCAATGCATCGACAGGATCTACTCAACTATTTGCGTAGTCACCGTACACGGTTTATGGATGAGGCCGCCTATGTGCGCCGTGCGGTTGAATATATAGAGAATAATCCTGACTGTTTCGAACGTGAACACGGCCCTGTTCATGTCACCGGGTCAGCCTGGGTGGTAAACCCGGATAGAAGTTGCGTGTTGCTAGTCCATCACGGCAAGTTGCATGAATGGTATCAGCCGGGCGGACATGCCGATGGTGATCCGGACGTGTTGCGGGTCGCGATGCGTGAAGCGACAGAAGAAAGTGGTGTTGATGATGAGCATATTCATCTGGTTACCCCAGAGGTATTTGATGTCGATATACATATGATTCCAGCCTCTGCTGCAGCACCGGCACATGGTCATATTGATATCCGGTTTTTACTGGAAATTGATGACGTGCATGACGTGCCGGGTAGTCATGAATCTCATGAGGTCAGGTGGATTGAGCTACACAGGGTGTCGTCCTTCAATAACAATCGTTCGACATATCGCATGATTGAGAAGACGCGTCAGATGCGTCGCTGGTTGGCTGCCTAGGGGTTGTAAGGAAAACGTAATTATTGGCCATGATAATTGGGTCGCACAGAAAGAAATGAATGCACCTGTGCATGGAGAGAGACCAGGAAACTGGTCATATTTCAGGATGATACGACGGGTAAATATAGTGGTGTTTTTTAAATGCCTTTTATATCAATGAGTTGCATTGATTTTGAGAGCGGTTTTATTGATAGATTTATTTCTATGTATTAGTTTAAAAATATTGATTAGTTAAATACGTGGACTTCAACGTATGCTTTCACGTAGTTAGGTATAGGAGCCTCTGATTAAGTCTGTGCGTGCGGGAGCATGTCAGACGTAGCGACCTATACCGCGATACTGGTTTAATCAGAGGTTTCTGGAAAAGTTTTAAATCTTTAACGAATAACCTTAAGCAGGAGTAAAAAGATGGCTGGAAATAAAGCTTACGACGCGGGTGTAAAAGAATACCGCGATATGTACTGGACCCCGGACTATGTTCCGTTGGATACCGACTTACTGGCATGTTTTAAATGTACTGGTCTGCCTGGTGTACCTAAGGAAGAAGTTGCGGCGGCGGTTGCAGCGGAATCTTCAACTGGTACATGGTCAACTGTATGGTCAGAACTTCTTACTGACATGGAATACTATAAGGGTCGTTGCTACCGCATCGAAGATGTACCTGGTGACTCCGAGTCTTTCTACGCGTTCATCGCTTACCCGATTGACCTGTTCGAAGAAGGCTCAGTCGTTAACGTACTGACTTCACTGGTTGGTAACGTATTCGGTTTTAAAGCACTTCGTCATCTGCGTCTGGAAGACATTCGTTTCCCAATCGCTTACATCAAAACTTGTGGTGGTCCACCTGCTGGTATCCAGCTCGAGCGTGACCGTCTGAACAAGTATGGTCGTCCAATGCTGGGTGCAACCATTAAGCCTAAGCTGGGTCTGTCTGCCAAGAACTACGGTCGTGCAGTATACGAATGTCTGCGCGGCGGTCTGGATATGACGAAGGACGATGAGAACGTTAACTCTCAGCCTTTCATGCGCTGGAGAGATCGTTTTGAGTTTGTTGGTGAAGCAATTCAGAAAGCGGAACAGGAAACTGGCGAGAAGAAAGGTCACTACCTGAACGTTACTGCTTCAACTCCAGAAGAAATGTACAAGCGTGCAGAATTCGCAAAAGAGGTTGGTTCTCCAATCATGATGCATGACTTCCTGACTGGTGGTTTCACAGCTAACACGGGTTTGGCGAACTGGTGTCGTGAAAACGGCATGCTGCTTCACATCCACCGTGCGATGCACGCGGTAATTGATCGTCATCCTAAGCACGGTATCCATTTCCGTGTACTGGCCAAGTGTCTGCGTCTGTCAGGTGGTGACCATCTGCATACCGGTACAGTTGTTGGTAAGTTGGAAGGTGATCGTCAGTCTACGCTGGGTTTTGTTGATCAGCTGCGTGAGTCTTTCATTCCTGAAGATCGTTCACGTGGTGTGTTCTTCGACCAGGATTGGGGTTCACTTCCAGGCGTATTCGCAGTAGCTTCAGGTGGTATTCATATCTGGCACATGCCTGCACTGGTTACCATCTTCGGTGATGATTCCATGTTGCAGTTCGGTGGTGGTACACAGGGTCACCCCATGGGGTAACGCTGCTGGTGCTGCTGCAAACCGTGTGGCTCTGGAAGCTTCCGTTAAGGCTCGTAATGAAGGTCGTGAGATTGAGAAAGAAGCTCGCGATATTCTGACCGAAGCTGCCAAGACTAGCCCAGAGTTAGCCATTACTATGGAAACTTGGAAAGAGATCAAGTTCGAATTCGATACTGTTGATAAGTTAGACGTGAGCTAATCACATCTTTCAACGACAAACCGAACTTAATTAACGTTACTTAAGAGGAAAATAACCATGCCTACTACAAACATGGGAAATTATGAAACTGCAGCGACTCTGGAGACTTTTGGTTTTCTGCCAAAGCTGAGCGCTCAGGAAATCCAGGCGCAAATCACTTACATCATCGCGAATGGCTGGACTCCTGCAATCGAGCACGAGCATCCAAATAATTCTTTTGATACATATTGGACTATGTGGAAGCTACCTTTCTTCGGTGAAAGTGATATGGGTAATGTACTGGCTGAGCTGGAAGCTTGCCACCGTGCATTTCCTGACCATCACGTTCGCCTGACTGGCTACGATAACTACACCCAATCTCAGGGTTCAGCTTTCGTAGTGTTCGAAGGGCGCGCTTAATTTTTAATTGAGCTATAGCCCGGCTTCGGCCGGGCTCATACAGAAGCAATAGTTAAACAAGGCACTGGGGTTAACCATGGCACAAACTACACGCGAACTTGTTCTCGCAAGACGTAAGGCGATGTCCTCATCGGGCAAAGCCGGTTTACCAGGTGGGGGTAACGCAAACCCGTCACCGGTACGCGCCACTGCGCGTCTGGCAACTAGCCAGCCGGCTACTGCGACAGCACCTGCGCCAGTCATTACTCCTGCTAGCACAGCAGGTGCAACGTATTCGTCTTCAAATCCTACACGTGCGGCATCTCTGGCTCGACGCCAGGCAATGTCTACACGCGGTAAAGCTGATTTGCGGGCGCAAGATCGTACACGTAACGCTGATATGGCCCAGGCTAGAACAGCTGTTGCTTCTGTTTCAAATTCCGATACTACAGCCGAGAAGAAAGATTGCGGCTGTGGTTGTGGCGGTGAAAAAACTGAGTGCAAGACACAGATTGCAGCTCAGACTTCACTGTCGACAGCGACAAATACGACAAATACAATGATGAAGAAACCAAAAATTCAGCTACCTGCAGCTAAAGCAGCGTCATTGGCACGTCGTAAGGCCATGTCTACTCGCGGCAAAGCTGGCGTTAGCAAGAACGGTATGTCACAGGCGCAAACAGCACGTGCTAGTAACCCTGATATGTCTAGCCGTGATCTGTCAAAAGCTATTCGTGAGCAACGTAGCAAGAGCGGAAAAACAGGCAAGTGTGAGCCTTCTCGTCCTTGTGGTCACGTACGTCCTGGTAAAGAGAATACAGTTGGTGCGGCAGAAGATGCGCCCTGGAAAGTTGGTGTCAGTGAAACAACTCAAGGTCAGGCAGTGACCGGCACCATCGTTGGTCGTAGCGAAGACGTGACCGGCGATGAAGCCAGTACTTGTCGCTCAATTACTGGTACCGAGTATATGGGTGCTGACATTTTCAATGCATTCTGTCAGACAGACGCAACGCCTTCAACGGCGCGCAAAGTTACCGTGACGTCTACTTCGCATGGTAATGCTGTTTCAGGTAACCGTGTTGGTCGTGGTGAGAATGTTACTGGTAACGAGCAAGGTACCTGCAAGATGGTAACGGGTGACGAATATATTAGCGCTGAACAACAGCAAGGTTATTGCGGTGAACTAGCGACTAAGTCGCCACGCAAGGTTTCCATGGCTGAAACCATGAAAGGCAAGTCAGTGACTGGCGATAACGTTGGTCGTTCTGAAAAAGTAACCGGTGATGAGCCAGGTATGGCTCGTGACCTGACAGGTACACAATACACTGCCGCATCTGATATCGGTAATGCACCTACTAAGGTTGGCATGAGTGCGACACTGCGTGGCGGTAGCGTAACAGGCACCATGGTTGGTCGTCGTGAAAACATGACAGGTGATGAGCCAGGTAGTTGTCGTGATATTACCGGTGACGATTATATTGGTCAGGAACAGTACAGTAGTTTTTGTGGCACAACACCGCAGGCAAATGATTTTAAAGTGGGTGTTTCCCCAACAAACAAAGGCAATGCGGTAACCGGTACGATGACAGGACGTTCAAGCAGCGTGACAGGCGATGAGCCTGGAACCTGTAAAGCCGTAACGGGTACGCCTTATGCTGGCCTTGATCAGGCAAATGCTTATTGTGAAGCACCTGCCACAGCAGAGATCGAGGCTCGTACGCGCCCTTTAGCTAGCACACCTGGCCCAGCATTGACCGGTCAGCAACCAGGTGTTGGCGGTGTTATGACTGGTGCAAATAAAGGCGCATGTGAGTCCGTATCTGGAACGCCTTATGTCGGAGGAGGTCAGTTTGCTGATGCTTGCCCTGCGACTGCAGCGACAACGGCTAGCCCTGACTTTCCTCAGGCCATGGGTAATGCGCCTTACGGACAATTCAGTGTTGAGCCACCATCAGGTGGTGCCGCCCATGCAGAGGGTTCTACGGGAGTAACCGGTAGTCGCTATGAAAGTAATAGTTCAATTACTGGCCCATTCGGCATGGCTGATGGCAAAGTGAGTGGTACTGAAGAGGCGCGCTTTGGTGGTGTTGCCAAGTCTGAAGAGTTACGACCGGTAGTTGCTGAAGATCATGAAGGTCGAATCAAATCACGTATTACTGGTGAAGGCCAGGATGCAGGCTTAAAAATTACGGGTGATGACTGGGAACGTGGCGATCATGTAACCGGTACTGAAGGGACATCTGCAACACGTCGTAACCCAACCATCCGTATGGGTATGGCTGGCGCGATGGCGGTAGAGACTAAGCGTAATGAAGAAGTACCTATGCCCAACAGCAAGGTAACGGGTGGTAGTGGTAATACTGATAAAGGTTCATTAATTACATATTCAGGTGGAGCACGCGGTTAATTTTTAATTTACCGATTGAGTAATGATGTTAAACGCACGTAACAATTCAACACGAAGCAGATCAGGTCGCCCCACGCGCACCCGTCCTGCAGCCAGTGCTGTACGTCCGGGTGATCGTATGGGGAGTAACCAGTATGGTACTGCTCAGGGCGGTCGTCATCCGTTGACGCGTGCGCAGGAAAATACGCATTTGTACGCTTATGAAAGCAGCGTAAAAGAGGCATTCGATGCCATTGTTCCAGCACTGAAGCAGATCTCTGCCATTCAGCATGATGCAGACTTTGAAATGAGTGCGCAGCGGATTGCACGTGAGCACCTGGGATTTGCGATACCAGAAGCCTTGCTGGCTGATGCCTGGGTGGATCAGCTTGACATGCGTAGTCTATTTGCCTGGTGTGTGTTCGAGACCTATCACCGTTTTTGTGATGAGGTGTTCACTCGTGATCCACTGGGTAATAACGGGGACGAAGAATTCCAGTCGTTCCTGCAGGAGTGTGGGTTCCACAAATTGGATGTATCGCCATGTGCTGATGGTCGTCTCGCGCATGTGATTCGTTATGTCTTACGTCTACCATACAAGGTAGTACGTCGTCGTTCCTCTGCGGGTGCGATGTTTGATGTTGAAGACAGCCTGGATAAATGGGTTCGTACTGAGCTGGTGCGCTACCGTGAAGGTAAGCCGAATACTGCAGATGAGCCTACACAGTATTTAAAAGCCGTGGTTTATCACCATAGCTCGGTTGATCCGGATCATGAGGGTTGTGCGGCGCATGGTTCCGATACGACTAAGGCAGCCGCAGGTGGTCTGTCACGTTTACAGGGATTTAAGCAGGCTGTTGAAAATCAGCATTGTTGCGGCGCTTCCATCGATACATTGTTGATTGGTATGGATACTGATACTGATGGCATCCGCGTACATATGCCGGATGCGAACGGTGATGCGGATCTGGATAACTACGTTGATAGTCTTGAAGTATACAGCGCTACACAGCGTATGAATGCAACTGAGGCTGAACAGTGGATCGCAAGTCTGGTCAGTGAGAAGGGTGGTGATGGATTGTCAGAAGGTATGGCGCGTTTCATGACTTACCTGCTGGTCAATAACCTGTCGCAGGTTGAATATGTTCGCCAATACTTTGGTGGCCATTATGAAGATATTGGTCATAACGAACGATTCATTGGAGCAGGTATTGGTTTCGAAGAGGTGCAGCTCCGTAACCTGACGTTCTTCTCGTATATGAATACGGTTGAAGAAGCTACTTGTGATCTGGATGTTGGTATCAAGATTTTTACCGGCTTGAATGTATCGCATGGCTTACCAGTACCGATCGTGGTGCGCTTTGATTACCACGGCAATGTACCGGGTGCGCGTGAGCGTGCAGGAGAACATTGTGGTCGCGTGGCAAACGCCCTGCATGACCGTTATAGCGAGCTGACTGAACGTGGGCTATTACACACTTTGCAGGTCGTTCGCGATATTAATGCTGCTGGCCGGATTGAGGTTCTGGATTCATCGGTAAAGACAACAACAGCCGCGGGAGCGCACTGATGAAGATTTGTCAGGTAGAAAAACCGCTGGTCGCGACCAATCGCATATCAACCATGGAGCATAAACACCTCCAGGTGGTGAAAGATGGGAGTGCGCGCCTGGTCGCCGTCGATTCCGTGGGCTGTATCCCGGGAGACTGGGTGATTTGTGTAGGAAGTTCTGCGGCGCGTGAAGCGGCCGGCAGTAAAGAATATCCAAGTGATCTGACGATAGTCGGAATCATTGACCACTGGGATCCGGAAGCGGATAGCTCCGATTAAGGAATCCAGTAGTGGAGATTATGCAGGTTGACCAACCATTGGTCTGTACCCGTCGCGTAGAAGGCTTACGTGACATTAACCTTCGCGTATTGCGCGAT